>Ga0080004_1117200_pt1 | contig 155170 bp, 176 predicted proteins | sample WasSprMetagenome_FD_69207 | JGI IMG/M metagenome (GOLD analysis project Ga0080004, IMG submission 69207) | Sulfidic aquatic microbial communities from Washburn Spring, Yellowstone National Park, USA - WS (SPADES assembly) (version 2) | ecosystem: Environmental > Aquatic > Thermal springs > Hot...
CTCGTTCCCGCGGTGCTTGCGGGGGCAAGGTTCGCAATCAACCACCTGCTCCTGGTACTGGGCTACCTCATCGTGGTACACGCCTTCACAGGCTTCACAGCGATGTCCATCCCGGTGGCATCCCTCATAAATACAAGGGAGAGGTTTGTAGGTATTGTAGGCGCTGTATCCATGCCATTATTCTTCGCCAGCAATGCACTCTACCCAATTGAAATAGTGCCCGAGGCCATCAAGGTTTTCGCCGAGGTAAACCCGTTAACGTACGCTGTGGATGCCGTGAGAAACCTAGTATTGTACAGCAACCTAGATATCTCCGTAGACCTGCTAGCTCTAACTCTCTTCAACATACTAGTAGCCGTAGTAAAGTCGAATAAAATAATAGAGTAAGCGCCGAGCCCTAAGGTAGAGCCCCTGCTACTCCAAGCAGTTTTTAAGGAAACCCTGGCTCTTTAAATTCCGCGCTTAAAAATACTCTAAGCCGTTGGAGGAGGTTGAGAGGAGCTACTGGTGTCGGGTAATGCTCGGCGTTGTCGCAGCAATGGCTGCATCACTCCTGTGGAGCTTGAACCCGGCGGTGATATCGAGGTATAGGAGGTCGATTAAACCCATCTCGTTCACCGGGGTTAGGGCGTTGATAGCACTGCTACCGCTTCTAATATTCTTGCCTCCCAGGCTAGCTGGTTTAAGCGTTGGTTTAATAGGGTGGCTTATAGTGGTTTCATCAGCTGTTATAGGCCCTGGACTAGGCGACTCCCTCTACACTTACTCGATCAAGACCATCGGCGGTTCTCTCGCCGTCGTAATAAGCTACACATACATCTTCTTCACACAGCTGTTCTCCCACCTACTAGCAGGCGAGACCCCAGGCTTCACCACTCTGGTGGGGGCTATAATAGCCTTCACAGGGATCGCGGTAGGGGTTAGAGGTGCGAGGGGTGATGTAGAGGGTAGAAGCTTACTCCTAGGCTCGGCATCTGCACTGAGCGCCGGGGTTTCGTGGGGTTTGGCGACAGCCCTCGTTAAAGCGAGCTTGAGATATATCCCGGACACCCTGCTACTCACCGCCATAAGGCTACTCGCGATAGCCGCTACGCTTATACCACTAGGCTACCTGCTGGAGGGGTGGTATGATAAATCAAGCATGGGAGGTGTGTTGAAAGCTGGTTTTATAACCGGTTTCTTCGGCTGGACCATCGGCATGCTCCTCTTCATCTACTCCATAAGCCTAGTAGGCGCGTCTCTAACAGCCGTGGCTACAGCGTTAACACCCGTGTTCTCCCAGGTTACGACAAGCATTGTCTCGCGTGAGAAGCCTAGGGCCGGGAGTATAATAGGCTCGATTATAGTGATGACTGGAATCATTGTAGCAGGCATCTAACCCCGAGCCCGCGGGCTTGCAAGCTCTGATGGAGATTGGTAGATTTTAGCCGTGAAAGCCCCACGTGAGTCTTCTAAAAAGCTGTAATGTCTTCCAAAACCCTTTTCTGTTTAAACCCGCCTTCATATTAGTCTAGTGTGAGAGTTCTACCCCTCTGGGTTGGTAGCTTGAACCGGGATGTAGCACTGAGATACTGCCGGGAGGAGGGGCTCAGCCTAGCAGCATATGAGGCACTAGCCTCACTGGAGAAGGATGAGGGTAGGAGGAGTGTCTTGAAAAAGCTTGCGGAAGACGAGAAGAGGCACTTCGAGTTCTGGAGGTCTCTCGCAGGGGTGGATTGCGAGCCTAGCCCGTTGAGGGTCTTGTTGCTTAAGTTAAGCTACTCGATACTAGGCCCCTTGTTCACTATTAAGCTGATGGAGAAAAGCGAGGAGGAGGCTGTGAGAGAGTACTCAAGCCTCCTAGAGAGTGTTGGGGAAGAGTGGAGGCAGGGCCTAATGGATTTGATAAAAGACGAGGAGATTCACGAGAAGGAGTTGATGTCCATGCTCACAGACCCTAGGTTGAGGTACATTGGCTTTATAGCCCTCGGCCTAGCGGACGCGATCGTGGAGATGACGGGGGTTAACGCGGGCTTCCTGGGGGCAACCGGGAACACCATCGCAGTTGGTTTAGCGGGTTTGATAGTGGGGTTCTCCGCGGCTCTCTCGATGGCGGGGGCAGCCTACCTGCAGTCCAAGCATGAGGCGAGGGCTCAGCCTGTCAAAAGCTCCCTCGCCACGGGTTTAGCGTATATCCTCACAGTCCTAGTACTAGTAGCCCCGTTCTTCCTGGTCACTCATATACTAATGGCTTTCACCGCCAGCGTGACCGCGAGCGTCCTGCTCACAGGTTTGTTCACCTACTACTCCAGCGTGGTGGAAGACAAGGATTTCAAGAGGGAGTTCGCTGAAAGCCTGGTTCTACTACTCGGTATAGCCTTCGCAAGCTACGGCCTCGGCGAGGTTATAAACAAGTACGTTGGGTTTCCAAGAGGTCCTTAGCCCCTTATCTCGCTGAAGAGCCATTTAAAGTCCCTGGGACTCCTCCTCTTAACACCCCCTGAGACCAGCCCGTGTGCAATGAGGGGTAGAGCTATAGTTGCATCAACGTATACAACCCTCTTCTTAGCCTTAGGGGAGACCTTCCCCCAGCTCACCGCCTCCTCTAGAGTTGCCCCGCTCAGCCCGCCCCACTGAGGGCTGTCTGTTGTGAACTGGACAACGTACTCGAGGGGCTTGTAGTAGTCTTTGACGCCTTTCTCGTACTCTGCTATGAGAGTGTTGGCCACCGCGACGAGGTTGACGTAGTCCTTGGGTACGCCCCCGCCGATGTATATAGCGGAAATCTTACTGCTCCTCAAACCGATCTCGACCAGCTGGGCGAAGTCCCTGACCATGTCCAGCACTATTCTATGCCCCCTCCTGTACCTCAGGACTGCCGCGATACCGTAGCCGCTGTCCACTAACGCGGGGGAGAAAACCGGGACGCCGTGCTTGTACGCCGCCGCTACGATCGAGTCGACGCCTCTCTCGCTGAGGAACCTGCCGAAGAGGTGGAGGAATTCCATTGTTGAGTAAACCCCTCCCTCCGGGAGCGTGTCGATGAACTCGCCTATCAACCCCTCCATCTCCCTGTACTCGGGCTCGCTGACGACAGTGTCGTAGAACCTGTCGTACTTGCGCTCAAGCAACTTCGCGTCGTCGACTGTCGGGTACGTCTTGTAGTACTTGAATCCCAGGGCCTCAACGATGTCCTCACTGATGTTAGCCCCCGTAGAAACCAGGACGTCGACATACCTGTTCTCCACGAGCCATTTAACGATCCTCCACATCCCGGCAGTACTCAGAGACCCTGCTAAACCGAGGAAGATCGTGTTGTCAGGGTCGTTGAACATGTCTATCAGTATCTTGTAAGCCTCCCCTAGAGCCCTCCCTTGGAAGGAGACGTCGCTCATCTCTAGGAGGAGCTGGTGAATAGACCTCTCCTTCACATCAAGCGCTTTAACCTCCCCGAGAATAAACTCCTCCAACCCCGCCACCAAGACTAACCTGGGGAAGGGAGTTTAAAAATGAAACTCTACTACACCGCAGGTTTAAAACTACACCAACTAGATTATATCACAACGGGGGCCGTAGTCTAGCCTGGCTAGGATGCGGGGCTTGGGCCCCCGTGACCCGGGGTTCAAATCCCCGCGGCCCCACTCCCCTATCCATGGAAAGCCTTTCCACCGATGAGAAAACGCCCCTTGAGGGAATCAGGGTGAATCCACTAGCCATCCCCTACGAGGTCATAGATCGACATTTTACTGTGTTTCACACGATCCAGCAACCCTTTTCGGCCCAGCCTTCCGCTGAAAAACTTGGTTCATAGGAGGAGGGCGGCGACCAGGGCTAGGATAGCGAGAGGGTATAGGTACTTTATCAGGAACTCGACAGCCTGGTCTGGCCTATACCTCGGCATACTGTTGTCTATGATCGTTAATACCACGAACACGGCGAGATATTTGACTAGTATCACCAGTATTGAGGGTAAACCCGTGTCTCCAACAGGCCAGGCACCGCCGAGGAATAGCAGTGTGAAGAACAGCGGGTAGACTATCCTCTCAGCGAACTTGGCGAACATCCCGAGCGCGAGCCTCGGCCCACCCAACTCCGTGAACAGCCCCCAGTATATCTCGGATTCTGCTTCAGGCGTGTCGAACGGCTTCACCATCAGGATGGCCATCAACCCTATGAAGGATGCTATGGTGGCTAGCGCCATGGCAAACGGGCTCTCCAGCCAAATCCTCCACGACACCTCGCTGGTCGCGTAGATAGAGTAGTCTGCGCCATTATACTTTGAGGCTATTATCAGTGGGGTGAGGAAGGACATCACGAACGGTGGTTCAGCCGCTATCAGGAGAGCCAGGTACCTCGCCACGCCGATCATCGTGTACGGGTTCGGGTTTGATGCCGCCAGGTATGCTATTGCAAAGGGGGTTAGGGCGAGGAGGTATAGTACCACTACTGAGTCGAATGGTGAGGACAAGGGTTTGGTTGCGAGAGGGGTGGTCAACGTGACTGCCACCAGGGCCCCGATGGCGAGCGAGATTACGATGAGCGGTGACTTCCCGAGGCCGTAGGCGTTGTAGACGTCCTCCTTCGAGAGCAACTTTATCAGATCCGCTAGTGGCTGTAGGATGCCGAAGGGCCCGGCGTGTATAGGCCCCCTCCTGAATTGGATTCTAGCGGATAGCTTCCTGTAGAGCCACTGCGTGAATATTATCATTAAGACGACGAATAAGAGGCCGGGGTATAAGAGGGCCTCTAATATAAGCCAGGCTATTTCACCAACCATGAGACGACACCCACGAGGAGTAGAGTTAGCATAAGCAGGTAGCCTATTAGATACCAGTCTAGTACTAGCCCCTTGGATGTCCTCTCAATGAGCTTAAACCCCCTCCGGAAAGCCCTCGAGAAGATGTCTTTCACAAGGCCTGTCACAGAGGGGAACTCCGGCTCGTCGACTATGAAGCCTGAGAAAACGATCTTCCTCTTGACTTCATCCACCTCTACCTCGCTTCTACCAGCGGCTTCCTGGAATAACCAGTAGAACACGAGGTACACGAGTAGCCCTAGTAGAGCTGTGAGAGCCGCCATCAGAGCCGTGTAGGTGTAGACGTCGAGGAACATAACCATCACCTAGTCGAATATCCTTTTAGCCCACTCCTCGAACTCGGCTGAAACACCCTTCCTAGCCCCCTCCCCCTCGAAGGCTTCGGCGAAGATCCAGTGAACGTAGAACCTCTTCTTCTCCTCGTCCACGTCGACGACCACTGTGCCGGGTGTGTTTGTTATAGAGTTCGCAATAGTTACAATGGCTATCTCGCTGTTGACATCGTACGGTACCTCTACAATCGCCGGCTTCAGCCCGGGGTTCCTCGATAGGATGGCCTTCACGACCTGGTAGTGTGCCTGGTACTCGATGATGGTGAAGTATTTGAAAGCGTATTTAACAGCCTCTATAAACCTCTTCAAACTCAGCTTAGACTCGTCTACCACGAGGTCACCCCCTATGAGGGATGCCGCCGCAAACCCTACAACTAGGGATATCAAAGCCTCCGACACGCTTAGGCTTCCAGTATAGACAAGGTACACCAGGGCTATAGATAGAGCTACTACTAGGATCCTCCTCACTCCTCCTCAGCCTCCATCCTGTTGAACATGAGTGTCTTGTGTAAAACGCCAAGCTTGAACGTGATCAGCGAGAGAAAAATCAGCTCGGCTAGACCTATCACGATGGCTGTGACTATTAGTACTTGGGGCATGGGGTCGACGCTCACAGATATGAAGCTTATTAACTCTCCGCTGGATGGGAAGACGAACCCTTCGAGAGAACCCCCAGGGTACACTGGTGGTGAGGTAGCCCCCAAGTAGTAGCCGAAGACCACAGCCAGGATGTTGACGGCGTCGGCGAGCACTGTTAGTAGCACTAGCTTTTTAACCACGTGGGGTTTCACGATAATACCGTAGAGGGATACGCCAGCTGTGGCTCCAACGGCGAGGACTATCGTGTAGAATAAAAGCCTCTCGATCATTCCCTACCACCCGCAATCGAGTCTATTACCATGAGGGCTAGCGTGAAACCAGTAGAGACAGCCGTGAACTCGAGCACGTTGAGGATCATGAGTGTCCCCGAGAATAAGAATATGCCTCCCCATGGTAGCTGGATGTAGGCGGGGTAGCCTATCGGCGAGAACGGTGGTTTCGGCTGGTTCTGGAACAAGAACGCCTCCACCCCGGTGAGGAAGCCGATGGCAAGAACAATAGAGCCAACGAGAGAGATCAACACTACGGCTAGAGACCTCATGAACAATAGGAGGTTAGACCTAAACCCCTTCCCCTCCAGCCTACCCCTCCCATAGATGAGCAAGTACATGTATGGCGCCACCGCGAATATAGACCCACCCTGGAATCCCCCGCCAGGCGTGAGATGCCCGTGGAGAGCTACTGAAACAGCTACCGCGATTATAACGGGGAATAAGAGTTTGGTGATCACCCTCGCTATAACCGTTGCAATCAGACTCCCCTTCTCCACTAGGCTTGAGAACCCAGCGGCGTATAGGACTCCTATAATCGCCAGGAACAAGACGGAGGTTTCAAAGTATGTGTCGTAGCCTCTCTGATCCCATATAACGCTTGTAACGACCTCGGGGCTCCTGCTGGTGAATGGGGACGCGGGGTCGGGTACACTCAGCAGGTAGAGGTTCGCCAAGGGTATGTTCCCGTATGTTAGAGATACAATATTGGCTCTCACAAGGTAGTAGGTCAGCAACACGCCTAGGAGTATGGATAGGACTAGGCCTATGTCCTCAAGCTGCCTCTTCAAACCTCTCACCTCCCCTAAGCGCGTACAAGAGTATAGCCGAGTTCAAGCCCAGGCCTATGGCTATGTAGGCTATGAGCAGGTCGGGGGCGAGGAATGCAGCCAGGATTATGGAGTAGAAAAGAGACTCGACACCGGATATTATAATAGCCTTCAACACATCTCTCTCGTAGAGGATCTTAACGGTGGCCGCGAGAGCCATCACCGAGCTGAAAGCACTTAAGATGAGTATTATCAGCGGGGTCATTTCGAGCCAGCCTCCTTAAGCTTGTCCCTTATAATAGGCTCAGGCCTAGCCTCACCTGATTTATAAGCTGCCCTAGCCAGGACATGCGAGCCTGTCGGGGAGCCGAAGACCACTAGGGCGGCTGAGATCAATGCTACGCCGAAGACATAGTACTTGACGTAGCCGGGTATATCAAGGGATAGCGCTATCAACGCTATTCCTATGAGCCCGTAGACTCCTCCGCCAATAGAGCCAACGGTCGCCGGGTGTAGCCTCAGGAAGAAGTTCCTGAACCTCAGGAAGCCGACTGCGCCTATTAGTGACAGTATGGAGCTTAAGACCAGTAGTATCGTGCCCACCGCGAATAAGATTATGTCTATCACTTCCTCCTCGCCTCCAGCAGGTACTTAGCTACCACAAGGTCTAGTATGAGGATCCATGATGCAAGAGGTATGGCCCCGATCGCAAGCATGGGTGAGTTGTAGAATAAAGCTATGAGCAAGTATATGACTATTAAGTCCACTGTCATGACGTCGAGTGCTAGAACCATGTCCGGTACCGTCGGGCCCCTCAATACTATAATACTGTAGATCGCGTAGGCTAAACTGTAGACGCCTAGTACAACTGGGATCAAGATGTCTAGGACGGAGGCGTCAACCACCGGGCTTCACCTCTTTAACCGCCAGCATCTCCCTCCTCACGGTTATAAGGGATGAATCCACCTTCGACAGCTCTAGGGGCGTCTTGAGCGTGGTCTTCTTATCCCTAGTATAGAGTTCAAACCCTGTTATACTAGTCATGTAGAGCGCGTTGAACGGGCAGTACTCGACGCATAGACCGCAGTAGGTGCATTTATGCAAGTCTATTCTCGGGAACCTCCTCCTAGGGTTCTGCGGGTAGTTGCCCTCAACCTCAACCATGTCGATGGCGTTAGCCGGGCAGACGAGCTGGCACATTGAGCAACCTGTGCATTTACTCATGTCCAGGAGGTGGGCACCCCTCAGCCTCTCGGTCTTGAACGGCCTGGATTTAGCTGGGACGAGCCTTGTGTAAGGTCTCTTAAGCATGTACTCGATGGATTTAACAATGGTAGAGAGAACCATTGTCTCACCTGTCTATGTCAGGGGCGCACGGGTCTAGTGAGGCAAGTATAACTGGTAGGTCGGCTATGGTGACCTCCTCGTTCTCCAATATATAGTTCAAGACCGTTGTGAGCAGGGGTAGAGAGGGGCTCTTGAACCTGACTCTGTACGGCGACCTCCCACCAGTGCTCACCACGTGTACCGTGTATTCTCCTCTAGCGGCCTCAACTCTAGCGTAGCCTCTACCCGGCGGCGCGGTTAAAGGCACTTTAACCCTGTAGGGCTCCCCCCGCTTCACCTCGAGGACGGCTTGTCTTATGATCTTCAGGCTCTCATAGACCTCCCGGAACCTCACGTAAGCCCTGTCGTAGGAGTCGCCTACCTCGCCCACGGGTATTTCAAAGCTCACTCTATCATACCTCTCGTAGGGGGCGATCTTCCTGGTGTCGTATTTCAACCCCCCTCCCCTCACCACGGGGCCCGTGGCGCCGAGCTTCAATGCGACGTCACCCTTAATCACCCCCACACCCCTCGTCCTCCTCTTGAAAACCCTGTTGCCGAGGAGCGCTTTCTCAACGTCTTTCACAATATCCTCTACCAGGTATGTCAGCTGGGTTGTCCTCCCCGTGAAGCCTTCCGGGACTTCCCCTCTAATCCCGCCTGGCACGCTGAAATCATGGTAGACCCTGTGCCCCGTAACCCATGCAAACCACTTTAATATCTCCTCTCTCGCCACGAGGGCCCAGTACGCCGGCGTCCTTAAACCGGTTGAACCAGCCATGAAGTGAACCCAGAACATATGCGAAGCTATTCTGGAGAACTCTGCTTGAATCATCCTGAAATACTTCGCTTTCTCAGGTGGATCCACTTTGAAGACTTTGTCGAGGGCTTCAGCATACGCTACCTCAAGGGAGTCGGGGTCTTCAACGCAGAACCTGTAGGATAGCACGTAGCTGTTCTCCCATTTCCTGTTCTCGATCATCTTCTCGAAGCCCCTGTGGAGGAAGCCGGGTATAAGCTCTGCTTTAACTACCCTCTCGCCCTCCAGCTCCAGCTTAAACCCTATGTTCCCCGGGGCGCCCGGGTGCTGGGGGCCGAAGTAGACCGTGTAGCTACCTGCCATACCTATCACCCTTGTAAAACGTCTTCACAACATACGAGGCTGTGTCCACGTCTTTCCTCAATGGGGGAGGCCCCTCCCAGTTCCCATCTAGAATCCACTTCCTCAAGTCGGGGTGTCCCCGGAACACCACGCCCATCATCTCGTACACCTCTCTCTCGATGTAGAGCGCGTTGGGGTAGATGTCGTGGACGCTCTCCACAACTGGGTCTCCTCTAGGCGTGAAGGTTTTGATAGCCATCTGCGAGCCGTCACTCGTGTTCTCGACCACGTAGTATAGCTCTATAACCCCGTTCTTCGGGTAGTCCACGGCATCAATGTTTAATAAGAGCTGGAAGCCCTTGCTCTTCAACTCGCCTAGGACGCTCCTCAGCTTCTCCCTTCCCACGCTTGTAACACACAGCTTTAAATCCGGGTAGTTCTCCTCGCACTCGGGGTAGGTTTCCTTGAAGCTGTAGCTGACTGGGGGCTGGCTCCTACTGTAGTACTCCTCCGCCCACTTCCTCTCCTCTTCTTCAACGCTTTTAATGTAGGACTCGAAGCCCTTCAACACGTCTTTCTTCAACCCGCCCTCGACCTGCCTCCTCAAGTCAACCAGGAGGGCTGTCCAGTCGTCCGGCATCGGCATGCAACCTGGAACCCAGCCTGACACTGTGAAGAAGTCGTCAAGCCTCTTGAACGTGGCGTAGGAGTCCCAGTACAGTCCACCCGTGGCTGTGCAGTTGCACCCGGCGACAACGTACTTGGGGTTTGGTGTCTGCCTGAAGAGGTTTATCATGAGCTTAACAGTCTTCCTCGTCAAGTAGCCCATTCCAGCTACAAAGTCCGCCTGCCTGGGGGATGGAACTGGCATGTACCCGTAGCGTTCCCAGTCCAGCGGGGACATAACCAGCATGGGGAACTCTATTGCACCGCAGGCAGCACAGTAGTGTATCATCCAGGGGCTTCTCGACCTAGCCCAGTTGACAAGCCTCTTCATTACACTAGCCATAAACCACCACCGGGGCGAGAGTTTTCTCTAGAACAGAGTGGATATAGGCCAGCCTGTCTAGTACGGCGGTTGCGGAAGCGTTGATCACGTCCTGCACAGGGTTGTAGGCTAAGCCTATCGCGAGGCTCGCTATAGCCAGGGTTGCCACGAGGGCTTTCAAATACCCGGGTGGCCCGGCAACCCTTGCTGGTTTTCTAGCGGAGAATATTTCGGAGAACTGTTTTACGAAACCTATGAGGGCCAGTATCGACCCTATTGGGAGGGCGACCAGCGTTATCAGAGCCACTGGGTTGCCCCGGCTGAAGGAGTCTAGGGCAAGCATGTAGAGCTGGAGTTTAGCCATGAACAGGGCTGTCGGGGGGATGCCCACAACGTTGAGCACACCGATTAGGAAGGAGAATGCTAGCGCCCTGCTACTCCACAGCACGCTTAGCGGGCTGCTGGAGGACGCCTCCTCCACCCTAGTGTACCCGCTCGACAGGAATAAGACTGGTTTAACGAGGGCGTGTGCTATAGCGTAGGATAGGAAGACCGGTATACCTGAGGGCCCGAGGGATAGGGCTAGAGCCATCATACCCGAGTCCAGTATTACAGTGTAGCTGATGACCCTCACCAGGCTTTTAGACGCGATTAAACCCGCCCCCGCCACACCCACGGTGAGCCCGCCTAGGAGGCCCAGCATAAGCTGAATGTAGCCGGGTATACCAGCGTAAATTGTGTAGTAGAGCCTCGTCACGACGTAGAAGGCCATCCCCTCAGCCAGACCGCTTAGAATAGATGATACTACAGGCGGTGCATTCGAGTATGCCCCGGGGAGCCAGAAGTGAAGGGGGGATATAGCTGACTCCACAAGCATCGACCACGTCATGATCAGCAGTGGCATCAGCAACGCCACCCTAATATCAGCGGTCCTGCCCATGGGAGGGTAGAATCCCGACGCTATGGCAGCCACGTGACCTATGTTCAGGGTGCCGGCTGAATAGTAGACGAGGACGGCTGAGAAGAAGAAGAACGTCCCGGCAACCATACCCGCGATCGCGTATGTTATAGTCGCCTTGAAGGCGCCTCTAGTTTTAGCGGTTGATATCAGGACGAAAGCCGAGATTGTGAAGACCTCGAGCATCACGAACATGTTGAATACGTCGCCAGTGTAGAATATGCCGAGCAACCCGGCCTCCAGCCCGAGCAGAGCTGAATAATAGTACTCGTTGTCGTCGACGAAGAGATGGGAAACCGGTGCTATGAGAAGGAAGAGGAGGGAGGTCAAGAGACCCAGCAATGAGGAAAACCCGTCGACAGCGTAGGCTATCCCCACGGGTATCGGGAAGCCTCCAATCGTGTATACGAGAACCCCGCCACCCCTCGTCGACAGGTATATTATGATGGATAAAATCGATGTGATAACCATAGCTCCAAGGGCTACAGCCCTGGAAACGATTCTTCCAGCTTTTAAAAGCCTGAGTAAAGGGAGGAAGAAGGCAAACCCTATCAGCAAATACGGTGCTAAAGCCGGGTAGAGCTCAACACTAACCATGGAAACACCGTTAGTTTGGTTTAACAAGCGATATGGTGCTTAATCTTAAAAAATTTTGATTTAATGAGCTGTTTAAAAACATTCCACAGACATAAACCCTAGTGGGGAAAAATCAAAGTTGCAAAATATAGACCCAAAATACGGGGTTGGAACCGCTGGGTTTAACCTAATTGAAGACGCCTAAATGACATTAGTGATACCACGATTCTTTCTCGACTCCTTGCTACGAACAGTGAAAGGTGTTAGCGAGCAACATAAATTTTACTGGGTAGTGCTTAAAATATCCGTCTTAAACTATCTACCATGTGGTGTAGGATGGTCTCGCTCAGAGACTACCCGCTTCCATTCTTAGCCCTGAGCCTTGTAATAGCATCTGCTTTCACAACGCTTTATACGGTTCCTAGCGTTAGGGGTCAAAGCAGTGGGGTCAATTACGTTGTGGAAAACGCTTACGGGATTGTTGTATCAGGTTTAACTGTGAGCAATACGCTCTACGGGGTCTACGTGGTGAACTCCTCTAATGTGACTATTGTGAATGTGTTCGTCAGCGACAGCGTGGTGGGTATCCTCATCGAGAACTCCACAAACATACTAGTCGTTGCGTCTGGGCTTGCTAGGAATTTAAACGGCCTTGAGATCGTGGGCTCCCGTAATGTGACGGTGATCAACATCCTCGTCGAGAGCAACATGGAGGGGGTTAGAGTCGAGAACACCACTGGTTTCACGATGTGGAACACCACTCTCTACTCGAACAACGTGGGTTTCATCTCAGAGAGCTCTGAGGGCATAGTGTACGGCAACGCGTTCCTGTACAATGTTGAGGCACAGGTTAGGGTCTCTTCCTCTGGAATCAGCTGGAATTCGACCTGTTACGGCAACTACTGGTCGGACTATAATGGGGTAGACAGCGATGGGGACGGTATAGGCGATTCACCCTACGTGATCGACAGTAATAACGTAGATTATAAACCACTCATGGCCTACCCGCCATCAGTATCATGCCCCGCAACCTCTCCAACAACCACTACTACAACCACCGCGCCACCTACAACCACATCACCTCCGACCACCACTACAAAGACTACGACCACTTCACCAACTACAACTTTAACCTCCACGACTCAAACCGCTACAACAGCCACCACTTCAACTTCGAGCCAGTCTACTACAATGACAACAGTGACCCCTACTACGGGAACCACTACAAGCGGAATCACCGCCACGTCGTCTGCTTCAACTCCCACGTGTCCCACAAGTACTTTGACTACGCCCCCCACTGCCGCCTCGACTATGACAACGACTCCAACCGAGAGCTCGACAAGCCAGGCTACTAGTCCCGCAACGCCGAGAACCACGCTTCACACGCCTTCAACACCCACGCCGGCAACATCCGTTGCTACGACTTGTACCTCCCAGCCCGGTAATTGGGCTCAAACCCCAAGCCCGGGTTCTTCAACTAATCCTGGAGTAACCCCCTTGGAAACGGTATCCACCACCAGGGTAACCGGGCGAAATCTATTAGGCCCCTTACATGGAGTGGCCATAGGCGTAGTCGTTGGAGTCGTGGCAGTCATCCTTTGGCTTACCACTAGAAAACACGAGAGGCCTCCACCCTAATCTCCAACTCACCTAAATCAAGCGGCGTCACCCCTACACGATAACGAGGCAGGGTTGTTTCAACCTCTAGCCCACTCATCAACAGAGGCAGATCCTGTTGGAGTCGGTTCTGGAAGCCGGTTCCCGGCCGATATGCTGAATAAAGCAATGGTAATCTGAGTAAAGACTACACGCGACCTCGATAGATGCGGTGTCACCCTATTCTACAAGAGGTTAGGGAATAGGCCTTTAACACCCGGCTGACCAGGCTACGGGAGCCCGGGTTTCGATTTAATAGTAGATCTTGTCCGATTAAGTAGCGGGGTGCCTCCGTGAAGGTTAAAGACGTTAAACCGGGGATGGAGAACGTAACGCTCACTGTCAGGGTTGTCAGCGTCAGCGAGCCCCGGAGAGTTGACACGAAGTACGGTGAAGCACTCGTGGCGAGGGCTGTCGTGGCAGACGAAACCGGCGAGATAACGCTTAACCTGTGGAGGGGTCAGATAGACCTAGTTAAACCAGGCTACACTATAAGAGTGGAGAACGCGTTTGCCCGCGAGTATAAGGGGAGAGTGGAGTTGAACGTTGGTAAGCAGGGAAGGATAACGGTTATTGATAGAGGGGAGAAGGGTTGAGCACCCTCGGTCTTTCCGCCTAGTCCGCTTGTTCCGTAGCACACAGCTCCCAGGTCTTGGGGCTAGAGGGTGGAGTGGATAATGCAAAAGGATAACGCGACGACCGGGATTTTAACCCGGGGTTTCCGGCTTGGAGGGCTTATTTCTAATGGTGTTTGGTTCACGATCGTTTTTCCTGGCGTGGGCTCTATTTCCAAATTGCTTAAATTGCTTAATAGGTAATTAATTAAGTGTGAAGTATTGCTGGGTGCGGTTGCTTTAAATATCCCTTTTCCATGCCGCCTTAAAAACAAGTAGTCAAAGCCAAGCCACGCTCTAATATGTTATGGTAAGCCTAAGACGACGAGTATTTAAAATCATACCCAATATACAAATGCTCTTGTATTGTCTTACGTGCTTTATACACGATGTAAATAAATATTAGGAGTGTGAAAGCTAGGAGAACGATCATTAACGGTATAATCCTGTAGTAATTTGTTGCGTAAGCCATTATAATGGAGAGTATTTCTAGGACTAGAAACCACGAAATAAAAAACAATATTGGGCGATATTCTTCACCAGAACTCAAAAACTCCTCCTCTTCCTAACTAGGACATACCAAATACCCATTAATGCCGTGGCAACGACCATCGTCGCGAGTGCCAGCGTTGTTGAGTCAAGTGTCTTCGAGCTAGTGGTAGGCGATATCGTATTCTCCGGCAGGGTTGTTTGAGTTGTTGGTGACGTACTTGCTAGGGTGGTGGTTTCAGTGATCGGTGCGCAACCACCGATCCTACATATTTCTACCTTGTCTACGTATATTGTAAGGCTCTCATTCAATGTCCAATTATATGATAACGCGACTTCCACAACATTTGAACCCCACGGCGGATTATTGAATTCCAGCTCGTAGTAGCCCGGCTCCGTCTTTAATTGGATAACGGTCTCATTATATACTTTCGGCGGATAGATCGGCAACAAAACCATCACAACTAGCTGGCTAGGCTTGGCGCTCCACGCCCTTAGCCTAATCGTGTAACTATAGTTCTGGTAAACCCAAACTAGCTGCCCTAATTTTAGGCCTGCCGAGCCAGGCCCCGGAGGTTTCAACACGAGTTTCAAAACACCGTTCTCTACACGCGTGTTCACCTTGTCTAGAACATCTAGCCTACCGGAGAAGTACCAGTCGTCAGGGTTATCCATCGGCGTGTTAGCTAAGTTTATAGGGTTTTCGAAGTCCCCGTTAACTATCCTCTCTAGCGTAGCACTTGGGAAGCCGCGTGTTCTAACCAGTAATTCGTCGTCACTATCCGATATGTTAGCTGTGAAAGGGTATGTCGACTTGTTGACTCTAAACACCTTTATCCAATCGATATACATCCTTGCAGGGAACGGCGTGGACTCATCCGGCTTCCCAGGCCAGTACCCTCCAACCGCAAGGTTTAGTATTAAGTGGAATGATTTATCAAAAACCCACACACATCCACGCCCCTCGAACTCGCTCTTTGTCACGATATGGTAGACCTGACCGTCCACAAACCATACTATGTAATCACTCGTCACCTCGACACCGAATACGTGGTAATCCTGCGAGAAATCCATGCCGGCCGGTAACCTAAACTGCGATTGAACCCCTCTAGAACCATAACAATACGGTGCGTGCACAGTCCCGTACACAAGATCCGGTTGATGCCCGAGCAACTCCATTATATCTATCTCCCCGCAGGAAGGCCATGCCCTAACATTTTGCAACGACCATTCCTCGCCGAGAAGCCATAGCGCGGGCCACAAACCCTTCCCTTTAGGTAGTTTAGCCCTTATCTCTATTCTCACAGGGGGAGTTATCTTCAGTTTCCCGATGGTGTCAAGCCTTGCCGACGTATAATTGTATTCCTTACCCGTGGATGGATCAACGAATGTCTCCCTGCGCGCCTCTATGACGAGGTTACCGTTCTCTATAAACGCGTTCTCTCTCCTATAATACTCGAGTTCCCCATTACCCCACCCGCATAGATTAGGACATCCATCACCAACATTGAAATTCCATACCGATTCATTAATTACCGGCTCGTTAAAGTCTTCAAGCCATATAAGGTTGTACTGGTTTTCCTGCCCCACCTGGGAACCAACCTCTATGAATGTATTCATGCGGGTATTATTGATAGTAAGTTGAGTCATCAACAAAAAAATTAACGCTAAAAACAAAGGTTGGAAGAGTTGAGACCTCACCTCTCACACCTAGAACTCCCACTTCTTATACAGTGTGGGCACGCTCTCCAATAATTGCTTCGTGTACTCGTTCCTCGGATGGAATAACACCTCGTGAGGCGCCCCCTCCTCCACTATCTTACCCTTATGCATGATCATTATCCTGTCCGACACAACATAAGCTAATCCCAGATCATGCGTAATAAACAACACCGTGGTTTTACGGTCTTCACGCAACTTCATAAACAATTCGAGGATCTTACCCCTGGTAGACACATCCAGCATTGATACAGGCTCATCCGCCAGCAAGAGTTTCGGCTTAATTATCCAAGCTCTAGCAATCATAATCCTCTGTAATTGACCGCCAGACAATTGATGCGGGTACTTGCCGAGGGTTTCCTCGGGGCGCAACCCAACCACTTCTAGCGCCTCCCTAACCATGCTCTTACCCTCACCCGAGCCCGGCTCCACACCGATTAACTCGAGGCCTTGGTTCAATACCCTATCGATCTTGTAGAACGGGTTGAAGTTCGCAAACGGGTTTTGGAATACGACGTGGACGTTTCTCCAATACCACTTCAAATCCTTCATGGACCTCAAGTCGCGCCAAACGCTCCTGCCCTGGAACACTACCTCGCCGCTCGTCGGCTTCAACACTCTGAGAATCATCCTCGCCAGAGTTGTTTTCCCGGAGCCGCTCTGCCCCGCCAGGGACACTATCTCGCTCTCTCCCAAAACTATGTTGACGCTGTCAACGGCCTTTATTGATGTTCGCTTAAAGAAACCTGACTCAAAGATCTTCGTTAAATTCCTCGTTTCAAGAAGCGCCTGACTCACCCTATCACCTCTTCTCGTAAAGCCAGCACGCAACGCGCCTACCACTCCCGACCTCTACGAGGGGAGGCTCCTCCCTCCTACATCTATCCGTGGCAAACGGACATCTATCCGCGAATCTACAGCCGGGTGGTGGATTCATTAAATTAGGTGGTTGGCCCGGTATGTACCGTATACCCCTCTTCCTAACCTCCGGCTCTAGAGACATGATCGAATCTATCAAACCACGTGTGTACGGGTGTAACGGATCCCTTATGATGTCTTCCGTGGGAGCTTCTTCAACTATTTTACCAGCATACATAACAGCTATTCTACTAGCAATCTGTCTTACAACCGATATATCATGTGATATGAAGACCATCGAATCAATTATTTCCTTACTGACTAGATACCATAAAGTCTTGATAACCAGTTTCTGAGTAGACACGTCGAGAGCGGAGGTTGGCTCATCTACAATTAGTAACTCAGGATTTAATAATGTTGAAATAGCGATCACAGTCCTCTGAGCCATCCCACCACTCAACTCGAATGGGTAGCGGTCGACGACGTACCCGGGCAAGCCAAGGACTTCAAGCCGTTTTCTAAGCATGTCTACAGCTTCCTCCATCGATATACCAGGATCGTGACTCCTCAAAACATCATATGCCACCCTCCTAATCCTAAGAGTAGGCATGAGAGCAGACATTGCTTCCTGCGGAATAATCGATATGTGGCTCCCCCAAACCATCGTCTTTAACTTATCCCTGGTCATCTTGGTAAGGTCTAGGTTCTTGCCCTCCCTCGTCTTCAACACAATGGTTCCACCCTTGAAGTACAGAGGCGGGTTAACGTTCATCATCATGACCTTTGAAAGCGTTGACTTCCCGCACCCGGACTCGCCGACAAGACCCAAAACATCCCCTTTCCGTATAAGGAGAGAGACGCCATCCACTGCCCTCACATCGACTTCTCTATTCAACAACAAGAGACGGTAGTAGGCTTTCACATCCCTTAATACCAACCTCTCCATGATGAGACACCTACATGCCTCTTAGCCTCGGGTTGAATACCTCGTCTATACTGGTGGCAATGAGTAGCAACGATATTGAGAGTAGAACCAGGAGTAGGCCGGCCGGTATAAACGTCCACCATTTACCTAGTATGAAGGACTGCGTTATTGCCGCGAAGTACAGTATCTTACCGAGAGTCATGATGTTCATCGGGGTTAATCCGAGGATGCTCAGCCCAACCTCCCCATTTATCCCAACATTCATGTAGTTCACAAACATTATCAGGATATATGTTGCGAGATGAGGCATGACGTCCTGGAATGCAATCCTCAGCCCACCATACCCTGCAAGCCTCGATAAATAAACGAACTCCCTCTCCTTAAGAGATAGTACCTGAGCTCTAACGCCCCTTGCAAAACCAGGCCACGCCGTAATAGCCAGTACAGCCGCTACGAGCTCTAACCTCGCGTTTTCATACCCTATATAAGTAATAATCAAGATCGCGAGCAGCACGCCAGGTATTATCATCACTATGTTGGTGAAGGACATCAAGACCTCGTCAGGGATACCCCCCTTCATACCCGATAACAACCCTATCATTAACCCGATAATGATCGTAAACACGCCCGTCAAAACCCCGACGTATATTGAATTCCTTATCCCATAGAATATCATAGCCATCATATCTCTCCCGGAGCGATCCGTCCCAAGCGGGTAGACATCGTTTGGAGGAACCCACGGAGGATTGTTCGTGTTAAACGGGTCGACCGGGTAGAGAATAGGGCCTAGAAACGCGAGCATTAATTCAAACAACAATATTCCGAACCCGACCATAAACCTAGTATTATTGAACAACACGTATAATAGCTCCATTACCTTCATAAGGACAACCTACTCACTCTTATACCCGAGTCTTATACGCGGATCAATCAACACGTAAACCAAGTCAACAATGAAGTTCGCTAACAGGACAGTCGCTATCAATATCATGAATACACCCTGCACTACGGGGTAATCCCTCGCGCCGAGAGCCCTGGCGAGCAGGATCCCCATCCCCTGATAATTGAATAATTGCTCCGTGATTATCTGGCCGGCTAGAACAAACCCCATTTGTATTCCGAGACCCGTAACCTGTGGTAGCATGGAGTTCCTCAGCATGTACCTAAATATTATACCGTCTTTCACGCCAATACTATTGCTGTATTGTATATACGGCGATCCAAGCTCCATAGTAGCGATTACCCTCATCCCTATCATCCACCCCCCAAGCGATGGCAAGACTATAGAGAGGAAGGGCAGTACATAGTGCTGGAGATAACTAGTGATAAACTCCGGCGTTAGTGAGGGTTCTAATGTGGGGTCGTATGCAGATCCTGATGGCAGGATCTGCAGGTTAACTGCGAATACGTATATCAATGTCATGGCTAGCCAGTAATACGGTATCTGAGAGATAATCATTCCAATAAGAACAATCGCCTTCTCTAAAACACTCCCACGCTTGTATGCGACATACGCACCCACGTAGTTGCCGATAAGCCACGCCACAATATTTGCCGGCACCAACAATAATAGAGTCCACGGCAAGTGCTTCGCGATGAGGGATATAACGCTTTCCCCGTATGCCTGAGTTGAAACACCCAGATCCCCCCTGAAGCTCCTCACAATCCAATTCAGGAATTGAACGTATAAAGGCTTATCCAGGTCGAAGGCCTGCACTAGTCTCCGCTGGTATTCATTTAGTAGCTCAGGCGATGTAGCGCCTGTCGTCAAACTAACTATTAGGTTTTGAACCGGGTTTCCCGGCACTGCTCGAGGAAGTATGAACACAATTAGGAGTGAAATGAAATACGTGGCGACGAGAAAAAATATCTTTGTTAAGAGGTACTTGTAGACGGGCCTCATTTAAACCCCTACCTCCTCCCCCTCACAGCGAACCTTACCCCTAGAATCACCAGTATCGTAACTACTACTATCACGACGAGTATTAATAGCTGGCTAGATGCCCCGTGTCCTGTCGGAGCTTGTGTAGTAATGGTTGACGTAGCTGGCGTTGTCGTAGTAGTCGTTGATGGAGCCGGTGTCTCGAATTGTTGCCCAGTCACGTTCGCCAGCATCTCTAGTAGTTTAGAGTTTGGTATTAAGATCCCTCCCTGGTCGAATGGTTTAGCCCAGCTTGGCTGAGTTGCGTTCATGCCTTTCTGCCTAATACCGAATAGACCCCACAGCGATAACGAGTATTCTTTATACGGAGCTACCTCCGTCCACCACGGATTGTCCTGGCTTGGCCACCCCTCCCAGTACCTGGTGGAGTACGCGTACCACTGAACAGTGTACGCTATTGGTATTGCCGGTATGTCGTTATATATGATTTCCTGGATCTTGCTAAAGTACTTCATTCTATCCTCGAAGCTGAACGCGCGGGAAGAATTCTCTATTAGACCCACTAGCTCTTCCCTCTCAGTACTACCCGTCTTATTATACCACCCCCAGTTCCCGGTAGGCGGTGTTATCCTGGGGTCTAGTAGGAATCTGTACGTGTCCCACGGGTGAGTGAATGTTGGTGCTGGGGTCCAGCCAAGTAGTGCGACATACGTTGCCCCCGTCAAGTAGCCCCAGTATGCGCCATAATCGACCGGGTAAGACTGCGCGTTTATTCCAATGTCTTTCAGGTCTCTAGCTATCAAGTCTGCTGCCAGCATCCAGTCAGTCCAGCCGGATGGAACCATTATAGTTATGTTGAGGGGTTGCCCATTAGGTAGCTCCCTGAAGCCATCCCCGTTGATGTCCTTGTACCCTGCTTGATCCAGGAGTTGCTTAGCATAAGTCTTGTTTGTAATTACCTTAGCGTCAGGAGTCCCCCAGTACCGCTCCGCCAGCGTTTCATTGATGTATACCCTGTATTGCGGCAGGCTCTCAAAGACAAAGGACATCGAGGCCTGTGTTGTATACCCGTAGAAGGCTTTCTGAATTATCTCATTATAGTCGATCGCGTAAGCAATGGCCTTCCTCAATACAGGGTCTCTCAAGTAATCCAACTTATTGTTAATGAATAACACTAATATCTGGTTCGGCCTGAAATAGGGCGGGCTAGGATAGTACGTCCTCACCCCATAAGACGCGAACTCCCATACGTTTGGTATGAATATCCCACTCCAGTCCACACCACCACTCTGCAAGTCCAGTATTACCTGTTCGTTACTCAGGTATATCCTGTGAACCAAGTATTTCGGGCCCGGCAGTCCGAAGATATCCTTACCCCACCAATCATCTATTCTAACATACGCTACTCTGAGCTCGTCGAAGTAGTAGAGTTTATAGGGGCCTGAAACCACTTGAGGAGCAGTATACGTATCGCTACACGTGTCACCGCAGTTCCTCCACGATATGATATCGCCCCCCAGTTGCTTATACGCGTCTTCAAATACATGCTTGGGCACGGGGGTTAACTGAAGCGTGTAGAATAAGAACATGAAGTAGTTGTTTGTCCCATTATTAATGTAGAATTCAACAACTTTATCGCTTACAGCCTTAACCCCAGACACATATATTTGCGCGCCAGCAACAGGTCCGCTTCCAAGCTCCAGCGAGGTCTTGAAAGTGAATTCAACGTCGTAAGCCGTGACCGGGCTTCCGTCACTCCACTTCGCTTCCGGCCTAATATAGACTCTTAGAGTGTGATTGTTAGGGAACTCAAACCTTTCACCGATCACCGGTATCCACATGTCTAATCCAGGGACATACTGGAATAACGGGAGATAGAGGAATCCCCCATAGCTAGCAGTACCCCAAGTCTGTGACGGGGACAGCGGGTTCCAAGTACTAGGGGGACCCCACTGCGCACCCGTCACAAACATCGTCTCCTCCCTGGGAAACTTCACCTGAGCACTAGCGATTTGCGGAATTAAGGTAGCTAGCAACACGGTCAGTAAAACTAATCCAACCATCCTACCTGCTCTACATTCACACATTCTAGGGTTATTCCCCATGGAAACTCGCCTAATTGATTCCACCACGTTGGTTTTTTAAATGTACACTTATGTATATCCTATATACTTCCGTTATATTTATAAACTTGATTCAAATATGCATGTTAATACCTAATACGGACAGCTATAAGTCTTTAAGTGTTTTAATTAAAATTCTTGTGGAGTGGGAGGATACGAGGCGGGCATAATATGGAGAGGAAAATCTTATACGTCATTCTGGGATTGGTGGTCGCTATGGGCGTAATAATCGCTACCTTTCTCCAGCCAACGAGTAGACCGGGCGAGACATCGACGCCTGGGTCCACACCCACTAGTACAGCCCAGCAACCAACGAGCCCGCAGAATACAACCACGACGATGAGACACCCGTTTTACCCTGATAGGTATTCGAGGTACGGCGGGTGGCTTGGATTGAGAGTTGAGGGAACCGGGTTCTTCCGCGTCGCAGTAGTGAACGGGAAGTATTGGCTCGTGGACCCCGACGGATACGTATTTATATCGAAGGGTGTGAACCATGTCGACTACATGGGTGATTTCTCCCCGAGCCTTGGGTATTCACCATACTACGTTAATGTGTTGAGGAAGTATGGCTCTGCGAGTAAATGGGTTGATACAACCATGGATAGATTGATGAAGTGGGGATTCAACACTATTGGGGCATGGTCTTCCCGCGAACTATACAAGTACATGCCCTACACTATTAACCTGAATATCCTGGGGAACTACGGGTTTAATTGGACTACTGGGAGAATGCCTGATGTCTTCAGCGACGGCTTCGTAGAATCCGTCGAGAATAACGCATACTTCAACTGCCAGCCGCTCGCAGAAGACCCGTTGCTAATAGGTTATTTCCTCGACAATGAGTTGCACTGGGGACCTGATTGGAGATCGAATACTCATTTACTCGACGAGTTCTTTAAGCTATCATCAAATGCTCCTGGGAAGAAGGTAGCGGTAGAGGTTGTAAAAGAGGCTTACGGAGGAGATATCTCGAAGTTAAATAATGAGTGGGGGACTAGCTTCATGTCGTTCTATGACCTATTAACATATAGTGGCCAGCTGCCAGACACCAATACCGTTGGAAACGCAAGGCTAGAGTTTGTGAGGAGGTATGCGGAGAGATACTTTAGTGTCGCCGTCTCCGCAATTAAGAAGTACGACCCCAACCACCTAATACTTGGTATAAGATTCGCCGGGCTCCCGAGCAAGAGAACCGAGCTAGAAGTGTTGAAGGTCATGGCGAAATATGTTGACGTAGTAACAATCAATTTATACAACACTATTTCACCGCCAAAAGACGACCTAACTAGACTCCACGAGTTGACGGGCAAGCCATTAATAATAACGGAATTCTCCTTTAGAGCAAGAGACTCCGGCCTACCCAACACGAAGGGAGCTGGGTTGACGTTCGACACCCAGGCGGAGAGAGCTAACGCTACACGTCAATTTGTATCAGAGCTTGTCTCGCTAGACTTCGTGATCGGCTACCACTGGTTCCAATACTACGACCAGCCCAAGGAGGGTAGGTTCGACGGTGAGAACAGTAATTACGGACTTGTTGGAATAGATGACGAGCCATACACTGAGATGATCGAGATGTTCACTAACCTAAACAACAACGTGGAGGAGATACATATGGGGTTGAAATAGTTAACGAGCAAAAAACTATTTCTTTTTACCCTTGAGCACCATCCCCAACCCTAATCCAACCACTAATCCAACTACCCCGACTACACCCGTGGTTACAGGATCCGGCGCTGTCACCGTCTGTGTCTGCGTCACAGTAGAGGTCTGAGTGGTTACAAAAGGTGTTGTAACAGTGCTCGTCTCCGTCTTGGTGGTAGTTATAACCTGGGTCTGAGTTTGCGTAACCGTCACAAACTTTGGTACAAGCTCTGGTGACACTAGTCTTGCGTCATACAGGATCCATCCAAGCTCCGCAGCTGTACCCTGACTCCCAAAGTATGTTGAGAACCTGACATCGCTCCAAACTATTCTATCGGCTGGCACCTCAAAGAAGTTCACTAATTGGTTGAATACCTCCCCCACGAACGGTGCTAGGTCGATATATACCTCTCCCTTCAACACATCATTATTCTTCAATAAGAACACCATCCCAGCCCATCCACCGCCACTCAAGGCTCTCTGTACCTCGAATACCCCGGTTACTGGTTGCCCGTTGACGATCATCGAAACATTCATTGACTTAACAACTGTCTTGTCCCCAACCCACCCACCGAAGTCATCGTGGAATGCAATATACACCTCTGCCCTAGCACCCCCATCCTTTGAGTCTTCAAACCACATCAATAGCCCTGTCCTAACCATCGTATCATCACGTTTGACTACCTCATAGTTTAGTTTTACATAGACTGAAGTGTTCTTACCTAGGAATTCCTGCACTTTCACCGGTAGGGAGAACCAGGAGTACCCTCCAGCAGACGGCAACTGTGCGAATTGCGGTGGGACCCTACCAGCGATAACTACCGCTGGCGTAGCCCAGGCTATCCCACCCCACTGTGTTGATACATTGCTTAGAACAGTGTAGAATACTACTCGGTCACTACTATTTATAAACCTCATGTAGTTTTCTCCCTGCGCATTCACGACGTTCCAGTAGTTTGGCTCAATCCACACTGTCGTCCCATCACTCCTCGTGATCAATTGACCCGGCCATGTACAATTCTGGTAGGTAACACCGTTCTGCACTGACGGCGGGTTCCAGAACCCGCCGGGCACCCAGACGAGTACCGTGTCACCTGGCTGAGGCGATGAAGCCAGGGACTTTAAGTCTTGTAGTGTTGACGCATTCGTTATAACGGGTAGGACTAGGAGGCCTATTAAGAAGGCTACGAATACAGCATTCTTCATTTACTCCACCAACATTATATTGTTGTCACCATTTATTAAAAACATTTTTTAAATAACAACAATTAAGATTTAGTGTAAACCTGCATGGACTGATTTAGATGAAAATGCCGGAAGACTTCATGCTAGGTGCATCACTATCGCCTTTCCAATTCGAGGGTGGATTCAAGGGGGATGAAGACCCGAATAACGATTGGTGGGTGTGGGTACACGACGAGGAAAACATTATTGCCGGATTAGTTAGCGGCGACTTCCCGGAGAATGGGCCAGGTTATTGGAGGTTATTTAAACAAGATCATGATCTAGCCGAGAAGCTTGGAATGAATACTCTGCGCCTCGGAGTAGAGTGGAGCAGGATATTCCCGAAGCCGACCTTCGACGTGGAAGCCAGTGTTGAAAGAGACGAAGAAGGGAGAGTTATAAGCATAGAAGTTGACGAGAAAGCATTGGAGAAACTAGACGAGCTAGCCAACCAGGAGGCTGTTGAACACTATATCGAGATGTTCAGTGATTGGAAAAACCGTGGTAAAAAACTAATAATCAACCTCTACCACTGGCCCCTCCCACTATGGCTACACGACCCAGTTAAGGTAAGGAAGCACGGCCCGGATAGAGCTCCGAGTGGCTGGCTAGACGAGAAATCAATAATCGAGTTCACTAAGTACGCGGCGTACGTAGCGTGGAAAATGAAGGACCTGGCTGATATGTGGAGCACTATGAACGAGCCGAACGTGGTCTGCGAACAAGGATATATGTTTGTAAAAGGAGGCTTCCCACCAGGCTATCTAAGCCTTGAAGCAGCCGACAAAGCAAAAATAAACATGGTGTACGCCCATGCAAGAGCGTATGATGCCGTGAAGAAAATCACTAGCAAGCCCGTCGGCTTAATATATGCGCTACCATACTTTGAAAGCTTGGGAGGGGGCGATGAGGCACTAGAGGGGATGAAGAGCGGGGGAATATACGAGTTCCTAGACCTTCTCTCAAATGGTATAAGTATTAGATTTACCTCGGCGAGGAAGGAGCTAGCAGGGAGAATAGACTGGCTTGGCGTGAACTATTATAGCAGGGTAGTCTTCAAAATCATCAACGGAAAACCGATTGCGCAGTGGGGCTATGGATTCGCGTGCACTCCGGGAGGGGTCAGTAAAGCAGGACTGCCGTGCAGCGATTTTGGATGGGAGATCTACCCACGTGGACTATACTTACTACTAAAAGAACTTGCCTCTAGATATAGCGGACTAGAATTAATAGTCACGGAGAACGGCATATCGGACAAAACAGATAGACTCAGACCCTCATACCTAGTAAGCCACTTGCATAGCACACTGAAAGCCGTGAGTGAAGGAGTCCCCGTAAAGGGATACCTACACTGGAGCCTCATAGACAACTACGAGTGGGCCCAAGGCTTTAAACAAAGATTTGGATTAGTAATGGTTGACTTCGAAACCAAGAAAAGGTATATACGGCCAAGCGCGCTCGTATTCAAGGAAATAGCCTTAGCAAAAAAGATACCCGAGGAACTACTGCACTTGGCTAACATAGAGACCTATTTATGAAAACTTTTCCCCTCACAACATAAACAAACCCGTGTTACCTTCTCTAACCGGGAATTCAAACATCTCATTGGTCGGAACCGCGTCCTGAGACTTCGATATCACCGTCCAGTCTAGGCTTAAGAGATTTCTCATCAAGGCTATAGGGTTCCCTATAGGTGTTTTAGGGGTGTTTAAAGGAGGTATGCGGCGGCCGGGATTTGAACCCGGGATTTCCGGCTTGGAAGGCCGGCGTCCTAGTCCAGGCTAGACGACCGCCGCCCAACCACTATATTTAGCTGGCTGGAGTTTAAATCTGATTCTAGTGTATCGTCTGGTATGCGAAGGGATTTAACCCCTTTACATCGATTAATAGATCAGCCGCCGTAGTATAGCCCGGTCAAGTATGCGGGCCTTTCGAGCCCGTGACCCGGGTTCAAATCCCGGCGGCGGCACGCTCTCACTTGCCCCCACTCCTATGCCGGAAGCCTGCCGAGTAACATATTGAGGGTTAAAGCGGTATTAGACAGCTACTGGAGCCACGATCCCGTGGATGTATATCGGGTACGATTACAAGAATTAGAGTGAGAGCTAGGAGAGGATTCGTAGAGGCCCCCGCGGAGGGCGGCGCCGCAGGAGCTTACCCCGGCTACCTGTAGGGCCTAGCTCCTCTCTTTCACAGGCCTGTAGGCTCTAACCCTCCTCGTGTGCGAGACCAGCTGTATTAAACCCTTCTCCTCGAGTAACTTGAGAATTCTCTTAGCTGAGCTGACTTTGATCCCGTACTTCTGCGAGATAGTGAACGGGGTTATATATGGATCCTCGCTTTTCCTAATCTCCCTCTCAACTTTGCTTACCAGCTCACTAGTTAGATCCGGGCTCGATAAAGAGATTTCCTCCGGGAGAGGCTTCTCGGCTCTCTCCTTCTTCGACATTAAGCACACCCACTTACACAGGATTCAAATCACGGGTTTAAAATGATTAGCCTCTCCTAGTGAGGTTCCTCAGGTATAATGCTGAGGAGAGTAGGAGGAGGACTATGGTCCACACCCCTAGAAGAACCATGTTTGACACTACCTCAACATCTCTAAGGTATCCGAACCCCCACCTGTAGAGGGTAGTGGCGATCGAGAGAGGCGAGTAGGCTACCAAAGAAGCTAGTGGGCCGAACCTAATGGATATCACCTGGGTTGGGTAGAAGATATTCGAAAAGAAGAACAACACGTAGTAGACGACCGACCTTATCGTCGCCTGAAGATTGAAATCCCTTGTTACAGTGGACAATGCTATGGATAAACCCGACATAGCGAAAGATAGCAGTATTGAAGTATAAGCTATGACAAGCCATGCGCCCGGGGATGGTTGCCCGACCAATAACATAGCCAGGATTAGGAAGCCGAATTGGTATATTAATCCTCTAAACGCCCCACCCACAAACCTCCCTAACACCAGCTCCAACCTTGAAACAGGGAGGGATAAAAGGTAGTCTGTCACCTCTCTCCTCAACTCAACTCCAACCTCCCTCCCAATGCTGAAGCTCGATATGAATAGCGCGAGGGATAGAATACCTGGTGTCACGAACTTTATGTAATCTGGTATGAGACTCCTATTTATCATGTTGTTGAATAACAAGCCGAAGATCACTATGTCGGCTATATTCATGACTACCTGGCCGGCCAGCCAGAACTTGTAGCTCCAAAACCTCTTGAGATCCCTACTAGCAATGACGAGAATGCTACTGGCCATCTACCTCCACCCTCCAGCCTCCAGTTTGTGGGACACTATGTATATCGCGAGGTAGGAGAACCCTACCGCTAGCCCGATAATGTAGGCTAGCTGGGCTTGGGGTGGTAGGCTCGTGTAGACCACGTACTCGGGTAGGAATAGTACTCTGAGGAAGTCGGAGAGGCTTGTAACTGGGTTCGCTAGAGATGAGTAGTAGTACGGCATGATCTTGGCGAGGATGGGGGCAGGGTAGAATACCGTGCTCAGTCGTATTAGGAGGGCGTCTATCACGCCCATGAGGATATCTGTCGCGTCAGTCGACTTAACGCTTAGAACGATAGTGATGGCCATGCCGACTACTCCAGCGGAGAACAAGTATATTGCTACCAGCGAGACGGGGATCCACAGCCAGTTCCCGGGCTGTATGAGGATCATTATGAAGATGAACATGGGTAGAGTGAAGAGGAATGATGAGATAGAGCCACCTAGAACTCTGCCGAGAGCGAGAGTGCTCCTCTTAACCGGTAAAGCGAGATGGTACTCTATAATACCCTCATCAAATTCATCAGCAACCTCGTAACCCCTAGCTATGCTAACCGAGTAGATTAAGGATGTGAACACGCCTAAAAGGTAGAAATCATAGTAGTTGAAGCCCTGGGCATACCTCACAAGCATGGATATCGTGGTTCCGAACACTATTACCTGGAGAATAAACCAGGTTGTTCTCATAGCAACGAAAAGAGTCTGGTGTTTGAGCTTCATGATATCCCACTCGATTACATGGATCAGGTCGAGTAGGCCCCTAACGCTAACTCTCCTCAACAAGCCTCGCCCCTGTGAAATACATGAAAACATCGTCTAGCGTCGGCTCTTTAACCATGATGGACTTAACTTTAATCCCAGCCGACCTCAGAATATCTGTCACGAGAAGAGCCTTCTCCTCCCCTTTCTCCACGTAGATCCTTAATGTATTACCTTGATACTCGACCCTGCCGAGATCCATTAACGATTCGATGGCTTTATCCCTCCTCCCATCCCCCTCGGTGACAACCTCGATCACGTCCCCTTTAGGAATCCTATCTTTCAACCCGCTTACAGTGTCAACGGCGACCAGCCTCCCCTTATATATAATCCCTATTCTCTCGCAGACCTTCTCTGCTTCAAACATATCGTTTGTCGCTACAATCACGGTTGACCCTTGATCCCTCAGCTCCTTTATTATATCCCACAGCTTATGCTTGGTCGGGACATCAACCTGGGCCGTGGGCTCATCCAATATTGCGAGCCTAGGCCTCTGTATCAAGACCTTAGCCAGCTCAAGCTTCTTCCTTGTTCCTCCGCTCAGCTGGTAGAAATATTTGTTCCTGTGCTCCCACAGATCCAGGGTCTCAAGGACTTCTCTCACAACCTTCTTGGCCTCTCCCCTGCTAAAACCGACAACTCTGGCGTGCCACTCCAGCAACTCCTGGACTTTATCCACCCACAGGGCTTTAGGGTCTTGGAAAGCTAGTCCTACAAGCCTCCTCACCTCATAGTCTTCTCTTGTAACACTGTGCCCGTAGACAAAAATATCCCCACTCGTCGGCTTGTAGACAGTGGCTATTGTAAGCAGGGTAGTGGTCTTACCAGACCCGTTGGGCCCGAGAAAGCCGAAGATCTCCCTGTCGTAGATCTCGAGGTTCAACCCGTTCACAGCCGTGAAATTCCCGAAGCGTTTCGTGAAGTTGACTACTTTAACCGCTACAACCCTGCCCTCCATCACCCTCACGCCAGCTAGAAGCAAGAACATTTACTATTCCATGATAAAAGTGCATTTTAAACTAGACTACGGAAATCTAAGATTAGACCATCAGCTGGAGTACGACGGCATCCCCGTCTTTCAGCTTGAGATAACCCCTCAAGTATCTATCCGACACCACCTCGACGATCCTCGCGTTATGGCTTGTCTTCTCGGGCCTAACAATATAGACTACGATCCCTCTCAGAAGAGCTTTGTAAGCTGAGACCCCGCCTAAGCCTGGTTTCGGCGGAGGGATCTTAACAGGGTTGACCAAGCTCAAGACGGCGTTTAGATAACCAGGGTCTTCAACCTCAATGTTCAGTGTGCCTGGGAACGGGTCTATTTCAAGGTACTTGATGAAAAAACTCCGGTATAACTCTACGTATAAAGCCCCCTCTCCCAAACCTGAGACTACTCTCCCTGTTATCGCGACCATGCCCAGGCTACCTATTGCTTCAACAAGCTCGATGCGAACGTTAAACCCAGCTTGCTGAGGGTCTCAGGCTTCGGCACACCGTTGCTGTCCCATCCCCTCATAGCGTAATACTCCTTGAGCATGTTCTCGTATTTAACCGGGTCTAGCTTAGCCCCCTTATATGGGCCCTTTGTGAGAGGGTGCTTGAACCAGCGGCCCGGCGGGTAGTCGTAGTATTTACTCCACCCATCGAACTCCCTAACCCAGTACGCTCTTATAAGAGTGTATATCCTATCCGCCGCCGTGTTTATCATATCCCAAGTCCAGTTGAGCCCTGTAACCTCGCTCAGCATCCTGAGGTAGTAGTCTAACTCCAGGCCGAGCTCGACCCAGGGCAACCTGCAGACCGTTAGGGACTCAAAGAGGCCGCCCCTTATGTTCTGGAGGCTTATGAGCTTCTCAACCTTCTCCCTCGAGTAGGACAGCCTGTCCGTCTTAACCTCGTAGCTTATAATCCAAGCGTCTTTATGGTGCGCTCCTATAGGTGAGGTCCCGTAGGCTAGAGCCATGCCGGGGGCCGCGTGGCAGTCGTAGGCTGAGACCTCAAGCCCCTTCACATGCATGGCGAAGTCGACAGCCTCTCCACCAAGGGAGGCGCTCATCCTCATCACACCCTCGGCAAGGAAGCTTCCAAGCCCTCTCTTGTAAGCAGTGTCCTCGACGAGCTCTCTAACAGCCTTATAGTCCCCCCACTCAACTCTCTCCTTCACCAACCCTTTCTCGCTTGCCTCCATTAAGAAGCCGAGGGAGCTCCCCAGCGATATAGTGTCTAGGCCGTAGAGGTCTGCGAGCCTGTTTAGATCCGCTACCTTCCTCAAATCGCCCAGCAGAATGTTGCTTCCGAGCATCGCGACGTTCTCGTAGTCGAGCTCGCTCAACTCGTTGAACTCGTCTCTCACAACGTTACCGCAACCCATATTACAGTAGGGGCAAGCCCTTCTATCCACCTTCAGCTTCTCCATGAGGTCTCCTGATATATTCTCGTATTCCTCCCACACCCCCTCCCTGAAATTCATTGTCGGCAACACACTGTTCTGCTGGCTCCACACAATCGTGGCCATCGTGCCCTGCCTAACCCAGTAGTCGTAACCAGGCGCCTCCATAATCTTCCTATAAGCCTCCTCAGCAGTCTTCCTCAAAGACTCCATGTCGTTAACCGGTGGTTGAAGAGACCCTTTCATGACTATAGCCTTCAAATTCTTACTCCCCATCACAGCGCCGATGCCCGGGCGGCCCCCGCTCCTGCCCTTCTGTGAAACAACTGTAGCATACCTCACCATCCTCTCCCCGGCCGGGCCTATCGTGAGAACCCCGATATTCCTACCGTGCTCTCTTACCAGCTTGTCCTCAACGCTGAATGAGTCCAAGCCCCACAAGTCTTCAGCCGACTCCACGCTAACCTTGTCGTTCTCCACGTAAATGTAAACGGGTTTCCTAGCTCTACCCTGTATAACAATCGCGTCGAAGCCAGCCCTCTTCAAATGGTGGCTCGCCATACTACCAATATTACCATCACCATAGCCGTTTGTGAGAGGGCTCTTCGAGGCTACAACAAGCTTTCCACTACTGGGTAGAGGTAAACCTGAGAGGGGGCCTGAGGCTACAACAAGGGTATTGTAGGGGGATAACGGGTCTACCCCAGGCGGGTTTAAATCCCATAGGAGCCTTACAGCAAGGCCTCTTCCACCTATGAAATCTACGAGAATCCTCTTGTCGATCTCAACAATGGAAACCTTACCCCTCGACAAGTCCACTCTAATAAACCTACCCCACCATCCACCCATGGGGCACTCGCCTTGCACTAATAAACCATCCTGTGGATAAAAATTTTATGTACCCTGAAGACGTAATTAAGGAATCCCGCGAGAATAAAACAGGGTGTAGTAGATGAGTGTTAGGACGCTACTATATGGGGAGGTATACTATCATGGGCGAAGAGGTGTCGAGAAAGGTTTTGTTTTCCTCAACGGGGAGAAAATCAGCGATGTGGGGAGCGAGCCCCCGCCAGAATACGAGCTTGCGGAGCTCGTTTTGAAATACGAGAAGCCGGCTCTAGTCCTACACGGCTTCAGCGCGCTTGCGCCGGGCGTCGAATTCCCCTACCGGGGTCTCGGGGTGGAGGCACAGAACGTGAGCCCGAGCGCCCTGGAGAGGTTTGTACAGGCCTCTGTTTCAGCCTCGATAGCAAACGGTATCACCCTGCCGATCTTCATGGACACAGATGACTGCCTGGTTTCGAGCAGTCTAAGCAAGCTGGGTGTCCAGGGCATAGTGATCTCCCGGCAACCATGCGAGAGGCCGGGTGTCCTCAACATACTCTTAGCCCGCGAAACTCTAGTGTTCAAGGGGGTTGAGCTAGGTGTTTTCAGCCAAGTAGTATGTAAGCCTGAGGAGGCGGGGGAGCGCTGCTTGATACTAGATACTAGAGGCGAGCACTCGAGGAGCGTTCAAGCATGGCTGTCTAAGTCCCCTAATCCAAGGATAGTGCTAGACATCCTCCTCAAGCCCTACAAGTTGCTATCACTAGACAACGGGCTTATAGAGAAGGGGTCGATATCCGACGTGCTCGTCTACGACCTCTCTGACCCTGTCATCTCAGCCCCACTCAAGGCGATAGACCCTCTGACGGCGGTCATGCGGGGCAACCCCCAGCTAGTGTTCGTTAAAGGAGAGGTGGCTTTCGAGAAAGGAGAGCATTTGATGGTGGTACCCCCAAGCATCATCCAACTGCTCCCTGGAGAGTAAGATGTGGGCCCGCGGGGATTCGAACCCCGGACCTCCCGGTTATCAGCCGGGCGCTCCACCAAGCTGAGCTACGGGCCCTCTCTAAATGATTTGAATGGCTTCCTTTAAAATTTAAAACCATCGCCCTCATCCCCTGACATCTTCACCGTGTTATCCGATTATCCGCTGCAAGTCATCGGGCTACACGATAATTAAAGGTTGAGGAGTGTTTTATCCCCTTCCGCCGGGTTAGTGCTACAATGGTTCATCACGGGTCAGGCCGCCCGTCGGCTACATCCCCGGCTACTGTTAATTAGGTTTAGAAACCCTAATATAATCCTAATGCGAGGGCTAAATATGAGCCTAATAGTTCTGCTGACAGACTACGGCTACAAGGATCCATACGTTGGAGTGATTAAAGGCGTCATCAAGAGCATCAACCCCAGGGCTGAAATAATCGACTTAACCCACGGTGTCGGAAGGCACAACGTGAGAGAGGGGGCTTTAATATTAAAGTCCTCCGCGAAGTACTTCCCGAAAGGCACTGTCTTTCTCGCAATCGTTGACCCAGGGGTTGGGAGTAGTAGGAGGGCCATCCTGATCAAGACACGCAACTACATTCTCGTCGGGCCTGACAACGGTCTACTCTCCCTCCTAGCACTAGAGGACGGCATTCAGGAAGTGTACGATATCGGTGGCTCGAAGTACAGGCTCGAGAAGGTCTCGGGCACATTCCACGGGAGAGACGTCTTCGCCCCCGTAGCCGCATACGCCAGCCTAGGTGTACCCCTCGGCGAGCTAGGGGTTAGAGTAGAGCCTGGTAGCATCCAGGTCATAGACATACCTAGGCCTGTTGTGGAAAGTGGTGCTGTGAAAGCCAGGGTTATATACATCGATGTATACGGGAACTTGCTGACAAACATACCCATGACCCTTGTCTCGGAGCTTGGCTGGAGGATTGGAGATACACTAGTGGTGGAGGCGGGGAGCACCTCGAAGGAGTGCAGGCTCACGACCAGCTTCAGCCTAGTGGAGGAGGGCAGTTTAGCATGCTACGAGAGTAGCTTCGAGTACCTCGAGCTGGGAGTTAATAAAGGTGATGCTTCCCGCGAGTTAAACCTCAGCCTCGACGACGAGGTTATACTGAAACCCGCCCGATTAGGCCGCTAGTCTCATCACTCTTAGCGGCGGAATCTTAAAACCGTAGCTAACAGATTCTCTTCAACCAACAAAAATACTTCCACTCCACTCAAATCATACTTGAGAGCAGTGACCCTAAAGCTTAGCCTCGAGCACCTGAGAACCTGTGGTGGAAGGGACTATTGGTAGTGAGGTACAAAGCCCTGGACATACTTAAGCATCCACATTTAGGTTAAGGAACCGTTTGTCCCTAGATGCTCATTCTCACTAGTTTATGTTTATTCGTTGCATCTAGGGGCTTCCACCTCGCCCACAGGGACTTGGGGATCTCTGTGGGGTCATGGGTGGCTGTCGAGCCCAACGGCACGGGGCTCCCATCTAGGCCTAGCCCGCCTGGGCTTGGAGCTGTGCTCCCATTGCCTAGGCGGGCTCTGAGGAGTAGGTTGTAGCACGCAACCACGTCTCTGTGCCACAGCTCCCCACCCTTAGAGCACTTGCCAACTCTGCCTCCATTACTGTAGATTATTCTAGCGTTGTGTACTGGGCACATCTTAGAGGTGTTCCTCGAATCTACATAGATCACTGGGACACCGTATCCCCCAGCCTTCTCCTCGACAGCTCTTTGGATCCCTTTGAAAGACGCCTGGTATATCCTGTGCCTAAGCTGATCATTCCCGATATGGTTAATCATTTCTTTAGCAGGGTTCTTACCGAGCTTCTCTAACACAATGGCATACTGCTTCTCCCTGGCAACTCTAATAACCATGTTCGCCAGCTTCCACCTCAGATCACTCTTCCTTCTCCTCTCCTTCAGCTTCCCAAGAACCCTCCTCTTGACCCTGGAGTTAACGCCGTAGAGCTTGTCATGCTTCTCCTGAACCCTCATCCTGCGGTAGTAGTAGCCTAGAACAATGACTCTAAAGCCTGTCTCGAAGAAAAACACCTTGTCATCAACTAGCACGGCTACGTGATTCTCGTTGACATCAACGCTAATGAAGCCCCTAGGCTTGTATGCCTCAACGCTCCTCTTAAAGGCCAGGTAAATGATTAATTGCCTGTTTCTCTTATCAAGCTTCATCTTAGCCTCAGAAGCTAGTCCCCAGCCACTATTCACATACTTCCAGTACTGCTTATGAGGCTCTAACCAAACAGTAATCCAGCCTTTGTGAGTTGCTATCTCAATGCTCGTTAAACCCCTCATCCTCCACAAGTGGTCGTCAAGCCATATAGAAACCTTCTTCACCTCGGGATAATCCTTCTTCGCTAAGCCCTTCTTCTTGCGTTTAAAGAAACTCTTAACTCTAGTAGACGCGTCTTGACACGCTGTGTACGCGTAGTGCGATGGTAGCTGTGGGTACTGAGACCTGAGCTCCCTGTACTTCAAAGCCTTCAGCTTAGTGAAGCTGGCTATTCCACTCCTCACAGCGTATAGAGTTAGTTGCTCAACCATGTTCCTGTACACGCCCTCGAGCTCAACGAAAATCCTGTACAGCTTTCTGGGTAAAGGAGTAGATTTAACAACAACTGTCCTAGTAACTTCACTCATCCTCCTCAACCTCTTCTAGCAACTTTTTGAAGCCCTCGACAAGCCTCTTCTTCTTATGGCTCCTCAACCCGTAGAGCCTCCCAGCGAAGGAAGCCACGATATCTATCAAGTCCTCTAAAAGCTCTTGATAAGAGTCTTTGGGCTCCTCTCCAAAGACAACCTCAACTCTAACACCATGTTGGTTGAAGAAGTACTCCAGGTACTCGAAGCCGAACCTCGTCAGCCTATCCCTATACGTCACTACAACCACGTCCACCTGCCTATTGACAACCTGGTTGAATAGCTTTAGTAAACCTCTCCTATCAGTCTTCAACCCGCTAGCTACATCGCTCAGCACATCGACAACTCTGTAACCCTTAGATGAGCAGTACTGTGTTAAGTACTCTACCTGTCTCTCCAAATCGCTCTTTTGATCTGCTGAGCTTACGCGGGCATATACGATTGCCCTGACCTCCCTGCTTATTGGTAGTCCTTCAGCAGTCCTCCTAACCTCGCTCTCGGGAACCCTAAACTTGCCACCAGCAGTTCTAACAGCCTTGATCCTTCCTTCTCTAACCCACCTAGATAGAGTAGAATAGCTGATGCCGAGGCGCTGGCAGACCTCATTAGGTCTTAGCAACCTCTCTGAAGACCCTGAAATAGCTGACACCAACAATAATAAGCAAAATCAAAGCTTACAAATCTAACCCCTAGTCATCAACTACGAAACAGCCCCATTTATAATGCGAGGTTCAGATAGGATTATTGAGTGATGAGCTCGGGCGTTCTACGACCCATGGGATGAAGTTGGTTTTGAGTGCTGAGCCCAAAAAATGCCGGGTTTATGTTAGGTCTCCGAGCTACTCTCCGCCCTTCTATACGGGCATATCTTCCTGAAAGGACAGTAACGGCACTCCCAAGCATACCTCGGGTGTCTCTCGTCGCGTAGTAGACTAGCCAGCTCCCCCTCCACGTCGATAGGGAATGGGCGTACAGTGTACTCAAATATTTTATCGTGTGATATGTAGAGAAGGTAGCCTTTCGGGGAGTCTAGGAGGTTAAGGTAGATGTTTAACTGATGAACATGGTGTTCGTAGGGCTCCCCCTGTAAGTTTTTAACAGACTTTATCTCGAGAACCTCTCTTGTTTCAGGGTTGAAGGCGTCCACGCGCCCCTTCAACACGTAGACTCTCCCATTCAACTCGATGTGTTTCTCAAGCTGGAACTCGGGCTTGAAACCGTACTCCAGTATAATACTCTCCACACCCGCGTGAACCAGGTTACCCATTACAGCGGACGGCTCGAAGCTTATGGAGAGCTCCGGGTATAGTTTCCTCAGGTGGTATTTATGGTGGCATGAGACGAGGTCGGTTACATAGACTACGGATGGATCTGTCAGCTCGTTCAACCTACTTGTCTGCTCGCTCATAAACTTCTTGTATAAGATATGAAGAATCCTTCCTCCAGAAACGGAGAGAATTGAGTCGCCACCTTGCTCTGACACTTCAAGACACCTTGTTTCCCTCAATGAGTAGCTCCAAATAAGTTTTCTCCATATATCCGTTAAACCAGCTAGCCCCTTCAACCATCTTAGTAAGCCAACCCGGTATCTCGCCCTCAATTTCCACGAACAAGCCTAAGCCCTCGACATCATCGATAGTGACGTTTAAGCCGCTACACTTCATGATAACCCTCTTCTTCCTCACAACAAATTTCTCGTTGAAACCCATCCTCTTCAGTATCTCCCCAATGACCTCTCCCTGCTCACTGCTCAGCTCTGCCTCTATCTCAAGCCTGGATTTCACCACGCCCTCAGTTAGGCGGGGGCCCTTGTAGGTTAAATAATATCCGGCCCCGCTATCACATCTCCTGAACCTAAGCCTTAGAGCCTCATCTGTTGAACGCAGGTCGCGGCAGGGATGTGTGAAATAGCGGTCTTCCTCGTAGCACGAGTCACTTGGTACAAATCCTTTGCTCTTGAACCATTCAACGACTGATCCACTGTCCCCTCGGACTCTAATTTTAACCTCTCTCTCAATCAACGCCCAAACCTCTTCAACGCATGCTCGTAAACAGCCCTGTTAACTATCTCGTTCAACCTCGATATATTCCTTGACGAGGTGATGTGGGGATAACTTCTCACCACGCCGGCCAATCCTTCCAGGAAGGCTTTGAACCCGTTCTCAAGGCCCCTGGAGTACCCGCCCTCCAGGACAATGACGGTTGGCACCCCCGCTTCTCTGATGAGAGAGCCGAGCCTGTAGTAGGATGCCTCTGTCAAGTTGAGGTCTGCCAACCCGTCTCCGCTGAAACCGTCGAAGCCCGCTGAGACTACAAGCGAGTCCGGGTTATACTCCTTGATAATGTTCTCAGCGTAGTCGAGTGCCCGCATATAGGAGTCGTCGCCTGTGTAAGGCTGGAAGACCATGTTGACTTTCAGGCCAAACCCTTCTCCCTCCCCGATCTCATCGGGGTAGCCTGTGTGTGGATACAGCGTATCGGGGTGTTGGTGCAGGTCTATTTGAAGAATGCCCTCCCTGTAGAAGATCTCCATGGTACCATTACCATGGTGGACGTCGAAGTCCAGGATGCCGATTCTTTTAAAACCCCTTTCCCTGAAGCCGACTACCGCTGCGGCAGCGTTGTTGAATAAGCAAAACCCATTGCTTGAGACACCCCTAGTCCTACCCCTCCTCCCAGCGTGGTGCCCTGGGGGGCGGATTACGAGGAAGCGGATACCGCTGGCCTCTAAAGCCGTTTTGTAGGAGAGGTATAAAGCTTCGAGCGCGAGCTCCACGCTGTCACTCGAAATGTAAGTGTCCTCGTCTAATAGAACCCGGCCTTTCTTCGAGTCCTCGAGCAATCTCTCAATGTAATCCCTGCTGTGGATTAACCCCGCCACGCGGATAGACTCGTCTAAACCCGGTTCAACCCTCGTGAACCCGTATTTCACGAACCCCATCCGGGCTAGGGTCGCAGCTAGCACCCTCACTCTCTCAGGGTTCTCGGGGTGGTTGAACCAGGGCTTGTGTTTTAAACTAGAGTTCTCCTGGATAACCACTTCAACCAAAAACAACCGCCCTGAAAGAAGATCATGTGTCCTAGAGTTAAATTTTTCGCGCTTCATGAAGTGTAGAATAAGGCTTGTTGGAGGGCGTCCAAGATGATCTTCTTGTCTACGTCTTTTTCAACTCTCACAATGGCAAGGTTCGGGTGGCCTGCTATGTCGTAGGCTATCCCCTCGCCTACAAGGTATTTCGCGATCCTATATGCCCTCCCCCTCGAGGCCTTTATCACGAGTAGGCTGTGATTCTTATGGGTGTCCACAAGGAGCGCTACAGGTGCTTTCAGTATTCCTGCCAGTTTAGACGCCAGCGCTGTGGCCCCCCTCTTCTTCCATTTCTTCCTGGCATCGACGAACCTTAGATCCCCTACTTTAACAGCCTCTAAAGCTAGGGACATAGCCGTCTCCTTCAGCTCGTTATCCCTCTTCTCAACAACCTCTCTGACCTTCGACATGACCTGCTCGTCTAAAGGCATGGGTAGTGGGGTGGGGTCGGCTAGCCAGTCGACTATTTTAGTCCAGAGGCCCTCATCTCTAACTGCTGTAAGCGCCTTTGACATCAGCTTTGTTAACTCGAATATCTTCATGTACTCTGGTGGAACCCTCCTGCCCGCATCCATGTACTCGACGGCTGTAGCAAAGCTCTCCAACCTCTTGTGAACCCTAACGCCGTTTTTAGCCAGCTCGTCCATAATTAACCCCACGGTGGGCTTCCTGTAGTCAACGATCAGGATGTCGACTATCTTCCTTAACTCGTCTTCCTGCTGGAGGGTTGACAAGTGGTGGTCAACATACATTATTTTCTCTACTCCGAAATGCTGTTTCAACATCCTTATCACGTTCCCGATATATGGGGCGTAGGGTAGGTCGAGGAATACCACCAAGTTGTAGGGCGCAGATATGCTGTTTATGATGTACCTTATCCTGTCGGGATCCGCCGGTTTTTTCTCCACTATACTTACGTTCTTCAACGGGTACTCGGACAGCTTCTCCTGGGTGTACACTATGATAGCCGAGGAAACTACGCCATCCGCATCCCAGTCACCTGCCACTAGAACTCTCTTCGGCTTATCCATGGCTAGACCCGTAAACAAGTCTTGCCTTTAGTATTGTATTATAACGATTTTTAAAGATGAACCTATAAACAGGTCAACCCCTTTGGCGACCGACATATTCAGCAAGCTCCAGGAGATCGGGAGGAACGCGACTAGGATCGTGAGAGTCGAGGAGTCAAGAGAGTTCGCCGTCCAAGGCGAGTCCGCCAGGATCAAAGAAGCCTCCCTGGAGGTCACCGAGCTGGACGCTACCATATGCCGGGGGATACCAGTTAGGAGTACTGTGGGGGTGGACAGCAGTAGCCGGGTTATTGACACCCCCTACATGTTCATAGCGGTAGCAACTGCCACAGGCGTCAGCAGGGTTGGTTTAAGAGCATACGATATCCCATCACCTTCCTCCCTGCTCTCCCACAGGGATAACAAATACATACTGGTTATACCTGAGGTGGAGCCTTTCAACCACCAAGTCCTAGATGAGCTAGGCGTCGAGTACAAGGATCCTTCCTCGAGGCCTTACCCGCCGGGCTATAATAAAGCGCTTGCTCTGGAGGAGCATCGGGTCAACCTAGAGAACATGATCCTCAGCGAGGTGTTGGGGTGGGGTGAGGTAGTTCTCTTGGACGGGCCGTTGTTCCTACCCTCACACCCGGTTACCGAGGCTAGAGGTAGTAGCAAGTTGATAAACGTCTACAAGGAGAACTGGGAGATATTGATGAAGAGGCGCCTGAGTATAGTTGAGAAGATCAACTCGTCTAGCAGGGTCTACGGGGTTGTTAAAAGGTTGCAGTACACTCATATCCTCTCCCGAGACGACCCCTTTAACCTCGGAGTCACCAACGTGAGCGACCAGGCATACCTTTCCATATCAACCGAGAGAATCTTCCGCGGAAAGCCTACCAAACCCATTGTAATCGGCCCTCTACACGTCTCCAGCGGGTTCAACGGCACCAGCGTGGAGAGAACCATGTGGTATCTCAGTATACCGAGACGTCTAACCGGGGGTGGTTTAGGGTCATTCACTTTCTACAGGGTTGAGGAAATCGGGTATAGGAACAGCCTCGAGGATCTCCAGCCTGTGATCTTCGACTCAATATGCTCTGGGACGAGCCTACCGGTGAGCATCCTCCTAGCTGACCAAAGAGTTAAAAAGCTGAGCGAGGCTATCACGAGGCAAATAGTCCTTGCGGTAGGGGCTACGCGGGAGTCCACCCTACAGTATTTAACCCTATAGATCAAACACTTAATTGTAAGGATGCGTCTAATGAGCGAGAAGATTATTAAAGAGCTGAGCTTAAAGGCCGGCAAGGCCTATGAAACCGCTGCCAAACTAGGCGATGTAATAGGCTACGTTTCCAGGACAAGCCCCTCCCTTATCGACGAGGAGGGGGGCGTTGTAGTATTCGATGTTGATCCCCTAATATACTTCGACAAGTTCGCCGACATAGCATCAGCGGGGAACTACCTTGCCGTAGTTGACTTGAAGACGGGCCATGTGATAAGCCTCAGAGTGGTATCCGTGGAGAGGAGGGATATCCTAGCCGAGCTCTCGCTCCCCGAAGCATACCTGCCCTCGCAATCACCGGAGGTAACTGGCCTGCTGACCAAGACCCGTGTGAGGGCGAAGCCGCTTCTATCTTATGACCCCGACACTAGGTCTGTCAGCATCGCTAACTACGTTGTGGAGCCCCAGAGCCCTGTTATAAAACCAAGGGATGCTGAGACAGCCCAGTACATGCTTGGGCTCCCCACCAGCGGAGTCTTCCTCGGCTTCGTGACCTCCGGGGATAGGCCGATATTTGATGCCCAGGTACCATTATTCCTCCCCGTGAACGCTTTCTACCAGCACATGCTCGTTTTAGGCACAACCGGTAGCGGTAAGACAACTCTTTTAAAGAACATGATAGCATCTATCTACAGCCGTTTCAACACTCCAAACCTAGAGGAGCCGACGACCATCATCTTAGACCCGAATAAAGACTACGTTACACTCCCCTTGAAACCCGTGTTCCCCGAGGATACGGCCTCGCAGGATAGAAAGCTCTCCGAATTCTTCTCAATGAAAGCGAGCAGGCCGAAGGGGCTGGTCGTAGTTCTACCTGTCACAACCCTCGTAGCGGAGTCGTACGCTAAAGGCTCCGAGACGTGGGCTAAGGCGTTGAAGGAGATCAGCGAGATGTATGTCTCGGACACTTATGCACCGTTATTCGAGAGGTTCAGCTGGGGCTGGAGTGTTAAAGAGCTGGTCGTACACGAAGAGCCCGGAAGGTCTCCTTTAAGGTTCGTGAAGCTGGTGCTGACACTTAAATACCCGGAGGAGGACTCTTTCACCCTCTACATTATACCATACAGCTTCAGGTTCAGCGACTTCGCGCCGAAGGAATTCGTTGCTTTAAACCCGTACTTCACGAGGCAGGCTAAGGACACCCTATCTAGACTACTCAAGAGGCTAGCGGATCTCGGCAACCAGGTTAAGACGATAGTCGACCTCTACGACATGCTGGCAGCCGCTAGATACTACCTTGAACACAAGACGGCCGCCACGGGGAAGTGGAGGGGTCTTGTAGAAGTAGTTGAGGAGCTTGCTGTACACAAGAGTACTCTGGAGAACATCCTGAGGCAGCTCGGCTCGCTAATAGACACTGGTGTCTTCGACATCAGCATAGGGGAAACCGGCGGGTTCCTCGTTGAGGCACCTATCCCGGAGATACTTGAGAAGCATGGTAGCGTTTTCTCGAGCCTACCTATAGTTGTCGACCTGGACTTCCTCCAAGAGTATTCGCCGGCGGATCCAGAGAAGGTTATCGGTATAGTGGCCTATAGGATCTTGAATAAGGTCTTCGAGTGGAAGCTAACTAAGAGCAGGGAGAAGGTTAAAACGCAACCCGTGATGATATTTGTTGATGAAGCCCACAGGTTCTTCCCCTCGAAGGGTGGAGGCTCAGAGGATTTCATTGAACATGTCAGCGGGATGATAGACAGGATTGCGAGGCTCGGACGTAGCAGGGGGCTCGGCTTAGTCTTCAGCACTCACAGCCCGGCGGACGTCCACGATATAATACTACAGCTAACCAACACCAAAATAGTCCTCCGTATGGATAAAACACACGTATCATCACTGGACATACCCGGCGAGTACAAAGATTTTGTCACAAGGTGCGGGGATAGAGTGGGCGTCTTAAAGAGCCACGTCCTTAGACTCGGCTACGTGTCCTTCAAGACGCCTCTCCCGATAACGGGGCACTACGACTTATCGAGGCTTTGAACCCCTTAAAGCAAGCACCACGTAGATAAACCTGTGCGCAACCGTCTCAACAGACAGAGCTAGAAAGAGGATAAACACAGTGAATCCTACGGCGAAGTTTACTGCTAGCAGAACCGCTGTAGCCGCCAGCAGGATCATCCTTTCACTTCTCTCCACCAGCCCAACACCCTCGAGTGAGACCCCGAGGGACTCTGCTCTAGCCCTCGAATAGCTTGTCAGCAATGATGCCACTAGAAGTGAGGTGACCAACCACCAGTCCAACCCGAAGTTCACGAGTGAGACTATTAGGAGGGCGTCGGAAACCCTGTCCAGGAACGAGTCTAGGAAGGCGCCGAGCGGGCTTGCTTTCCCAGTAGCTCTAGCCACAGGGCCGTCCAGCATGTCCATTAAGCCTGAGAGAGCTACGAATACCGTGTAGTAGAGGGGCGAGTTTTTCATTGATGAGAGAAAAGCGAGCACTGATAGAAGTAGCCCTGTCACCGTCAAGTCTACGGGTTTAACCCCTAGCTCTCCTAGTCTTCCTCCTAGCTCCTCCACTCTTCTTTTCAGCCTTCTCCTCAGCCTCGCCAGCACATTTTTCACCACACGTCTTAGAACAAATATCCCTCATCACTAAAGCGTCTTGTTCTAGGATAGGGCTCTCGCTTATAAAAACGCCTTCCACACCCATCTCTGCTAGGACACTACACACAAGCTTGAAGTCGGGCCCGTACTCTGCCTCCCCTAGTGTATGGTGCTCCTTCTCCCCACCCTTCCCGTACTCTATCTTGGAGAAGTGCATGTGGAGGGGCTTGAGGGCCCAGCTCCCCAGATTCTTCTCAATCTTCTCCACTACAGCCCTTACATCTTCCTCGGAAACGATGAACTTCCCCTCATATCTGGCGTGGAGGTGTGCCCAATCCACCACAGGCCTTGTTCCCTCCACTTTGCTGGATATCTCTATGGTCTCATCTAGATCACCCACCTGCGACGTCCTACCCGTCGTCTCGGGCCCAAGCCAGACGTTCCTGGCGCCGATCGAATGCCTGTACTCGGCAACAGCCTTAAGGTTCCCTACTACAGCCGCCACAGCTTCCTCGCGGCTAGGCATATCCTTGTAGTAGCCCGGGTGGAATACTACAACGTAGGCTCCCATCCAGTGGGAGGCCAGCACGCTCTGCCTCAACCTCTCAATGCTTGCCTCAACCGTCTGCGGGTTCTTACTGGATAAATTGATGAAGTAGGGCGCGTGAAGGCTTAACACAATGTTATTCCTCGACGCCTCCTCGCCGAATGCCCTCGCCTTCTCCTCGCTTATGTTTACACCCCTCACCGCCTCATACTCCATCGCGTCTAAACCTAGCTCCCTCAGAAACCCCGGTGCCTTCAAGATGTCGGCCGACTTTAAAGAAATGGGTTTGCCGGCTGGCCCGAACCTGAACTTCAAAACACGACACCTGTAACCAAGTATAATATCCTCGCCCCGATAACTTTAAATAAAGCTGGACGAGGTGTCCTCGTGGAATCCGAGGTAAGGGTTGTAGATGAGAAAACGATGTTCCAGGGCTTAAGGTTCAGCGTCGTCAGGAGGACGTACCAGTATAAAGAGAGGAGTTTTGCCAGAGATATAGTTCTATTCCCAGAAAGTTCTGTAATAGTCCCCTTTCTCAACGAAAGCGAGATAATCTTGGTTAGGCAGTTTAGGGCCCCGCTGGGGGAATATATTCTAGAGCTCCCCGCCGGCGTAGTGGATAAAGGGGAGAAGCCCGAAGACACGGCTAGGAGAGAGCTAGTGGAGGAAACAGGCTACTATCCCCATAAATTAGTTGAACTCGCAACAATCTACCCTGTCCCAGGCTACAGCACTGAGGTGATGCACATATACGAAGCCGAGAACCTAGAGTTCAAGGGGGCTAGGCCTGAACCCTACGAGTTGATTGAGACTGTAAAGGTCGAATTCCGCGAGGCGTTGAACAAGGTTTTAACGGGGGATATAAGGGATGCTAAGAGCGTTGTAGGCATAATGATCTCAGGGTTGAAGCGGGGTTTTATTAGAGTTGAGTAGTGAATCCCAGCGGTTACTTGAGTAAGAGCGTTGAGACGAAAACATACCTGGCAACAAGCTCTAGCGCTACAATAGCATCCATGGCCTCCTCCACGCTCCTACCCCACGAGAAAACACCGTGTTTAGGCACTATGACGATTCTAGCGCCGGAAGCTAATTTGTTAGAGACTTCTTCCGCCAGCTCGATGCTCCCGGGTTCATGTGGCTCGGCGATATCAACTTTCCCAACGCTGTACTCGACTTCTATCAACCCGGTCTCCCACCAGGCATCTCTCCCCCATTTTTTCGCGTGCTTGAAGCGGTCTGTTAAAGCAAGAGTTAAAGGCGGGTGGGCGTGTAGTACAGCCCTAGCTTCCCGTATCTTCAGGTAGGTTCGAACATGCGCGTTCATCTCAATGGAGGGTTTAAACGAGCCCTTAACCTCCCCGGTCTCAATGTTGTATATCACTAGATCCTCTACTCGAAGCCACTGCTTAGCCAAGCCGCTGGGCGTGATCGCAATGTGCTTATCGTCTAAGAGAACACTCCCGTTCCCACCTCTCGTATTTATCAAGCCCAGTAGAAACAGCTCTCTCATAGCCCAGACAAGCTTCTCCAACTCGCTTCGAGGACTAGAGTTCAACCGTATCGCCAGTGTTCAGGTAAGTAACTTGTACTTTATATTCCTTTGATAGGATGTCGCCGATTAGACTCCCACTACAATGTAATGGGTATACCTCTCTTATACCAAACCTCGAAGCCAGGGCTTCAGCTACTTTTTCAACCACGCTGAGAGGTGCCTGCTCCAAATGGAATCCTCCGACAACAGCCCTAATCCTAAACTTCTTCACGAGATCGTCTAAAACAACGTCTACGCCGGGGTGGAAACACCCGGAGAATAAGACATACTCTCCCACACTCTCACCGGACTCCACGAGCAGGAAATGCTCCCAGGGAGGCCCGTGGTAGGGCCTGGAGACAAAAACCCCCTTCAAAATCTCTGTCTCCCCGACCACCTCGACGGGCGTTAACTGCTTCCTCCTCACCTGCTTACCTAAATTCTCTAACGAGCCGTAGGGGAGGAAGGCTTTGGTGAAGGGGGATTCCCATCCAACTGCTTCCAGTCCCCCTATGTGCGGGGTGTGTGAATGGGAGATAACCACAAAGTCGACTAGGTTCAATGGGAAGCCTGCTTGCGTGGAGTTAGAGGATAGGAGGGAGGAGTCGGCTCCCGTGTCGAAAAGCAGGTATTTATCCTCATACTCTATCCCAAGCGCCAGTCCTCTTTTGGAGTAGAAGCCCCTCCTAACCCCTCTACCCCCTGATAACACGTAGACGCGCGTGCTTAAACACCCATTTGCAATCCGATATTATTTAAATTGGGTGATGTAGATAACCAGGGCAGCTCTGCTTTACACTGGCGGCAAAGACTCTACTATGGCTTTAATAAAAGCCCTTGAAAACGGTTTCAAGGTGGTATCATTAATCTCTATTCAACCGCTCTACGATTATTCGATGTTGTATCATAGACCAGTATTCAGCGCCGTAAGCCTCCAAGCGTACTCCCTGGGAATACCGCTCGAGAGCATTAGCGTAGCGAACGAGAACAGGGAGAAAGAAGCTTTAGAGAAAATCCTAGAGAGGGTGAAAGCGAGGTATGGTATTACACACGTGGTGACAGGAGGTATTGCAAGCAGGTTCCAGAAGAAGGCGTTCGAGGAGGTTTCTAGGAAAATAGGTCTGGAAACATACTCACCTCTGTGGGGTGTGGACCAGGAGGAGTACCTATACATGTTGCTGGAGAGAGGGATCAAATTTATGATCATCTCTATAACAACCATGGGGCTACCGCACAGATTCCTGGGTAAAGTCCTGGATAGAGAGGATGCCGACACGATCATCAGGCTTTCGAGGAAGTATGGGTTCAACCCCTCCTTCGAGGGAGGCGAAGCGGAGACATTTGTCGTAGATATGCCGTTATTCAAGTACGCGCTTAGAGTGGAGGGTACTCCTAGGATTTTAAGCGAGTACGAGGCTGTCTTCGAGGTTAGAAAACTATCGTTGGCTAAGAAAACGCCTTCTTAGACTCTACTTCTTAGTGCTCAGGTAAACGGCCACAGTGTCTGCGAGGTGCTGGGGTTTTGTATACCACTTATCGTACTTTAACTCCTTGTTCTCGACGCTTAAGATGACGTAGTCCCCCTCGTCTTTAACCACTGCTTTGACGGTGCCCCCTACCAGCACTGAGGTGATGTTTGCCCCCTTGTCCTGGAAGCTCACTCCGCGAACCTTGCTCGCCAACTGGATTTTAAATTGTTTTATGTATTCGCTCACTTTAACCACCTACTCGTAGAATTATGAAAATCTTAGAGTCTTTTATAAACACCTCGATCTAATAGGTTACACCGAGCAACGCGTATCTGTCTGGTTTCTTATCGCAATGGTTCTCGAATTCGCTTAGGGGCGGTAGTTGTATAGGCGACTCAACGACCTCTCCTAGCAGGCTCCTGCCATAATTCGCCTCGAGCTTCTCAGCGCACTCCCGGCTCCCATCCCACGATGCTATTATGAGGCCTCTCTCTGATCCAGGCTTGACATGGGGTATCACCGTTAGCTTTGCCAGGTAATCTAGGGCTCTTGCTTTAAGGGATTCGTCTATCTTAACCCAAGTTTCTTTCAGGGCCTCGACGACTTTTTCAAAAGGCACTGTCAATCTTTCCAGTGTATCTCTCCTGACTATTGTGACAGTCCTGCTGGCCAGCTCTCTTCTACCCACTTCAATACGCGTGGGAACGCCCTTCAGCTCCCAGTAGTAGTACTTCCAGCCTGGGGAGTGCTCGGTGTCTAAGTCCAGGTGGGCTCTCACACCGCTCTCCCTTAGGACTCCTAGAATTCTCTTGGAGTACTCCACGACATCCTCCTCACCCTCCCTGTAGATGGGCACTATCACAACTTGTACGGGGGCTATGACAGGTGGGAAGAAGAGTCCTCTCTCGTCCCCGTGGACAGCTATCACGGCACCTAGAACTCTCTCGCTTACACCATAACATGTCTGGAAAACATGCTTGTACTGTCCATCACTATCGAGGAACTTGATGTCGAACGCCTTTGAGAACCTCTGTCCAAGGTTTATCACGCTACCCAGCTCGAGGCCTTTCCCATCCGGGGCCGCCGTGATGAAATCATAGTTGTACTCTGCGCCCGCAAAGGTGTCCCAGGGAGGTGTCTTCACTATGAAGTAGGGGAGCAGGAGCCTGTCAAAGAACTGCTTGTATATCGTCAAAGCCTCTTTGATTTGGGCTTCAGCTTCTTCTCTTGTGGCATGAGCCGTGTGGGCCTCAATAAACCCCATTATCTCTCTAACCCTTAGGATAGGGTGGGTCATCTTAGTCTCATAGCGGAAGACGTTGACCACCTGGTACATTTTCAGCGGCAGGTCTTTCCTCCCCTTGATCCACAGACTCCACATATAGTACATGACGGTCTCGCTTGTAGGCCTCACGAAGAGGCGCTCATTGAACTTCTTGCTTATAGTTCCTTCAACAACAAAGGTTTCTCCGCCAAACCCCTGGAGGAAATCCTTCTCCTTTGAGAAAACTGATTCTGGTATGAGCGTTGGGAAATACGCCTCTTGGTGGCTTGTCTCCTCAAGCAGTTCAACCAGGATCCTCTGAATCAACCTAAGGGCTTTCAAGCCGTAAGGTCTCCACACGATCATTCCTTTAAGGGGGTATCTTACATCGACTATGTCGGCGTCTCGCAGAACGCTGTGATACCACTCAGGATAGTCGCTGAACTTATCTATCTTCGACAAAGCCTACACCTTGACCCTATCTTAATGAATTCGTGAACTTTAAATAGCTTTCAACAAGCTTGTGAGCGGCTCCAATATTGGTCTATTGAGACCTGTAGCCTCGTGTTCACTCTACTGGTGAGGGGGCAATGACTGCTACTATGAGGTGCCTTAATTCGTTCTAACCCTGCTCGTCTATAACAACCCTGTGTCTCATAGGGGCTGTGGAGATACCGGTGCGGGGAGCCCAGGGGACATCCCCCGAGGGTATTGTAGTTACCCCAGTTAAACACTCAAACCCCAACACCAAGAACCCTGGCTACCATCTTGTTTGACTTAGCTAGGTGGAGCCTGACGCGATTCTTAAACACCTCGCGTAGAACGCCGGCTACAGTGTCCCTGGTGTACTCGTCGACGTAGATATCTATCAGGGGGCCGTTATCCAATTCCTCGACTAGGAAACCCCCATATTTGTTCCCCTCGACCGCCTCGATCACCTTCAATATAGCGTTTAGATCCTCGAGTAGACCATAACTGATCTCTAGCTTAGGCTTATAGGATATTACCGTTGGGGAGAACTCCCGTAGTACGCTCGCCTTACCCCGAAACCCTTTAGCAGACTCCAGGATCAACATGATTTTACCGGCGAGGTATCTTGCCTCGGACTCCGTGTACGATGTTAGCATGTTTGAGACGGCTCTTATGTCGTAGTCTTCTAGCTTGGAAAGACATGAGACAAGCCTCGTGGATACATCCACTAGGTTGGCTACAGTGTTCTCGAGGTGTGAGCCCTCTTGGTAATCGAGGTGGCCTCTCACTATATGCCCGGGCTCGTCGTGGAGGGCAACTGAAGGGATCCCCCGGTGTAAATAGCTGTATGAGTCGAGGTAGGGCAGGAAGCGTAGCCCCTCATCAACTACGCCTGTCCCCCTCACCTCCTCCACGCATTTATGGAGGAATGGGTGGTATGAAGCCCTCAAGGTTCTTCCGGTTAAGTTGTCTATCGTGATGTTGGCTAGAACCCTTTCAATATGCCCTTTAGACTCCAGTGTCTCAGTGAAGAACCTGCTACCCCACGACCAGTACCAGGAGGATAGCATTGGTGAGCCGAACTCCCTCGACGTGAAGCTGATTATGTTGACATTGGTTGTATTCCCCGCACCCCTGAGCCTCCTAGCGAGGCCTAATAGCGCCTCTAAACCTATTAGATCATCGTATACACCGTTAAACCAGTGGTCGTGGTGGGCGGTTGCATGTACCTCTAGTTCCCCTCTACCATTGACCCCCGCCACCAGTGTCCTACCAATAGCGTCCCTGACAAGCCTGGCTCTCCCGTAAATGCGTACTCTACTCCCCGACGCTACTTGAAGCAACTCGCCTGCATCACTCTTTCTAACAGAGACCACCGGGATGGGGAAGGGGGATCCCGTGTTAAGGGAGAGGCTACTTGAACCCGAGACCACCTCCCTTTTATAGGAGTCGAATAAAGGGTCGTATATTACAACCGCCTTCAGCCTCCCGCCTGAAACCCTCTGGAGAACTCTATTGAGTATGAGCCCCCATCCTCTCACCCCTAGAAGTAGGACTGGTTCCTCAACCAACAATGCTTGCCTAATACTGGTAACCAGCCTTCCTTCAACCTCGAAATCTTCGCCGGGCGGTAGAATAGAGCATTTGAAAACTCTTTCTTTAGCCTCGATCAGACACTCCTCCTCAACCCATGAGACCACTGGTGTGTCAAAAGTCTTAACCCAGTCAGCCACTTCCTTAAACATGTCTCCAAGGGCTTTAACAACCCTTTCCTCCCGCTTGGAACCTGAGACTATCTCCTCCTGGAAAATCCTGCGGCCTATTATCGATAACTCCATGAGATCACCGTTCAGATTAATAGAGTTCTTTACCGTAATTAAAACCGGTGGAATAAGGGTTGGTGAAAGTCCTGAGAATCGTTGTCAAAGATGTGGATAAGCTCATAGAGGATTTCAAGAAGGGCGGCTTCAATGTTGAGGAAGCGCCTTCGACTGTGCTGGCGGATGAGAGTGAGGTTACCACGTTGAAAATACTAAAGGACAACACTACACACGGTTATGCGGTTGTACACTTCATAACACCTTACTACCGGGTTGAATTAAGCCAGCCTAAGAGCGATGAAGACTACTTGAAGGCTCTCCTACAAGTGAAATACAGTGAGGAGAAGTGGAGGATACCTGTCAACGACGTTGCAGTAATCTCGTTTACCGATGAGCTTGAGACGACTCTCGCAAACTACCGAGACGAGTACCCTACCGCCGATGGCGAGAGCCTTGTAAACGAGTATAGGAAGAGAAACCCCGAGTACCATACCGTGGTCAAGCTTCTCGTGGCCAGGCTCCTAGACGAGTACGTTTAGACCTCATGCTGTTGAGGTTGTTGCCCCCTCGTTGATGGTCTGCCTAGCCCCGCAGTAGGGGCAGTACAACGCGTCTGCTGGTATAGTCCTCCCGCACCTAACACAGTACTTTGAAGCCTCACCTGCCGCGTCTAATTTCGAGGCGTACTCTTTCTTTAGATCCTCGACTGTCAGGTGCAGGTAGACTTGTGTTGTCTTGATATCACTGTGCCCGAGAATCCTCTGCAGGGTGGGGAGGCTTAAACCCATCCTGAGTGCTCTCGTCGCGAAAGTGTGCCTCAGGACATGCGGCCTAACCCTGTCTTCGTTTAAACCAGCTCTCCGGGCCAGCTTCTTCAGCATCTTGTATAGCCCTGAGTAGGTGAGGTTGAAGAGCTTGTCTTCTGGTTTTAAGTTCAGTAGTTTAATATACGCCTTGATCATCTCGAAGGTCTCTTGCGTCGCAGTCACGTACCGCTCTCTCCCGTACTTAGCCTCCCTAACCCTTATCACCTTCTCATCGAAGTTTATGTCCGAGACCCTGAGGGAGAGGAGCTCCCTGCTTCTAAGACCAGTATCTAAGAGTAGCTTCAATATGATCTTCTCCTCAACCCTGGTAGCAACCGCAAGGAGTCTACTGACCTCCTCATCGCTTAGAGCCTCGACCTTCCTAGCGGGTTTCTTGACAGAGGGTACCGATAGATTTAAGCCGAGCCACTTGAAGAACTTCTTCAGGAAAATCGTATAATAGTGCAGGGTCGCCAGCCACGAGTCCTTGCTCTCCGTCTTCTTCCCATTAAACCCGTTCTTTAGCCTCTCATTCCTCCACGCCACCACGTCCCTTAGAGTTACCTCTCTTAGTGGTTTCCCTTTGAGGAATGAGATGAAATCGTACAAGGCTGACTTGTAGGCCTTAATAGTATCCTGGCTAGCGCCGGAGGCCTCCAGGACTGCTAGAAACTCGTTGACTATATCCTCGTTGGGGAGGCTTAGTATGTCCTCCGGAGCTTTGCCGACATCTATACCGCTTGGCATCAACACCCTTCCAGGAATAGCCTTTGGTGATTATTTAAGCAAGTGGATTAGGTTAATAGGCGTGGGGGCAACTATAATCACAATAGGATGAAGAAACGTGGCAGGTCTGAGCAGTGAAGTATCCGCGCGGGGCTGACGCATAGCCCTCTAAGGTGGTTTACCTGATCAAACTCCTCGTCCACGGAGATAGCGACGGCGTCTGTAGCGGTGCTTTACTGAAAGCATACCTTGGAAGGAAAGGGGATGTCGCAGTATACTTCACAAACCCTGCGGGGCTGGCGAAAGACCTCGAGGAGTTCACGAGGCAAGGAGACGATATTTACATAGCGGATATAGCTCTAGATGAGAAGACCTACAAGCAGGTACTGGAGATATTGGAGAGACGCGGATCAGAAGGGAAGGTTGTCTACATAGACCACCACCCTCTCCCAGAGGATTTCAGGCAACCGGGGAACGTGGAGTTTATACATGACATGTGTTGTTCGGCCTCAGAGCTTGTCTTCAAGTATGTTGAGAAACACCTCGACCCAGACTACTCTAGGATCGGCATCTACGGGGCTATAGCCGACTACATCGATGAAACCCCCTGGGTGAGAGACCAATTGGCTAGGTGGGATAGGAGGTTTGTTTACTACGAGGCTGGTGTGCTAGTCCAGGGGCTTGAGCATGCTGGAAGACAATACGATTTCAAGAGAGAAATCCTAAACGCCCTCAGCTCCAACACCCTCCCCAGCTCTATAAGCGATCTCGCCTCGAGGGCGGTTAAGCAGAGTATGCTGGACGAAGACCTTAGGTTGAGCGTGAAGAGGACAGTGTACAATAGAGGCGTTGTATCAATAGTGGAGAACCCTCCGGGAAGTGTGGGGAGAGCGGCTAACTACGCTAGGATTTACGGGGGCGGGTTGATAGGGCTTGCTTTCGAGACAAGGGGGAGGATGCTCGTTATGAGCTTGAGGAGCGATAAAGTGGACTTAAACAAACTGATCAGGAGGATAAGCAGGGAGCTCGATATACAGGGAGGCGGACACCCGTTTGCTGCTGGGGCAAGGGTCAGCATTGAAGTTTTCGATAAGTTCGTCGAAAAAATTAATTCCAGCTACAGGGAGTACCTTAGAGCCTAGGAGATCATGCTCATTTTTTCCCTGATAAAGTTCTCCGCGTCCTGCTTGCTTATCTTGACGAACCTCGCCTTCCTCAACTCCTCTATTATCAGGTCTTTATTCTCTAGGGCTTTCTCGACACTTCCCTCGAGGGATATCAGCGCTCTGTATCCTTCGCCACCGTAGACTACTAGGGCTTCACCTACAGCTTTCCCTTCCCTCTCGCTTAGTTCAACTACACCCAGCGACTCCCCCTTTGGATCCTCAATTTTAAGCAAGATAGTGCCCAGGGAGGTCTCGCCCATCTCCGAGAGCCCGCCTATGGTGAAGCCAGTAGACTCCGCCGGCGGGGCAAAGGTCTCTTTCACCTCTTCACCCTTGGACGGCCCGGCCCCCGCGGTCTCGCCCGTCTGAGGCTGTTGGGGGGCGGGCGGTTTTTTACCGAATGCTTCTTGAACCTCCTTTAATCTCTCATTTAGCACTTTCCTCAGAGACTTGCTCGCTTCCTCGTCGCTGAGCCTCTTGAAGTATTCTACGACAAGGCTGTTGTAATCCCACTCGATATAGTTTTTATCGGGGTATACCCTGTACTTTATTCTTACCCTAACAGCATCCCCCTTATCGCTCTTGAGCTCGTCCACAATCAGATAGTAGAGCAACCTATTCAGCTCTGCGGAAGCTCTAGCCGCTTCTCTAGCCATATCTCTATTATTCTTCGTTAAATCTCTAAGCTGTGCAAAAAGCGTCTTCCGAATTTTATCCGCGTAGGCACCCGCTATAATTATACCCGTACTCAACGTGTATTCCTGGACATTTTCAGTAGCCATCGTCCCAACCACACCAACATAACTAAATTTATTTACAGCGTAGTTTTTAATATTTACAAGGTGTATTATATTGGAAGACCTCCTCGAGAAGGCGATAACAGAAGCCTCCTCCAAGGGCGCAAGATACGTCGAGGCCAGGTATCATAGGAATACCTACTTCGCTCTTAGAGCAAGGAACGGAAACCTAATAGACTCCGCGGAGGAAATAGCTGAGGGTATCAGCGTAAGAGTCCTTGTTGACGGTGCTTTAGGCTTCGCCTCAACGAATAGGTTGGACAGGGAGAGCGTTCTCGAGGCGGCTAGAAGAGCCGTGGAAACCGCTAGGAGCCTCAGCAGATTTATGAAGAAGCCCCTGGAGCTAGGGCCGGGTAGAGTCGGGCATGTTAGCTACAGCGTCTCCGTCAAGAAAAGCTTTGATAGCGTGCCAATAGACGAGAAAATAAGCATGTTCAACGAGCTATGGAGGAGGAGCAAGGAGGCTGTGAAAGAGACATCTGTGAAAGTGATGTTCAACGAGTACGAGGAGAGCGCTGAAGAAAAAATAATAATGACGAGCGAGGGGGCCTACGTTAGGAGTTTCATCCCAAGGGTCTACTTGGGGTACAACATGGTGATAGCCCACCCGCAGAAAGGCGTGGTCCAGAGGTGGCAAGAGCACGGGGGTAGCGGGGGCTACGAGCTGGTTGAGTCTTGGAGGCTACCCGACGTTGTGTCCAGCGAGGCCGGGGTGCTTGAAAGAGTGCTCTTAGAAGGCAAAACCCCGCCTACCGAGCCTCTCGACGTTATAGTCGGTAGCGAGATAGTCGGGTTGATAGCACACGAGTCAGCCGGGCACCCAAGCGAGGCGGATAGGATACTCGGGAGAGAGGCCGCTCAAGCGGGTTTAAGCTTCATAAAGAAGGGTATGAAAGGGTTCAGGATAGGGAGTGAGAACGCTACGGTAGTAGACGATCCAACAATACCCGGTAGCTACGGCTTCTTCCTCTACGACGACGAGGGCGTGGCCGCTAGGCCAAAGTACTTGTACAGGGAGGGGGTGGTCTACGAGCACTTACACAACAGGTTCACAGCCGCTGAGTACAACACAGAGTCGAATGGGTCTGCGCGGGCTATGAACTACGCGAGCGAGCCCATTATAAGAATGTCCAACACGTATGTCACGCCCGGGGACTACTCTCTGGAAGAGTTGATTGAAGACGTGAAGCTGGGTGTTTACATTAAGTCGTACATGGAGTGGAATATTGATGATGAGAGGTGGAGCCAAAGGTACGTGGGGCTGGAAGCATACTTAATCGAGAACGGGGAGATAAAGGGTTTCGTCAGGAATCCTGTCCTCGAGATAACCACTAAGGCTTTCTACAGCAATATAGTGGCGAAGTCTAGGGATCTGAGGTTTTACACTGGAACCTGCGGTAAAGGAGAGCCGAGTCAGGGAGTCCCCGTGTGGTTCGGCGGGCCGGATGTCAAATTAAGTAAGGTGAAGCTGGGTCAGGCACCAGGGTGATCTAGATGAGCGCCCTCGAGCTCGCAGGCAAATTTGTTGAGAAGGCTTTGGAGAAGGGGTTCAGCGACGCAGCTATTTCAATAGATATCGTTGAAAGGGTGATGGTTAAATTCGCGAACACGCAACCAAGCGTTGTCCAGGAGTGGAAGACTGCTGTCGCAAGCATCTACTTGAGCAAGGGTAGGAGAGTGTTCACGGGGACTTTCCAGCTCGACAAGATCGGCGACGCCGACAAATTGCTGGGGGAGGTCGGGCTCCTCATAGATAGGCTATCGGAGAGCGAGCTGTACGCACCGCTACCCCAGCCGGGCGTTAGAAGCGGCTTCTACTCGAGAGTCGACGACAAGGTAGTGGAGGCGATGAAGGATCCCTCCGAGCTCGTGGAGCTACTCCTCGAAGCGTCGAGTAGAGAGCACAACATTGACTTCACAGCGGGTAAGATAGACTTGTGGAAGAGGAGGAGGCACCTGGCGACGTCTACCGGGGCGCAACTGGTGGAGGAGTCTACGGGTGTGGAAACATACATGAGGAGTTTTAAGGAGGACGGGAGCGGGCAGTGGGGCTTTGCGTCCAAGATACTCGACAAGAGGGGGATCGAGGAGGTTGCCTTGAAGGCCTCGGAGCTCGCCTACGAGAGCAGGGGTAGGAGCAGTGTGGAGCCCGGGGTCTACGATGTCATCCTATCACCCCTAGTCTTCTCGCAACTGATGAACGTGGTTGCCTGGATGTCTACAGGGCTCTCGGTTCTAACAGGCATGTCAATATTCATTGACAAAAAGATAGGCGACCAGGTGGCCTCACCACTCCTAAGCATATACGATGCCCCAAGAGACGGTAAGCTACCCTTCTCAACAGTCTTCGACGACGAGGCGGTTGCAACATTCGACAAGCCTATCGTGGAGAAAGGCCTACTCAAAAACATCCTCCACAACACGAAGACCGCGTTGAAGTTCAACACCGAGTCGACAGGCAACGCTGGGTGGGTGCACCCAAGGCCGTGGAACCTGGTTATAGAGGGCGGCGGGTTTAAACTCGAAGAGCTGATCTCGGAGGTGAAGAGGGGGTTGCTCATAACAAACAACTGGTATACAAGGCTACAGAATTATGCTGAAGGCGTCTTCTCGACTATCGGCAGAGACGCGATATTCCTCATAGAGTCCGGGAGAATTGTGAAGCCTGTTGAGAGATTAAGGATCGCGGACAAACTGCCCAGGCTACTGAGCAATATAGAGGGGTTATCTAGGGAAACCTATGATGTGATGTGGTGGGAGGTTAGAGTGCCCACGCGCTCCCCATACGCTTTGGTCAAGAACGTTAATATAACAAAACACTTTGCTTAAACATAAAGTATTTTTTACTCTATTGACAAGCTTATTCCTAGGTAGGGGTGGATGAAAGCCAGGTTTGAGGGTGTTGTTGTCTCTTTCGACGCGCCGGACACAAGAAGTGTACACGTATATGGCAGTGTCGACGGAGAGCCAGCCGAGTTTATTTTGCTGGTCTCGGAGGAAAAGTACAACGAATTAATGAGGCTCGGGATCGGGCAGAGAATTGAGGGGGAGGCTACTAAGGTATCTGATTCCCCCCTTGTCCTCAAAATGGATTGAGGTGACTCACAAGCGTTGAAAATACTGTCCAAGCCTCCTCGAATTAAGATACTTGAAGCCGCCGGTAGCATCGGGGATTCAAGGATACATGTCCTGAATGATAACATGGCGAAAATCACTTCGAGTAGAGGGGAGAAAGAGTACACTGTCGTAGTAGTCAAGGAGGGCGATAACACCTTCAGGGTGTTCAGCAATGACAACGGGACTATCCACAGGGGTTACATAGGCTACCCTATCATAGCCTTCATGATGGTTAAAGGCTACCTACCATTAGACAACGATGTCATTAAAGCTATGACCGGTATACCATGGAAAGACCTCAACGAGAAATACGGGAAGTACAGTGTTGTCGAGAACATCGTCTTGAATAGAGCCGAGAAGATGAGTTTCAACAGGAATATAATAATCGACTACATGAACCTCGTGATGAAGAAGCTTTCGTTGATGAAAGTGGTGTTCGATGAAAAACTGAAACCACCTGAGGCGGCTGACACCGTAGACTCCGAGTGAAGCAGGACTATTAGAGGTCTCTTCCAGCCTTTAACCAATCAAGAAGGCACGTGGTTGAAAGGCTAGATTACAGTTATGCCCGCTTTAGAGCTGAAGCCTATAATCATGATCGAGACGATGCGCCCATCCTTTATCCTGAAAGCTATCTCGCCGTTCTCGCTTAGAAACTCCTCGTCAGCCTCCTCAGCTGAGTCCCCGAAGTTGATGTACAGGATGTCGTTCTGCTTATCGTACTCAAACCACATCTTGTCGATGTCTCTAACCAGAAACTCTCTCCCGCTCAATCCGCCCACCAGCTCTTAGAATGGTGAGGCGACGACGTCGGTGAAGTCGAGTGGGAGAGGCTGGTTCTTAGCTTTGTACTCGTCGTACTTCTTCTCTAGGAAGGACTTGAATATTGGGCAGATATCGAATTTCCCTTCTCTGTCACACTTCGTTCCCAGGGTCAGGAAACACATTTTAGTCCTCTTATCGAAATAGGGGCATATCTTGTGGTATTGCTTCGCCTTCTTAATCATTTTCTGAACCCACCTCTGCTTCTCGTCGCTAGGCTTCTTCTCCTTCTCCAGGAGAGCCTTCTTCAAATCCTCATCTGTAATTCTAGTAGTGCTCAAAGCCATCACCCTGATGATATAGATTTGGTAAATTGGATAATAAAAATGAACTTGACAGGGTTTAGGCGGGTTGAGAGGCGTCTCCGGCGTGGACAAGAGACTTTACCTGGAGTTGAAGAGGGTTTACGGGAGCCTTACTGACGCCTTAGTCGAGAAGCTGAGGGAGCCTCCTAGAAGGCTCTACTTGAGGGTCAACACTACTAGAACGACTACAGAGGATGTAATTGAATCCCTTAGAAAGAAAGGGGTTGAAGCTAGGCGAGACGAGTTTTTCGAGGAGGCAGTCTACATTGAACTCCAGGGCCCTTACAAAGTGGAGGATGTTGGAAGACATGTTGTCGTCGACGATTTTGCCGCAGAGTCCCTCCTCCTAGGCGCCAACTTATACAGGCCTGGGATAGTCGGATACGACGAGTTTGGTAAAGGCGAGATTTTAACGGCTGTCACCAGGGAAGGCAGGCCCATTGCTGTGCTGGAAGCCTACGTGTCATCTAGCGAGCTAAAGGGTATGAAGAAGGGCCTCGTCGCCGTTAACATTAGATCCCCTTACAGAGCACCCCCGATAGCAGAGCTACCCGAATACAGGATGGGCCTAATATACCCGCAGAGCTTCCCCTCAATGGTTGTTGGCAGGCTAGTCAACCCGGGGGCTGAACTAATCTTAGACATGAACGCCAGCCCCGGGGGTAAGACGAGCCACATAGTCCAGTTATCGAAGGGTAGGGCCTTGGTTATAGCTGTTGACAGGAGTGTTGGGAAGGTTGAAAAACTCGAGGAGAACCTGGGTAGAATGGGTTTGAAAACCAATGTTTTAACCATACCATTTGATTCACGATATCTCGACTTGTTTATGAGGCTTGAAGGAAGAGTCGACAAAGTTTTAATCGACCCGCCCTGCTCGAATCTCGGGGTTAGACCCAGGTTGTCTTTTAAGAAGACTTTCAGAGACGCGGTTAACCTCGCTGACTACCAGAGGCAGTTTATCAAGGTGGCTAGGAGGCTTCTCAGAGACAGGGGGCTTTTAATATACTCTACATGCACGCTGACTAGAGTTGAAAACGAGGAGAACACTTTATACGCTGTTAGATCCCTGGGGTTGAAGGCTGAGGAGGCGGGTTTTGTGCCCAGGGCCGAGAGAGTTTACTTCAACGAGACCGTAGCATACAGGTTCCACCCCCTCAAAGACGACATGCCTGGTTTCTACATTGGCTTGCTCAGGAAACCCTAATCCTCCTAATAGGCGAGCCACATATGGGGCATGTCTTCTCCCCAGGCTTCCCGGGGACATACCCGCAGACAGGGCAGTACTCCCTGTACCTGAACGACTGTTTAATCCCCTCTGTCCTCACAGGCTTGAAGCTTAACCCCAAGTGGTGTAGAGTGTTTTGGAGGCTGTAGTCGTCGGTTAACACGACTACGTTGCGTTTTCCAGCTAACTCGAGCGCGAGGGCTATAACGCTTAAATCCGCCTCGGAGAGCCTGCCCAGCTCGCCGATGGATTTAGCCTCCTCAACCGCCATGGAAATATACTCATCCCCCGCGTCAACCACCTTCACTAAACCTAGCTCGAGAGCATTCAGAAGGGTCTCCCGGTTCTCGGCGTCTTTAACCTCCTTGAAGCATGCACTGGTCGTGTAGAACTCGAACTTGTAGGAGGGTAGCATGTAGTATACTCTGGCTAGTAAAGCCCCGGTATCCCCGATTACAGCTAGCCTGCTGTCAGAGAGCCCTCTTTGCGAGGACATTAAACAACCCTCGCCTAGGCGTGTTGAATCTTACGACCCTCAACCACTCCCATGAAGCCGAGACTTCAACAGGCATGTCGTGGATTGTGGTTATCCTATCACCATCTATGTAGAGCGATGAGATAGTTGCCGCCTCAACTCTAACCCTGCTTAGGAAGGGTAGGATTACTGGGGCCAGGTTTAGTTGTAGAGGGTTCAGGAAGTTGATGAAGATGCTCGGGTGCGTGGACTCGATTAAGGGGCCTCTCGCGGATAGATTGTAAGCTGAGGAACCCGGGCTGGGGCCCACTATAACCCCGTCGCAATCTACACTCACCTCGGTTGACGTTGAAGGCGTGTGTATAGTCAGCTTGAAGCTACCCACCCTACCCTGGTCGATGTTGGCTACTAGAACCTCGTTTAAAGCGTTCAGCTCCATTTTCTCCACTCTCGCCTTGACCCTGGGGAGGTGCTCGATGTAGAAGTCGCCGTGGAAGACCCTGTCGATGTAGGACTCCAGCTCCCCGAGGGGGATCTCCTCGTAGAAGGCAAGCCTCCTGCCGCACGGTATTGGGAGTATGAGAGGTGATCCCCCGTTAGTTAAGCGCGAGAACCTTAGGAAAGTCCCGTCTCCACCCACTAAAACGATCAAAGGGAAACTCCTGCTCTCCAGCCTGATGAAGTCGTCGACCCAAATGGTTTCAACCTCCACGCCGAGACGCCTAAGATAGTCGGAGGTCTTCCTCGCAATCTCAATACACTTCTGGCTGGGCTTGAAGATAACCAGCACACTGTTGAAAACCCTCTCACTCAAATAAACCCCCGCCTGAAAACATCTCGTTGACCTCACGGTTAATATTCAGACTACCTCTATTATATTACTATCCACGCGGATACTGCCGTCTCCCATGCTTCAATCCGCTAAATCAATTAAGGAATATTCTACCCTGGAAAACTACGGCATGCGTGAATCAAGGGGATAGAGTTGCTGGACGAGGTGAAAGAGAGTCTGGAAGAATCATCTTATGAGAGAAGACTGAGTTGGTGACGGGCCTGGAGAGCCGGGAGGGGACGGCTCCGGGGCTCCACTGGGGTCTATTGTAACCCAGTAGACGAGTTTTAGAGGCGGGTACTTGTAGAACATTGACACCGCGGTATCCTTCACCACCTGGACGGGGATGTAGGTATTCTCTAATGACCTGCCTCTTAAAGTCACATTTATAGATGTTACTCTCTGGTAGTAATAGTCGAAGCTGACGAAGCCGGCAATAGAGAGCATAAGGTCGATTACCCCCTCAAGCAACGGACTTACAGGAACTAGCCCCAAGTTGAATATCATTGAGAGCACCATAACTACAACCTGGTACATGATGTTAAAAACGACACCTGGGTTTCCTTCATCCGCATCCTTGTGATTGTTCTGGTCTAAAACACTCCAATCACTACCCAATGTGCCCTCTAATAGAACGCTCCCGCTCATATTCCACGTAAGGTCACTTAGATTCGGCGAGAGAGGATCTCTAGCCCCGGGATACCGGTATATCCAGGTCTCCTCTAGTTGAAGCCCTGTTATCCAGAAGACAGGTATGAAGGTGATCGAGGGTACGGCAATATAGTGGGTTTGATTCTCAATGATATACCACGTGTACGCGAGGCCGTCGCCGCCATAAGTGAATATCGTTGGCACCATCAGGAGTGCTGTTCCATAAGTCCCGTTCAATAAGTCGACAGATGCGAGAGATACTCCTCGGGAGCCGCTCTCGAGAATTCTTAAATCAGAGCCAGAGACCTTAATCCCCATGAAGCTTATACCATTGGAAGCGGTCGTATAGTTCCACCACTCGAGCAATAAGTCTAAAATGAAACTATGGTTGTATGGATTCGACACCACCAAACCGATCGGGATATTGGTTAGAGTACTGTAAGAGCCCGGCTGGCCCAGAGTGTTGTTCCAGTCGGCTAATAACGGAAACCACCACCTCACGAAATCACTTAGTTTCACAAGACCCGTCAGCGTGCTGAAGCCTATCGTGTTGTACGTTAGCTGGGACAAATAGTATTCTACTAGCGACCGCGTCCAACCCCCGTCCTTCGGGAAAACGTATTCAAGGGAGAACGTTGAAACCAGTTCATTCCACAGAAATGAAGCATCCTCGTCCAACGGCTTCCCAGCAGAGCTTAATACTCTACTAACCCAGCCCTTCGGCGGGTTATTCAATGTAGCCCACAAGTCCTTGTAGTAGACTACGCACACAGGCGGTTGCGTGCTCGCACCCGGGTAAGGCTTATCGAGAGGGCATGGAACAATTTCCTCCGACTGATAAGAGTCGTAGCCTTGAAATACTGCTTTAAACTTACCTACACCAGGTTTCGTTTTCCTGATTAACTCGCTTAACTGGTTGAATACGGGTGTTAGATTAACATGCCTGTAAACGAGGTTTTCTTTACCTATGAGCAGGATTGAGGGTGCTTCAAACATTTTCTCCGGTTCTCTCTTAACAATCTCGCTGGCAGTGTAGTACCCTTCAAGAGGGCTATGCTTTTCGGAAGCGTAAAACATCGTGAGGTACTCGAGGGCGCCTAAACTGTGTGTGGCCACGTAGTAGCCTCCGTTGAAGTCCGGGATTAGAACCCTAATCCAGAAGCCTGGTGTAATGGATGGAGACGCGCCGAGGGTGGCATTCATCCTTCTGGCGAAATCCTCTCTGAAAGACCTCCAGCAATCCCTAAGCCCCGCTAGCTCGGAGAGAGTGAAGTACAGGTAGACGGTTTCACCCGGTTTAACTTGGACGGTCTTGACGAGCGGGCTACATGATGGGGGCGAGTCGGCGACCACGGTCACCTCGACGAGGTAGTCCCCTGTTAGATTCCCCACTCTAAGAGCCTCTCCATCTATGATGAAGCCTATCGCGTTGAAGAGAGGGTTCATTAGCTGGGAGAAAGGCCAGCTCAGAGACGCTATGAGAACTAATGCTACTAAGAGGAGGGGGAGGGTGTAGGATACCGCCCTTAACCCCATCTTCCCACTATCTCTATTTCCAGCAGTTCCCCCTTAAAAAAAACTTTGCTCATAACCCAGGCTGGCGCGTATAGGGGCAACTATAACAAGGGCTTCATGGAAAGATATTCCCTGGATGAGGCGGGGTATGCCTCTTTGCGTCAGCGTTGACAGAAGGGTTGCCGGGGATCTCATACGTCTACTCAGAGCCAGTGGCTTCCTCAGAAGGGATTTGAAGATATCGAGGGTTGAAACCAGAGTTTTAATACCGGTCGAAGAATCGGGCGTTGAATACTTGAAGGGGCTTCTTACCGGGGTTGAGCATGAGCTAGTGGAGTGTAACCCTCCAGCCGTTGCGAGAAGAGCCTTCGACTACATCCCATCCTACGACGTTATAGGTGATGTGGCTATTGTTAGAAGCAGGATATTAGAGTCCATCAGCGGGGAAGAGGTCGTCTCAACTCTCAAGACGATTCACCCAGGCTTGAAAAGCATCTACGTGGTCGAGGAGACAGTCGGCGAGTATAGGACTATGGTTCTGAGACATTTATGGGGTGAGAAAAAAGAGTACGCTGAGGCCAGGGAGTATGGTTTAATCTTTAGAGTCCCTTTGGGTAGAGCATACTATAACCCTAGGCTGGCTGAAGAGCATCACAGGATAGCTGAGGTCACGAGGGACGGCGAGGTCGTCCTAGATATGTTCTGCGGTGTAGGAGGCTTCTCGATTCACATAGCCTCACTTAGAGATGCATTCGTGGTTGCCAACGACAAGAACCCGGAGGCTTATAAGCATGTTGTCATCAACATAAAGCTTAACTCGAGGAGGCTTAAGGGCGTCGTCTACCCCTTGAACCATGACGCCCTAAACCTCCCGAATATTATCGAGGAGGAGGTATTCGATAGAATTATCGCGAATAACCCTACGAGAAGCCTCGATTTCACGCCTGTATACAGGCATCTTTTGAGGAGGGGAGGAGTTCTCCACTTGTATGTCTTATCTAGCGACATCGCGACCACCTACGATATTATCCAAGAGAAGTTGAGGGACTTCAGTATTGAGGGCCACAGGCTGGTTCTAGAGCATAGCCCGCGAACCGGTGTTTTCAGGGTAGACCTCGTCAAGCGTTAACACCGCAAGCTCTACTGTGAGGCTCCCCCCTCTCCTCAGGTATTCCACTAGAGACCTATCCAGGTCTCCCGCCGCCTTGTTAGCTCTGACACCTATTGTAGCCGGCTCGATGAAAATGCTCTTCCTAATGATAATCCTCCTACCGTCGCCGAAGACCAGGCCTGGGTGCCCCTGTGCTACTATTACCTCGCTTAAATCACCCGCCAGAAGCCTCACAACAATTACGGCGTCGTGCCTCCTGGCGATTTCCTTGAACGAGTCGCTTAAATCGCGAGCCGCCTTGTCGGCTGAGACCCCTATTATGCAATCCCCTCTCTCCGTCAAGTAGTCTTCTCTTGTCACCTCTATAGTTGTCCTGTGAGTGGCCTTGATGTTAGGGTGTCCACGCGCCCTGATGCTCTCGCGCGACCTCAAGACCCCAACCCTCTATGAGATTTAAGGTATTTAGGTTGATTAAATCGAGACTCTAAAATGGGTTGGCTGTTGAGCGAGGAGGATTTCTTCAGGGTTAGCAGAGAACGAGTTGTAGAGATGCTTGAGAGAGAGGGGTATTTGAGGAGTAGCCTTGTGAAGAAGGCTCTCCTCACTGTTCCACGCGAGTTTTTTGTACCGGAGAATTTGAAGAGATACGCATACTTCGACACACCCCTCCCCATCGGCTACGGGCAGACTATCAGCGCTATACACATGGTTGTTATAATGACTGAAGCCCTCGAACCCCTCCCCGGGTTGAAGGTACTCGAGGTTGGAACAGGATCCGGTTACCAGGCAGCTGTTTTAGCGGAGATCGTTGCGAGGATGGATCCAGCCAAGAAAGGGCATGTCTACACAATCGAGAGGGTACCCGAGCTAGCCGAATTCGCGAAGCGCAACCTGGAACGGGCAGGCTATAGGGATTACGTGACGGTTATTGTAGGGGACGGGTCTAAGGGCTACCCGGATGAAGCCCCATTCGACAGGATAATAGTGACGGCGGGGGCCCCCTCTGTGCCCAAGCCCCTCATCGAGCAACTAGACGTCAACGGGAGACTGGTCATACCTGTTGGAGATAGGTTCGTCCAGAGACTACTTATAGCCGAGAAGAAGCCGGGTGGAGAGCTCGATATGAAATGGGGGATTGAATGCGTCTTCGTCCCTCTCATCGGGGAGTACGGGTGGAGGGATGAATAAGAGGTTTTTCAGCTTGACCTCTTAAACCACTGGTCTAAACCCACCTGCCTGCCTTTAATATGCTCCCTGTAGGCTTTTGTCAACCTCTCAAGAGCGTTCCTCACTCTCTCCTCGTTGAAGTCGTGTTCTTTGACCAAGACCTCGATAACGCTTTTCGCATCGGGCTCATGCCACTCCAGCTTGTACTCGGCTGTTACAGGGGGGTGTAGGAAGTAGTTTTTGATCTTCACTAGATCCACTTCTTCACGAGACTTCAAATACCCCTTCGGTATCTTCTCTATACCCCCGTAGGTTTTAATGAGAGTTAGAGCTGTTTTCGGCCCTATCCCCTCAAACCCCTCTGGATTATAGTCTGTTCCAAGCAGGATTCCTATGTCAATTAATTGCTCCCTGGTTATCCCGAGTTTCTCCAGAAGCTTGTTCAACTCTATGAGCTCTGGCTTAACCTCAACGTAGGCATCCTTCTTGGGGAGCTTCCTCTTGCCACTTATTGTCAGATTTCTAATGAGCCTGGGTGAACCGAATAGAAGGCTGTCGTAATCCTGGCTAGCACTAGCGTAGGCATCTCCTCTCCTAACCATGAAGGCTGCCTGGGCCTCTCCTTCAGCAGGCGCTTGAACCCACGGTATCCCGGTCGCGTTAAGTAGCTTCTTCGCCTCTTCAACCATCTCGCTTGTCAGCGTGGAGGACATCATAGCGTATCTCCTAGCAACCTCTAGATCCCCCTCACTAACAGCCTTCTCATACTTCTTAGCTGCCTCCTCTCTTAGAGCCCTCCTCCTCTCCAACTCCTTGGCTTTAAACTCAGGGGGGTTCCCGTCGAAGACATATACGGGTTTAATGCCTTCTTCAACGAGGTTAATGGTTCTATAAAACAACCCGCTTAAATGGCTTGTGATACGGCCACTACTATCCATTAGAGGGGAGCCGTCGGGGCCTCTTATAGCTGCTAAAAACTGGTATAAAGCGTTATACCCGTCTATCACGACAATTTTCCCGCGGAGGGTTTTCAAATCTTCTATAACAAGTTTTGCCTCCCCGGGGATGAGATCTTTTAGGTTAACACCCATTTAAGCGCATCCCAATGATGTATTTGAGCTCTCTCCTTAAATATTTGATCACTGGCTTCCCCCTAGAAGCTGGTTCATCATAGTCTTAGAGGGCCTTACTTTCATCTCCTTGCCGATGTGCTCTACTTTAATAAATCCGTTTAATTCCAGTTTTATCAACGCCTGGTAGAGCTCCGGCTTCGATATATCCATATCATACCTCTTCTTGAGGATTTCAATTAACTCGCTTTCAAGTATCCCATCAGGCTTAGAGAGAACCTCCTCGATGACTACTCTGAAGAGTGGTGCTGTCCTCCAGAGGGGCTTCTTGCTCATGATACAACTACACCAAGTACGCTTTTTCGACGTGTAGAAACCTTGACTAGATAGAGTACTACGGGAGTTATAAATTTGACTTGACGCCTACCTTTAACCGCCGAACCCCCCATTAAATAGTGTATCCCACAAATAGGGTTTTGCCTCACGTGTATACTAGCGGCGGGATGTATCCTCTGGGCAGTCTCTCCTTAGCCTTCTCGCCCCACTCAATGTAGAACTTCAACATTTCTTGGGTTATAGAGGGTTTAACCTTGTTTAACGCCTCATTGAAGTGCCTCATGTATATCTTCTCGGCTAACGGGTCTTCTCTTATAGCTATTAAAGCGGCCTCTCTGACAACGGCTTCTATGTCTGCGCCACTATAGTTCTCCGTCCTCCTTGCTAGGTCGTATAAGTCTACGTCATCTGCTAGAGGCATATTCCTCGTGTGGATCTTGAATATTTCAAGCCTCGAAGGCAGGTCTGGCGGTGGGACGAAGATCAGTTTATCAAACCTCCCCGGTCTAAGTAACGCTGGGTCTATGATATCCGGCCTGTTCGTCGCAGCTATTACAACAACGTTGTCTAATCTCTCTATGCCATCCATCTCAGTCACAAGCTGGCTCACAACCCTGTCTGACACGCCTGATGAATCGTTGACGAGGCTTCTAGCAGGGGCTATCGCGTCGATCTCATCCATGAATATGACTGCCGGAGCGTACAATCTTGCTTTCCTGAATACTTCTCTGATGGCTTTCTCCGACTCCCCGACCCACTTGCTCAGGATCTCGGGGCCTCTTATAGCTATGAAGTTCGCCCCGCTCTCAGTAGCCACAGCCTTAGCAAGCAGAGTCTTACCAGTACCAGGAGGCCCGTAGAGCAGGATACCCTTAGGGGGTTTTATACCGAGCCTCTTGAACGTCTCAGGGTATTTCAGAGGCCACTCTATGCTCATTCTCATCTCTTGCTTTATGTTCTCCAACCCTCCGATATCACTCCACCTGACCTCGGGTACTTCGACGAAGACTTCTCTGAGTCCGCTGGGGACTATCTCCTTGTATGCGGCCATGAAATCCTCCATTCTAACCTCCATTTTCTCCAGTATCTCGAATGGTATGCTGGGGTCGTCTAGGTTTATTTCAGGCAAATATCTTCTAAGGGCGTGTAGAGCGGCCTCCCTGACTAAAGCGGCTAGATCTGCGCCTGTATAGCCGTGGGTTATCTCAGCTAGCTTGTTTAAGTCCACGTCTTTAGCCAGGGGGACGCCTCTCGTATGGATTTGGAGGATCTCCAGCCTAGCATGTTTATCCGGCATCGGGATCTCTATCTCTCTGTCGAACCTGCCCGGCCTCCTGAGAGCTGGGTCAAGGGCGTTAGGCCTGTTAGTAGCCCCGATAACAATCACGTCCCCTCTCGCCTCCAGGCCGTCCATCAACGCGAGGAGCTGAGCTACAACACGCCTCTCCACCTCGCCTACAACCTCATCTCTCTTCGGCGCTATCGCGTCTATTTCATCTATGAACACTATAGCCGGAGCGTTTTTCTTCGCATGTTCGAATATCTCTCTCAGCCTCTGCTCCGACTCCCCATAGTACTTGCTCATTATCTCCGGCCCGTTTATCGCTATGAAGTAGGCATCAGCCTCGTTGGCGACAGCCTTAGCCAGCAGAGTCTTACCAGTACCAGGAGGGCCGTAGAGCAGGATACCCTTAGGGGGTTCGATCCCCAGCTTCCTGAACAACTCTGGGTGCTTCAATGGGAGCTCTATTAGCTCTCTCACCCTCTGTATAATGTTTTTCATCCCGCCGATATCCTCGTAGGTAACCCTCGGCAACCTGTAGGTCTCCATCGGTTTCTCCGATATTGTTATAACAGTCTCCTTGGTGATCACGACGGGACCTTTAGGCTTGGTGTAAATTACTTTAAATGGCAGCGTCTGCCCTAGTACGGGCACGACTACGAGGTCTTCTTCCATGACTGGTCTATTCAGCAATTTGTTTTTAACGAAGTCTGCTAGCTGGGAGTCTGGGGGGGCGTAGTACTTGCTCGGGGCAAGCTTCACTGCTATAGCGTTGGCGGCCTCTGTCTTCTCAACTATTACAATGTCCCCTACTTTGACTCCAGCGTTCTGCCTAGTAGTGCTGTCTATTCTGATAACCCCTAAACCCCTGTCCTGCGGCCTACCCTCCATGACCCTTACAACAGTTCTCCTCTTACCCTCAATGATCACTATATCCCCGTTGACCAGCCCAGTCCTCTCCATTACCTCAGGGTCCATCCTGCCGATCCCCTTGCCAACCTCTTTGGGCTCAGCCTCGAGGACTCTAAGAGTTACCTTAGTCCTCTCGCTGGACATCTGCCCCTACACCGCTCTCTCAAACTGTAAGACAATATTTCTACAAGGTCTTTAATAGGTGCTCCACGTAGAATAAGGTGATCTACAGCAGGAAAATTTCAAAACGTGTGGCTTAGCTAATCCTGTGAACTACCTCGACTTCGACCTGGCTTACACCCGGCACGGTGGCAATCGTTTCTTCCAATTTTTCCGTACCGCCCTCCGTCTGCTCGGGCATGAATATGTACAGCCTGAGAGCGTTGAGCCCGAAGGCTATTGGCTCGATATCGTAGCCTTTAACCTCATACCCCTCTGGTAGAGCCTTCCTTATCCTCTCTTCCAGCTCCTCAGGCTTGGTCTCGACGTCCTCGGGTAGGACTTTCAGGATTACAAGGACTCTCGCCATAACACCCACCTATGGGCCCCTGAAGCCACAGTTAGGGCATACATATGGTATGCCTAGTTGCCTGCAACGCTTGCACCTCCTTATAACAGCCTTACCGCAGTTAGGACACAGGAATTCAACACCGTGTTCACCGGGCTCCATCAGCCTGTGGCAACTACTGCATATCGGCGGTGTCGCGGCCTCTGAGATCGATATGTCTAGAGTTGAAAGCATGTATTTGGAAGCCATATTCAATCCCGTTATTCTCTTAATGAAGATATAAGCGGTTTAAAAATATAGTTGTCCCCCGAGGAGAGAGGTAGGTTTCTATCGAGTACAAGCAGGTCATCGTCGTGAGAAGCGACCTTGAAATAAGCAAGGGAAAGATAGCCGTCCAGGTAGCCCACGCCTCAGTTCTCGCCGCCTTCGAGGCGTTTAGGAATTTCAGGGATTGGTTTGAAAAATGGTGGGGGAGCGGACAGAAGAAGATCGTGGTTAAAGTCGGGGGCGAGAGAGAACTACTAGAGCTGTACGCGAAAGCGAAAGACAAGGGGCTACCTGTAGCTATAGTTAGAGACGCTGGTTTAACCGAGATCCCCCCTGGAACTCTCACAGCGATCGCTATAGGCCCCTGCCCAAGCGAGCTGGTCGACGAGTTGACTGGGAGGTTAAAGCTTCTTTGATAAAGAAGTTCGTCAACGTCCTCGACTACATCATCGACATAGCGTATGTTTTAACCGAGAAGAACATTAAGTCGGAGTATACCCAGACCCCTGAGACGTTTCTCGTCCGGGAGGTCTTGGATAGAAGCACGCTGAGTGATGAAGGAGACTACGCTGTCATAGAGTTAGAGAAGAAGGGTGTTGACACGTTTGAGGCGTTGAGGCTGTTAGCAAGGAAAGCTGGTATACCTGCGTCTAATTTCAAAGTACTTGGCTTAAAAGACAAGAATTCAAGGAGCATCCAGTATGTTTTCGTTAAGAAACATCTACTGAGTGGAGGAATTGAGGTGGAAGCCAACAGTGTTAAAGCACGTGTAATTGGCTACTCTAGATGTAAGCCTGGTAAGTCGGCGTTAAAAGGCAACTCCTTCAAGATAAGATTCGAGGCCTCGAGCGATAACGACTTCTGGCTGGCCAAGGATTTGCTAAGGGAAATCGTTGAACACGGACTACCAAACTACTATGGGTACCAGAGGTTCGGGGTTACAAGGCCTATCACGCATCTATTGGGCAAGGCCGTCCTCGAAGCAGACTCCTCCTGGTTCGCATCCGTGTTGCTGAGAGATGCCTCTACCCTTGAATCAGCTGAGAGTGTAAGGGGGAGGATGAGGTTCGCCTTCAACGAGATTATGTCCTATGAGAAAAAATGCCACTCCATGAACCCTGTTGAGGACTGCGGGTTTTTGCTAAACCGCACTCTCGGGAACCTTTACGTCGACGCCTACTCATCCTACTTATTCAACAGGTTGTTAACCAAGATACTGGATAAGGAGGGGGGTGTACTCCCCGAGGAGAAACTCCCTTTACCGGGATGCGATAGGGCGCCTTACCATGAGATTCTTAGAGAAGAAGGTGTCATAGTTAGAAGGTGGGGCCTCTTTAAATGCTGGGAGAGGAGTAGCGTTCTGAAACCCTCGGAGCCCGGGGTAAGGAGGAGTAGCGGCTGGATAGAAATAGAATTCACTCTGCCAAGGGCGGGCTACGCCTCTCTTGTCCTCAGAGAGCTTTTTAAGGAGAACTTCAGGCTGACCTGAAACCTTAAAAATAAGGTGAAACGGGAGATTGAGTGAATTAGCTATCGGCGCTTGAACACGAGGATGGATCGAATGTCTCCTGGTTGAGATCGTTTTACTCGAAAGTGATCTCGATGTTCTTTCCAACGATCGCGGATATAAACTTCTTATACTTCTCCTCCTTCCCCCTCAGATACTTCCTATCTCTCTTCGACAATCTTATAACCATCTGCTCGCTACCGTCAGGTAGCCATAGGGTATTGATGCCTAGGATTGAAGCAGGGTATAGTAGTTGCTCCATCAACTTCTTGACGCCTTCGCCTTCTAGTAGGATTTTAACGTTTTTGCCCAGCTTAGCCGAGAGCTCTTTGGATATTTTATCGATCTCCGACTCCTCCCATTCTCCCCTGAGTATCACGATCACCTCGTCTCCGAAGTCGAAGGACTTAACATAGTTTCCTTTCCTCAGCTCTTTGATCTCCTCCTCCAACTCCATTAAGGCTTTCATAATAGGTATCTCTTCTCTGCTCACCTCACCAGAGTCCACTTTACGCTGGCAGTTTGGGCATAGCACGCCGCTTTTAACACATATCCTGTCTAGAGGATACTTCACTCGCTATCTCACCAGCAGTATTGCTCGGTCATTTGTTGAGAAATTGGTTAGTTGATTTATATATGTTAGGGTTTACTTCCATTTCTCTAATCTCTCACAAGGATTATGGCTGAGAGCGATTTAACCCATATACTACCGGAGACTATGATGCTGTTCCTCGCTGGGTATACTACCCTCCACGTCCCCTCGGGCAACTCAACCTCTTGATCCGCCATCCCATTGTTGGCGATAACGACAACCTCGTCGTTGTAACCTCTAGAGTACACTACTACACTATCGCTGGCGTACAAGACGCGTATAATGCTAGTGCCGAGCGCTTTCAAATAGTGTTTTAGGGTTGATAAGGTCATGTAGTGGTTGTAGACATCGATATTCAGCTCATCCCACTGGACGGGGTACCTCTCCTCATCGTAGTGGTTTTTATCACCCAACATACCTCTTTCGTCGCCCTGGAATATAACCGGCATCCCGGGCATAGTGAACTGGAGGACTGTCAGAAGCTTTAATCTCTGGATGGACTCATAGCTTGGTTTATCCCCGAGCCTACCACCACCCAGGTCTGTTAAAACACGTGACGTGTCGTGGCTGTCCACAACGTTGAACCCCATACCAGCCACGTTGACTCCTATCGACGAGTAGAATACTGAGAGTGCCTCCGCGGCTTGGTAGCCCGTGAGCCTGCCCTGGCTGAACGCTAGAAGTATGTTTCTACCCAGAGCATAGTTCATTAGGGAGTCGAATAAGTCGCCTTTCAGCCAGGTTGGGTCGAGATCCCATATTTCGCCCACGAGGTAAGCCTGGGGGTACTTGCTTTTAACGAGTACTCTGAGCTGGCTGAAAAATCCTTTGGCGTCCAGGAGGTCGGTCGGGGTGTCCACCCTCATCCCGTCGAACCCGAAGTCCATCCAGTATAAAGCCGCCTTGAACAAGTATTCTCTAACCTCCGGGTTGCTTGTATTTAATTGAGGCAGGCTACCTATACCCCACCAGCACCTGTATGCAGAGCCGTCGCCTAGCTTGAAAGGCCATTTGTACACTGTGAACCAGCTCCAGTACTTGCTGGAGGGCCCGTTCTTATAGACGTCCTGGAAAGCCCAGAACCCTATACCCACATGGTCTGGAACGAAGTCGAAGATGACCCTTATACCCAGCTCGTGGGCTTTCATAATCAGGTTTCTCAAATCCTCTTGAGTCCCGTACTTCGGGTCCACCACCATGTAGTCGTAGGTGTCGTAGCCGTGTACGCTACCCGAGAGAAATATCGGGTTCAAGTATATTACGTCTACTCCCAACCCTTTAAGGTATCCCAGTTTCAAGATCACGCCTTTGAGGTCTCCGCCGTAATACTGGTGGCAACAATTCAAAGGGGTCAGTGGGTCACTCCAGTTCGAGAATACTGGCCTAGAGGTTGAGAAGGCGTTCAACCATAGTTCATCCGTTGAGTTGGCTAGGATGTCATTGGAGGGGTCTCCGTTATAAAACCTGTCAGGGAAGATCTGGTATCCCACGGAGCCAGTGACCCATTCAACCTGTGGAAATCTGTCTCTTCCATCAAAGTGGAAGATTGGTTGGTCAGTAGTGTTATAGAGCCTTGTGGAGCTCCCGTTATTGAAGATGAACATGAAGTAGTACTCTAACGGAGATACTGGAGCAACCCTCGCATACCACATTTCGAAGCCACTCCAAGCAAGTTGCTTCTTCATCTCCACAAGGGTTTGGTTTACGACTACGTAGACCTTCGCAAACACCCCTGAGGGTGTTGTAACCCTGAAGACTACCCCTCCATCCGCCACGGATAGGAATGCTGGGTCGCTGGCGTTGAAGAATAAACCCAGGTTGTTCGACCCCACGTAGACTCCAGGAGCCGCCTCCGAGGTTGTCCCTGTCGAAGCCGTAGTGGAGGTGAGGCTGGGCGGGGAGTTAGTAGTGGTGCTGGGAGTAGCTGCTTGAGGACTAGTGGTGGTTCCCACGACCGGTGTTGTTGAAAAAGATTCACGTGGAAGTGTTTGGATGAGGATCCCGCCTGTGAGGACAAGCACGATAACGGCTAAAGCAGCTATTATCAACCGTCTACTCGACATCTCTACCACAAGCTAATTTGAATTCCAATACGTGCATTATCAACCTTACCCTCCAGGTGTTTGAAGATGGCATGGGCCCGCGGGGACTTGAACCCCGGACCTCCGCCGTGTCAGGGCGGCGTCCTAACCAGGCTAGACGACGGGCCCCCACCCAACTACTCTACCCTATGAAACGGTTTTAAACTTAGATTACCGGGTAGGAGAGGGGTTTCGCTGATGGGCCCGGGGGGATTTGAACCCCCGGCCTACGGGTCACTCCCTCCAGATCCAATTCATCCCCCTACTAAGGGTCATTTGACCCATAGCCTGGATCTGGAGCCCGCCGCTCTGCCTGGCTGAGCTACGGGCCCATCAGCAGTCATCAGAGATGATATTATTGCCTTGAAGGCTATTTAAACCTGAGCTGGAATCTCTTTAACACCCCATATTCTAATAGTAGCGGGTTGTTTACCGAGCTGCTCGATTATTTTCCCAATTGCGTCGCCAGCACCGCTGATGAGGTTGCCCGATATCTCTGCGAGTCCTGCAACTAGATTCCCCATGTTATCCGCCAGGATATACGCCTCACCGACCCCTCTCACGCTTAAAACCACTAGAGCGTGATCTTTCAACAGGGACAGCCTTTCCTTAAGCAGATCCTCTACCTCCCTCCTCCCCCACGGCTGATTAAGTGTTACCCTCCCTATGAGGGTGGCATTCATGACAAGCGTAGCTAAGGTCGTGTAGTCTAGCAAGTGTTTCACTCTATCGAAAGACAACCTTGCTTCAACTCTAGTAACCTCCCTCCTCTCTCCTGCGGCCTGTGTTACTGGAGTCGGGGCCGGCGCGACCTGGGGAGGCTTCACAGGGGCAGGGGGAGGTGTCTCAGGCTTCTTACTCGGGATAGGTGCCTCAAACTCTACCAAAGGCGGTCTTTTAACAAAGTCCTCTATGTAGTCCAGCATATCCGAGGCGAAGTGACCGCAGAGATTTCTAATCAAGCTCTCGCATTCAAGCCTGACCTCGACATGTGTCGCAAACCCTATTCCTACAACTCTGAAGTGTATAATGAATTTCAAATTACCTCCTTCTCCTAGAATAACAAGGTTCTCTTCGTTGAGAGGTTCGCTACGTATTTTTACGAACTCCCTCTGGTAAGTTCTAAAGCCTGTCCTAATACTCAACTCGGCTTCAATAGTATTCCCCTCGGATTTAACTATCACTACACGAGGGTTCCTAGAGAGAAACGTCTTTAAGTCCCAGAGGGCTGCGTAGACCTGTTTCTGCCTCCCAGGGGAATAGATGGCCTTTTGCTGGCTACTCTTGCTCATAGCAAATTACCGGCATTAATTTCTCTAGTCAACCAAGGTTAAATCTTTTAAGCTCATGATTATAACCCCATGTTTATACAGGTAACGACAACGGCTCTCAGGAAAATGAATTTTCTTGCTCAGTAAGCACCCGAGACAAAGAGCTTAGCTTTCTCAGGCGTGTACACCCAGTCAGGCGGTAGTACTCCACGTGATTTATAGTATTTGACTAACCTGTGGATCTTCGACTCTATTTCAATCAACCCTTTCTTACTATGATAATCTTTCGGGTGTTCCTCCAAGTGCCTCCTAAGGTTGACAGCCCTCTTCATCAGGTTAAACAAGTCCTCTGGAATCTGCGGGGCAGCGTTATGTTTGCGGAGTATCTCTACCACTTTCTTGCCAGTCACCTGTTTAACAAGCGGTATACCGAACTGGTCTCTAAGTATAATTCCGATCATCGAAGGAGAGTAGCCTTTCTTCGCTAGTTCAACAACGAGTAACTCCACATCGCTCGGTGTCATGTCCAGCTTAAGCCATCTCGGTGGACCAGCCCTCGTCGGCCTGGTCGAGTGAGACTTACCCCTATCCCTCTTTTTGTTCATTAGCATCAACCCCGGCTAGAATAATGATTAGAGTAAACATGGTTTTAAAATATTTCCGAGCGTGCTAGGTCTGCGTCATCAAGCTCTTCAATTTCCCTAAAGCGTTTGAGACGGATCTCGCTCTATGGGAGAGAGCGTTCTTCTCCTCAACGCCCATCTCGCCAAATGTTCTCGTAGAGCCCTCAGGTATGAAGATTGGGTCGAACCCGAAGCCTTGGAGGCCCCTAGGCTCCTCGGCCAGCCAGCCACAGACCTCCCCAACCTCTGTGATCACATATGGCCCGTAGATTAATGTAGCGGCCGACTTGAAGCAGGCTCTCCTATCCTCAACACCCTTCATTAACTTGAGAACCCCATTTATCCCGATAGTTTTGTAGACATAGCTGCTGTAGGGGCCGGGAAAGCCGTTCAGGGCTTCAATGAACAACCCGGCGTCCTCGACCAGGATAGGCTTGCCTACTATAAGGTAGGCTAGTAGAGCCGACTTTCTTGAAACCTCCTCGATGTTATCGCTCTGGATTTCAACTTTCAACCCGCGGAGGGGCTGTATATCGAAGCCCATCTGCTTCCCTATTAGTTCCACTTCCCTGAGCTTATGTACGTTGTCTGTTACAAAGTAAATCGTTTTTTCAAGTAGTGTAGGCCTCACGTCTCAGCTTCCTCCTGAGCCTCTCCTCAATATACCTACCCCTCCTTCTAATGTCTTTCATTCTCTCAACGACTTCAAGGTATCTGGGGAAGGATGCTTGATACCCCTTCAGGAAAGCCCCAAATAATTCATCTGCTCTAGCCGGGGTTAGACTCCTCGTACTTCTGTCAAATAAGTGGAGGTCAATAGCGTACTCCTCCACGTCTCTACTGTAGCCGGAGAGCCCGAAGTCTATCAGGTATACTTCCTTCCTGTCCGTAATCATGATGTTGGAAACTGTTAGATCCCCGTGGTATATGCCGGACGCGTGCATTACACCTACTTGCCGCCCAATGTCGCGGTAAATCTCCTCAAGGGTTTCCCCGCCAAGATCGCTTATAACATGAGAGAGCTTACGCCCCCTAATGTATGTCATGACGATAACATAGTTCTCCATATCGACTAAGATCGGTGTTGGTACTCTAAGCCCCTTAGCCAGAAGATCAGCCATGACTCTCACCTCCATTCTAGTCCTATACGACCTGAAAACCCTGTCATACTCGGGGTGCCTGTAACTTCTGCTAACCCTGATCTTAACCACCACGTCAACTCCCATTATACTACCACGGAATACAATTGACTCCGCGCCCTCGGCGATCTTCTCACCTATCGCCGCGTTCACTGAACCCACGGTGTCTCAACCTCGTCGACCCTCCACCTCTGCCTTACATACGCTTTAGAAGGCTCGACTATTATACCGTGGATGAAGTTGAGGAGCCCGGTGTAAGCTATCATAGCACCGTTATCGCCGGAGAACTCCTGCGGCGTAGCCTTGTAGACTACGTTGTGCTCGCCCGCCATCAGCTCGAACTTCCGGTTCAAATACGTGTTCGACGCGACGCCTCCAACCAATAGTATAGACTTCTTCTCCGTCGTCAAAAGAGCTCTCTCAGCGACCTCCACCAACATATTGAAAGCGGTTTCACGTAGGCTGAGGCAGATGTCCCCAAGCCTCTTCTTATCCACCCTACCCTCTCTTCGAGCTAGCTGTAGGGCGGCTGTAAGCAAGCCGGAGAAGCTTAAATCATTGCCTTTAACCACGTACGGTAGAGGTATGAACTCGCTACCCCACTCGGAGCAGAGATCCAGCGCATGCTTCCCCTCGACCACGTAAGGGGGTGCGATACCTATCTCTCTTGTAAACGTATCGAATAAATTCCCCAACGGTATATCCAGGGTTTCCCCATAGACTCTATAAGACTTCTCCCTGCCCGCTAGGATCATCGTGTTCCCCCCGGACACGTATACTACAAGAGGGTCGCTCAGCCCTGAGACCAGTTTACCTATCTCAACATGCGCGACCGCGTGGTTCACAGGTATTAGTGGTTTCCCCAAACGTGAGGAGAGGAACCGGGCTATTGTAGCACCCACTCTTATACAAGGCCCCAGGCCAGGCCCTAACGCCACCGCAATAGAGTGGATCTCCTTAACCTTCAAGCCAGCTTGCGCTAAGGCCTCCTCAACAGCTTCCTTGGAGTTCCTCATGTGGGTGATCGATGCCTCTCTAGGGTGGATCCCGCCTTTAGCCGGGACATACCTCTTGTTCACGTTCGCGAGAATGCCAACTCTCCTGCCTCCATCGTACTCTACAATCCCCACGCCGAAGGTGTGGCTAGTAGACTCTATGCCTAGTACAGTTATGCGCTCGCGCAGTAGAGGAGGGGGTTCGAAAGGTATTATGTAGCTCACACTACCTGACATACTCCGTGTAACCGCACTTACCGCAGTGCCATCTCGGGACAGGTTGCTTGTGGAAAGCCATGAAACTCCCGCACTTAGGGCACTTCCTGTTCTTCGGCTTTATATACCCTTTCTCCAAGTCGAACTCGTAAAGTTTATGGACGTGAGCCATATAGCTCAACCACCTTGAGCCTGCTGGTTGTTCTGTGAGTCTTCCTCATTCCTCTTAATGATGTACTCGGGCTCAAAGAACTTGGCTCTCTCCGGGGAGTCATATATATGTGCTTTAATCAAGCTCACCCCTATCCCGTTCTCTGTTTCAATTTTCCTTACGTAGACATTCTCAACATTCACATTGAACAACTTGGCTAGCTCTGCTCTTAGAACCTTTCTGCTGGGAGTCCCTACACCCACGTGTCCTATTTTCAGCACGACCTCCCTCCTCTTAACCAGCGGGTTGTATTTCTCCGAGACTATCTCACCGCTGTACCCAGCTATCTGGACGCTCTTCCCCATCATAGCACCCTTAAGCATTTAGGTGTTATATGAAATTATGGAGGGTTTTAATATTTTAATAAACTTCGTAAGCCTAACTTTGTCAGTCACTACAACCACCACGCCAACCCCTGGTTGCCCGTAGGCTATATTCCCCTCATCCAGGTTCCACGCCAGGGAGGTTGTCAGTAGATCCTCCTCACCGAACACGCACACCCATCCCGCTTTAACCCCTCTTAGAGCGGTCACTGAATGGAGTGAGACGACACCCCTTGGATTGTATACTATCCTATCACACGGCCTAGCACTGGTTTGAACGCCCCTTCTAGTCTTGCCGTCAACCACCTTGATACGGGAATCCAAGGTGTCGGATACTACATCACCCACACTTGCTGTGACCTCAAGCCCCTCCACCAGTCTACCTCCAGGTGGTATGTAGAGCGTCCCCTGCGGGAGACCCATGTTCGCCCTGAAGTCCTCTTGCAGAGCGAGAGTGGGCAATAGCAAATCATATAACCCTGATAGCGTATCTCCCAGGGGCCTCTAACCCGAGTTCTCTTGCCACGGGTGACCTCCCTGGATCGATCACTATGATAGCGCCCTCCCACTCCTCCGAGAATTCGCGTGAGCCGCATACAGGGCAGATCTCGACTTTCTTATCCACGAGCGACCTACACTTCCGGCACGCCTTGAATGGTTTGCCGCGCGTCGACACTGCTACTCACCTTCCTCCACTTTCCCAAGCCCTACCTGCCTCATCGTGAGCTGTATTCTGAGCCCTTTACCCGGCTGGAGCCCTATGTTATATATTCTAGCCCTCACAACATCGCCTCTCTCAATCGTCTTCTTCCCCCCTCTCAATATGAGGGCCTGCCTTGAAGCATCGTACTCTACGCGTTCATCCGAGACCTGCCCTATATATATGAAGCCGTCCAACGGGCCTAGATCCAGGAAAAGACCGCTTTCAGTGACGTTTAAAACCTCGCCTTCAACGACCTCCTTGAGGAATGGGTCGAACGTGAGAGCCGTGAACTCGACGTCGTGGTATGTTGCGCCATCACCGTGGATGATCTTACCGTATTCGCTAACCTTGACGTCCAGTATGGCTACGACTAGCCCGGCATTGGTTGTTAAAACCCCCTCGTACTCTTTCCTCAGCTCCTCCCACGCGACTTCCTCCAGGGGTCTGCCGAATTTTTCTGGAGGTATCCTCACCACGCCTTTCACTTTAACCAGCTTGTACAATAAGCGCACCTAGGGCTTATACTATCCGGCAATACGCCTTTTAACGTTTACCACAACTATTAAATAAAACCCTCGTACTCCAGTCTACGGGACTCTCCTCTGAAAAACACGTTGGGTATCCCCATCTCTCTAAGCCTCCTCCTCAACTCTCTATCATTGGTGGCTACAACAGCCCCGTGCTCCCTGGCATAGTCGATTATAGCTTCATCCACTACCCTACTCCGGCCCGCATCCACGACCACGCATCTCCCCCTTAAGACCTCCAGTATTTTACCCAGCATCCTCCTCCTAACTTCGCCAAGCCTCTTGGAGACCGCCTCCAGCTCCTCGAGGACGGCGGTCAGTAGCACGCATACCGATTTAAATGGGATAACCTCGTTTAATTCGTCGATCAAGTATGGGTATTCTGAGAGTAGAATTATGAAATTTGTATCTAAAACTACCTCTAGGCACCTTTGCTCGACACACTCTCTACTATACCCCAACCCGAGAGCCTCCATCTACCGAGGACTCTCCTACTCAACGCGACTCTCGAGTTTGGCCACGTCGCCACAGGCTCTTTCAACTCAACCTCCATCGAGTCCTTCGCCAGCCTTGTAATAGTCCCGACTCTCACGGCCGTACCGATCGTTAAGACAACCATCTCTTTCACCTGTAGAGGAGGCATCTTGCCCATCTCCTTCATTCCTACAACTCTCTCGAGCATGTTGTAGCGTATTGTCAGAGAGTCCACGGTAGGAGGTGTTCTACCTGGTTTGCCGATAACGCTTCCAATCAGGCTGTCAGCCTTGGTTAGAGAGGGGTCTAAGCCTGTCCCTATAGCCAGTAGCCCGCCCGGCCTAGCCTCACTGACCTTCATCTCCCCAAACCTGAGTTCCTCAACAGAGGTTATCAACGGCTGGTACTTGAAGCCGGTCTTCCCAACAGGTACTTTAGCCCCCGGGACTATCTCGATTTCATCACCCACTCTCAAGACGCCTTGTATAAGCGATCCGCCTACAACCCCTCCCCGTATCTCCTTGTAGTCAGTGCCAGGCCTGTTGACCTCGAAACTCCTGGCCACCAGCATCAAAGGGTCGCCCGACAAATTCCTCTCGGGGACAGGGATCTCCTCGTATAGGGCTTGGAGGACTACATCTATGTTCACTTTGTGGAGAGAAGAAACCGGTATAATAGGCGCGTTCTCTAAAGGCGAGCCCGCGACTAGTTTCTTTATCTCCCTGTAGTTCTCCACCGCTCTCTCTTTGGAAACCACGTCAATTTTGTTCTGGACTATCACGACGTTTCTAACACCTATAATGTTGAGGGCTGAGAAGTGCTCTAGTGTTTGCGGTTGCGGGCAGGGCTCGTTGGCGGCTATAACCAGTATAGCCCCGTCCATTAGGGAGGAGCCGCTTAGCATTGTAGCCATAAGGGCTTCGTGACCTGGGGCGTCGATGAAGCTCACCCTGCGCAGTAGCCTAGACTCGCTACCGTCGGGGCAGGTCTGGCTCGTGGTGTAGGCGTCTGGTGGCTCCAGTGAGTCGCAGTAGGCTATACTCCCATCCGCGTATCCTAATTTTATGGTCATACCCCTCTTGATCTCATCGCTGTGCTTAGCAGTCCAGATACCTGTTAACGCCTGGACTAGAGTGGTCTTACCGTGGTCTACGTGCCCAACAACCCCGATATTTACCTCTGGTTGCCGAAGCTCCCAAGACAACTAGTACTCCACCTCGGAAGAATTATTTGGAGGGCACGCAAATAAAAACAGCCTTCAAGCTAGTATTTTATGGCAGTATTGATTTGAACTATATCTCCTGAGATAGTGTTGCCTCTAACAGTCTTCTTCCTCCTCTCCCCGTCCTCTCTGGGGTGGAAGCCTGGTGGGCCGGATAGGAGTAGCCTCTTCTTCCCAGCACCATGGACATCCGGTCTCATGGGGAAACCGCTGTTGTCGCTTCCACCAGTCACAACGAGTTTGACGCCTTTTAAGCCGATTATCTCCCCGTCTATTTCGTCACCGATCTTCAACCCTATGAAAGCATTCGTCCTCTCATCATTAACCCTGATCTGCCAGGCTCTCGCCCTAAATATTTCGCCTTCAAGCTCGTTCACGCCAGTAAGGTTGACTAATTGCTCCGAGTTAACCCTCGCCTCCCCCTCAGGCACAGCCGTATCTGCCACCGCTAGCCCGGTAATTTTGACTTTATCCCCTGTGTCAGGCCTTCTCATTCTGATTGTAACAACATTAAATTTTGCACCCAGTTTTTCCAGATTCGCCGGGTTGAGCTTTATCTGGGGTAGCTCGAATTTCTCTTTCACTTTCTCGCTTAAAGGCACATCGGGGTCTCCTACCACCTTGACCTTAACCACGACTTCCTTCTTAGGGGCTTCAGGGTCGCTTACGACTATCTTGAAATCAGGCATATCCCACCACCAGTTTCCCGGTGGCTAGTTTAGAATGTGGATACTAGTTTTATAAATGCTTCTCTCTCATCCTCTTTATCGAATACTAGAGCCAATTATTCAAGGCGGGAAACTCTATTAGCTTCTCAAACCTACAATTACAGGCAGAGTGGTGTTTACGAATGGCCGAGAATGCCGGTGAGACGTGGATCCGGCAGCCGATCGTCGTTGTTTTAGGCCACGTCGACCACGGGAAGACGACTCTACTCGATAAGATAAGAGGGACTGCCGTAGCGAAGAAGGAGCCGGGCGAGATAACCCAGCACGTTGGGGCCAGCATGGTTCCAGCAAGCGTTTTGAAGAAAGTTGTGGAGCCGTTGAAGAGGTTCTTCCCTAAGCTGACAATCGAGATACCTGGAATATTGTTCATTGATACCCCGGGGCACGAGCTGTTCTCGAATCTGAGGAGGAGAGGGGGCAGTGTAGCCGATCTAGCCATCCTAGTCGTAGATGTAGTGGAGGGCTTCCAGAAACAGACTTACGAGGCTTTAAACATTTTGAAGGAGAAGAAAGTCCCCTTCGTGGCGGCGGCAAACAAGATCGACAGGATTGAAGGCTGGGTTTCTAAACCGGACTCATCATTCCTTGAATCCGCTAAGTCGCAGAATCCAAGGGCTTTAAGCAAGCTGGATGAGAGGATATACTCGATCGTGTCCAAGCTCTACGAGCAGGGTTTCGAAGCGGAGAGGTTCGATAGAGTGAGGGATTTCCGAAGAACGGTTGCAATAGTCCCGATATCGGCTAAAACGGGTGAGGGGATCCCTGAGCTCCTGGCCTTGATCACGGGGCTTGTGCAACAGTTCATGAAGAAGAGGCTAGTCTCCAAGAACGAGCCAGGTAAAGGAGTGGTCTTAGAGGTTAAAGAGGAGGCGGGATACGGCACTACAATTGACGCCATAATCTTCGATGGAGTTCTAAGGAAAGGCGACACTATAGTTCTGGCGGGTAAATCGGGTCCAATAGTGACAAAAGTAAGGGCGCTACTAATGCCCAGACCACTGCAGGATATGAGGATGCACGAGGGCTTATTCACCCAAATAGATCAAGTTGTAGCGGCTGCGGGTGTCAAGATATCTGCGTCAAACCTCGATGACGCGCTGGCCGGCTCGCCGATCTACGTCGCCTTAAGCGATGAGCATGTAAGCGAGCTAGTTAAAGCTGTAACCGAAGAGGTGAGCGGGATCATCGTTAGGAGCAGTAGCAGTGGTATAGTTGTGAAAGCGGATACACTGGGGACTCTTGAAGCCCTTACCTCAGCCCTCAAGCAAATGAACATACCCGTTAGAATAGCGGATGTTGGGCCTGTCACCCAGAGCGATGTATTAGAAGCCGCTATCGTCGGCAAATCCATACCCGAGTACAAGGTCGTGTTAGCTTTTAACGTGAAGATCCTGCCGGAGGCTAAATCTACAGCCCAGAAAGAGGGCGTCACGATCCTCTACCACAATGTGATATACCAGCTGTTAGAGGAGCTTGACAAATGGATTAAGGAAGTCAGGACCAAGGAGAAGATGAAAGAGCTCGAGGGGCTTATTAGACCTGGCAAAATCAGGATACTGCCAGGTTATGTCTTCAGGAGAAGCGACCCAGCTATTGTTGGAATTGAAGTACTTGGAGGGCGTATCAGGCCTGGATACCCGTTAATGAGAGAGGACGGGTTAGAGATAGGGGTCATCCAGCAAATCAGGGATAAAGACCAGGTGTTGAAGGAGGCTTTAGTCGGCTCATCCGTCGCGATCAGCATAAAAGGGCATGTAATGGTTGGCAGGCAGATCGACGAAGGCGATGTGCTCTACACGAGCATCCCGAAGGAGCATGTAACACTCTGGTTAACGAAGTATAGGAACGAGCTTTCAAACGATGAGCTACTAGTATTGAAGGAGATAATCTCTATAAAGAAGAAAAAAGACCCGTTCTACGGCGGTTTTCTACAAATCTAATATAATGCGCGGCTTTATGTGAGCTCCTCCTCGCTGAACAGCAATCCTATTTCATAATTAGCCGACTCAACGCTGTCGCTGGCGTGGACAACGTTCTCGGTCTTAGATAGAGCGTAGTCTCCCCTAATAGTGCCCGGCAGAGCCTCCCTACCATCTGTACTGCCGATCATTAGCCTAGCCACCTTTACAGCTGAGTCGCCTTCAATAACCATGGCGACGACGGGCCCTGAGGTTATGAAGTCTATCAACGCGTCGAAGAAGGGTTTTCCTTTGTGTACGCTGTAGAACTTCTCCGCTAACTCCCTACTCATTTTCAACATCTTTAACCCGGCTATCCTAAACCCTTTCCTCTCGAACCTCGCTATTATCTCCCCTACAAGCCCTCTGCGCACACCGTCCGGCTTCACCATAACCAGGGTTCTCTCCGCCGGCAAGCCCTTACACCAACACTGTACGTTTATCACCGAGAGACGTATTTGGCAGTCCACTTGTATTTCCTTGGATCCCGCCCTAACCGGTAGTTCTTGAAACACTTACTGCCACAGAAGTATAATATTGACCCGTCGTTTCTCACGTACATTATACCCGTACCTGGCTCTATCTCCCTACCGCAGAACGCACACGTCAGTATCTTTTGCATAGTAAACACCCGACTACTCACACCAAGCTATATAAAGCCCCAATATAAACCTTTATAAGTACGTGTCCAGACTATAATCGTTGCTAAGGTGGTTGAGACGAGTAGCCCGAGGAAAATAGTGTTCGAACCCCTCAACGTGAACGTTGTAGAGGAGATAGGCTACCCAGCTGAAGTAGTTCAGATACTTGGCAGGACTGGTGTGACAGGGGAGATAATCCAGGTTAGAGTTAGAGTCCTCGAGGGGCGTGATAAAGGGAGGGTTATAACGAGGAACGTTAAAGGCCCGGTTAGAGTAGGAGATATATTGATCCTGAGAGAGACTGAAAGAGAGGCTAAAAAATTAACTGGTAAGAGATGACCCCAACCTTATTTAGCTCTTATCTCCTTAAGCTTGGATAGGACTTCTTCCGCTAGATCTTTAGCCCCGCCGAAGTCTAATATAGCAGTGCTAGCAGCGGCGACCTCTATTCCAGCCGCTTGCCCGAGCCTCTGTTTGCTGGGGACATAGATGTAGGGTATCTTCTTCTCGTCGCATAGAGCCGGCAGGTGGGCCACTATTTCAGGCGGGTCTACGTCCTCCGCTATTAACACCAGCTTAGCTTGCCCTCTCTCGACTGCTTTCGTGGTCTCGTTAGTGCCTTTTCTGATCTTGCCACCTGTCTCTCTAGCTTTCTCCAACAACTGGTAGGCCTTCTCAGCTAGTTCGGGTGGTACCTCGAACTTGACGTAAAACGGCTTAGGCATTTCATCCTCCTCCCATATGGTCGTCTATAATCCTTCAGAATCTCTCAAAAGGTTTTTAACGTTTACTTGGACAACCTGCCCGCCGCCAACCCGGTGAGTTGACCCGGGGCTTGGTTAGCTCACTCTATCCTCTCCCGTTCCTTTGTCCTAAGAATCTTTGTGGGGAAAACGGGGGGTCAAATTAGCTCCGAGGATAGAAGTCCACTCCATTTTCCGACGAGTGCTAGTCGTGGCTGTAGACTAAAACTGCTTCCTCCTCGCTTACTTCTTCCACTCTAGCAAAACCAATTCTGTAGAGTTGGATGATGTTATCGGTTTTCTCTTCCATGACGCTTCTCTCTATCAGAATACTCCTAGACTCTATCCTATCCCCGTTGACAACCAGCATCCTACCTGGGAGATGCTCGCCTATTTTAACCCACTGGATGATCGGCAATTCCCTACTCCTAGCCTCCTCTGAGCTCGAGCTCGTTAACTCCAATGCGATGAGCGGGCGGCCCTCTTTCTCCACGACGCCTTTCACTCTAAAATTCCCTAAGCCTAGAAGCCTGAACCCCTTCTCCCGGTGAGCGTTCAAATCAACCCGTGATACCGCTATAATATCGCCTCCTTTCAGCTCGTACACCCCGAATTCCTTAGCGCCCAACCTTCTTGGTACATGAGCCTCTAGTTTCTCAACGCTGAATTCAAGCGTCGCGTACACCGGGTCCTCAACAGCCATGTATCTTCTAGCTATCGGGTCTACAATACTCCTGTTAGTGGCGAACAAGTTGACAAGGCTGATCTTAGCGTCAACTGGTTTAACGCCTACCTCCATGACTACCCTGTGAATAGTCTCAGCTCTTATACCCCTTCTCCTAAGGCTCGCTATGGTGCCGAACCTTAAATCGTTGAAGGGGTTTAGAGTAGCGGTAGAGCTCACCTTTCTCATCCTGGATTTACTGAGGATTACCCCCTCTAACCCCAGCCGGCCGAAATGAATTGTAACAGGGTACTTCCATTTGAGGTGGTTGTAGAGGAATCCTTGTTTAACAGTGTTCGAGATGTGCTCTTTAGCTCGGAGGATATGCGTCACACCCATCAGGTAGTCGTCTACTCCAGCCGCAAAGTTGTATGTGGGCCATACAATATACTTGTCGCCAGTTATGGGATGAGGTGTCTTGGACGAGTCTATGATTCTCAGAGCAACCCAGTCTCTGACGCTGGGATCAGGGTGCGAGAGGTCTGTTTTAACTCTTACGACAGCCTCCCCCTCTTTGAAGTGGCCTTCGAGCATCTTGTCGAATCTCTCCAGGTTATCCTCAACACTTGAATCTCTGTGGGGGCAGGCTCTACCCTCATTACGAAGCCTCCTAAACTCGTCTTCGCTACACATGTCAACGTAGGCTCCACCAGCCTCGAGGAGCCTCCTCGCTATATTGTAGAAGACCTCCATTCGGAGGCTCTGAATATACTCCTCGTCCCATTTAACCCCAAGCCACTTCAAGTCCTCTTTTATCTGAAGGTAGGCTTCTGGAAACGGTGCTTTAGTCCTCGGGTCTGTGTCCTCGAACCTCAGTATAAACTTACCCTTGTACTGCCTCGCATACCAGTAGCTTAATAGAGCTGGGCGAGCGTTGCCGAGGTGAATAGTGAAGTCAGGGTTGGGTGCGAACCTGGTCACAACTCTTCCCTCCACGGCGTCTAGGAGAGGTGGCAGGGTCTTCTCTTTCTCGGTCTTCTTCTCTTGGAGTAGGTCGGGCCACCTAGAGGTCAAGAGCTTTTTCTGCTCTTCAATGGGCATCTTGTTTACCAGCTCCACAACCTCCTGGACTATTCTAACCACTTCCCTGGCAATGCTTCTTGCCTCGGGTACCTCTCCCAGAACCTTTGAGACAACGGCCTTGGTGTCCGCCTTGCCCTCGTGTTTTACAGCATTAGCCAGCGCGTTCTTTAACGCAACCTCCCTTATCTTCTCTAACATGGATTCGTCTAAGCTCATCTTCCTTCACAACCAGAATAATATATTTTTCAGGCACCTCCCATGATATATTGATGATGAGCGTTATTATCCCTTCGCAGACAGATTTAACTGTTCTCACAGCACCTTTCACTGAGAGCATGAACCCTATCCTCTCACCCTGTTTAACAGTGTCGCCCTCCTTCTTCGTGAGGTAAGCGTATGCTGAGGAGACCTCCTGGAGGCACACTCTATCACCCTTCTTCAAATATATACCACTCGAACCCCGGGTGCCCGCGCCATACTTTTCGATCACCACCATGTCTTCGAGGATCAAACCATTGGATAAGTCTACCCTGTTCAACGCGCTCTCATACTCGACTATACAGAAGCCCACGCCTCTGCTACAAGAATCTTTGGAGGGGCATATCTGGTCTTCAACAAGACACCATCTAGGATTCGAGGAGCAGGGGATTAAGACGGCTGGGAAATAGTACATTCCCTAACTACCTTGATAAAACGTATTCGTATACGTCAATACCCCTCTGCTTCAAGAAATCGAGGAGAGGGCTTAATATGACGACGGGCTTCCTCCTCAACTCCCTTGGTGTCCTCGAGGATGTCAAGAACATAACAGTCTTCAACGTCTGAATATAAGACTCGAGGAACCTTAGGGTGCTCTCGAAGCCCTCCAATACCAGCGTCTTCAACACCGGCTTAGCCAACCCCACCATGTCCGCCCCAAGCGAGAGGCATTTAGTTGCTCTTAAACCATCCCAAACTCCCCCGCTAGCGATGATAACCGCGTCTCTCGCCACATACCTTGCCTCCACAACAGCGACCGGGGTCGGAATACCCCAGGATGCCAACGCATCTGCTACCTGTCTTTTCACATGGTTGGGGCTCAACCTGTACTTTTCAACCGTCACCCAGTTAGTCCCGCACGCCCCCGCTACATCGAAGTACCTCACACTTTTCGAGTAGAACACGCCGACGATCTCCATGGAGAGGCCGTTTCCGACTTCTTTTACGATCACGGGAACGCTCAAGGTCTTCACTAGATCGGCAACGTAGTCCACTATCTCGAATTTAAACCCTGTGTCACCCTCTAACTGGACTGACTCCTGTGCCGGGTTTAGGTGTACGGCGAGGGCGTCTAACTCAAGCTCGTTGACCAAGTCGACGATCTCCCTGATGTTCAAGCCGGGTAAGTTAACAGCCCCGATATTCCCAATAACCGGGACGTCGGGGGCTGTACGCCTGACAACCTTGTACGTTTCGGCCACAGCCTGGTCGCCGCGTTTTATCAGCAAAGGCCTCATCGACCCGAGACCAATCGGTATCCGGAGGGCCTCGGCTATCCTCGCCAGCTTTTCATTCAACGTATAAACCTCGGGGTGACCTCCGGTCATACCCGTTATCATTACTGGAGCCGATATCTCGTGGTTGAGGAATTTAGCGCTGAGGTCGACCTCGTCGAGGCTTATCATTGGGAGAGCCTGGTGAATGAGGACTATAGAGTCGAAATATTTCTCGCAATGATCAGGGTGGTCGACGTCCTTCGTGACAACAACGTCTATGTGCTCTATCTTCCTCAATAAATGCTCTTCAACCAGGACAGGACACCTTAAGCGACCTCAAATTTCACGGATGCGTATCCGACTACGGCCAAAAAATCCCCTGTGATATCGCCGCTTGTCGCGTGTTTGAGCAGTGTTATCCTCCTCGCACCTCCTTGAAGCTTACCGTACTCCATCAACGTCATTATAGCCCCAGGACCGCAGATGCTAATGTCTCTCTCTAATATAACCCTGTAGAAACCCTCCGTGTCCTCTCTCAGGATGTAGTTTATTGCCTCCATATCCTTTTTGAGAGTGACGTCCTGGGGCTCGTAGTGATTGAAGTCGCTGCTAGCAAGTATTACTACATCCCTGCCCAGCTCTAGTACAGCCTTCTTGATCGAGGATGCTAAGTCTCTAGCCACTTCAACGGTGTGAAGCCCTATTGTAATAGGGAGGATTCTCACTTTGTCCTCGTATATGTACTGGATGAACGGTACTTGCACCTCAACACTGTGCTCCTCGATGTGGGCTTCCTCATCTAATACAGCGAAACTGCTGTGCTCGACCACCCTCTTAGCCAGCTCTCCATCCACCTTAATCTCTCCTAGCGGGGTAACCCACGAACCACCCGGGTAAACCGATACCAGGGCACCGTACCCGGTGTGGTTGGTGCCCAGGATTATAATAGTCTCGGGTATCCCCGAGGAGGCCAGCTCGAAGTATGAGTGCGCGGCTACTGGCCCGCTATACATGTAACCAGCATGGGGGACTATGAAGCCTATAACTCTCCTATTCCTTTCGCCTGCCACAGCAGGTTTCCTGCCAGGCCCTATCTTATGTAGAAATGACTGCTCGATACTCGCGATGAGCTCCTTTTTACCCCCAGGGTAGAAAAAACCGGCGACAGCTGGATAACGCCTACTCATAAAAACCCCTATAGCTTTGTCTCGAAGTCAGCGGGCTTCTCCGGTAGATCGCCGTTCGGCGGTATGACCCCTCTCTCCCTTAGGATCTGCCTCGTCAACAACCAGTACAGGAGTGCCAGGCTCTTCCTCCCCTTGTTGTTGCCTGGGATGACCAGGTCGACGAACTCTGTCTTATTGTCTGTGTCAGCGAAAGCTACTACCGGTACCCCGACTTCCGCCGCCTCTTTGATCGCCTGCGCGTCTGCCCTGGGGTCTGTGACAACGACTACATCGGGCTCGAAGTACCAAGCGAGACTAGGGTTGGTGAACGTGCCGGGTATAAACCTCCCCGTGAACGGCTTGCAACCCACGTACTCGCACATTTTTGTCACGGGCCTGAAGCCGTACTGTCTAACCGATACAACCGCTATTTTACTCGGCTCATACCTTGCGAGGAACTTTGCCGCTACCCTAACCCTCTCATCAATCTTCCTCGCGTCCAGTATGTACAGGCCATCGCTTCTAACCCTGTATACGAAGGGCTCCATGAACTTTGTGCATATGTGAGTCCCGATGTGGACGCCGGCCGTCAAGTAGTCTTCTAGGGGTATGAGTAGCTCAACTACTTTCTCACCTGGTAGCATTGAGATAGGTTTCTCCTCTCCTGTATCCGGCTTCTCCTCCTCACTCATCAAACCCACCTCACGAGATCTTCGGGAAGTATAATACTTCTCTCGCTATGTCTACATGGGATAAAAACATCCTCCGGCAACAATATCTTCTAACGCCTAAGTCATCTAAAACTTTCGCCGGGTCTTCTCCAGCTTGAACCCTCTTAATGTACTCATCCCAGAGGTGGCCTATTGTAGCACCGCATGTAAAGCATCTAACCGGGAATAGCAAAACGCTCACCTGTAGCTCTTCTGCCATCTCCTCCTAGCGCTTATCCTACCCCACTTCTCCGGCTCTGTCTGCCTTGGATCACCGCTCAGCATGTGGCGGTCGTACTCCCTGTATATTTTCTTAATCTCCTCCAACCCAAAGAACTCAACGATCCCTCTCGCTATAGCGATCCTGGCTGCCTCGGCTTGGCTCATCCAGCCTCCGCCTCTCACTCTAACCCTAATATCTATCGTGTTCCTCAGCTCACCTATTAGCATTAAAGGCTCGCTGATCTTCATCCTTGCCAACTCTATTGGAAGCGCCTCCAGGGTCACATTGTTGACCCATACTCTCCCCTTACCTGGCTTTATCGTGGCCACCGCTACACTTGTTTTCCTCTTACCAGACGAGACCACGATCTTGAAACTAGTAGCTTGAGAGCTCATTCGGCACCACCCTTCCAGCCAAGGCTCTCAGCCACTTCACCCACTGTAACATACCTCCCAGAAAGCCTACGCGCATCGGCCTCCTCCAATTTTGTGACCTGCTTTCCTTCCAGCTCTTTTGGAACACCAATGTATACCTTCAGTTTTTTAAACGCTAACCTCCCCTTGGGTTTATCCATCGGGAGCATGCCTCTAACACTTCTTTTAACAATTTCAACCGGCGTCCTAGGCCTTCTTATACCGCTCTTATCCAGGTTGTAGTGCGTTCTAACCTTCAACAGGAGTCTATACCCCTCGACAACCCTCTTCTTCTCACCGCTTAAAACAGCTTTCTCGGCGTTGACGACGTATACCTTGTAACCCTCCAGTAGCTTCTTGGCTATTATGCTAGCCATTCTACCTAGGATCAACCCGCTGGCGTCTACTATAATCACCTTCTCCTCGATACTCCTCTTTTCAGCCAATAATCTTCACCCCCTTGCCAGTGGGGTTTTCTTTAACTAAGTCTAGTATATGGATCGCCCTCCCCCCGCTACCCTGAATCTTCTCTAGGGCTGTCCTCGAGAAGCTAAACGACGCCACTGTTACGGGATGGTCTAGTTTCCCGGCTGCGAGGACTTTACCTGGTACTACAACTACATCCCCGGGTTTTGTGTAACGGTTTATCCTGCTTAAGTTGACTGCCCTACGCCTCCTACGGGGTTTAGACAGCTCGTCCGCAACCCTATCCCAGAGGGGGGCCTTGTATTTGTTAGCCGCCTTCCTCAACTCGCTGATAGCCTTCCTCAACAAGATGTTTGTCTTAGCCACCTCCATAACCAACCCCTTCTAACAGAGCTTTCTTCAAAGTATTAAGCTTGTCTTCAAGCACCTTCGTTGCTTCAATAAGGATTCTCTTAGGGGTTAATGAACCCGTCGACTCAAAGTACAAGATGTATTCGTCTTCCTTCCACGAGACTTTAACAGCCTCGGTAGGGCAGACGGTTTCACATAGCCTGCAGAGGCTACACTCCAACAGCTTCCCTTCGTCCACTTTTATCGACCCCTCTTTCTCGACAATTACTTGCCTGGGGCAAACCTCAACACACCTCCTACACTGGGGGTACGAGCACTTTCCTTCATCTATCTTCACGCTGGCTACATACTTGTGTGCTGCGACTGATGCAGGGCTCCATTTTATATGTTCCCTACCCCTCCCCAGCCTCGCGTATGCTTCCAGCTTCACTCTCTGGTTCTCCAACAATTGTATAATTGGTATTTTATCATAGACTGGTTTTACATCGGGATCCCCGGAGACGAGGTCTCCGGAGTAAAGTGTTTTAACGCCGCCTTTAACCCCTTCCCCACTTAACTCGAGCTTAACGAAGCAGTCCTCCGAGAATATCCCTCTCTCGCCTGCTTCACGGCATTCCTCGGGTGACTTGTATTTTTCTAAAGCTCTCTCGCTCGATAGAGGTATTAGAGCGAGCCTGTGAGCAATGTACTCGTCGTAGAACACACTGCTGTTCTCCATGAAGACAACGTAGTCTACAGCCATGACAGGTACTTCAGCGATTAAAGCCCTTCTAATGCTGTTGAGCAGGTGGAGTTTAACGCCTCTAACAAGGAGTTTAAGTGAAACATCATCCCTTTTCAATACCTCAACATCCATAACCTGCCAACACCACTAGACTCTCCTACCCCTTCTACCACCAGGCCTCCTAGTCGTGTCGTGCGGAATCGGCGTCACGTCCTCTATCCTACCGATGATGAAGCCTGCTCTAGCTAGGGCTCTTATAGCGGCCTGTGCACCGGGCCCTGGAGTCTTGGGGCCATGCCCTCCAGGGGCTCTAACCTTTATGTGTATAGCTGTAATCCCTTTATCCATTGCTTCGCTTGCAACACGGCTTGCCGCCATCATAGCAGCGTAGGGGCTCGGCTTCTCCCTGTCGGCTTTAACAACCATCCCACCGCTCCATCTACTGACAGTCTCGGCACCCGTGATGTCTGTTATGTGTATTATAGTGTTGTTCATGCTACTGTAAATCCGGGCTAAACCCCATTTCAGCTCTCTCCCAGCGAACGACATAGCTAACCACCCGCCTGCTCGGCAACCCTCGCTCTAAGAGGGCTGTCAGGCGCGTAATCAACTAAACGCTCCTCGTCGAGCGTGACAAGGTAGCCTGGAGACCTAATCCTCCTGCCAGCTATCGCGATATGCCCGTGTACTATTAGCTGCCTCGCCTCATGGATTGTCTTAGCAAGCCCCTTCCTATAGACAATAGTCTGGAGGCGTCTCTCAAGGAGGTCCTCCGGCTTTAAAGCCAACACGTCCTCTAGCTTGGCATTCTCCATTAAAACACCTAGTTTAACAAGCCTACTTATCAGAGCCTTCTCCTCCTTCTCCCGTACTTCCTTGGGAGCGGCTAGTAGAGACCTCGCTCTATGCCTTATCCTCCTCACGATGGTCGCCGCGATCCACAGCTCCCTCTTATTCCTCAAACCATATATCCCGACAAGCTTCATCTCGTGCTCTAAGACATCCTTCCTCCACGGGTGCCTAGGCCCCTCCCACTTTTTCCTTATCTTGCGTGGATCACCCATCTAACCACCTACTCCTTCTTCTGTTGTTGCTGAACCTGCCTCTTCTTCCTCACACCCACAGTCATCCCAGTTCTACCCGTGGTTCTCGTCCTCTGCCCCCTCACCTTGAGGCCCACGGAGTGCCGTATCCCCCTCCAGCTCTTAATCCTTTTCTCGCGTTCAATATCCTCCTTAACGTAGAATATAAGGTCGTTGCCTATTAGATGGATGTTCCTCCCGGTTGTGAAGTCCTTTCTCCTATTATACATCCACGCCGGGAGACCGTATTTATCGGGGGAGGTTATAACAGACTCTATTTTCTTGACCTCCTCCTCTGTGAGAAAGCCCGTCCTCATATTGGGGTTTAAGCCTAAAACCCTGGTGACGCCTAGCGCGAGATTATAACCTACTCCCTTAATCTCCGACAGCCCATATAGCAATGGTAGGTTCCCATCCACGTCGACTCCGGCTATCCTGATTATCGGCCTAAAACCCCTCTCCATAGTACTCCCTTCTAATAGTTAAACACGCCTAGAACCTTGAATTAAGTAAGCTCTTTTTAAGTTTAATTCTAGCATTCTAGCTGGACGCGTGCCCATAATTAGATTGCGATAGCCCGATTGTAAAAACAAGTCACAGTATTTAAAGAGGTCTTTGAGGAATTAACTATACAAGGGGCCGGGGTGCCCGAGCGGCCTAAGGGGCTGGCCTGGAGAGCCAGTGCCCTGTAACAGGGTGCGCGGGTTCGAATCCCGCCCCCGGCGCTTGGACTTAATACAAAAAAATTGTAAAAAACCGGTTCTTCAGCCGTTTTTCAACGGGATGATCATGATACTCGCGGAAACAAACAGATATGTTTTTAAGATTATGGGAGAAAGTTTAAACTCGAAGAGCTGAAGGTGTTGGTATGAGCAAGAAGGGCAAGAAGGAGAAGAAAGAGGAGAAGAAAGAGGGGAAGAAATAAGGTTTTTACGCTTAAAACAAATTTATTACAGTTTTTTACAGTTCGATTTCCATCCAGATTTCAGGCGGCACCCTAAGCCTTATCAACTGCTTCATAACTCTTTCATCGGCGGCGATGAAAAGAAGTCTTTTATGTATCCTCATCTCCCACCTCTCATACTTCTTCTTCCCTTCACCGTGAGGTAGCTTCAATGTCCTAACAGACAGCCTTTTAGTCGGTAGTGGTATTGGGCCTGATAGTTTAACACCTGTTTTCTTCGCTATATCGGCTATCTTGCCTGTGAACTCGTTCAACACGTCCACGTTCGTGCTCCAAACTTTTATCTTGACCATCCTTGGAGTCGACATAAGCAATACCCTTAAAGTATTTGTTTGGAAAAAACTGCTACTTCTTAGTCTTAACCTCTGCTAACTTGATATCTGTTACAATACCTATGCCAATGGTCTTACCCATGTCTCTCATAGCGAATCTTCCGAGTTGCGGGAAGTCGGAGTACTTCTCTATGACCAGCGGTTTAATCGGCTTAAACTTTACTATAGCGTTGTCTCCCTGCTTAATGAACTGCGGGTTCTTCTCAACCTCCTTGCCGGTTCTAGGGTCTAGCTTAGCGACGATCTCCGTTATCCTGGAAGCCACGCTGGCTGTGTGGACGTGTACTACTGGAGTGTAACCTACGGCTATGGCGGTCGGGTGCCATATCACAAAGACCCTAGCCGTGAACTCATCCACGACTGATGGCGGGTTCTCTGGGTGGCCTGCTACATCTCCTCTCTTAATATCCTTCTTCTCAACGCCTCTAACATTGAAGCCTATGTTGTCGCCTGGCTCCGCCTTCTCGATCCTCATGTGGTGTGTCTCAATAGACCTTACCTCGCCGACGACCCCGGCCGGCATGAATATCACTTTATCGCCGACTTTCAACACACCTGTTTCAACCCTTCCGACAGGTACTACGCCCACGCCTGATATACTGTACACGTCTTGTATCGGTAGTCTAAGCGGTTTGTCGATGGGTTTAGGCGGTACTTGAAGCATGTCGAGTGCTTCTACTACCACAGGGCCGTCGTACCAAGGCATGTTCGGTGATCTCTCTATGAGATTCTCGCCCGTCCAAGCCGACACTGGTATAAAGGGTACTTTGTCAGGGTTGTAGCCGAGTCCTTTCAAGAACTTGCCGAGAGTCTCCTTCACCTGGAGATACCTCTCCTTGCTGTAAGGAGGCTCTGTCGCATCCATCTTGTTGACAGCTACTATTAGCTGGTCGATGCCCATGGTTTTAGTAAGGATCGCGTGCTCTCTCGTCTGACCCTCCGGGCTCATGCCGGCCTCGAACTCACCCTTCCTAGCGCTGACCACGAGGATGGCCGCATCAGCCTGGCTGGCTCCAGTAATCATGTTTTTGATGAAGTCCCTGTGGCCTGGGGCGTCGATAATCGTGAAGAAATACTTCTTGGTCTCGAACCTCATGTAGGATAACGCTATTGTTACACCTCTCTCCCTCTCCTCTTTCATCCTGTCCATCAGCCAGGCAAACTTGAAGCTTTCCTTACCTATCTTCTTCGCTTCTTCCTCAATAGCCTGCATTGTCTTCTGATCGAAGTACCCTAAACGGTAGAGAATGTGGCCTACCAGCGTGCTCTTGCCGTGGTCGACGTGTCCTATTATCACGAGGTTCAAGTGGGGCTTCTGTGACGCGCTCATACCCATCCACTCCCGTGTAATCTAATGTACTGGGATTTAAATAAAATATGGCGTTTATAAAGTATTATGCTTGAAGAGCCTCAACTATTGTGCAGGAAAACCTGCGTGTAGCAGAATGGTAGCAAGCAAAACAAGTCCAGCTGGATGCTACCTGCTGCTGAGCGCTATCCTCTCGATCTCATCCTTCTTCTGAATAGCGTAGCTTCTAGGGTCGTTGGAGGCAGCCAGGATGATCTCGTCGGCCAGCGCCTCCTCTATACTTAACGTGCTTCTAAAAGCCTTTGAGCGCGCTCCTTCCGTTATATGCCTCAACGCGAGGTCTATTCTACGGAGGGGGGCAACATCGACTGAGACGTGGTAGACGATTCCACCATACATTATCCTAGTCGTCTCCTCTCTTGGAGCAGCGTTCTCAATAGCCCTGACTAGGAGTTGAATAGGGTTCTCCCCTGTCCTCATGTACATTATGTCGAAAGCGGTTTTCACGATATTGTAAGCAAGGTGTTTTTTACCCATGTTATGGCCGGGCCTCATTATTTTGTTGATCAGCCTCTCCACAATCGGGACTTCAGCCTTACCGAACCGATTGTGCTCATGCCTCCCACCTGTATGTGGAAGGTAGACGGGTTTCAGAGATATGTACCTCTTCAAGCTGGGGTCTCTTACAACCACGCCGTCGTAACTCCACTTGCCAAACAATAAGATCTCGGGTGTCCCTACTTTCTCAGCCACACTCTCACTACTCAACTCAAGCACCTGGAAGGATTGAATTATGAACAACCTTTTTAAACCTCAGTTTCACGGGCTTAAACAACCGGCTAAGGATGAAAATCCCCAACCCTTTAGGGAGGCTATGTTTAAAACAAGTTAAACGCTTGGTGTTTAGTAAGAGAGGATTAAGGTTTGACACAATACCTCCTTGTCCGCAGGGTACGAGATGAGATTAGTGGAGTTGAAGTGAAGGAATTAGACGTGTATATGCCTATCCCAAGACTTGCTTGCGAGCTAGAAGACGGGAGAGTCTTCTACCTTGAGAGAGTGCCCTACGATATAGTCCTGTTTGTAAAGAAGCAGAACGGGGAGGCTATCGACGACGATAGGGAGAGGTTGGGGGATCTACTGGCTTCAATGCCTGAGGTACTTGAAGCGCTTGGCAGACATGTGAAGAGGGTTTTAATCGAGGACTTCGATGAGGCGAGAGGCGTCTACTCAGCTTACGTAGAATTCAACGACGGGAATGTAACCCTCAGGAGGAAGATGGTTCCAAGCCACGCAATTTTCCTGGCTCTTCTCGTAGGTAAACCCATTTATGTAAGGAGAGAACTCGTGGACGAGCAGGAGGCGTTTTACCGCGAGCATTAGCCGATAAACTCTACCTTACTGGCTTCTGTTTTTTACCCAGCCATATCGCTTTCAACGAGACACCGTTTACTTTGACAACCCTAAACCTAACCCCAGGGATGTCTCCCATCGATTTGCCTCTAGGCCCCCCAATACCCTCTATGACCACCTCATCGTGTTCGTCAATGTAGTTCACTCCACCATCCCATGGCACGAAAGCCGTCACCACTTTACCGTTCTTGACTAGCTGGACTCTAACACACTTCCTGACAGCTGAGTTCGGCTTTCTCGATTCAACACCTACTTTCTCGAGGACTATCCCTCTAGCCATTGGAGCCCCTTCGAGTGGGTTCACTTTCTCCTTCAACCTCAGCATTCTCACTTTGAACTCTCTCTGGCTCCACCTAAACTTCAGCCTCTTCCTCCTCAGCTTCCCTGCCGCGAATAGGCCGTTCGGCGCTTTCTTCCCGGGCATGAGTAGACCCTCCAATTATGGAGTCTCATACCGGTTTTTAAGCTTCACGCTATGATAACCGTGTCAATATTGAAATACCTGTTTAATAGTAGTCGTGCCCTAGCTACGTTCCTGCCGTTCTTACCTATAGCGATAGCCTTGTCGTTTGGGTCTACTGTTGCGTACACAACTTTTTTACCCCCAGGCCTCTGAGCCACCTTAACCTCCCTCACCCTCGCCGGCGCCAGCGCGTACTTCGTTAACTCCTCGATGTTATTGCTATAACCCACTATCTCAACGTTCTTATTCAACATTTTCTTCAATGTTTGAACGAAGATTCCCTTGGGCCCTATAGCCTTACCTATCTCCTCTGGCTTCACGAGGAATATGACCCTATTGTTCTCCTCATCGATCACACAGTCCTGCACGTGGACGCCAGTGAGCTCGTGGAGCAGTGTCATATACCCGAATTCTTCCGGTGTTATCTTTATTTGAGGCTTCTCCTTGCTCATCGCGCGCTCGCACCCGCGAGCTCAAGTATATTGGACTGCCCTGGGTCCACGACACCTAGTGTAGACACGCCGAAGGGCTTCCCTAGTATAGTACCCAACTCTATGTTTGTGCCGGGGAAGGTTAGGACAGGTATATTGGAGAGCTTAGCGTAGTAGTTCACGTCCTCTTTAAACTCCGGCGGAGCGTTGACCGCTAAGACGACTAGCTTCACCTTCCCGTGGAGTAGAAGCTTAATCGTCTCCTTGTACCCTAGGACAACCTTGCCGGTCTTTGCCGCTGTTTGAATAGCCTTAACAAGCTCGGGTTGAGCAGATGACACGGCTATCCCTCCCCTCCCTTAGGTCTAGTGGTCGAGGGTGTCGCGTACAACTCTACCATACCTGTTCCAATTGGAATTATTTGGCCTATTATAATATTTTCGGGGATCCCGCTTAGCTCGTCCACCTCACCGCTAGCCGCTGCCTCAATCAGCCTTTGAACTGTCATCTCGAAAGCAGCCCTGGCTAGTACACTAGGCTTCTCGCCTGCTACACCCATCCTACCGACCTGTCTAACCCTCCCGGTCCAGGTCATTACATCCGCTAAAAGCATGATATGCCTTATATCCACATCTAAACCCTGGTCGTCGAGGATACTCTTAATCTCTCTTATAATCGCAGCTCTAGCTGCTTCTATCCCGAGAGTCCTCTCCACCTCCATGATATCGTTCGTGTAAACTCTCCTCCAGTCCACGCCTTTCACCCGCATCACCTCGCTCAGATTACTGCCCTCAGCTATTAGAACATACTCGCCACCTCTCTTCTGTATGATAACCTTCTTAATCCCCCTCACACCCTTTATCCTGGCTGACGCCACCTTCTGCCTGATCTTCTCCATCTTCGAGTAATCCATAAGCTCCTCGGGGAGCCTTATCCTAATAGTGTAGTTTTCTTCGTCTACTTCTATGTCACCGAGCTTTAATTCCTCGAGGACGCTGACGACATCCTTAATCCCGACACCTTTATCCTCCAGCATACTTGGGTCAAGCCTTATCACCACGCCCTCGAAAGGCGAGATGGAGATGCTTTCAGCCACGTTCTCCACTAGTGTCGACTCTATTCTCCTAGCAACCTCCTTCGCCTTCTCCTCGTCATGCTTGTAGCCGTCCTCGAGGTATATCTCCATGATCGGGGTTTCAGGCCTCTTCCTCGCGTCCACGATCTCGATCAACCTCGGTAAGCCGAGCGTGACGTTGAACTCCCTTACACCGGCATAGTGGAATACACGTAGCGTCATCTGGGTAGATGGCTCGCCGAGACTCTGGGCTGCAACCGTCCCCACGGGCTCGCCCGGCTCTACAAGCGAGCTCTCATATCTCCTCAGGACTTCTCCTATTATAGCCTCAACCTCTTCCACGTAAAGCCCGTTCTTCTCATATATTTCAACCAGCTTCTTTTCAAGCTCCTCAATGATGTTATCGCTCACCCTGCCCCGTAGCTTCTCGATATAGGTTTTCAGCTCCTCTTTAGAGGTGATCTGCTTCACAGCCTCCACCCCACCACCTTCTGAACCACTCTCTCTATGTTCACGGCTTTACCGTGATCGCTCTTCATGGGGTCAACCCCGTCCTCACCGTACTTGAACTGTATAACCTCACCTGTCGTCGTCTTCACACTCCCATCTACGTCTACTCTAACGTCTTGGAGAGCATTGATAAGCCTCCTCTGCATGTAGCCCGACTGGCTCGTCCTGACAGCCGTGTCGATCAAACCCTCTCTACCGCCAGCAGCGTGGAAGAACATTTCAACCGGTGACAGCCCGTTCACAAATCCTCTTGACACGAACCCCCTCGCCTCAGGCCCTAGATCGCCAGGCTTAAAGTGGGGTAGGCTCCTGTTCAAGTACCCTCTTGTAAGCCTCTTGCCTCTAACTGTCTGTTGCCCTAGTATAGCGGCCATCTGCGTTAAGTTGATGGGGTTACCCCTGGAGCCCGTCCTAGCCATCACTATAACAGGGTTCGCGAGAGTGAAGTAGGGTGTGATCACGTCGGCCACCTCATCGAGCAACCTCTTAGACAGCAGGTCTATTATCTCGTCCTCCAGTGTCTCCTCCACAGTTTTACCCGGCTTCGGTATAAGCCGCCCAGACTTAAACTCCTCTATTAGCTTGTCCACCTCCCTCTTCTTCTCCTCTATAATACTCCTAATCCTCTCTCTGGCCTCGGGTGGTATCATTAGATGGTAGTAGCTCATTGTGAAGCCATACATCTCGGAGAACCTTATGAAAATCTTGTAAACATCGTCCATGAACTTCCTCGCAACATCTTCACCGTACTCTTTTATCAACCAGTGAATTAGGTTCTCCGGCTCCTCCCTGCCGATAGTAGCCTTGTCAAGAACACCCTCCAGCAGCAGGCCCTTCTTAATTATGACGATGCTGTCGTGGGGGCAATCCTCGTCGAAGCACCTGAGCGCTGACGCTGAAGCGATCTTAGCGTTCCTCTTGTAATTGAAGTCTCTTGGAAGGAATAGGGAGACCACCTGCTTGCCCGTCCAGTACTGGGTTGGCTTCAATATAGCTGGCTCGGGTAGAGAACCCCTATAACCGGCGACGCTGAGGAGGTCGATGACCTCACCCTTAGTTAAGAGCGTTGACTTGTTTGTTAAGAGGAAGGCACCGCTGATATAGTCCTGGAGCCCGCCTATTATAGGCCCTCCGTACCTGGGGGTCAAAATGTGTTTTTCAACTAGCATCAGGATCCTCGCCTCAGCCCTAGCCTCCTCGCTCTGGGGGACATGCAGGTTCATCTCGTCGCCGTCGAAGTCAGCGTTGTAAGGCGGGCAAACCAACAGGTTTAGCCTGAAGGTCTTGTAGGGCAGGACTCTGACCACGTGAGCCATGACCGAAATCCTGTGGAGCGAGGGCTGCCTGTTGAACAGTACTATATCGCCGTCCAGTAGATGTCTCTCGACGATGAAGCCTGGGGCAAGAGACTCGGCGACAGCCTTTCTGTCCACGAACTTAAGGCTGATCTTCCTGCCGTCGGGTCTTATAACGTAGTTGGCGCCAGGCCATTTGTCAGGGCCGTTTAGGACAAGCTTCCTCAACTCCTCCACGTTCCACAGCGTCACTTTCTCCGGGACAGTCAGGATCTTGGCGACGGCCTCTGGAACCCCGACTTCGTTTATACTGAGGTTTGGATCAGGGCTGATCACAGTACGTGCGCTGAAATCAACCCTCTTACCCCTAAGGTTTCCTCTAAACCTACCCTCCTTCCCTTTAAGCCTCTGCGCTATACCCTTCAATGTTTTGCCTGTCCTATGCTTGGCTTGGGGTATACCGGGAGCCTCGTTGTCGAAGTATGTTGTCACATGGTATTGGAGTAGCTCCCACTCATCCTCGATAAGCGCGTTGGGGGCACCTGTCTCAACGTGCTCCCTAAGCCTGTTGTTCACCCTTATAATATCGACGAGTTTGTGGGTTAAGTCATCCTCACTCCTTATCCCCGTCTCCAACAGTATTGAGGGTCTGACAGCCCTCGGCGGTACTGGTAGAACGGTTAAAACCATCCACTCAGGCCTAGCCTCCCTTGGGTCTCCGCCGAGTAAGCGGACGTCGTCGTCCGGTATTTTCTCCAACCTGCTTCTAACTTCGGCGGGTGTTAATTTGACTAGCCCCTCCTCCCTCTCTTCGTAGAATGTGTGCGGTTTATCCAGTTTAATCTTGTATTGAGGCGCCCCGCAGTGGGGGCATGTTTGCTGGGCTGAAGCTTTCTTCCTGATGAACTCGTGTAATCTCTTAACCAGGTACTTGAGGTTCAAGTCCTCGAGATCCTTCAGCAATTTCAAGTATTGCTGTCTCTCGTTCTCAGGTAGCTTGACCCTACCGCAGACCCGGCACGTCGACTTGAGGTAGACGAGTATATGCTTGGAGAATCCTGCGTGTATGACAGGCTTAGCCAGCTCTATATGCCCGAAGTGACCCGGACACTCCTCCCTTGTGTTCCCACATATGGGACATACCTCCCTCGGCTCTATTGCGCCGAGCCTTTTATCCATTACACCCCCGTCCACGGGCGCCCCATCGTTGTCGTAGACATCGCTTGTAATTATGTTCGTGACGCTTATTTTCCTGATCTCGTCGGGCGAGAGTATACCGAACTTTATGGATTTGATCCTGTACATGCCTACCCCTCCCTCACATCGCCCAAGATGATACGCGGCATAATCGCCATGCTCATCAACTCCTGCAAGAGCAATTTGAAGCTGTAGGATACTTCAACAGACTTTAGAACACCCTTCTCCTTGTGGATGGGGCAGACATATCTCCCCCTTATCCTATCATAGTAGCCTATGTGACCGCACAGCTCGCAAACATAGATGACTGTCTTATCGCTTCTCTCCATCATAGACTCCTTCAACAACGCTGCTGCGCCGTGGCCGACTAGGCAGTCGACCTCCATCTCACCCCACCTTAAGCCACCAGCCCTAGCCCTGCCCTCCGTAGGCTGCCTCGTCAGGATCTGGACTGGGCCCCTGGCTCTAGCATGTATTTTATCGCTGACCATGTGATGGAGCTTCTGGTAGTAGACGATCCCTATGAAGACGGGGGCCTTCAGTAATTCCCCAGTCCTCCCATCGTACATGGCCTCCTCACCCGTCTCAGGGTACCCGTGCTTCTTCAAAACGATCATTAGTTTCTCCGGATCCTCCTTGTAGAAGGGTGTTCCGTCAACCAGCCTGCCCTCCAGGGCTGCCACCTTGCCTGCGATGCTCTCGATCAACTGGCCCACTGTCATCCTGCTGGGGAACGCGTGGGGGTTGATGATCAAGTCGGGTGTAATCCCCTCCTCTGTGAAGGGCATGTCGTACTGGGGTATGATCAATCCGATCACCCCCTTCTGCCCGTGCCTCGACGCGAACTTGTCGCCTAACTCGGGTACCCTCAGGTCTCTGACCCTGACTTTGACGAGCTTATTCCCGTCGTTATCCGTCGTTATCATGACCATGTCCACGACACCCTTCTCCCCGTGTCTCATAACGATGCTCGTGTCCTGCTTCGCCTGCTCAGTCCCTGTAAGCTCTGGTGTCGTCATGAACCTCGAGGGGCTGACTTTACCTATCAATACGTCACCGCCAGAGACGTTGGTCTCTGGGGCTACAATACCGTCCTCCTCGAGCTTCTCGTAGGCTCTAGGCCCCTTGTAACCCCTTATATCGCTTGAAGGGACTGTCAGCTTGTCTTCTTGACCGCCCGGATACTTGTACTCCACTGTTGTGTAAACCCTGAAGAACGTGCTCCGGCCCAGCCCTCTCTCAATGCTACTCTTATTCATTATAACAGCGTCCTCTATATTGTAGCCTGTGTACGTCAGCACCGCAACGATCATATTCTGCCCCGCCGGCTTCTCGTTGTAGCCTATGACATCTAGCGCCCTAGTCTGGACTAGAGGTTTCTGAGGGTAGTGCAGGAAGTGGCCGCGTGAATCCATCCTCCTCTGGAAGTTAGCCGCGTAGAGGCCGAGGCTCTGCTTCCCCATGGCGGCCTCATATATGTTCCTGGGGCTCTGGTTATGCTCCGGGTAGGGGATTATCGAGGCCACTATCCCTAGAATTCCTGGAAGCCATATCTCGAGGTGGGTGTGCTCTTTAGTGATCTCGCTTGGTGTCAAAGCTATGTAGGCGTTCTCCTCTTCATCCGGGTCAAGGTACTCTATAACGCCCTTCTTAACCAGGTCCTCGAACTTAAGCGACCCGTTCTTCAGCATTTTAATGTGCTCCGGTTTAAGCTTTGGCTCGCCTTTCTCAACGACGAGGAGAGGCCTCCTGATACGGCCGGCATCGCAGTTGACGTAGACTTCATTCAAGTACTCCCCCTTGAAGAAGGCTACGTTCACCTCCGGCGACAACTTGCCCTGTCTACGCAACTCTCTTATCCTACTCGCTAATTCCCCGCCGTTGAGGTGAACCCCGATAAGCCTCCCGTTCAAATATACCTTGCTCCACGAGATGTACTCGGTGGGGCTGGAGCCCTCGCCTCTTCTCACTCTCTCCCGAAGCTCCTCCAGTATCTCGGTCAGAGGCTTGACGCCGAGCTGGATGAGAAGCTGCTCAACCTCCCTCTCATCGTATCCCACGCTGACATGAGCCATTAAAGCCAGGTTTTTCACAAGCCCTATGTTAGCCCCCTCAGGGGTTTCAAACGGGCACATCCTACCCCACGACGTGAAGTGTAACTCCCTGGCCTCGAAGTGTGGTTGCGCCCTCGCGAGGGGTGAGACTACTCTCCTGAGGTGGCTGAGCGTGCTCAACATGTTTGTCCTATCGAGAATCTGGCTGACACCTGTTCTACCTCCAGGCCAATTACCCGTGGCCGTAGCGTGGAGTATCCTATCCGTTATGATGTTCGGTTTAATCACCATCTTTAAATCGACTTTCCTGTATTTACTGTAGGATTTCTCTATGCTCGACTTAACCTCTCTTATAAAGGAGACTACTATCGCGTTCCTGAGGAGTGTCGCCAACAGGTCTCCAGCCAGTTTAAGCCTCTTATTCCTGTAGTGATCCTTGTCATCCGGTTGCCTCCTACCCATGTGAACTTCAAGTATTTTGCTGATCATCTGGCCTATGAAGAGGGCTTTCTTCAACCGGGTTGTGGGGCTTGGGTCAGTGCCTATGTGGGGTAGGAGATATTCGTCTAGAGCCCTCTCAGCCCTCCTAATCCTCTCCTCACGAGGCCTGCCAACAGCTATTCTAGCACCAATATAGTCCAGGGCCTCCTCAACAACCTTTTTCCTATACTCCTCCTCAAGCCTCCTAACCTCTTCTTCGGGGGTTTCAGGCGGTATCTCGAGTTTCGGGAATATGGATTGAGCCTCGCTAATAGAGGGGAGGAGTTGAACCTGGATCTCCGGGTCGAATGAAACAGCGTTCATAATCTCGTACTCTGTTGAGAGGCCGAGGGCGGCCATCAACACCATGGCCGGGAACTTCCTCCCCTGGAAGTTAGCGTAGAAGACACCGTCCTTCCTCCTCTCTATTACCAGCTGGCTTCTCCTACCCTTAGCGGTACTGACTACTTTAGCTACGTGAGTCGACGACGAGCCCTCTGGCATCACATCGACAATTATGTTGTTGCTCGCCAAATCCTCCTGTGCTACCAACACTTTCTCAGCGCCGTTAATTATAAAGTATCCTCCTGGATCCTTGGGATCCTCTCCTTTCTCCACGAGCTCCTCGGGCGTTAACTTGCTGAGGGGGTCGAGGTCGGATTTAAGCATTATCGGAAGATCCATCAGTTTTATTTCCTGCTCCCTATGGGAGTTCTCGCTGTCTACCAGGACGACCTTAGCGTAGACGGGGGCAGCATACGTGAGGTTCCTAAGCCTGCAGTCCATCGGGCTGACTTCGATCTCCACGCCCTCAATATTCTTCCATATCGGCCGCCCAATCTTGTAGTCCTTGATGACCAGCTTCAAGTCGGCTGTAATGGGGATCTCTCTGTGTTCATTAATTATCTCAGGGAGAAGCTCGCGAACAAACCTGTTGTAGCTGTCTAGGTGCTGGCGGACAAGGCCTTTCTCCTCGAAAAAAGCTTTCATCAGAGTCCATAAATCGTCTGTGGACGGAATATACGTCACTCGACGCTCGCCTCTTTCCTACTCACATCCACGACTACATACCTGTAAGCGACCGAGACACCCGCGGTAGGGGACTTCCTTATAATCCTAATGATGTCGCCGGGTTTAGCCCCAATAGCCTTCGCAGCAGGGTCGTCGACGGATATCCAGGGCAGGTTCTTGGGGCTCACCCCAAGTTTTCTGAGGACTTCGACGGCTTCCTCCGGTGAAAGGATTTCGTGTTTAGGGACTAGAACGTGTTCTAGGATGTTGATGTCTTTCTTCTCACTCATAACAGACACCACTCATAAACTTGCGATAAACTAAGCTAACACACCTGAATACCCCAATTTATAAAAGACTATTAAACCTAACGCCAGCGGGCTAAGGGCGAGGCCTCCCCCAACACTTATGCTACAGTTGCGTCACCTGGATCTCCAGGAAGGTTTAAAGAGCAGTAGACCGATACGAGGAACACATGAATGGATTGTTGCTATGAGTGCCTCGAACTCAAGTAAATACCAGTTGCTACCGCACTGCTGTACGCACGCCAAGGATCTAATCATTGTTGCCACATGCGATGGCGCCTCGAGTACAGGGCAGATAGGCAACGAGGTTGCCCGAAGGCTTACTAAGAGATACCCCGACATGATTAGAATGTCCTGTCTCTCAGCTGTAGCTACCGGGAGCAAAACCCACATAGATGTCTTCAAGAACGCTAAGGCTGTTATAGCTATAAACGGGTGTTAGCTTATGTGCGCCTCAAACGTTCTGAGGAGTAGAGGCATAAAGATCTCGTATGAAATAGTCATAGCCAAAAAGGGAATAAACAAGTTGCCCTCGCTGGATTTCACCGACGAAGAGGTTGCGAAAGTCGCCGATAAAATTGTAAACGAGTTCCTTTCAAGGTTCTCAGCAAGGTGAGGAATTTGAAAAGAGAGTGAGAGCTTCTACCTTCTTCAAGAGCTTGCTCTACTTTGAGGTTTTAAATATTCTATTCATATCCGCTTAATCTTGTTGCTAGCGATGATAACGGAGTTACAGGCTCGATATATCAATAAACCTGTCTCAGAGACCACCCTTTGGTGAAGACCTTAAACTTGTCTATAGGTGGTGTTGCCAAAGTGAATTCCTGCTAAAGCTCCTCCCGAGTTGACTTAACTTTACAGGCTACTGAGTCATACGCTACCCTTATGGATTCCATGCCCAGCATTCCAACAAGCTTCCCCCCTCAACAACAGACACCCATGTGCTTCCACACTTTACTCATCACCTCCCATGCCTCGTAGAGGGTTGAGCCGGCTTCCACATAGCCGCTGGCCGCCTTGACGTATTCGCTCACAACAGCTCTCCTCCCCAGCAAGTCCAGCGGGTTGACTATACTGACAAAGTTGCCCTGCGATCTACGACGGGTAGCGAGACATAGTGGTGTTGAGCATCATGTTAACTACTTCATCAACTCTGACCACGAGCCCCTGCTCCAGCCGGCATCCCCGGCCTTGATCTCCGTGAGTACCGTGGTGCTATACTAGCCGGCGTGAGCAGGCGAATCCTTCCTCGTGGGTGCCTGAGCCCTGAAGATCGTATTGTCACCGGAGACCAGGTAGGCTATTGTAGTCGCGATCATTGCTACAGGCAACAGTTGGTAACTGCCGGTCATCTCCACTACCATGAGCATGACAGCTAGAGGTGCCTTGGAGGCCGCGCCGAAGAGGGAGATCATGCTCACTATTACAAAGGGTGCTACATCCGGGGCCAGTGAGGGGAGTAGGTGGTGGAAGAGTAGGCCCATGTCAAGGCCGACTAGCGCCTCTACGGCTATGCCCGGCGCGAATACGCCTCCGCTACCACCCGACCCTATCGTTAAGGAGGTAGCGAGGATCTTCAGGAACGGCAACAGTATTAGTAGGATGGTGAGGGGAGGATGGGTGAAGTGAATAGATCTACCCTCTTAAGCTCGGCCGGGTTTGCTCAGCCCTCGCCCATGCTTTACACCACGGGTTTCTGTCACGTCCAACGGCGATCACTTGTATCACTCTTAGACCTTAATTTTGAATGTATGAGAAGTGGAGAGGTAATAGGCATACCCCCAGGGACGCCGCCTCGACAACCTTAGCCGATACGCGTTTAAACATCCCGCCTAAATCCGGCTCTGACTCCCCATGGGAGGGGTTCTAGCCAGGAGGCTAGGGCTTGGGGGGCGTAGCCACCGCGAGGGGCAGGGTCTACAGATTTACACTACAACCATCCGGGCAACTCTTTTTTAAATCCACAGGATTCCAAAGCGCATAGGGAAACCCATTGGAGTGCTTCTCCCACATAATAAAGATGAGAGGATGGACCGGCCGGGATTTGAACCCGGGACCTCTCGGATGCCAACCGAGCGCTCTTCCAGGCTGAGCTACCGGCCCGCTGTCTTAGATTATCATAATCATCGTCTTAAAAGCATTCTTCCCGGAGGCGAAGGGAGGCGGAATCCACTGGGTTAAATAGGGAACCAGCTATATTCCCAGTTGAAGGAGAGGTTGCGTACCTGTATGGCATCCGATATAATCGACGAGCTGGTACAGAACTTGAAGGCTACTAAAACCAGGATATTCAAGGACAGGGAGATACTCCACCCCGAGTACGTCCCGGAGGTTTTGCCCCACAGAGAGAATGAGATTAAGAGGCTGGCCGAGGTGTTTGTTGTCGCCTTAAGAGGGGAGAGGCCGAGCAACGCGCTCCTATACGGTTTAACTGGCACGGGTAAGACTGCTGTAGCCCGCTACGTTGTCAAAAGGCTGGTTGAGAAGGCTAGTGCTCTGAACGTTAAGCTGGAGCAGGCTTACGTGAACACTAGGAAGGTTGACACGACGTACAGGGTGGTGGCTCAAATAGCCTCCAGCATCGGGTTGAGGATACCCCCAACGGGCCTTGCCATCAGCGAGGTCTACAGGAGGTACATAAACGCGCTTGAGAACTGGGGCGGAGTCCACATCGTAATCCTAGACGAGATAGACTACTACGTGAAGAGGGAGGGAGACGACTTGTTGTACAAGCTTGTGAGAGTGAACGAGGAGTTGAAGAACGCGCGTGTAGCCCTCATAGGCATCACCAACGACATAAACTTCGTCGAGAGCCTGGACCCCCGTGTCAGGTCGAGCCTAGGCGAGGTCGAGATAGTCTTCCCGCCCTACAACGCCGAGCAGTTGTTCGACATATTGAAGCAGAGGGCTGAGAAAGCCTTCTACCCTGGGACTGTGGACGACGGCGTTATATCTTTCTGCGCCGCCTTGGCGGCGAGGGAGCACGGCGACGCTAGGAGGGCGTTGGACCTCCTCAGGGTTTCAGGCGAGATAGCTGAGAGGGAGGGGGCTTCAAAGGTGACTGTGGAGCATGTGAAGAAGGCGAACGTGGAGATAGAGGAGGGGAGGATACAGCAGAGCATACTCTCCCTACCCCTCCACCAGAAGCTCGTCTTGAAGTCCATTATAGAAGTCGCTAAATCCAAGGGTAATGCGACCACGGGAGAGGTCTACTTGAAGTACTCGGATATGGCGAGGAACCTGGGCTTCGAGCCGCTGACCCAGAGGAGGGTCAGCGAGATAATAAGCCAGCTCGACATGCTGGGGCTGGTCAACGCTACTGTCACGAGCAGAGGAAGGTACGGTGTCACCAAGGTTATCAGGGTTAAACCCGAGCTGGTTAAGACTATTGAAGAGCTCTTGAAGGATGTTAGATGAACTACATAGCCTTCGACGACGGGTATTTCCCAGTGTGGTTTAAGTCCAGGAGAGGCTACACGATCGTGCTCGGCGTGAGGACAGGAGAGGACTTGAAGCCTGTGGCCATCGGGTTCAAGCCCGTGCTCGTCGACGCTGGTTCAAGCGAGGCGGGTATTATAGAGTTGAGCAAGATGCTTGGTGAAGGCCTCATACTGTTGGACGGTGTAACATACAGCGGGTTCGACGTTGTAGACCCGTGGAGGATACACGATTCAACAGGGCAACCCATCGTTGTAGTCCAGTACGGTGATGTAGACGTCGGGGGAGTGGTTGAAGCCCTCAGGAAGCACTTCCCGGACGGTGAGGAGAGGCTGAGGGTCTTCTTGAAGGCGTTTGAATCCCTTAAACCTGTTGAAACACCCTGGAGAACAATCAGGATACTCCCAGTAGGGGTCGAATACCAGGAGGCAATACGCCTAGTTAAGCAGGCGATGATCTACAGCCCGATCCCTGAACCCCTTAGAATAGCCCACAGTGTTGCCTCAGCGTTAACCAGGCTCTTCCACCACAAGCTGAGTCTAGGGGGAGGAGAGTAGCCGGGCGGGGATTCGAACCCCGGTCACGGGGGCCCTCCCCACCTGGGCGTGGAAGCCCACGTGGCCCAGAGCCCCGCATCCTTGGCCGCTAGACGACCCGGCTATCCATCTAAGGATACTTGTCTCAGAGGGTTAAAAGCGTTTAACACGGGCTAAGGGGGTTTCAGCAAGGAGCGGGCCCGCCGGGATTTGAACCCGGGACCTACGGGTTAAAAGCCCGCCGCTCTACCAAGCTGAGCTACGGGCCCCAATTCATCAACTACATTGCTTCCACTATTTTAAACCTTATTTGGTTGAGCTTGGTTTCACGTCTAGTTCAACGGAAAGCTTGTGGACGCCTCTCCCAGAGGCCTCACCCCAATTCAAGACGAGGAGTACATTATATGAGCCCGGGGGCACTTCAACGTCTTCGTCGACCCCAGGTATTATCACCTGGATTCTGAAACATGGTTTAGAGACAGCTATTATACAGGGTATCGGGATCTCCATATCCCCCATTCTTAGAAGGCCTCCTGCGACAAGACCGTAATTCCCGCTCCCGCTGTTAGCGTATCTAACCCTTAGCCTGGAGGGGGAGGGGATAAGTAGTTTACCCGCCTCTAAGGTAGCCGAGCCGGAGCTTGTTGAGACCTTAATGGTCTTCGAGACCCCGGGGGAGCCCGGGACACCGGTTTTAAGCGAGACTTCGAGCGTGATGTCAACCATGTCTCTACACCAACCACATTCCCCGGGCAACACTTAAAATAGTTTACGGCGTTAAGTTATCCTAAGGTCGCGGTGGTATCGTTGACATTGACCTCGGGTAAAAGGGTAGGCGAGATCTCTTATGTTATCCCCAAGATCAGGGGCGGGGAGGAGCTTGTTTCGACGACTATGAGTGTCTGCCCATACTGCTACAGGGTTCTACCAGCTGTTTTAGTGGAGAGAGAAGGGAAAGTCTACATAAGGAGGGTTTGCCCCGAGCACGGTGAGATCGAGGAGCTGTACTACGGGGATGCGGCCGCTTTAAAGAGGTTGCTGAAGTGGGAGGAGGATGGGAGAGGGGCACGGCACGTATACACACAGCTCAAGGGCCCCTGCCCCTTCAACTGCGGCCTCTGCCCCATGCACAAGCAGCACTCGGCTCTGGTCAACATCGTGTTGACGAACAGGTGTAACTTGAGCTGCTGGTACTGCTTCTTCTTCGCCGAGGCATCAGGGTTTGTCTACGAGCCTTCCATCGAGCAGATCAGGGAGATGGTTAGGGCGATCAAGAAGCAGGGTGTGACAGTCGCCGTCCAGCTGACGGGTGGTGAGCCAACTCTCAGAGAAGACCTCGTGGATATCGTGAGGATGATTAAGAGCGAGGGGGTTAGGCACATCCAGTTGAACACTAACGGGATAAAGTTCTCTGAGCTATACTGGGAGGATCCCGCTAAAGCAGTGGAGTACGCCAGGGAGCTGAGAACCAGCGGTGTCAACACTGTTTACCTGAGCTTCGACGGGGTAACGCCTGTGACAAACTGGAAGAACCACTGGGAGATCCCCTACATATTCGAGGTCTTCAGGGAGGCGGGTGTGACAAGCGTGGTGCTCGTGCCGACTGTGATAAACAAGGTTAACACGCACGAGCTGGGCGCAATGATCAAGTTCGCCGCCAAGCACATGGATATCGTTAGGTCAGTGAACTTCCAGCCAGTCAGCATCACCGGGTTGATGAAGAGGCATGAGAGGGAGAAGTACAGGGTTACAATAGGTGACGTCATGAAGCTGGTTGAGGAGCAGACGGAGGGGGAGGTGCCGAGGGAGGCGTGGTTCCCCGTTAACGTGAGCGCTGTATTCTCAAGGTTCATCGAGGGCTTCAGCGGGGAGTTCAAGTTCGAGATGAGCAACCACCCCGCATGCGGGGTAGGGACATACGTGTACGTGGAGAAGAAGGGCAACGACACCAGGCTTATACCGATCACGGAGTTCGTGGATGTAGAGGGGCTCGTCGAATACCTCGAGGAAAAGTGGAGGGACCTGGTGGAGGGTTCAAGCAGGCTGCTCACCGGGATGAAACTGCTTTACAGCATAAGGAAGTTCATCCACCAGGAGAAGGCGCCTGAGGGGTTCGACCTCTACAAGCTATTGTTCAACGTGATCGTTAAGAGGAGTTATGAGGCTCTCGGGGAGATACACTACAAGCTACTGTTCCTAGGCCAGATGCACTTCATGGACTTGTACAACTACGATATCCAGAGAGTCCAGAGGTGCAACATACACTACGCTGTGCCCGATGGGAGGCTCATACCCTTCTGCGCGTTCAACATATTCGAGGACTTATACAGGGAGAAAATCCACAGAGAGAACAGCGTAAGCCTCGTAGAATACAGCAGGAAATACGGGTTGCCCGAGGGGATTGTAACAAGGAAGTACATTAGGGATAGGCGTAAGCTGGAGTCAACCGAGATCTATAAGAAGACTTACGAGGGCATCCTAGAGCTGGCCAAAAAGTGATTGAACACCCCGGGTTATTAGGGTTTTTACCCGATCCCCAATCCCGGTTAGAGCATGTTTAAATGCCTGGCTATAGCGGGCACTCCGGGTGTAGGTAAGACCAGTGTTGCAAGGATTATCGCGGAGAAAGTCGGGGGTCTCCAAGTCGATTTAAGCGAGCTGGTCGTCAGCGAAGGCCTCTACGAGTATTTCGACGACCAGACGGGAAGCTACGTCATCGATGAGGCAAGGGTCTCCAGGAGGGTTAGGGAGATATGTAGCGGTGGAAAGCCGGTTGTAGTCGCAACACACTACCCAGAGGTGCTGGATGAGGTTATCGTTGACAAGGTTGCTGTCCTGAGGCTGAACCCGGTCGTGCTGTGGGATAGGTTGAGGTCTAGGGGTTGGAGCGATAGGAAGGTCGCCGAAAACGTCATGGCGGAAGTGCTTTCAGTAGTGTTGTCTAATGCGATCTCGAAATTCGGGGTTGAAAGAGTTGTCGAGGTTGACACGACAGGGAGAAGCATAATAGAGGTTGCCGATGAGGTTCTGGAGAGGGTTTCCAAGGGTTATACCCAGGAGAAGTTCATAGACTGGCTGAGCATTGTTGACCCGGGTTTCCTAGAGGAGCTGGAGAGGGTTTTGTCTAATGAGCAGGAAACCTAGATTCTTCAGGTTGATGAGCTGGGGTGAAGTTAGGCGGGTTATCGACTCCGCCGACGTAGTCCTACACGTGCTGGACGCCAGAGACCCTGTCTCGACGTTCAGCAGGAGGGTTGCGGAGATCGCCCGCGAGCAGGATAAGCCTATGATACTCCTCCTCAACAAGTCTGACCTAGTGCCGAGGGAGGTGGCTGAGGCTTGGAAAAAACGCTTCTCCAGGGAGGGCTACACGTGTGTATATGCGTCTGCCACCAGGCACCAGGGGACACTCATATTGAGGAGGACTATTAAGAGGGTGGCGCCGCGCCTCCCCGTCACAGTCGCAGTAGTGGGCTTTCCCAAGACAGGCAAGTCCTCTATAATCAACGCTTTGAAAGGCAGGCACTCGGCACCAACAAGCCCTTACCCTGGGTCTCCGGGGTATACCAGGGGGTTCCAGTTCATAAGAGTTGATAAAGATATCCTCCTAATCGACACGCCAGGTGTGATCCCAATTGAGGGAGACCAGCTTGAGAGAGTGGTGAGGGGGACTCCCGTCGAGCTCCTAGAGGACCCGATAGGGGTTGCCAGTATGCTGGTTAAAAGAGTGTTGGAGAGGAATCCCGAGGCAATTAAACAAGCCTACGGTATCGAGTCTAAAGACCCCGATGAGATCCTGAGCATCATCGCCGCCAGGCATGGGTGGTATTATAAGAAGACTGGAGAGCCCCTGTTAGAGGAGGCTGCCCGCAAGGTTATTAGAGATTTCCACGATGGGTTGATACCATACTTCGTAGACCCAAGGGAGCCGCCGGGGTGAACCTGCTCCATGGCTGTAAAGGTTAGAGTTACAGGGGAGGGTGAGCGAATAGTTGAAGGGGTCTCTAGTGTGAGAGAGTTGCTGGCTAAAATCGGTCTTAGCGGGGAGGAGGTTGTCGTTTTGAAGAACGGTTCGATCCTGACAGAGGAGGATCCTCTCGAGGACGGCGACGAGGTCGTAGTTTACGTGGTGAAGTCGGGTGGCTGAGGGGGCTGGTTTAAGCGATTTCGAGAAAGAGCTCTATAGCAGGCAACTAGGGCTGATAGGGACAGAGGGGCAGCTCAAGCTTAAGAGAGCTAGGGTTCTCGTAGCGGGTTTAGGCGGCCTGGGATCCGCTGTAGCGATCTACCTAGCTACTATGGGTGTTGGAAGCCTCGTCTTAGTGGATAGAGAGGTCGTCGAGCTGAGTAACCTCCAGAGACAGGTTTTGTACAACCTTGAGGATTTAGGTAAGCCTAAACCCCTTGTAGCCGCGGAGAAGCTGAGGAGAATCAACCCCCACCTTAGGGTAGAGGCCTTGCACACAGAGGTCTCGGAGGAAGCCTTATTGAAAATAGATGCCGACGTCTACGTTGACGCACTAGACAACTGGCCTGCGAGGTTCACCCTTGACAAGGTGGCCTGGGCTAAGGGTAAGCCACTGGTTCACGGGGGTGTTAGAGGCTTCTACGGCCAAGTAACTGTTATAGTGCCAGGCGTCACCCCCTGCCTGAGAGCCCTCTTCCAGTTTACAGGTGAAACCAGGGAGGAGACGCCGCTCCAGGTCTTCCCGACTACACCTGGGATTATAGGTTTGATCGAGGCGTTGGAGACCGCTAAAATTATCCTAGGGGTTGGTAGCACTTTAACCAACAAGCTTCTGATCTTTAATGGTCTCCAACCCTCTTTCGAAATAATCGAGTTCAAGCCTGACCCTAAAATGCTGGAGAAGTGCTGGAGCTAGGCTAGCCGCCCATCTCGGGTGTCATGAAGGTAACCCTATCCCCATCCCTAAGCCTGTAACCGGGGTCTATCACAGGCTTATCGTTTACGAAGGTGACGAAGACATAATGCCCCTGAGCATACCTCTTGTATATCCTCGGGTTCAGCTTCTCGGATACTGTCTTCACAAGGTCGCTTATTGTCGCCTCCTCCGGGAGTTCTACATCCATCGAGAAGACCCCGGACATTTCACTGGCTCTACCCGTGAACACAACCTTCACTCTCATATTCAGCCACCAGGGGCCTCCTCCACAACTATAACATTGTCACCGGGTCTTATAAGAGCCCCCTGGTCTTCCGCAAGCCTGTCGTTTACTAGAACCAGGATTCTATCCCCCACGCCCATGTCAACGAGCCTCCTGACAAGCTCGCCTAGGGTTATCAGATCCTCCTGAAGCTCGAGTAACCTCCTGGAAGGTAGGATTAATACTTTAATGGGCATAAGGGGCTACCAGCTCGCGACTGTTAGAGCCCAGGCGATCGATACTATTATCTGTGCGGTTGTGGTCAGCAGTGCGATCTTCAGCCACTCAGCCCAGCCTATTTTAATCCTGTTCTTCTCGCTTAGCCCCACCGCTATTATGTTGGCTGAGCTCCCTATCGGCGTGTAGTTCCCGCCGAAGACACCGCCGTAGAGTAGAGCCCAGTAGACTGCTGTCGGACCCCCCATCGAGACGATCGTCTTGGCTACCGGCGTCAACGCGACTATAACCGACAGGTTGTCTAACACGGAGCTTAGCATAGCTGAGAGTACTAGTATCACCGTGGAGAGGAACTGGAATGAGACAGTGCCACCCCAAGAGCTCATTAGGACTGTGAGGTAGGCTAGCTTCGAGGCTGTGCCGGACCATGAGAGCGAGTAGCCCAGCATGAATAATGCGATGAAGAAGATTATCGAAGGCCACTCCACACCCTTCTCAAGCGCCTCACCCATCCTGGAGACCCCGAAGATCAGCCCGGCTACTATTATCAGCAAGTAGGGGATGAAAGCCAGGAGTGAGTGGGGGTCGACTACCAACCCGCTTAGTAGGCTTATTAATCGGGATAGGTGATCGCTTATGCCTACTAGGAATAGGAAAGATATTAGTATCGCCAGGCCCCCTTTAATCCTGGAGTAGTCTGCATAGGATAGCGAGGTGTAGAATGAGGTAGCCATCTTAGTCGCTTTTTCAATGTTGGCTCTCTGCTTCAACTCGGAGAGATATTTCCTCTCTACCATTGAGAACAAGGCGATCAACAATCCTAGGGTAAAGAGGGAGAGCGGGAGGGCCTTGATAATGAACGAGGTTATGCTCAGGTTGGCTGTGAATGCCAGGTATACTCCAATAGGGTTCCCCACTGGGAGGGCGACGCTACCCGTGTTAGTCGCGAGAACCGAGAGTATTATGAGGGGTTTAACGTCGTATTGCGTGATCCTGTATATGTCGAACACGAGCATTAACACGTAGGTTATACTCGTAACCTCGCCGACAGCCATGGCTAGAAACCATGATAGCAGTGATAGAAAGGTTACTAGTAGAACCGGCCTCCCCCTAGAAGCCTCGAGGACTCTTATCGCCAGGTACTCGAAGACCCTCATCGCTTTTAAAATATACGCTAGCACCATACTGCCGATTAGGAACAATATTAGATCCCATTCAACACTGCCCACCATTAGCTGGGGGGACATCACGCCCAGGAATACTATGGCTGAAACACCGAGTAGAGCAGCATAGTACCTGTACTCCATGGAGATAACCGTTAAGGCTATTACAACCAGGAAGAAGCCTAGGCTGGCCCCCTGCTCTATAATAGACCTGGTGGAGTTGATCAAGAGGGGGCTCCCGCACCCCCCTCTCAGGTTGCACCAGGCGTCTATTATGCTCTCCCCGACCCCGTTGTAGGGGATTCTTATAAGATACATCGTTGCGAAGGAGACGGCGAGGATTATAATCGAGACGAGTATGCTCTTCCTAGCGTTGTCCATGGCAACCATCTAGGTGAAGGCATTATTGCAGGAACCTGTAAAAAACATGATGATTTACTTCAGCGAGGCCACTTGCGGTCGAAGTATATGTTCTTCGCCGCAACTGAAAGGGGTATACCGTAGACTACATCGGCTTCCAGCAACCCTAGCTCCTGCGCTGCTACGCCGACAGAGAACATAACCCTGTTGTCCACGTTCAGCAACTGCGCTGTCTTAACCGCGGATCCTATCGCTATACCAAGGTTGACAAGGCAGTTCACCAAGTCCGCGTCCAACCCCCATCTCTTAGGCGTCTCAAGCCCTAGTTTAAGCAACCGGCATCCAACGAGGAATACCGCGCTACTGGATCTAACAGACTCAGCGTCCCTCTTGAAGAACTCGCCGTACAATGGCGCCAGCTCCTCCATTTTCGAGGCAAGCCTCTCGAGCTCGCCTCTATCGACCACAAGAGCCGTGACAACATTGTCGACGCCCCTCGCCTTAGGGGCAGTCTTAGCGGCAACCGCCATCAGCCTAGCCGCCTCTAGGACACCCTCTGCTATCAGCGTCTTCTCGTCGATCAAAAACCCCACCCGCTATCACTTCAGGATGACCCTGGTATTTATGAGTGCGTTAGGCCCCTCTAACCAGGCACGCCCAACTGCTTATAAGGCTACACTGGACTAGTAAGTCAATGTTGTACTTGTGGAAAACCAACTATTATGCTTGATCGAAACAGGATCTTTTGATCGATGAGGGGTAGTTAATCCCCGGTTAACTTGACGACAGGGTATTTAACCACCCATCCTCCTCGACGTGGAAGGGAAACTTTGTAAACAGGTTTAACTCAAGATCCCTTCACGTCAATGGATCTTTGTTGGCAAAAGAATGTCGTCTATAATCTGATAACAATAGCTATTAAACTTGAAACAATCCTAGATCCATAGGAATCGTTAAGGCGATTATTGAATAGAAATGAGCATTTTTGAAACATTATATCAATTCAATACAGCTTTAAACCCCTGGGGGCGGAATACCAGCCTTGACTGGTGGGAGTGAGCGGCATCTGAAAAGACATAGGTGAATTGGGCGCGACTACACGTGATCCAGCCTTTTCAGTATTACCGACTTGTTTTTAATCAAGTTTCATGAATTCAGTTACTTTTTAAGGCAGTCATCAAATAATAAAATAAGCAAGTAAAGTGTAAAATGACCAGAGACTTAGAGCATTGTTAGGCTAGTATTAGTCATTAGACTCGATCCCCCACCTCGGTAATTAGAGGATATAGCTACCGCGGACTGCCCTAGCCTAGATCAACCTAGGTGAGTAATACCGCCGTAGGGCTTAAACCCTGTTATGACCGCCCTTGAATCCATGCTTACTCGAATATGCCGCCATGGTCTCCAATAGATTTCATCGTCATGCAATAAACTGTTAGGGATTTAGGGTGGTGTTACGCTCATGGCTTGATCAAGACTTGACAAGGCGATTACACCAAGGTTGGAAGCGAGAGGGTCCTAGTCGTGTGAACTGTTATCACCATACACCTGCAAACCGCAACCCGAAGGCTCAACGCTACTTGTTCTAATGGTTGGTAGCGGGAGGAATTGAGGCTAATAAAAAGGGTATGCACTTTTATTATGGATCATGGGATGGATTCGGTGAGGGCTTTCGGCGATGGAGATAATCCTCAAGCCGATCGGGTTCGTCCGGCACGGCTTCAGGGATGAGGAGGTTAAGAACAGTGTCCTGGGTGTCCCAGGCTACATTGAGGTTCTACCGGAGTACGCTGAGGGCCTTCTCAACCTGGAGGGTTTCTCCCACATATTCGTGATAGCCTACCTCCACAAGACTAGGGAGGAGGATAGGAGGGTGCTGCGGGTTAAGCACAGGAGGCTCCTGAGGTTCGGGGTAAATATAGATGACCTCCCCGAGGTAGGCGTCTTCGCGACGGACAGCCCGCACAGACCCAACCCTCTAGCACTATCTATACTCAGGGTTAGAAGCGTGGAGGGGAACAGGATACACGTGGACAACCTGGATTTATTCGACGGGACGCCTGTCCTGGATATAAAGCCCTACGACAGGGGGAGGGTGATCCAGGATGTCAAGGAGCCCTGGTGGGCTGAGGAACTCGAGAAGCGTATAAGGGAAAAGCTCGGGCTAAACCTAACCCCTTGAACACCCAGCCAGGGCTCGGGGAGAGCCCGGTTCTCTTAGCTACCTGGCTTCACCCGGGGTCGCGGCTCCCGTGCTCAACTGGCTGTATATACTTGTAGGTATTTAGAGGCCCCTACTCTACGCGAATAGGTGTGGGTTTGCTCGCATTTCCACTCGATGTAAGGGAAAAGCTTATATACTCGCTTGCCTCGAATAGACTAGCCCTGGGTGTAGACATGAAGAAGTGGATTGTACTAATAGTAGTCCTACTCTTCTTGTCCACTATACTCGCGACCTCACTAGAGGTCTCCGCCGCACCCGTCAGCTATCAGAGGGTTGTAGTGAGGGTTAGCCCTGTAGTAAACTACGACCTGGTTAAAAGCCAGGTCATCGGCCTGTCTAAGAGTCTTGGAGGAAGCCTCGTAAGCGAGATACCGGAGATAAGGGCGATCGTGTTATCGGTTCCAGCCAGCGGGGTCTCATACCTATCCAAGATCAACGGCGTTTTAACCGTGGAGGTCGACAAGCCGGCTAGAGCCCACGGTGAGGTGCAGTGGAATATATACATGGTTAACGCACCCAAAGTCTGGAGCTCCTACAGCCCGTACTACGGGGACGCGGCGTACGGCTACCACTCCACCATCAGGGTTGCCGTGGTCGATACTGGGATAGACTACACTCACCCAGACCTCTACGGGGCTGTCACGTGGTGCGTAGTCTCATTGAACAACGGGGCCACCTTCTACAAGGGTACAACCCTATCGAGGTGCAGTGATAACAACGGGCATGGAACCCACGTGGCAGGCATCATAGCGGCTAGGCTGAACGGAAAGGGCGTTGCCGGCGTGGCGCCTAAAGCCCTCTTGTACGCTGTCAAAGTCCTGGACGCGTCTGGAAGCGGATACGTGAGCGATATCGCGAGGGGTATAATCGAGGCTACTAAAGGCCCCGACGGCAAGCCTGGTACAAGCGATGACGCCGACGTTATATCCATGTCGCTTGGAAGCCCCTACGACAGCACTACTCTCCACGACGCGGTGAAATACGCCTACAGCTACGGTGTCGTGCTAGTAGCCGCTGCAGGCAACGAGGGGGGTTCTTCACCAGACTACCCCGCCGCATACCCGGAGGTGATAGCTGTCGGCGCGGTCGACTCGAACGGTAATGTCCCGAGCTGGAGCAACAGATACCCGGACGTAGTCGCCCCAGGCGTGAACATACTGTCCACCTACCCAGGCGGCAAGTACGCCTACATGAGCGGGACCTCTATGGCTACACCCCACGTGTCAGCGGTAGCTGCGTTGATACAAGCCCTGAGGCTTGCGGCGGGTAAACCCAAGTTGACGCCGAGCCAGATGTACTACGTCCTAGCCTACACGGCTGTAGACCTAGGTGCCTACGGGTACGACCCGTACTACGGGTACGGCTTAGTAAACGCTAAAGCGGCAGTCGACTACGCGCTCTACTACATGTGAGCCCTGGTTTTGAAATCTGAAAGCTTTTTTAAACTATTCAACTCCTCGCGGCTCTTATAAACGCCCTCGCCCTCTCCTCGTCAAGCGGGTTCCCGGCTCTGCCTCCAACCCTTATGAAAGAGCCGACGATAACGCCGTCGACGTGCTTCTTGTAGATGCCTATGTTTTCCGGCGTAGCGCCGCTCCCTAGGATCAGGGGCCTAGGGGACACTTCTCTCACCTTCCCCACAAACTCGGGGTCAGGGGCCTCCCCTGTCCTGTAGCCTGTTACAACAATCTTGTCCGCACCACCCCTCTCCACGGCGTCGGCCACTATCTCCTTCAACACCTCAACCTCTCCCCCACGGGCCTTCCCAGGGGGAGATCCCGCGAGTAGTGTGAGGCTACCTGCGTGTTTGACGAGGATGTCCGCGTATACTTCAACCCCCTTGTAGTTGTACCTCAGGGCTCTAAGCCTGGGTGCCTCGGGCTCGATTATCCCCGAGTCGCTGACGATTGTCTCGGTTAAAGCGTTCACTCTAATGAACCTGGCCCCGGTTGCGACAGCTATCGCGTAGGCTTCTCTACCCGAGTTCCGTAGAACGTTGACCCCTACCCTCATCCTAGTGGACTTTACGGCCTCTCTCACCACAACCGCCATGACGCTCAGGGCCAGGGGATCCCTCACCCGCTTCGGGTAGGGTGAGTCTCCGTAGTTCTCGATTATGACCCCGTCGTAGCCTAACTCCTCGAGTATTGAAACCTCTCTTAGAACCCTCTCGAGGAGGGCGTTCAAGTCGAAGTCTACTCTCACGTCCACGTAAGGGAGTCTAGGCAAGTGTACTACGCCGATGACCTCCAACCATCAACCCCCGCTCACTCCAAACATGAAACTACTCTCCCCGGTCTTAAAACAGGTGCTCGCACTACTTGTAGACGCCTCCCGGGCTGAGAACCGTGTAGGGGGGTACTCTAGCACCGTAGGCTATGACAGCCCCCATCTTCCTCTCAAACACCCCTCTCCTCACGACGTGCTCCCTAAGCCTAGGCGGGGCCTCCTCGGATGGTAGCACGTTAAGGGTGGTGACTCCTATCCCGATCACGCTCTCGCCGCCTAGCACCGAGTTCAGTATAGTGGCCTTGCTGTCCATTAGGCAGTAGGGTTGGATGCTCGAGTACTTCACCTCGCTGAAAGCCCCGACCCTGCTCCTCTCGCCTAGGTCAACGTAGTCCCTCACGAAGGAGTGGGCCCCGATGAAGCTTTCTCTACCAATGTAGGCCGGTCCTTTCACGACAGCGTAGTGGTCTATGTAAGCCCTCTCCTCAACTATAACAGGCCCCTCTACAACAGCCGTCTTCTCCACCACCGCCTTCCCGGAGATTTTAACGTCCCTAACCCTGGATAGTAGCTGGTATACTGCTTCAAGAAGGTCGGCTGGATAGCCCACGTCAACCCAAGTCCCAGTCCACAGCACTGCCTTCACCCTCCCGCTCCGGGCCAGGGCTTCAATGGCCTCGGGGAGGTTCAAGCCCTTCTCAAGGTAGTCTAGGATACGGGTTGGGAGAACGTAGACCCCTGCCATAGTGTACACTGCCTCAGCCGTCCTCCCCCCTGAGGCGAGCACCCTCTTGACAAGCCAGTTCTCGTCCACTGAGACGAGACCGTAGTTTTCAACGTTGTGTGGTTCAATGGGGGCGACCAGTATAGTTGCGTCCGGGTTCTCCTCTAGGTGCGTGTCCACGAGTTTCAGGTAGGCCTCGGGGCCTACTATTAAATCCCCGAAAGAGAGGAGGAAGTAGTCGTCGCCTTCCAGCCTGCTTCCAGCTGACAATACCGCGTCTCTAACGCTCTCACCGGCCTCTTGCTCGATGAACTCGAGAGGGTAGTCTACTGTGGCGGATACCTCTCTCGGCACAGCGTCTTCGCCAGCCCTGTAAACGACGTGTACAGTCGACTTGTTGGCGTTGTAGACCCCTCTCACCGGGTAGTAGATGATCGGTTTACCTAGAACCCTCAACACGACTTTGTTCGAGCGGGGCGGTACGAGGACGCTTAGATCTGGACTCGGCTTGCCTGCGGCTAAGACGAGGTTGAGCATGCCTCCCACCTACTCCACCGTGACTGTTTTAGCCAGGTTGCGTGGTTTATCCGGGTCGTAGCCCCTTAACGTGCTGGTGTAGTACGCTAGGAGCTGGAGGGGTGGCGTATGCGTTATAGGGGTTGTAATCCAGCTTGAGGCGGGGACTTTGATGAAGACGTCGAACAAGTCTTGGAGGCTTGTGTCCTCCGGGGCCACGCCTACCACCCAGGCTCCTCGGGCCTTCATCTCCTGGATATTGCCCAGCATCAGCTTCTCATAGTACTGGTCTCTTGGAACCACGAATACTACTGGGAAGCCCTCTTCGACGAGGGCTATAGGCCCGTGCTTGGACTCGCCGGCCGGGTACGCCTCTGCGTGGAGGTAGGCTATCTCCTTGATCTTGAGAGCCCCCTCCATGGCTGTCGGCAAGCCGATCCCCCTGCTGAGGTAGTATATGCTGTGCTTCAGCTTCAACAGCTCGCTAACCTTCTTCGCGACTCCCTCGTTCCAGGCAAGAGACTTGGAGGCGTATTCGCTGGATTTAGCGAGCTCCCCAACGTACTCCTCGTACTCCGACTTCAACAAGTCCCCCCTGGTAGCGGCCAGCTCCGCGGCGAGGAGTGAGAGGAGTAGCGTCTGGGTTGTGAAAGTCTTGGTTGCCGCGACACCTATCTCTGGTCCGGCTCTAGTGTAGAGCGGTAGATCGCTATCCCTTGGGATAGCTGAGTCAATAATGTTCGACACTGCTATCAGCCTAGCACCCCTCTCCTTGAAAGCCCTAGCCGCCTTCAGGGTGTCCATGGTCTCACCGCTCTGGCTCACAGCTATCAGCACGTCCCCCTCCCGGACTACACGGCTGTACGACTCGTACTCGCTCGCTATGAAAGGAGTGACTAGAACCCCGGTTATCCTAGCGACCGTGAGGGCGAAGTGGAGCCCTGCGTGGTAGCTTGTCCCAGCCGCCGTGATGAAGATCCTCCTAGCCTCAGCGAGGATCTCGGCTGCCTCCTTGAGGGCTGGGTCGCTGCGTAAGCCGTACAGTGTGTCTAACAGGGCCCTTGGTTGCTCGTGTATCTCCTTCAACATGAAGTGCCGGTAGCCTCCTTTACTCGCGCTCTCGAGACTCCACTCCACAACCCTCACGTAGTCGGCTGGGTTCACGGGCCCCTTACCCAGCTCCTCTATGAAGACGTTGTCCTTTGTTATGAAGCCAACCCAGCCATCCCTCAGGGTTATAACCCTCCTAGTATACTCGAGTAGGGCAGGTATATCGCTCGCCACCAGGTTCATCCCGTCGCCCAGCCCAATTACGAGAGGGCTGTCCTTCTTGGCGAAGAAGATCATGCTAGGCGCGTCCGCGAACACGATGAGGATCGCGAAACTACCCTTGATCATCGATATGGCTTTTTTGAAAGCCTCGTAGGGCTTATCCCCACTCCTATAAAATTCCTCGATTAAATGTGCTACAACCTCCGTGTCTGTCTCACTCTTAAAGACATGCCCCTTCCTCACGAGCTCCTCCTTCAGCTCCCTGTAGTTCTCTATGATCCCGTTGTGGACTATGGCTATCCTCCCAGTGCAGTCGGTGTGGGGGTGTGCGTTCACATCGCTTGGAGCACCGTGTGTAGCCCACCTCGTGTGGCCTATTACCACACTCCCCTTGACCTTGCTGAGGCCGAGCTTCTTCTCCAACTCGGCGATCTTACCCTTCCCCTTGAGCACTCTCAGGGTACCCTCCTCTACTGAGGCAACGCCAGCTGAATCATAGCCCCTGTACTCGAGCCGTAGGAGGCCTTTATAGACGATCTCGCCCGTACTAAACTTTTTCTCAGATCCGCTACAAACCCCTATAATCCCGCACAATGAGTAGACCCCTTCCAATTATGGTTGAAGCGTTATTATTATTTAAAAGCTAATCTAATCTGGTTAAAGAAGGGTGTTTGCTTGAAGACTATTGCCCTCAAGGTTACAGGGAAGATATTCGATGACAAGGAGGCCCTGACAGAGCTAGTGGAGGTTGTCAGAAAGCTCTCGGAGGAGTACAAGATGGTGATTGTAGCCGGCGGGGGGAGGGTTGCAAGGGAGAGCATTGCTCTCGCGAGGAGCATCGGCGTCTCATCCAACTACTGGCTCGACGAGATCGGGATTGGGGCGTCCAGGCTGAACGCCCTGGTGCTGGCAGCGGCGCTCCAGCCACTAGCCTTTCCTGGCGTGCCGACGAGCCTTGGCGATGTGCTACGTGCCCTCGAGTCGAGTAGAGTGGTCGCCCTCGGCGGCTTAATGCCAGGGCAGTCCACGGCCTCGGTTCTCCTCGAGGTCGCTGAGGCAGTTGGGTTGAACGAAGTGTACGACCTTTCAGCAGTCGACTACGTGTACGATAGAGACCCTAGGTTACACCCGGATGCCAAGCCTGTGAAAGCCATCGAGGCGTCTAGGCTGGCGCAACTGATTGAAGCCAAGCAGATACCAGGCGATTACGCCCTAATAGATCTGAGGGCCCTCGACATAGCTATTAGGAGCAGGATTACCATTAAGATAGCCAGTTATAAGAAGCCGGGCAACCTGTTGGAAATGGTTAAGGGAGGTAACCCGGGTTCAACAATCATCCCTGAGTAGGGTTCGACACTTTAATTCTTCAGCCTCCTCTTCAGCCTCATCAACATATACAGAATAACTCTCGCCTCAAGCTCGGATAAACCAGACCTGTAGACCACCCTCCTCAACACGGTCTTAACCCTCCTCCTCTTGTCCTCCGGGGTCACGGCGAGGTCGGTTAAATCCCCTAGGATGGACACGATCTTGTCTAGCTTTTCCCTCGAGGCCAGGGGAGGTATGTTGGACGCCTCTCTCCCCCTAATCTTCCACAACTCCCAGAGCACTATTGCGACTGCTTGCGCCACGTTTAAAGCAGGGTAGCTGGGGCTCGCCGGTATAGTCAGCAGGAAGTCTGTCCGGGCTATCTCCTCCCTAGTCAACCCAGTGCTTTCACGGCCGAATACAACCCCCAGCCTGCTGACTCTACGCGAGGTTAAGAGATCCTGGAGCTTGTCGGGTGTTATAGCCTGCCTTAAAACATCCCCCCTGGAGAAGCCCTCGTCGCTGGTAGATATGGATAAGTCGACGCCTTGTAGAGCATCCTCCAAGTCATCCACAACTACAGCCCTAGCGAGGTAGTCTGCCGCCCGAGCAGCATAGTTTAAAGCCTCCTTCACTTCAACCCTCGGCTTGACTAGGTAGAGCTCTTCAACCCCGAAGTTCACGCAAGTCCTCGCGATGACGCCAAGGTTGAACGCGCCCTCGCTCCCAACTAGGATTACACGTATTATCACACATGGACACCTGTCTTCTCTAGTAAGAGGCCTCTCAACTCCTCGAAGAAGAAACGTTTAGACTCCACCCTATTTATTTTAAAGCACTTCGCGATCTCCTCCTCGATAACCCTGGTGTTGCTTAAGCTGGAATACGTTAAAACCAGAAAGCCTTCTACACGTAGAAGCCTGCAGGCCTCGTGGATGAACTCTACAACCACCTCGTATCCCTCCGGGCCCGTGTAAAAGGCTTTATCCAAATCGTCCAAGGGGTTACCGGGTAGGTAAGGGGGGTTTGCGACGACTAGCCCGGCTATGGAGTCCCTCAACCCAGTCGAAGAATCCAGTACGAGGCCGCGGCCTACAAGATTGTTCAAAGCTAGGTTCAGCGATGTGTTCGCCAAGGCTTTCTCATTTATATCAATGAATATGACCCTCCCGCAGATCCCCTTGACAAGCGAGTACAAGCCTAGGAAGCCTGTCCCAGAGCCCATGTCAACGCACACATCCAGCTTCTTGAAGAGGCCTGAACCCCTGTAGTAATCTAGTAGCTTGGATGCAAGCCAAGTGTCATCACTAGGCTCGTAGACGTCTTTCAAAACAGACAATACAACCCCGTCTACAACAATCCTCTTGACCTCAGGAAGCCCGCCAACCGTGCGAGATCGCCCTCCTCCAGCTCCTCAACCCTCCTATTAGGGTCGAGGCCGATCGACTTCAGCTCCTCTCTCTCAATCTTGAAGACCCTTTCTACAACACCACCGAGAATTTTCCTCCTGTAAGGGAAGATCGCCCTTGTCAAACCCTCGATCAACGCTACCTCCTCATCGTAGAGTCTCCTCCTGACCAGGATAACTCCCCTCGACTCTACCCGTGGCCTCGGGTAGAAGTCGGAGCGCGGAAAGACAGGCCCTGGCACAACGTCGAAGAGCAGTCTAACCATCACGCTCAACCTCCCGTAGCTACCGGTACCGGGGCCTGATAGGATTCTGTCCACCACTTCTCTCTGGAGGATCAACACAGCTCTTTCAACGATGTTGCTCCTAGCTATCTTGGCCAGGAGCTTGCTGGAGATACCGTAGGGGACGCTTGAGACGATCTGCCTCGCCTCCACATCGACCTCTAGTATATCCCCCACTATGATTACAGTGTTAGGGCAGTCGACTATGCTGGCGGAGAACTCGGCTAGGGTTTTATCAACCTCGACTGCTACAACAACCCTCCTAGTGTTGTGGCAGAGGAAGTAGGTTAAGATACCGGTTCCAGAGCCTACTTCAAGCACCTCGACGTTCTTGTCCACCGAGTCAAGAATCCATTTAACCACACGAGGGCTTGAGGTAATATGCTGGCTTAGCTTCCTCCTCAGCTTTAAGCCGCCTGATCTCACCTTGTCGAGAATCCTCTTTAGGATGATGGGGAAACTAGCGGGGTCTCCCCTGCTAATATAGTTCTCCATGCAGTCTCTCCAAGTAGCCTAGGTAGACTTCGCCCATCGTCCTCTCTTTCGGCTTTATGAACAAATAGTACTTCTCGCCACCGACGAGCTCTTTCAGCAGGCGCTCCACGATTGTTTTAACGGGGTCTGTCTTCACCCTCTCCTTGATGTCCGCGAAGCTCTCAAACCTTTTGTTACTCCGCTCCTCCAGGATGGTCTTCATAGTCTTCTTTCCTATACCTGGGAGTAACTCTAGGGCGTGCAACCTGATGTTGATGGGCTCCGATATGTTGAAGAAGTCCACGAAAACCCGCTCGTTCTCCAACACAATCCTCTTCAAAGCCTCAGGGAGGTTCGCCCTAGCCACGCTTGTCAAGTCGTCGTATGAGACGTGGAGAATGTGTTTAACCTTGCTGTGGGGGCCTAAATCGACTCTCTCAAGGATATCTATCCTAATTGCTGGGAGAGGTGTTGCCTCAAGGAGAGAAATGAATTTAACCCCGACCCCCTGAACCAAAGGCTGGTTTCTATGCTCGAAATGCCTATCCGAGGGATTCCCGGTCTCAAGGTAGTCTATGACATACATGGCAGGCTCTCTACCTGACTCCCTTCTCGCTTCAAACTGCCTTCTGGACAAAATCTCTCAGACCTCTCTCGCCGTCTACCATTATTATAAAGCTTGAAAGAGTTTAATATTAGCTTTATCCCCTTCTCTAGCCGAAGGCTACTACCCCTATGAGCAGACGTTCTTCAAGTACTCTAACGTCTCCTTCAACACGTTCTCCTCTACATACCGCTCCTCGTAGTCCAGCAGGATTCTTAGCTCTTCAATCGTCTTCGGACATATATTCAGTATCATCACTATCGTCTCATCCTTGAAGCCAAGCCCTTTAAGAAACATTCCAGCAGACTGAACACTCTCCCCTCCCTTAACCTTGGAGTGTTTTTCAAGGTAGTTCAGTGTTTTAGCTAGAAGAGGGGACACATTGCCCTCCCTACTCTTTATGCTCTCAACCAACCCGCGGAGTATCTCAGCTGCCTCTGAATTCGATAGCATTTTCTGCTCGATGATGTTCATCTTGACAACTCTACTCAAACCTACCCACCGGCACCGGCTTTAACCACGTGCTCCGGCCTCACGAAAAGCGTTTTCTCTTTTTCGCCGAGCTTTACTTTCACGATTAGGGCTCTCCCCCTCCTCCCGACGACAACGCCTGTTTTACCCTGGTATCTCCTGTGAGGCATACCCTTGTGGACAGACGGGTTGATATCGATGTGGACTACATCGCCCTCCTTGTACTCGACTAGGAGCCTGCTAAGGGATGGTACAGCGCCTTTCTCCCTCACGCTCTTCTTCAAAACCTTCCTCGTCTTATGCCTGTATCCTTTAGGTGCTTTCACCATTGTTTATACCCTTGTAAGCATTGAAAAGACAATTCTTGTTTGGACTTTTAAAACTCTACTCGGGTTTCTCAGCGAAGCCTAGTACGTCTAGCTCGAGAGGCCGGGCCCCAACCCCTAGTACGGTTGGGAAGCAGGGGCTTGTCCTCCCGCCGTCGCAGTGGACAAGCTCTTTAACGTATAAGCCGCTCTCACAGTAGACGAGTGCTTCAAGCATCCTCCTCCCGAGCTTAACCGCTTTGACAGCGTAGACCTTCCTCCTCCTGGCTACATCCTTCTTCCTCCTCAATATCCTGGTCGGAGTCCTCTGCGTGACAACCCTGTTTCTGAAGAAGTTTTCTAGTTGTTCAAGCCTGTCGTCTCCAACATCCCCCTCTAGCAACACCAGGATCTTGTACACCTTAGCCTTTCTCCCGACAACCTCTTTGACGACTCTTACATCCCGTGGTGCCGCGTAGCCCTCTATCATAACCGATACAACGCCCGCATGGAGAAGCTTGTTCAACTCCCCTATCTCAACCCTTCTTTTCAAAGGCCTCACAACCTCGACGACGAGGGGCCTTCCAGTCCCAACCATGCGTGCATCCACGTCTTCTCTACCGGCAGCGTGTATGAGGATTTTCTCGGCTTGAAACAGCCCCCTCAACTCGGCGGCCAGGAACTCTTGTATACTGAGCGGGTATTTCTTAACGCCCTCTCTCGTGATCCACGGGGTGTGAGATATGTTTCTGCCAAGCTTCAAGTACAAACCCTTCAAGTATACTGGCTTAATGTCGATGGAGACGCTGAGGCTTGGGAACTCGACGATGGCCAGCACATCAGGGTTTGTGAAAGACGGCTGTAGCCCGGTTATCGAGGCAACGCGTTTCCCAACCTCTCTTTTAATCTCATTCTTAATAGACTCGCTGTAGTTCAAGCCTAATAACTTCAATACCTCAAGCTCCCTCTCGAAGACCCCTTCCCCTAACCTTACACCGATTAGGAAAGTGGAGGCGTCCAGCTTCTTAAGCTCGCCGGTAATCCTCGAGGCAAGCTCGTCGAATAAGCTACGTGAGAGTAGGCCTCCGCACACATAGCATTTCTCTGCGTCGACCCGCTGGCCGTATAGCTTGAGGTAGAGCCTTGTAAAGGGTTCGCCAGCGTTCCTGGCCAGCGTGGACAAGACCTCCCTGTCCCTCTCACCAGCAGGCTCATTCCCCCTTAGGGTGAACCTCATAGCTAGAAGGGTCTTCAACGCGCGCCCCCTCTCGTCGTTACCTAGCTCCCGACCCAGCCTTGCGAAAAGCCTTCCAAGGCAGTGGTCGCATAGAGGGTACTTCGCCAGGACTCGCTCAGCCGAGTCAAGGATGTCTTCGAGAGTTGACCCGCTCATCCGCCACCACTCGATCCATTGTGCTGTCGGAGGGTAAGTTAATTTAAGCGGGGGAAATAAGCATGGGTGGTCAGCTCTTCGCTAAATCTCCAAGCTTCTTCGCGTCAAAACCCATCTTCGCGAGGAGATTCTTCTGCCTCTTCAACTGCTTCGAGAGAGACTTCACAGCCTCGTACTGTTTAAGGAGCATCTTAACGTCCTCGACATCAACCCCGGCACCGTAGGAGATCCTCTTGATTCTACTTCTATCTATGATCTCCGGGTTGTCTAGTTCCTCGTACGTCATCGAGTTTATTGCGGCAACCCACTTGTCCATCTTATCCTCGAGCACCTTGGAGTCTATGTCAGTAGGCATCTTCAACTGGATACCCGGTATCATCTCTAAGATTTTTCTCAACGGCCCCATCCTCCTGAGGCTGACCAGCTGCTTGTACACGATCCTCATGTTGACCCTACCTTCAAGTATATCCTGGACATCCTTCTCGGTTAGCTCGACCTTGGCTTTCCTAACCTTCTCCAACAAGCCTTCCAGGTCTCCTAGACCCATCAACCTCGCTACAAACCTCTTGGGGTCGAAGACCTCCAGCTCGTCGATCTTCTCTCCCACGCCGATGAACTTTATCCTGGCGCCTGTCGCAGCGATAGCTGACAACGCTCCACCCCCCTTCGCCGTGCCGTCGAGCTTTGTAACTATTATCGATCCAATGGGTGTCTTCTTATGGAACTTAGAGGCCACTTCAAAGGCTTGCTGGCCGATCGAGGCGTCTAAGACCAGGATAACCTCGTCCGGCCTCACATTCCTCGCTATATCCTCCATTTCGAGGAGGAGATCCTCCTCCCTGTGGTGGCGGCCCGCGGTGTCGATGATTATTATGTCGAAACCCCTCTCCTTGAAGAACTCGACGCCCTTCACCGCGATGGAGACGGCGTCTTGGGACCCGGGCTCACCGTAGACGGGTACACCCGCCGTGTCCCCTAGTGTCTTCAACTGTTCGAAGGCCCCCGGCCTAAAAGTGTCGGCTGCCACTAACCCTACTTTAAAGCCCTCGAGCTTGTAGAAGTAGGCTAGTTTACCCGCCGTAGTCGTCTTACCCGAGCCTTGTAGACCAACCATCAGTATAACCCAGGGCTTCTTAGGGGGCTTCACCCGGGGTTTCTCCGCCCCTCCGAACAAGTTGACGAGCTCCTCGGAGACTATGCTTAGAAACCACTCCCTCCTAGTCAAGCCTGGGGGAGGCTTCTCGCTTAAAGCCTTCTCTTTAATCCTCTTAGTCAAATCCATTACAAGCCTAACGTTGACGTCGCTCTTGATAAGCTCTTTCTGCAACTCCTTGATGAATACGTCCACGCTATCCTCGTACTCTCTCGAATCGAGGAAATTCCTTACTATCCTCCTCAACCCATCTAGAACCAAGCTACCAGCCCGGATCAAGCGTATTGGACTACAATGCTAATATAGTTGAGTAGTGCGGGGGGTGGGATTCGAACCCACGCAGGCCTACGCCACCGGGTCCTCAACCCGGCCCCTTTGACCTAGCTCGGGCACCCCCGCTCAGTCTCTTTATTTGTCACCCAGGGTTTTTAATTATTCAGTACTAACCCCATAACCCACGAGATAGAGCGTGGGGCTACATGGGCTATAGCCAGCCCTACATCACAATAGACCCGGGCGAGTACCACGTCTTACATCCCAGACCAGCCTATCTCATCGTCTCCATGGATAAAAACGGCTCACTCAACGCGATGGCCGCCTCGTGGGTTATGCCGGTGAACGATGAGCCCTTCATCATAGCCCTTGCGTTGGACAAGGAGACCAAGACCCACCAGAATATCGTTGAAACAGGAGAGTTCACAGTGAACGTCATGGGGGAGGAGCACGCTACACTAGTCTACCGGGCCGGTAGCCTCAGCGGGAAAAACACTGATAAGTGGGGGCTGTTGAAGCTTGAGCCAGAGCCGTCGAAACAGATTAGAACACCCGGTGTCAAAGGCTCGTACGGGTTCCTCGAGTGCCGGGCGGAGAGGTTCCTCGATGTTGAATCCGTCACTCTAGTCCTCGCACGTGTCCTCGCTATCCATGTTAGAGGAGACCTCTACGAGAGATACGGCTGGAATTTGGAGAAAGCTAGGATATTGATGCACGTTAGAGGCAGGGTTTTCACTGTGCCCGGAAAAATCGTAGTTGCCCCTAAGAGTTGAGGGTTTCACGAGACCATGCCAGCACTACCGCTAATCCGATCACCGAGACAACCGCGCTTAGCAGGGAGTTGAATAGGGGTCCTATAAAGGGCTCCGTGCTCTGTAGGATGGCTATCCCTGTGAACAAGACTAGGTTGAAGAATGACGTTGCGGTAGCAGAGTAGTCCGGCCCGTATGGTTCTTTAGCCATTGGGGGCGCCACTATGTGCAGGCCCATGGAGACCCCGAGTATAACGAGGCTTAAGAGTAGCATGGCATCGCTGTGGAAGAGGATTGAGAGTATTATTGCGACCCAGGAGATAGCGGAGGCTGTGTCAGAGGCTACAAGGACTGGCTTCCTCCTACCTATCACCCTGTCGCTTACTACCCCTACAAGCGGCGCTGTAATCGTGAAAGATAACGCCAGGATCATAAGGTAAATGCTTACCGCGTACTTGTCGAACCCGAATACCCTCGAGATCAAGTCCTGGCCCCAGGCGGCCTGGAAAGCCGTCCCCGCCCCGTAGGATGCAACGGCACCCAGGGCTGTTGCCCAAGCATGTTTCTCACGGGAGAGGTGCCCGAGCTTCCTCCAGACCTCCTTCAGCCCAAGCCCCTTCCCCGCTGTCCCGGCATCCCATGCTATTAGGTATACAAGGGCCATGACTGCGAAGGCTATCAAGGCTAGTAGCGATAAGAGGGCTACCATCCCATATATTGTGAGGAAGAGTCTGAGAGGGTACGTGGCGAGGAGGGCACTTATATTCCCGGTCATGAGGAGCAGGGATGTTATTATCGCCTGGGTTGTCGGCGGGAAGTATAGTGAGGCGACTCTCTGGGTGCCAACGAAGACTACAGCGGCTGAGAGGCCTACTAGGGTTCTCCCCGTTATGAGGGCTAGGGGTGATGGGAGCATCATCAGGGCCGTTGACAAACCCATCAAACCCAGCATTAAGGCGCCCACTCTCCTGACACCGTAGGCGTCGACGAGGCTACCCATGAATAACTGTGCGAGGGCATACGCGTAGAAGTAGGCCGAGGGGAAGAATGCGAGCAGGAACTTCGGATCCACATTGTAGTAGCTGGCAAACCCCTCTATCTCATCCTTCATGATCCCTGCCATCACTCTATGGAAGTAGACTAGCCCGTACGCTGCGAGCATTACTACTAGCAGGACTAGGGCCTTCCTCCTCGTGAGCATCACCAACGTAAATCCTATAAGCGGGGGCCATTTTTTAATAATTTGTGAGATCCATGGCCCGGGTTAAGGTTAAGTTAGTCTCCTGGGAGGAGATCGTCGAGTGGTCCCGCGGCCTCGCCGGCTTGGTTAAGAAAAGCGGTTTCAAGCCCGACCTGGTTGTGGCGTTGTCGAGAGGCGGGTACGTCCCCGGGAGGCTGATATGCGACTTCCTGGGCGTCGAGAACCTGGTAAGCATCCAGAGCCAGCACTGGACTGAGGCGGCTAAAGCAGAGGAGAAAGCCATCATAAAATTCCCTTACACGCTGGATTTAAAGGGCATGAAAGCCCTCGTAGTGGACGATATAGTTGACACAGGCGACACCCTCAAGCTGGCTAGGGATTTCATCCTCGAGAACTGGAGGCCCGATGAATTGAAGACGGCTGCACTACAGTGGATTAGTAGTGTAGCGAAGTTTAAACCAGACTACTACTACATCGAGGTCAAAGACTGGTGGTGGTTCCAGTACCCGTGGACTAGACTTGAGGACACCTACCAGTTCATAAAGAGAATGATGCTTGAAACACTGAAAGAGACCGGGAAGAAGGAGTGGAGTTTCGAGGAGGTGGTTGAGTCGTTTAAGGAGTGGTATGGGGTGGACGTGGGGGGCTTCTACTACAGGGACGCCCTTGAAATGCTGGTCGCGAAAGGCTTCTTGAAGTACAGCGAGGAAAACAAGAAATATGTGGTCGAGGCTGCGTAGCCATGCTGGTCAACCCCCCTGTTAAAGCCGAGATCGCTATTATCGGTGGGAGCGGCCTCTACAGCATCCCGGAGCTAAAGAACGTTAGCGAGCACAAGGTTTACACGCCCTACGGGGAGCCGAGTGATAAGATTGTCGTCGGCGAGCTGGAGGGTAGGAGGGTAGCGTTCCTGCCCAGACATGGGAGGGGGCACAGGATACCTCCCCACAGAGTCAACTACAGGGCTAACATATGGGCTCTTAAAGCACTCGGGGCTTCATGGGTTGTATCCTTCGCGGCCGTCGGTAGCTTACGCGAGGAGATAAAACCAGGGGATTTCGTTGTGCCAGACCAGTTCATAGACATGACGAAGGGTGTCAGAGACTTCACCTTCTTCGAGAGCGGGGTCGTAGCCCACGTCAGCATGGCCGACCCGTTCTGCGAGCACTTGAGGAAGATAGTGATCGAGGTTGCGAGGGGAGTGCCCAACCTAGTGGTACACACGCGGGGAACATATCTGTGTATCGAGGGCCCCAGGTTCAGCACGCGGGCTGAGAGCAGGGTTTGGCGCGATGTATTCGGGGCAGACATTATAGGGATGACTCTTGTACCAGAGGTTAACCTAGCCTGCGAGGCGCAACTCTGTTATGCTACAGTAGCGATGGTTACTGACTACGACGTCTGGGCTGAGAGGCCTGTTACAGCCGGGGAAGTTGTTAGAGTTATGGAGGAGAACACTGTTAAGGCTAGGAGTTTAATACCTTTGATCGTGAAGAAGATACCTGATAAGCCTGATGAGCGGATGTGTAGTTGTTGCAGAAGCTTAGAGACAGCTCTTATCTAAAACATTTTGTAGAGAGGTTGGGCAGCCTAGAGAGGAAAGCCTCTAATCTCATCAACAGTCTGCCTCAACACATTCTATTGGAAGCCCCCCTCGTAGTGTCGTATGATAGGCTCGGCTACCTGCCCGCCTCACTAGTCTTCTGGTTCAACACCATCCTAAACCCCTCCAGGATGGTTTTGCTGAGCGACTTCGGCAGTGTGATCTACCATATAGCCCCCTACCGTGAGGGGGATTCGGTAATAGCCTTTGCCTCAAACCCGTACACCCCAAGTGTCTACGAGTTCCTCCAGACCGCGAACTCCCTTGGCCTGGAAGCACATGTATTCCTCCCGTCTCCGCAGGACTCCAAGGTTAGAGAGGCCCTGAACCGCTTCAGGAACCTGCATTACCTCGAGGTATGGGATGAAGTTGAGGCTTCTCTAGCAGAGGCTATAGGGGTATTCGGCTTCTACTCCAAAGCTTTCAAGGACAGGCTGGGCAGGAGGGGGGTGAATCTCCAGAAGCATGGGGAAGAGGGCTTCAGCGTTATAGCTGAGGAGCTAGCCCGCAAATATTCCGACGTGTTGGAGAAAATTCTCGCTGAGAGAGAGCTATTTGTCTCCTCGACAAAAATGCTTGAGCCAGCAGGCCTATCATTCTCCCAGGCCCTGAGGAACATTGGTGTAAGATCGGTTTACACACCCCTGGATCAAATACCGGGGTCAAGTACTGTACTACTGCTGACCAGTAGCGTGGAGGAATTCCTTGTGAAGAAGAGAGTAGTCGAGTTGACGCACCAGGGTTGTAGAGTACACGGCTTGCAGTTGAATACTGATCCGCTGGAGTCTCTCGTATACGTCGGGATACTCGCTCTCTTCGTAAGCAGATTGAAATCTTTTTAAGCATCCAGTATAAACGTGTAGTTGAGTGAGAGGAACAATGCCGGGTGCCAAGTATTTCAAGCGGAAGCTAGTGTACACTTCTCTAATCGCCATGGGAATAGGCGGGTTCCTAATATCCTATAACCCTGGGGTTTACAGTGTTGTAGGCGGCTTAGTATTGATCATCCTACCCATCATATACTTAGCCAAGTATGCCGACTACGTTAAAAGCGTGAGGGAGACCTCAGCTCTAGTCGCGTTATCCACAGTCTTCATGGGGCTGGGTGCCTTACTAGCCTATGTTTTAAGCGGCTCATACTACTCTCAGTTCACGGCAACAAGCCTGATATTGGCACTGTTTATTACAGGCCTAGCCTCCCTGAGGCTGTACACGAGATGAAGATTGGCATTATCCACTACAGGTCAACGCTGTCCGAGTCTACCATGGACTTAATGAAGGCTGCATCCGAGCAGAACATTGAGACAGAGTACATTAGGGTTCAAGGGCTCGACTCCTACATTAAAGGCGGTGATATCGTCGTAAAATACAACGACAGGGATCTCGACATAGACGTAGCCATCCTAAGAGGGGTAGGGATGTTTATGTCGTTAGAGGTCTTCATGAAGAGGGTGGGCGTGCTGGAGGCGTTGGCTAGAAAGATACCGGTGGTAAACGACCCAGCCTCCTCGGTTGTCGCTAGAGACAAGTGGAGGAGTCTTATGCAACTGGCCTCCTCAGGTCTACCAGTCCCCGACACCATGGTTACCGAAAACCCCTTTACGGCGATGAGGTACACTGCGAGAGTTGGGAGAGCTGTCTTAAAGCCCCTAATGGGTAGCCTGGGTCTCGGCTCCGCGCTCGTTGAAGACCCGGATATAGCGTTCCAGCTGAGTAGGGGTTTGACCTCTATGGGCCTCCCAAGCTACTACCAAGTGTTCCTGGATAAACCTGGGTTCGACCTGAGGGTTTTCGTCGTCGGCGATAGAGCTGTAGCCGGTATGAAGAGGGTTATTGAGGGGAAATGGAAGACGAACATCGCACAGGGGGCTAGAGGCAAGGCTATCAGCGAGAGCGACTACCCGGAGGCCTTTAAACTAGCTGTCGAGGCGGTGAAAGCCCTGAAGCTCGACTACGCTGGAGTCGACCTGACCTTCGACAAGAAGACGGGTGGGCTCTTCATTCTCGAAGTCAACGCTTTCCCGCAGTGGCATGGGTTGAAGCAGGCGACCGGTGTAGACCCGGCGAAATTTATTATAAGACACGTTGCCGATAAAGTTAGGAAGTGAGATGATGACTAGTAAACCGCCCGAAGACGTGGGGAAGAGCTCTCACCCTGATCACCCCTCGTGACCTGGGTAAAAACCCTGAAGATGTGGTGGGTTTGAGCTCCGTAGTCAAATCATATATATACGGCGTTTACCTGGCCGTGAACACTCCTGTCAAACCAGGCGGGTATCATAGGCTACGCGCCGACCCTGAGTCCATAAGTTTAGTCTGCAACAGTATTTCCACACTGGACTCGGCCAGCGACGCGTTTACTCTCGGGGAGAGAGTTAGGAGAGGGGATCTCTCCCTCCCCTCGGTCGAGATCGGCAAGCTTCTAGGTAGGGCTTTCAGAGAGGCGTTTAGGTGGTGTGAGGGAAGAGTCTTCCCCTCGATGATCGCGCCCAGCCTGATATTCATCTTTTCGCTGGGCTACACAGGGGCTGAAAGCATCCTGAGGGAGAGTAATCAGATCAAGCAGATCATCGAAAGCCTTCTATCCTCCAGCAGGCCAAGGGATGCAAGGGCTTTTCTCGACGCGTTGAAGAGCGTGCACAGGACGGACATGCTGGATCACCTATCCTCAGTGGACTTGACTGGAGTTACCCTGGTTAGCCAAGGCGTCTCCCTAAGCGAAGTCTTCAGAGCCCTGTCGTCGAAGTGGCCTGCTTTCACGCTACTCGACACGCGTGAGTACGCTGTGGTGGGACTGTTGAAGAATATGATCAACTATAAGAAGAAGTACAGGAGTGTGGAGGCGAGCATACTTGCCACATACCTCGATTTGATCGCGAATAAAATACCCAGCGACTTGAAGCACGTGTTTGCGGAGATAGTGGAGATGGGTCTAACAAGCAGAGAAGCCGCTAAGAAACTGCTGGAGCTCGACGTCGAAGTCAGGAGACGCGGGTTCAGCTTCAATGAGTATGTCGAGGAGCTTGCGGTGTTAACATTCCTAGGCGTCTACGAGGGCCTGCTCGCCTCCTAGGCTTCTCCCAGGGCATGGATGCACCCACGATAAATCACAGCTGGCCGCCCCGGCCCTACGGGCCCTCCCTGCCTTCACCCCTCCTCATACATGTTTAACACGTTAGCACAAGCTAGGGGCTCGTTATCCATGAACAAACACGTGGGGAGAAAACCAGTAAATTAAAGCCGTATGTTAAAAGCTATTCACAACTAATCTTCAGGTAAATTCAATCCTGCCGCAGGCTTCCACGGCCCTCCAACATACCTCTAAGTCTCCTCTCAAGGCTCCACTCCAGCCATTTAAACGTGGCTTTAACGCCTCTCGAGCCAAAGTGGGGTTGAAGCATCCCTTTCCTAATGGACTCCATCACCTCTTCTACACCTAGGTCGCCTGCTTCGATAACAGTGTATGCTGAGCCTATCTGCTCGGAGACGTGGGCATCGCTGTTGGCTAAGCCTGGTAAACCCAGTTCCCTCGCAGCCTCCAGTGCCCTCCTATTCGATTTCTTCGTGGAGGAGGCGTTCCACACTTCGATAGCATCCCACCCTCTCACAGAGTAAACTGCTTCCCCTATGCCAAGCCTAAACAAGTCGAAGGGGTGGGCTGGGACCACGAGGCAGTTGTTCTCATGGGCTTTATCAACGAGGTCTAGGAGCCTGAAAGGGGTCTCGAATGGATGCTCGCAGTATACAAGCACGTCGCCTTTATCAGTCCTTACCTCACTGCCGGGTATTACCAGGAGGTCGACCCCGCTTTTAGGCAAGAGCCTGATCGCCTTCATGGAACCCTCGAAAGTATTGTGGTCGCTTATGGAGATAACGCTAAACCCCTTGGCCAACGCGTGTTGTATTATCCCGCTAGGCGGGTCTCTCCCATCGCTGTAGACCGAGTGTATGTGGAGGTCTGCTTTCAACTTCAACCCTGCCACCCTTTTGGTTTTTTAACTTCGAGAACCCCTTCATTAATCTGAGTTGAGTAATGGATCTCTATGGTAGTTAAAATAATCGTTGACCCAGAGAAGTGCGATAAGTGCCTGCTCTGCGTCGAGCTGTGCCCTCTCGGAGTCTTCTACACCAGTGAAAACAAAGGTATCGGGGTCGACGATTCAAAGTGTATTGGTTGTCTAGCCTGCCTCCCCTTATGCCCTAGGAGGGCTATCAAGGCCTTTGTTGCCGGTAGGATTCTTCCAGAGGGAAGTAGGGCTTGAGCTCTCCCCCGCAGTAAGGGCACCTGTAGTGCAGGCCCCTCGCATGGGCGCTGCAGAAGTAAGCTTCCCTACCTTTCGACACGCAGGTGGGGCAGTAGAACACGTCTTTCGTGTCGTATGCTTGGAATAAGTCCAGCTGCCTGTTACATATCGCGCATTTCACAGTGGTCCAGCCTTTATGCCCCGGCTTCTCAACACCTCTCAGCAAGCCTATTGTCATGGCCATCCACCCGGTAAAGCATGTGATGTATTAAATGGTGGAACTAGGCTTTTATAATTTATCGAGTGGTCGAGATGCCTTTAATCCTAGCGACAGGCGACGTCCACGCCCCGGTATACGCGGAATCCTTCATCAAGTCCCTCGCGAAAATCAGCGTTAAACCCGACCTAGTACTTCTGGCGGGGGATCTCGTGGAGCATAACAAGGTGAAGGCTTTTAATACAGTGTACACGGTGCTATTGGAGAAGTTTTCTTCAACACCTGTCATCGCAGTATTCGGGAACGAGGAGTACATCGGGTTCGAGAACGAGTACAGGAGGATGTATCCGGGGATAAAGTGGTTGAACGACGAGATCCACGAGATAACCGCCGGCGGCAGGGGAATCTGCATCGTAGGCTCCCGGGGTGCTTTGAACAAGCCGACGAAGTGGCAGGAGAGAAATCTCCCGGGTTTGAAAGACTACTATAGGAGGCTCCCCGGTAAACTCCTCGAGCTGGCATCGGAGTGCAAGAGGCTGGGAAGCGAGATTATAATTCTACTAACCCACTACGGGGTAACGTTCAAGAACCTCGCGGGGGAACCCGCCGGCATATGGGATTATCTTGCCTCGCCGGAGCTCGAGAAGATCCTCGTTAAAGGTGGCTTCAACGCCTCTATTCACGCACACGCACACAGGGGGTTCTACGAGAAGGTGATGGTTGATTCAGTCCCCGTGTACAATGTATCCTTCCCGGCTAGAGGCAGGCCTGTTGAAATAAACTTGGGCTGAGTTCAGCTGATAAAAACGCCGGCGCCTATTTCAACGGCGTTTGACGGCGGGTTCTCGTAGAGTTCAACATCCTCTAGTCTGTGGAGAGAAGCCAGCTCCTGGAGAACCCCGCTCACACTCCTCGGCAGGTAGACTTTTCTCTTCAACGAGTCTGTTAAACGCATGTTATTCTTCTTCTTGTAGCCCCATATAGCTGAATCTATGTTTACAACGAGTTCAGCCAATTCAGGACTTTTCGCCAGGAACTCTGGGCTCGCCCTCGGGAACTCCTCCACGTGGACGCTCCTCTGGTAAAGCTCCCTGTAAATCGTGTCCGTTATAAAAGGCATTATAGGCGCGAGCATCTTCAACACGCTCCTCAAAACGTAGTGTAGAGTAAACCAGGCCCCCTTCTGCTCCTCCACGCTGTAGCTATCATCCTGGTTGTAAGCCCTGGACTTCACGAGCTCCAAGTAGTGTGAGGCGAAATAGTTCCAGGTGAACTGGTATATCTCGTGCGCCGGCTCGTACACGTCTAGATCCATGTAGGCTTTGTCAACCTTCTCCACAACCCTGCTGAGGTATGCTAGCGTCGCTTCATCTATGGGCCTCAGCTTATAATCCTCTGGCTCAGGGAAGCTTGATATAAACCTCGCTATGTTCCACAGCTTAGTCGCGAACATCAACCCTGTCCTTATCAGTTGCTCGGAGAACCTGTAGTCGTAGCCCAGCCTCCCGCTGGCTGCAGCCCAAAACCTGAAAGCGTCGGCGCCGTATTTCTCCAGGTAGGGCTCTGGGTCTATGATATTCCCCTTGGACTTGTGCATCTCCTCCCCTTTCTCATCCAGCCCCATGCCCGTTATCCTAACCCACTTGAAAGCCGGCTCTCCCCTCAGCTGGTATACTCTCAGAATCGAGTAGTAGAGCCACGTCCTTATGATGTCGACGCCCTGGGGCCTCAGAGTGTATTTAACCTTCTTGAACAGCTCTGTGTTATGCATGTAGCCTGAAGCGTACAAGACCGAGATACTGCTGTCAAACCAGGTGTCGAATACTTTCCTCTCGCCGACAATCCTGTCCCTCGGCGCACCGCACACAGGGCATTTATCCCACGGCGGCTCATCCTTCCAGGGCCTGTAGTACCTGCCGGGCTCGGGTAAGAGAATACTCCCGCAGCTAGTGCACCTCCAGACCGGTGCCTCGGTCGCGTAGTATCTATCGCGGCTTATAGGCCAGTCTGTTGAAACACTGTTAACCCAGGCAACAAGTTTCTTCTTGTGGAACTCGGGTTTGAACTCGATCTTACCGATTACCTCGAGAAGCTTGTCTTTGAACTCGACTTGCTTCAAGAACCATTCTCTAGTCGTGATTATCTGGGTCGGTGTCTTACACCTCCAGCAGACGGGTATGGAATGCTGTATGGGCTCTTTCCTGAGGATGAACCCGCCTGCCTCCAGTGTTTCAACAATTCTCCTACGGGCCTCTTCTACTGCGAGGCCGCTTAAAAACCCCGCTTTCCCGCTCATCCTGCCATCCTTATCTATGATCACCTCGGGCTCCAGCCCGAGATCCCTGAACATCTTAACGTCGACGTGGTCGCCGAAGCTACACACCATCATCAAACCTGTGCCGAAGGACGGGTCTACCTCAGGGTGCTCCAGTATTACAAGCTCGTTCCCGTATATGGGGGCGATCGCGTGAAGCCCTTTAAGCCTCGTGTACCTTTCATCCCCTGGCTTGTAGACTAAAGCCTTGCAAGCCCTGAGCAACTCAGGCCTGGTTGTAGCCACAACCACCTCCTCGTTTGTCTCCTTGACCCTGAACTTTATGTAGTAGAGGTGGTCCGTTCTCTCAATATACTCGAGCTCCGAGTCCGCCAGCGTCGTCCTGCACCTAGGGCACCAGTTTACAGGCCTCTCAGCCTCGTAGATCAGGCCCTTCTTGTACAACTCTATGAAGGTCGCCTGGGTTATTGTCCTGTACTTCACGCTGTCTGTGCCATCCCTCCAGTAGTCGAAGCTACACCCGAGCCTCCGCCAGACCCTGACAATATCCTCCTCCGCTTCATCCAGGAACTTTCTGCACAGCTCCAGGAACTTCTCCCTGCCCTCAGGCGTCTTAGCTATCTCATGGGGGTTTAACCCGTACTTCTTCTCAACCTGGACTTCGACGGGCAGGCCGTTCCTATCAGCGTAGAAGGGAACTACTACTGAGAAACCCTTCATACGCAAGTACCTGGCGATCATGTCGATCTGGGAGTAGTGGGCAGCGCCCCCCACATGCCATTTACCGCTTGCGTAGGGTGGCGGCGTGTCTATTACCACTACTTCCCCCGAGCTCGTGTTCGGCTTGTAAAGCCCCTCCTCATCCCATTTCTTCAGTAAATCAACCTCTCTCCTTGGATCCCAGCGTGTCTCCTTGATCTTAGGCTTAAACGTGTTTGACAAAGCGACACCTGCTAGAGCTTACAGCTAGATACATTAAAGTAGAGCCGCGTGGTTATAAAGATTCGGGGGAGGAGTTCTGCGGCTTAGCCTTCACGAGCCTCCATGAAGCGTCGAACACTTTCCTCAACTCCTCGTCTGAGAAAGGCTTCTTCACAACCCACCTCACGTTCAACGTCTCTAAGCCAGCCGGCGTCTTAGAGCCAACAACCACGAGCTCGATTACTTTGCCAGCGAGCTCTGGCTCGAGGCCCGTCGCCGCCTGATTCGAGTATAGTAGGCAGAAGTCGTCTCTCACGCAGACACTCTTCGTGACAGGGTAGTCGAAGCCCCTCTTGTAGACATCGACACTGATATACAGCCTATCCTCTTCTTCCACGACAAGCATCCTGTAGTAGTCGCTGAAGTGAAGCTCCCTCACTCCGCTCCCGCTCATTTCTCTACGACACCTGCCTGTAGGCTAGCTTATATTCATCGGCTATCCTGTAAGCCTCTAATATCTCCTCTCTCCTCAGCCTCCTGGCGATCTCCCTGTATTTCTCCGGGTACTTTAACACTAGGTGCTCGGGGTGGTATTGATCCATGACGTTTACAAGCGCCCTCATGGCGTTCCCGGCTATCCACTTTAACACAGGCCTCGTGCAACACTCCAAGTGGTTGGGTAGGACAAGGTGTCTTATTATCATGTCTCCTGAGCCGTGCGCTAGCTTGATGTTCCTGGTTGCGACAGCCCAGTAATTCCTAACCTTGCTAAGCCTCCAAGCACACTCGTCGTTCCCGTACTTCAAGTCCGGTAGCCATATGTCGATTACGTCGAGGAGAAGCCTCATCGATTCCTCACTCATGTACATGTTGCTGTTCCAGAGCTGGGGGACGTTGACGTCCAGGTATTTCCAGCTCTCTAATATGAACGGGATGTAGGGTGTGGGCTCGCCTCCAACATGGTTTATGTTTCTCGCACCCCTCAGCCTCAGAGCCTTCTGAACCCGGGCCAGCTCCATGCTCGAGACCACCTGCCCTCCCCGCGCGTTTACCTGGCTTATATCGTAGTTCTGGCAGAAAACACACTTGAAATTGCACCCACCGTAGAATATTGTCCCGCTTGGAACCAAGGGGGCCTCCTCACCCACGTGGAGGAAAGCCGAGTGGACGATGCATTCACGGGAGACAAGGCATACACCCGGCTGGTCACTACCCCTCCTCGCCATACACCTCCTCTCGCAGAGCCTGCAGGGATCCATGAGCCTCCGCGCTAGTGCTATCTTAACGTCCAGGTAGCTGTATCTAGGCTCCGGCCTCTTCATGAACTCCGATGCCGAGCTAACGGTGTCCGCTACCTCCTTGAACACGCTCTCGAACTCTCTTGAAGCCTTCTCGTGGATCCTCCAGAGCTCGACTTCATCGGTTATATCATACGGGTTCTCCTCCAGCTCTACTCTCCGCGCGATCAAGAACTTAGCTGGCTTCTCGTCCACCATTACGCTGTGGTACCATGAAAGCCTCTTCTTAACCTCCTCGTCCTCCCAAACTGTTAGGGCGTCGGGCCTGAGCATGAAGATCTCAAGCATATCCGGCTCAATCATAAGGTCTCTAATTAAGCTCTCTTAAAGCCACACTTTTAGGCTTTACCCACGGTGAGACGGGGTTGAAAGAGGGGTTCGGATCAGCGGGTTAATGCGCCTCAGGTAGCTCCGACAAGAGCTCCTCCAGCGCCCTCCTCACCCTCTCGGTGAGCTCTGAAGCCTTTGCCTTAGAGTAGTTGAAGTGCATCAGCTCTTTCAGCCTGAATATCTTCTCGTGGAAGTGGTTCACGATCTCGCCCAGGCTACTGCCAACCCTCCAGTTGTACGCGAAAACTCTTAGAAACCCGACGACTCCAAGCGCGTCGAGTTTATCGGCGTCGCTCAGCACGAGGGCTTCAACGGACTTCGGCTCCACCTTCATAGCCTTAGAATAGCTGAAGCTGTGGTATTCTATAGCGTTTACTACCTTCTCAACCACCCCGCCACCCACACCCTTATCCTCGAGGAAGCCCCTCGCGAACACGGCTGAGTAGTACGCGTGGGGCTCCCCTATCACCCTCCCTATGTCGTGGAGGTAGACGGCGAGGTCGAGGATCAAGGGGTCTACGCTCAGGTTCTCGGCTCTAACAATCTCCCAAGCCCACTTCCTGACCCGCTCAACGTGGGGGTACCCGTGGTCGAATCCCCTGCCCAACGCCCCCTCTGCTAATCGCTTGGCCTCAGCCACCAAGTCCTCCATGGAGCCCGCCTCCTCCTAGATTTAAAGGGGCTTACTCTTTTAACCCGTGGACTCATCTCACCGGCTTAGACACTTCGAGAGCTCGAGGTAGGCTCTCCTAAGCAACTCCGCTTTATCGGCTTCAAAGCACCCCCTTAGCCCCGCGACCACTTCCTCTACAGGGGTCTTGCTCCTAAGAGCCCCCATGAGCCTCCACGTCAAGGCGTCTAGCTTAACACACTCCACACCAGCCCTCTTGCACAGCTCTCTCATGAGATCCAAGCCCAGCCTCCTGCGCTTGGTCATCAACTCGCTGACGCATTCCTCGACACGCCCCTCGCATCCTCTCACAATGCAACTCGACACCAGGAGGAGCGCGTTCCTCCTGTCAAGCGGTATGGGTATGTCGCCGGCTGTATCGGATCCGCAGGCCAGGCACACATACCTCATCATCTTCCCGGCGAAGACTATGGTCTTGTCCTCGGGGCTCCCGCCTAGGAGGGAGGCCAGCTCGGCCACGAGGGCGGGGAGGTTTGAGCAGTACTTCAGCGGCTCCCTCTCCAGTTTACCAGCGAGGTCAGACGAGTAGAATCTCCTGAGCCTCGCCAGCTTGCTGGCAAGCCTAGCTTTGTTGAAGCTTGTTGACTCAAGGAACTCCACGTGGGTCTCGTAGAAGCTTTCACCCGGCCTAGAGGAAGCCCACTTAGAGAACTCCTCCCAGTAGACTTCACCCCTAGTACTCAGCTGGTAGCTGATGATCGAGTTTGCTACAGCAAGGACTGAAGCGTTGCCGCACCCGAAGTTTTCTACAAGCCTCTTAACAGCGGTGAACTGGGGGTCGAACCTCTCGAAGCAGGCCGCGTATCCTGCTATACCCTTCAATAGGTTCGACAATTCAATAAGCCTGTTCTCGTCGACCCAAATCATCCCAACCATCTTTCCCCATTTAGAAAATGTGTGGGGAAGGTAAAACTCGTTGTGTTGGAGGTGGCTTTAAGCAACGTGCTCAACGCTGTTTCAGCATCTGCACACAGGTGCTCCCCTCCAATGAAATACGGGGCTACCACGCTCTACATTGGCTACAATGATGCTCATCCCAGCTGGCGCCGCTTTAAACTGCGCCTCCCCCACCCTGTAAATTATTTAACGGCCACGCAATTCACTCCATTATTGTTTGCCTTAGAGGGTGCCCATGTACCACGTCTCCCTTGACACCAGGGTAGGGGGAGAAGAGGCGGCGAGGCTCTCCGAGGCCTTGTCCAAAATCCTGGGCGAGCCGCTGTGCGAGGAGGGAAGTGTACGCTTGTTCCGCAGGGGGGATGTCATAGTGTTGTTCATTGCAAGAGGGGGGTTCGTCTACATAGACATACTCGGCCCCGAGGGAAGTGTAGAGGAGGTTTTGCTGGGTTTAAGGGGCTACCTCCCCACGTCTAGAGTGTATGTGAGGGGGATCGAGCGTTTCGAGGACTAAGCTTTGGAGCAGGTTTGGGGGAGGATCCTGGAAGACCCCCTTTGAACGCGTCTCAGCTAGGGTAACGGTCTTCACCGATCTGTAAACCGTCGTCTCATCACACTACATTTATACTCCTACACGGGAGTTTAAATCACTGGTGTCCAGTTGGGCTTGAGAGACTACCTCGCGATGACTAGGCCTGTCAACAGCTTTATGAGCGGTGCGGGGGCCGCGATGGCTCTAACACTATACGAGGGATACAGGCCTGGGAGTGTGTGGCTCCTCCTCCTAGCCTTCGCTACCGGCTACCTCTCCACAGCATCCTCCATGCTCGTGAACGACTACGTTGACGCCTACGTTGACTCATTGAACAAGCCTTGGAAGCCGATCCCGTCGGGGCGGGTTAGACCAGTCACCGTGAGGAACCTTGGTTTAGCTCTAGCAACGCTCTCAGTCCTCCTAAACGCAACGGCCCCACCTCTGCTCCACGTAGGCCCCGGGGCCTTCGCCGCCGCCCTAGCCTACACCCTCCTAGGTCTGGCTTACAGCTACTCGAGGAGGTTCTGGTGGAGCCACTTCCTAGTCTCGGCCTCCACCACGGGGCCCGTGGTATACGGGTTCGCCCTGGCTGGGGCGCCTGGGGGTAGGGCGTTGTTCACCCTGGTCTTCTCGGCTGTTGTGTTCACTGTCACGACTGGGAGGGAGATTGTAAAATCCCTGCAGGACATGGAGGGGGATAGGAGGGTGGGCTATAGGACGATACCGATTGTCTTCGGGGTGGAGGCGGCGAGGCGCGGGGTTCTGGCGGCGGGGTTAGCCTCCATCCCTTTGAGCTGGCTGGCATACCTCGCCGGGGGCAACGTGGTTTTCCTGGTGCTTATAACCCTAGCTGCCTTGGCATACCTCGCCCAGTGCTTGAGCGCGTATAAAAACCCCTTCGACAAGGAGGGGCTTGAGAAGGCGAGGGTTGGCATGATGGCGTCCATGCTGATCGGGTTAACAGCCTTCTGGGCCTCGGGGCTCTGAAGTTTAAGCCTTGTGCTCGAAGACGCTTGACGCGAACTTCTTGTACCTCCCAATGCTGGCCGTGGCGCTCGGGTCGACGCCCCTCAAGCCGGCTAGCTTGACGCTCGCTAGGCCGAAGAGGAGGGCGGCGTAGAGCACCTTGCCTAGCAGGCTGGCGCCTTTGAGGGGTATGGTTAAAACAGGTCTCCCGTGACTCTTATACTCTTCAACCATGAACTCGACCAGGTTCCTCCCCACCTTGTCATCTGGGTCGTAGAACGCGATGGCCCTGTAGGAGGTGAAGAGGGGTCTCTCGTAGCCGACTATATCGTTGTGCATCCACTCCGGGGCTACATCGACTTTAACTATGGTCTTCGAGTTCTCGTTGAACTCCGATTTAGCCCTGACGGCGAGGGCTTCGAGGGGGCTGTGGGTTGCCACGACCAGGAGGTCACCGCTGTATGCGAAGGAGGCTATCTCGGACGCCTCGACTGCGATCCCTGGTTTATCGGATTCAAGGCCCGCCCTAGCGTGCTCGACCTCGCTCCTGCCAGCTATGCTCAACCCGCTTGAGTCCAGTATGCTTAAGACTCCTGTGAGCATGTGGGGGAAGCTTACCCTGGGCAGGAGCCCGCTGGGGGTTTTAAACAATGGGAGCCCCTTCTCAGCTGCCACCCTGCCTAGTACGCCCCCGCTTGTCACGACAGCCACTCTAGCCCCTTTCTCCAGGGCTCTCAGGGTCGCTGTTATGGTCTCGTGGGTGTTCCCGCTGTAGCTGACGGCTATGAAAAGAGTCTTCTCGGAGACGTATGAGGGGATCACGTGGGATTTAACTACTTCAACCGGGGTGCCGAGCCTCCCGAGGGCGAGTAGCTTGACGGCATCGCCTATGATGCCGCTGCCCCCCATGCCGGATAAAACCACGTTGTCGAACTCTCCTCTAACCCCCACGCTACCCCATTCTGCTAGGGCCTCCTCTATGAGTCTAGGCCAGTTCAAGTATGCTTCTTCCATGCCACCACCAATCTAATCTACTTTATACGGGGTGTGTTTTTAATTGTAGGTAATTGTAGGTTGGAGTGGGCTCCTTGCGTTTAACCGGCATCCTCTCGGCGGGGAGGCATATCGTATACTCAACCGACCTCAACATACTCTTGAAGCTGGCTACCATCCTGGTCGAGGAGCTGAAGCCGAGGGCGGTGTATGTGGTCGCTGAGGGAGGGGTCTTGGGGTTGCTGGCCGGGATTATAGGTGAGGCGGGTGGGAGGGTCTTCCTGGCGGAGGATGTGGAAGAGGCTGGCGGCCCAGGGGACTCTGTTGTCATCTGCATAAACAAGCCCTGCTTCACCACGCCTTCCAGTAGCGTCATCGTCCTCACGACCGAGAGGGTGAGGGCCCCGGGCTCCTTCACACGCCACTACTTGAGGAGGCTGGACTGGGGGGTCTACGCCTTCGAGACCCCGGGTGAGGCTGGGAGGGTTGTCCTCACGGTCAGGGGCTCTAGGGTGGTCGAGGGCACAGGCCTCACGCCAGTCGAGGAGAAAGCCCTGGATCTAGTGAGGAACGCTATGCTGGAGTACGGGGAGTTGAAGGTGGGGGATGCAGTCTTCATCATTGAGAGAGAGCTGGGTGTTTCAAGGGATGCGGCTAGGAGGATCTTCTCCAAGCTAGTCTCCTTAAAGTACCTCAGGGTCAGGGGTGGGGCCGTCGAGCTGGCTTGACCCCGCGGAACCCCAGGGGAGTCTCCTAGCAATTCCAGGGCTCAGGGGTTTGAGCCTGGACGAGGAACCACTGGCTCCCAACGGTTTGGCCGCGGGTGATCTCAGGAGGGGAATGTAGGGTTGTGTTAGCCTTGGCAGGGGGTTGTAGCCAAGGGGTAGCCTAGGCCTGGTTCAGGTTGAGGCTGGCTACTCAGAGAAGCCTGTAGTCCTGGGCGGCGAGCTGGAGTAGAGTGAGCATGGTGATAGGTGGGTAGGAGGAGAACCCGTAAACTCTTAGAATAGAGGTTCAGGGGGTCTACGCCGCAGGCAGGTTCAGAGCGCAAGTCGCACCCGAGCCCGCGTGGGCTTAACGCTCTCGCTCCGGGTGAGTAGCTACGGCGTCGGGCTTTTGGGAGCGGCGGGCTGAACCCCTCGGGGAAACCCCCTAGGGGCTTACACCCCCGCCCCATCAACCCCGTCTTCTACGGGAGCCCTAACCGCCACGGGTTGCCCCGTGGCGGACGGCCGCCTCGTCTCGGGGAGGGGTTCCCGCTTAGATGCTTTCAGCGGTTACCCCCATGCGGCGTGGCTGCCCGGCGTTGCCCGCCAGGACAACCGGTAGACTAGAGGCCGCGGCGCCCCGTTCCTCTCGTACTGAGGGCACCTTCCCCTCAGGCGGCCCGCGCCCCCCGCGGGTAGAGTCCGACCTGTCTCACGACGGTCTAAACCCAGCTCACGTTCCCCTTTAATGGGCGGGCAGCCCCACCCTTGGGGGCTGCTGCACCCCCAGGATGGGAAGAGCCGACATCGATGTAGCAAACCGCGGGGTCGATGGGAGCTCTCGCCCGCGACGACCCTGTTATCCCTGGGGTAACTTTTCTGTCATGCCCGGCCCCCACCGAGGGGGACACGAGCGTTCGCTAGGCCGCGGTTTCCCGTCCGGACCCCTTGTGTTCAAGGGTCCGGTCAGGCCGGCTTTTGCCCTTGCACTCTACGGCGGAGCTCTGACCCGCCTGAGCCGACCTTTGGGCGCCCGTGTTACCTTTTCGCGGGCGTGCCGCCCCAGCCGAACCGCCCACCTGGCGTTGTCCCCCGGGTCTCCCCGGGGTGAGGCCCCCAGGCCGGGGTGGGTGGTGTTTCATTGGCGCCTCCGCCACGCCCGGAGGCGTGGCTTCACAGGCTCCCACCTACGCTACGCACCGCGGCCCAGGGGTCAGCGCCAGGCTGCGGTAAAGCTCCACAGGGACTTATCGCCCTGCGGGGGGTTGCCGGCCTGTGCACCGGCTCCGTGTCTTCACGGGGCCCCGGGCCAGGACAGTGGGGACCTCGTTGATCCATTCATGCGCGCCGGAACTTACCCGGCAAGGCATTTGGCTACCTTAAGAGAGTCAGAGTTACTCCCGGCCTTCAGCGGCGCTTCGCCGGGTTGTACCCCGGTTTCACGGACCGCCAGTGGCCAGGATTCAGCCCCCGTACAAACCCTTTCGGGCTAGCGGGGACCTATGTTTTTATTAAACAGTCAGGCCCCCCTAGGCACTGCGACCTGCGGTTCCAGAGGTGGGCCTCCAGAACCGCAGGCACCCCTTCTCCCGAAGTTACAGGGCCAATTTGCCGAGTTCCCTGGCCCGGGTTATCCCCCACACGCCTGGGGCTACTCACCCAGGAGCACCTGTGTCGGTTCTCGGTACGGGCGCGGGGGATCGCTCCCTGCCCCCTTTTCAAGGGCCCCCGGAGTCAGCGGAAGGCTCCTAACGGAGCCCCATTCCCGGCTTCAGCCCCTTCTCACCATTACGGTACTCCGGGGCCTTCACCGGTTAGCTGGGTCGCGGCTATTCAGCCGCCCCCAGTCCGCCTATCCGGAGGCGTTGGAGGCAGGGCTTGCGTTGCCGCACCTACCCCCGCGGCACGGGAATATTAACCCGTTTCCCTTTCCCCGGATCCGTGTTACGGCCCGGGTTAGGACCGGCTAACCCTCGGCCGACGACCGTTGCCGAGGAACCCTGGTCCTTTCCGGCGGAGGGGATTCCCACCCCTCTTCGCTGTTACTGCCGCCGGGATCTGCACTCGGATCGGGTCCACCGGACCTCACGGCCCGGCTTCTGCCCCGACCCGACGCCCGCCTACCAGCGCAACCCCATTGGGGCTGCGCCCCGGGGTCTCGGCGGCCGGCTTAAGCCCCGACCAATCTTCGGGGCCCCACGGCTCGGCGGGTGAGCTGTTACGCACTCCTTAGAGGCTGGCTGCTGTTAGGCCCACCTCCCCGCTGTCTGAGCCGTGGGACGCCCTTTAAGATTGGCACTTAGCCGGCACTTAGGGGCCTTAACCCCGGTCTGGGTTGTTCCCCTCTCGGCTCCCACCCTTACGGCGGGAAGCCCCACTCCCGCCTTCTACGGTGGCTACGGGTTCGGAGTTGGACTGGAGGCCGGAGCCTTTCGGCTCCTGCACCCCCAATCCGTAGCTCTACCCCGTAGCCCACCTCAGGCGGGGCTGGGCTGAGACCCACTTCGGCGGGAACCAGCTATCACCGGGCTTGATTGGTCTTTTGCCCCTAGACGGGGGTCATGGGAACGAATTGCACGTCAGAACCCTTTCGGGCCTCCACCGGGGTTTCCCCCGGCTTCGCCCTGCCCCCGCCTAGATCGCCCGGTTTCTGGTCCCACGGTAGTGACTCCGGGCTCTTTGGAACCCCGCCCCTCGCCACGGTTTAACCGTGGTTGCGGGCTTGTCGGTTTCCCTGCGCCTCCGGGGTTAACCCCCTTAGGCTCGCCACTACCGTGGACTCCCCGGCCCGTGTTTCAAGACGGACGGGGCCACCCTGATCCGCCCCTCTCGTACTCCCGGGTCGCCCCGGTTTCCTTCGAGGGGCCTCATTTCTTTAGGGCGGCGCCGTATGTAGCCGCCTGGTTTCAGGCTCTTTTCACCCCCCTTGCGGGGTGCTTTTCAGCTTTCCCTCACGGTACTAAGTTCGCTATCGGTCTCGGGACGTATTTAGCCTTGGAGGTCGGTGACCCCCGACTTCCCACGGCAAAACCAAGCCGTGGTACTCTGCTCCACGGCGCAAGCCCCCACAGTTTAGCCTACGGGGCTGTCACCCTCTACGGCGGGCCTTTCCAGGCCACTTCGGCTACTGTGGGTCGGCTTGCTCGGGGTCGAACCCCTAGCCGTGGAGCCAGTAACCCCACATCCCCCCACGGTCTTCCCGTGAGGGTTTGGTTTAGGCTACCCCCCTTTCGGTCGCCCCTACTCAGGGGATCTCGTTTGATTTCTTCTCCTCCCCCTACTAAGATGTTTCCGTTCGGGGGGTTCCCGCCCGGTACTCCCTCGCGGTTTCCCGGGCGCCACGGGCTTAGAGCCCGTGGCAGGAGGTCCCATTCGGCGATCCCGGGTTCAACGGCTGCCTGCGCCTACCCCGGGCTTATCGCAGCTTACCACGGCCTTCCTCGGCGCCCGAGCCGAGCCATCCACCAGGCGGCTTCCTCGCCGTAGCCCGGAACGCGGGAGCTTCGCCCACGCGGGACTCGATTAGTGCCTGCGCTCTGAACCTGCCTGCGGCGCTCATCTCCCCCTTCCGTTCTCGAAGGAGGAATAACGCCCTTCGCACAGGGCTCGCCTGAGCCCCGTGCTGCATCGCAACGGGGGGTGGGGTGGCGGCGGCTCTTCACGTAGCATGTCTCCCCGCGGCGGGGTAGCAGGAGGTGATCCAGCCGCAGGTTCCCCTACGGCTACCTTGTTACGACTTCTCCCCCCTCAGGAGGAGGGAGTTCGACCCGGCCTCTTACGAGACCAGGCCTCACTCCCTCCTCCCTTGGGTGGAGCGACGGGCGGTGTGTGCAAGGAGCAGGGACGTATTCACCGCGCGCTGATGACGCGCGGTTACTAGGGATTCCGCGTTCACGAGGGCGAGTTGCAGCCCTCGATCCCAACTACGGCGGGGTTTGAGGGATTACCTCCCCCTTTCGGGTTCGGATCCCGCTGTCCCCGCCATTGTAGCCCGCGTGTAGCCCGGGGGTTTCCCGGCCGTGGTCCCGGGGGGTAAGAAAGCGTAAGTGAAAATGGATTCATTGAATAAGAGCTAGGTTTATCCTATCATCTTTTATCCTGGATAATCTTTCTTTATGAGCAGGGTTTTGAAGGTGAAGAGCTAAACTCCACGGATTTCTATCTATGTGTATTTCGTACCCATCTTTTTTATCGGCTTTACTGGTAATTATGCCGAGGCTATGGAGTACCTGTCGCATCCAATCTCTGAGCTCTCTACTCTTTGTCTTTACTCCAATACGTAGGTAGTAGTAGGTTTTCCCGTTGGGTTTCCTCTTGACTTGCTCTACCCAGCCATCCCCATCTATGAATCCGACAATATACCATAAGGGATCGCATCTGGTGGGAGGTTTTAGTGAATATGATTTTTTACCAGTTCTAATACCGTTACTGAGCAGATAGCTGAAGAAGTCCTTATCCCTCATCTTTATTTTCCATACACCCGCGCTTCTATCGAAGAATACTGACGATATCTTGATATTGCTATTCCTGATCAACTCTGCTAGCCAATCAATGAATCTCCTGTCTTTTTGAGCCAGTACTATACACCCACTACTCTCAAGATGCCCATCTGCGGCAATTAATCCACACAAGTAGGACCAAGAGTCCAAGACAGAACCACCAAGTCCCCAACAACCCGCCCGGGAGCCACGGCTTTCGGGGCCTCAGCGGGGCTCTCATAAGAGAAGCCCCTATGCTGACCTGCCGTGGCCCCCTCCTTCCTCCGCCTTAAACGGCGGCAGTCCCCCTAGTGTGCCCCGAGGCCGGAGCCCCGGGTGGCAACTAGGGGCGGGGGTCTCGCTCGTTTCCGGACTTAACCGGACACTTCACAGCACGAGCTGGCGACGGCCATGCACCTCCTCTCAGCGCGTCGGGCAAGGTCGTTAGCCTGGCCGTCATCCTGCTGTCGCCCCCGGTGAGGTTCCCGGCGTTGACTCCAATTGAACCGCAGGCTCCACCCCTTGTGGTGCTCCCCCGCCAATTCCTTTAAGTTTCAGCCTTGCGGCCGTACTCCCCAGGCGGCGGGCTTAACGGCTT
>Ga0080004_1154852_pt1 | contig 154892 bp, 140 predicted proteins | sample WasSprMetagenome_FD_69207 | JGI IMG/M metagenome (GOLD analysis project Ga0080004, IMG submission 69207) | Sulfidic aquatic microbial communities from Washburn Spring, Yellowstone National Park, USA - WS (SPADES assembly) (version 2) | ecosystem: Environmental > Aquatic > Thermal springs > Hot...
AAGGCGAAAATGAGAAATGATGAGCCGTCTTTTCGTAATCCGTTTTCGCAATCCGCAATTCGATATCCTTTGTAGGGGCAGGCCCCTGTGCCTGCCCATGATTTTGGCAACACAAGAGGGTTGCTTATTGGGGTTTGTAATGCTATCATTGTAGCATGGAAGGGGTTCTTGCTCATAGGTCTTACGTAGGAAGCATAGGGAGGTGAGGAAGACGAGGGCATAGATACGGCCGAGTTATGGGCTGGGCTAAGACCTTGCACCCCGGATGGGTTACCGATAATAGGCAGGGCATCCAAATGGGAGAACCTCATCATTGCGACGGGCCATTCGACGATAAGTCAGGCATTAGGGCCTATAACCGGTAAGCTCATTTCACAGATCTTGGGCGGGGAGAAGCCCGAGCTCGTTAAACCTCCAACGTTAACCCCGCATGCTTTGGGGGCTTCATAGTTTATTATATCGCATTATCCCCCATTTTGTGCTTTGTTGAACAACCGTTCAACCCCAATCTTTGGTTCTATCACAATTATACCACAAACTATCCCGCTTGTCAACCCCTTGTGATCTATCGTGTAAAATGTTACCGGAGCCATGCGGTTCACTCAAATGATAATGTTACCGGAGGTAAGATGAGAATGGAGGAGAAGATGAGCATAGAGGAGCGATACCAATATCTGCGCAGGATGAAGAAGAGATACATTAAGGCTAACAGAAAGGAGCGGAGCCACCTCCTTGATGAGATGGAAGCTTACACCAACTTGCATAGGAAGAGCCTAATCCGCCTCCTGAGAACCGAGATAATGCGACATCCACGAACCTGGGAGCGAGGCCCATCTTATAGCCCTGAAATCCGTTTGATCATCGCTATGACGGCCAAGGCCCTGGATTACCCTTGTGCCGAAAGGCTTCAACCTGTCCTCCTCCCCACCGCCCAAAACCTGGCTCGCTTGGGAACCTTCTACCTTAACCATGAGCAGGAGGAGGAATTGGCAAGGATCAGCATGGCAACGCTCCGACGTTCCCTGAAAAGCATCCATCGTGATAAACCTCGCCACATCCCACACCCACCCCAAGACCATAACCCCTGGCGTAGGGATGTTCCAATGCTCCGACTCCCTTACAACTTGCAGGAGCCAGGACATCTGGAATTGGACCTCGTGCACCATTGCGGCACCTCAGCATCGGGGGAATATGTCCATATCATGCAAATGGTGGACATCGCCACAGGCTGGGTGGAACAGGTCGCTGTCCTTGGAAGGAGCTACCTGGTTATACAGGATGCTTTCCTTTTCATCCTCAACCGCATCCCATTCCCAATCCTGGAGATCCATCCAGACAACGATATTGCCTTCTTCAACTCCCACCTCATCCTCTTATGGAAAGAGAGAATCCCTGGCCTTATCCTCTGCCGCCCTTATAACAAGAACGATAACAGGTTCGTTGAGCAGAGGAATGGGTTCCTTGTCAGAAGCATGCTTGGATATGAAAGGCTTGATACTGCAGCTCAAACCTCTCTTCTGAACAGGATCTATCAGAAGGTCTGGGTTTACTTCAACCTGTGAGGAAGTTGGTGGCCAAAGATGGGCAAAAAGCTCGGATAAAAAGGAGATTTGACATTTCTCGCCCTCCACCGGATCGGCTTTGTGAGACATGTGTGCTTTCTGAGGAGAAAAAGCAGGAACTATTGGGGCTTAGGGAGAATATCAACCCATTGCAGCTTCGGGAAGAGATTTACCAGTTATTGGAAGAGCTATTCTCCTTGCCAAATGCGGTTCCTGGGGTTACAGAGGACGTGTTCCAGACCTTGCAGTGTCTAAAGATCTCTTCTTCCACCGTTGCTCGGTAACATTATCATTTGATTTGACACGCCCCTCACCGCAGAGAGAGCCGACACCTCCCCCAAACCCAACATCAGGTTGTAGACCCAAACCTTCAGCTCTATCTCTTTTACCATCACCTCAAACCTCTTCGCATGAACCACCTCCCCGAACAACCTCTTGAATCCAGAAAAGAAAGCCTCTACCATCCACCTTTGCCCATAGCCTAACCTCTTCTTCCACCCAGTAGGATCTTTAAGGTAATCCCTCACTACCTCCCCCCTAACCCCACCACAGCTCAAGAAGAGAATCCCTACGCACCTTGATACAAGGCTCAATCCCCTCAGAAGCCAGGAAATCGAAGTTCTCGTGAGAATCATAACCCCCATCCCCAAGAACCTTCTTGATCCTCACCCTCTTCTTTGCCTTCTTCACCAAAGGCTTTAGCTTCTCCCTATCATGAGTCTTTCCATCGCTCACCTCAAGGCTTACAACCCGCTTTGTTCTGGTATCAACTGTAACATGGATCTTGATATAGCCCTTCCTCTTCCTCCTCATCCATTCCCCTCTGTTGGTCACCTTTATCCCTGTGCTGTCTACCGCTATCACCACCTCCTCCCCTCCCCTTGGCTCATAACCTGTATCAAGTTTCGGGGAACGTAGGCTAAGGGTGCTGTAGTCTGGAGAGGGGATGGAGAGAAGCTTCCCCAACCCCCTCCCAAATCCTTCAAGTTGACGATAAGGAAGGCTGAAGACAACCCTAAGTATCCCCAAGAACAATATCAGGCTATGAGGGTAAAGGAAAGGCCTTCCTTTCTTCTTAAAGTTCATCCCCTTAAGCTCCTCTTTCCATCCCTTCAAGCTCTCCACTGCAAGGAGTATCTCCCCCCTTTGGACGAGCTTTTCATTGTATTCCTTCCAGTTTCTATCATGTCTTTTCTCCTCTCTCATTGCCGATCCCCCCACCGCTATTATAGCTCCTCGGACCCCAGTTGTTCAACACAGCACCATTTTGTCAAACCAATTGGAAAAATCCTTTGTAGGAGCAGGCCCTGGTCTTATGACGAAGGGCGAAATACGGAGCTACCCGGTCTTTTCAATTTCGCATTTCGCGATCTTTCTGGGTTGCCCCTACGATGCAACGCAGTCACGAGGTCAGCAATCCCCTCTTGACATCGGATAGGATGAGTGGTATATTTGGGAATGGGCGGGGTTTTCGGAAGACTATGGAAAGGAGGGGGTGCTGAGGTTGAATATGGGGACACAAGAGATATTGCTCATACTTCTCATAGCCCTCATCCTCTTCGGGGGCGCAAAGCTCCCAGAGCTGGCGAGATCCTTAGGCAGGGGGATAAGCGAGTTCAAGAGGGCCGCAAGCGGTTTTTCCGATTCCTCCCATGAGGAGCCGAAGAAGGATGTGACGAAGAAATATGGGCATGTCATAAAGGTCGACGGTGGGAGGATAATTGTGGACATAGGCAAGGAACATGGGCTGAGGAAAGGGATGAGCCTGATGGTATTCGACGAGGAGGAGATAACCCACCCCTTAACGGGGGAGAACCTCGGAACTGTGGAGAGGAAGAGGACGGAGCTAAGGGTTGTGGAGGTATACGATAAGGTATGCGAGGCAGAGGTCATAGAATACTCATCCCTATCCTTTGCGGTAAACGAGATGGACAAGGTGAAGGTGATTTAGAAGGAAAAGGGGGAAGGGAGATGAGGCCGCTTTTTGGTGCGATCCTTGCTCTGGCTTTTATGTATGGATGTGCCGTAAGCACCGTGGACAACGATCCCCCAGGAACCCCAACCGGCCTGAGGTCTATAACCGGGGATGAGCAGATAATCCTGACATGGCATCCGAACTCCGAGAAGGACCTGAAGGATTATCTTGTCTATAGGAATACGGATGGATCGAATAGATATGAGAGGATAGCCGTCGTCCCCAAGGATAACTTCTACAAAAACACCGGACTCATATATTACGTGGACACAGATGTCTCTAACGGCCAGACCTACTACTATGCTGTCTCGGCAAGGGATACATCCGGAAACGAGAGCCCTTTAAGCAAGGAGGATGTATTCGACACCCCGAGGCTTGAGGGGAAAGGGGTTGTGCTATATGAAGTGGACGAGGATCCAAATCAGGCCGGCTTCGACCTCTCCACCCAGACCGTGAGGAGGTATAACGACCCGAGGATCCACCTTTTCTTCGATTACGACCCCGAGACAGGGGGTTACTTCCTCAACGTCACCAAGGGCAATTACATCCAGGACATGGGATGGACCGATAGCCTTTACGATATAGACCTCTCCCCCGTCGACGGATGGTCCAATCTCGGATATGCCGAGGCCATAGAGGGCCATACTTACTGCATATGGACATCGGAGGATAGATACGCTAAGGTAAGGCTTACGAAGGTCACGAAAAAATACGTGGTCCTGGATTGGGCATATCAGCCGGCGAAAGGCATTCCGGAGCTTGCTCCGGCAAGATAGGAGGAAGGGATGGCCTCGTTGAAGGACCTTCAAGAGGAGGTCATGACCTGCAAGGGATGTGATCTGCATAAGGGCAGGACCAACGTGGTCTTCGGGGATGGGGACGAGAATTCAAAGATAATGTTCGTCGGGGAAGCCCCCGGGTATTACGAGGACAGGAAGGGGAAGCCATTCGTCGGCCAGGCGGGGGAACTGTTATCGGAACTTCTGTCCGGGATAGGGTTGAGGAGGGAGGAGGTTTATATAACGAACGTTTTGAAGTGCAGGCCTCCAGGGAACAGAAACCCTCGTGCTGAAGAGATAGATGCGTGTAAGCCGATCCTAAAGAAGCAGATAGAGATAATAAATCCGTTGATCATCTGCACGCTTGGGAACTTCGCAACCCAGGTAGTCCTTGGAAGGAAGGTCAACATAACAGGGGTTCATGGACAGCCTTTGGAAGGCCAAAACTTCTTCGTATTCCCCATATTACATCCGGCCGCTGCCCTTCATAACCCCTCGCTTCTCGACCCTCTTAAGGACGATTTCAGGAAGCTTAAGGAATTCCTGGATTCGAACCCTGTTCCAAGGGGTGGGGGGCAGATGAGCCTATTTTGATGCGGATCGAAAGGGGGAAGGGAGAATTGGGGGAAAGGAAGGGGAGCAGGGCTAAGACGATCCTTATACTTATGGCCTTCATAGCCGGCGGGCTCTTCTTAGGGGCGATAGGAGGGGTGGTCTACGTTTATCTCGGCTATAAGGGGATATTGCCAAGCTCTATGGCCCCGATACCCCCTCTCAAGGAGAGGACGAACATCCTCGTCCTCGGGGTGGATGCGAATTACGATCGTTTCGGAAATCCACATTTCGAGCATTCGAGGTCCGATACGATGATGCTCGTCGGGCTCGATCCGGATACGAAGTCCGTCTCCGTCCTATCTATCCCAAGGGATACCAGGGTCTACATATCCCCCAGATACGGGTATGAGAAGATAAACGCCGCCCATGCAATAGGAGGTCCGATGCTATCCGTGAAAGTTGTGGAGGATTTGCTTGGAATACCTATACATCACTATCTGAAAACCGATTTCAGGGGGTTTGCGAAGTTGGTGGACCTCATAGGAGGGCTCGACGTATACGTGGAGAAGGACATGCATTACGTGGACAGGGCTGCGAAGCTGAGGATAAACCTTAAGAAGGGGTTTCAGCATCTAAACGGTGATCAGGTTCATCAGTATGTAAGGTTCAGGCACGATAAGTTAGGGGATATAGGGAGGATACAGAGGCAGCAGAAGGTGCTAAAGCTCATAGCGGAGAAGCTCACATCCCCGACGATGATCCCGAAGCTCCCCTTCTTGATCCAAATCGGGAGAAGGTATGTGGAGACGGACATGTCCATCAGGGAGATGATGAGCATTGCCGCGTTTGCAAGGGAGATCGACCCGGCTGCGATCCAGATAGCGACGCTTCCCGGAGCCCCTGCTAACTTGAGGCATGTGAGCTATTTCCTCGCAGACCCGGATGGGATAAGGGAGAGGATAAGGAGGATGTTCCTCGACGAAGTGGATAGGCCATATAGGGAGATAGGGTCCGTGGATGTTGAGGTCCTGAACGGGACGAGGCGTGGGGGGATGGCGAGGATCGTCGGGGAGATGCTCAGAAAGAAGGGGCTTAACGTCGAGAGGATAGGGAGCTATGAGAGGAAGGATGTAGAGGAGACGGTCGTTATCCTTCATGGCCTTAGCGATAAGGAGCTCGAGAAGGATATCGTGGCCGAGATGAGGGATGTCCTCGGCCACTTCTCGATATCGAGGGAGGGGGTTGGATCTGAGAGGCCTTATATCAGCGTTGTAGTTGGTTCCGACCTCGCCGCGAGGATCTCATCGGAGATGGCGGGAAGATCCTCTAAGGATGGTTTTTTCTGAACCCCACCCGATCAGCGTTCTATAGATCTTATCCTCTCGGACAGAGAGCTATACCTCAGCTGAGGTTTGTTGTTCTTTACCGCTATCGCTATGGCCTTCTTGGTCCCGACGAGGACCACAACCCTCTTCGCCCTCGTTATGGCCGTATAGAGGAGGTTCCTCTGGAGGAGGACGTAATGTTGCGTTAATATCGGCATAACGACCGCCGGATACTCCCCACCCTGGCTTTTATGGACGCTTATGGCATATGCCGGGACTATCTCGTCGAGCTCCGAGAAATCATATGATACCTCCTTTTCCGGGTAGCTGACGATGAGTTCCTGCAGCTCGAGGTCTATCGAGCTTATTATCCCTATATCTCCGTTGAACACATCCTTCTCGTAGTTGTTCCTTATCTGCATCACCTTGTCCCCAACCCCGAACTCGCTCCCACCATAAGATATCCTATCCTCGCGGGGGTTCAGGGCATCTTGGAGCATCCTGTTGAGCTTTGTAGCTCCTGCTGCCCCTTTATACATCGGGGATATGACCTGGACATCGGATATGGGGTTGAATCCGAACTTCCTCGGGATCCTATTGCAGCAAAGCTCCTTTACTATGGCCGCGGCCCTCTCCGGGTCCGGCTCCTCTATGAAGAAGAAGTCGTCCGAACTTCCCCGAAGGATTGGGAACTCCCCCTTATTAACCCTATGTGCGTTCAAGACTATGGTGCTCTTCGCCGCCTGTCTGAATATCTCCGTAAGCGAGACGGTTTCAACCCTCCCGGAGGCTATTATGTCCTTAAGGACGTTCCCAGGCCCGACGGATGGGAGCTGATCCGAATCCCCAACCATGATCAGCGATGTTCCGGGGGATATGGCCTTTAGGAGGTTGTTCATGAGGATTATGTCAACCATGGACATCTCGTCCACTATGACGACATCGGCATCGAGCGGGTTTCCATGATCCCTCCTGAATCCTCCATGTGGGGTATATTCTAACAGCCTGTGTATGGTCTTAGCCTCCCTTCCGGTGGCCTCCGAAAGCCTTTTAGCCGCCCTCCCCGTCGGGGCGGCTAAGAGAACCCTCATCCCCATCGACTCGAAAAGCCCTATCATCCCTATGATCGTGGTCGTTTTGCCGGTTCCCGGACCTCCGGTGAGGACGAATGCCCCCGCCGTCGCCGCCTTCCTCATCGCCTCCCTTTGCTTTTCATGGAACTCGATCCCTTTAGATCTCTCAACCATATAGATCGCCCTGTCTAAAGCCTTTTCAGGGATGGCCTTCTTCGAACCGATAAGGGATGCGAGCTTCCTCGCAACCCCTACCTCGGCATAGTAGAAAGGAGGGAGGTATATGTTCTCGCCCTCGGCTATCACCCTATCCTCCGATATGGCCTGGAGGATCGCCGACTCCACAAGGGATCCGTCGACCGAGAGCAGGTCCGACGCCTCCTTAACCAGTATGTCCTTGGGAACATATACATGCCCATCCTCGGACAGCTGGCCCAGCACATATCCTATCCCGGCAAGGATCCTCGGCATAGAGGATGGATCGAACCCCATGGCCGATGCTATCCTGTCGGCCGTTTTAAACCCTATCCCGAATATATCCTCGGCAAGCTTATAAGGATTCGATTGGACTATCTTTATGGCCTCGTTCCCGTAATGTCTGTAGATCTTCACGGCGAGGGCAGGGCTTACGTTGTGGGATTGCAAGAACATCATGACATCCCTTATCTCCTTCTGCTCCTTCCATCCCTTAACTATAAGGGATGCCCTCCATTCCCCTATCCCATCCACTTCGAGCAGCCTCTGGGGTTCGTTCTCTATTACATCGAGGGTCTTCGCCCCGAACTTCCTGACCAGCTTCTCCGCCGTCTTATCCCCTATCCCCTTTATCAAGCCGGAGGCCAGATACCTCTTTATCCCAGCTACCGATGCTGGAAGCAACGCCTCGTATTTGAAAACGCGAAACTGGGTCCCATACCTCGGATCGCTCTCCCATACCCCATATGCGCGGATGGACTCCCCGGCAGAAAGGGAGGGCATCGTCCCGAGGATCGTCGCTAAGCCATCCCTGGAGTCCGGGGGAAGGGCCCCCTGTGTGAGCCTGATCTTGGCTATCGCGAACCCGTTCTCCTCGTTCAGAAATACGATCCTCTCTATTATCCCCTTTATAACCTCCGGTTTCCTATCCACCTTGTAAGCCAATATCCTTCCCCCTTCATTCGATTAACCCTTATTTTACCTCATTTTACCGATGGTTTATCCGGAGATGTGGTAAAATGAAGAGCGGGATGTCGGCAGGAAGGGGACGAAGGAGGTGAGAGGTCGTGGCGAAGGTCCTATGTTGGATCGTAGCTATACTCGGGCTCTGGACGATCATAGCCCCGTTCGCCCTCAAATTCGAGAAGGGGCTTAAGATCGATAACGTTATAATAGGGATCATCGTGCTCGTCCTGGCGGTGATCGCCGCCTTAAAAGGGTGAGGAGGTGATGAAAGGATGAAGTGGATTTGCTGGATATTGGTCCTGCTTGGGATCTGGCTCATCATATCCCCCTTCGTAGTGGGATATGGGGGAGCCAAGGGGGCTCTGTGGAACAACATCATCATAGGGATAGTTGTGGCCGTCCTCTCCGCATGGGCGGCTGTAATCAAGGGTAGCTCCTAAGGGTTACTAAAACCCCAGCCCTGCCGACATCCCCTTCTCGTCACCCTCTCCGTTATCCCAGCCCTTATGCCGAGATCGAGCTTCCTGTAAAACTCGAGGAACGCCCTGTCCCTGTCTATCCAGGATACCGTCGTAATAGGTCCTTTTGGTATCCAATCGTTCCCGAAGATATGCCTCAATGGCTTTAACCTCCTGTCCATAAAGGAATTAAACTCTTCCACCTCTGCCCTCCCTATGGAGGGGTTTATGAGGAAGGCCATGGCGCCGAGGCTCGAAAGCGGATATTTGGCCATCCTCCATACCTCCTTCCCCTTCCTCTTCTCAAGGAGATACTTCCCTACCGGGCCAAATCCCCCTATCCTCACCTCCGCCTCCGTCATGGGACATATCATCTCGGATCCGGCATCGAAAAGGAGGATGGGGATCTCCGATTCCATGAGGACCTTCGCCGCCTTCAGGTCAAGCCCGACGTTCCTGGGGATCCCATTTATAAAGCCCTTGGATATATCCCATAAGACGAAGGCCTTGTCCTTTATCCTCGGGTCGAGGAGGTATGCAGATGCTATGTCTGTTGCGGGACCTAAGAGCACAACCCATATGATCCCTTCCCCCGAGCCCAAGATCTCGAGCAGCAGGTCCACGCCTTCCGAGAGGGATGGGATCTTAGCGTATTGCATGGGATGGGATCCGGGCGCGATCGGATAACGCCCCTCCATCCCCACGAGCTCCAGAAACCTCTCTATCTCCCTTGCGGAGGAGCCCGGCCCCTCCATCCCTCCCTCATCCCCCATGTGCGATCCCACAAATCCCTCTATTTCCAGCCTGTCCTGGGAGAGGATCGCGAGGGCCAAGGCATGTATATCGTCGAATTCATTCCCCATGCATATAACGGCCCTTATCCTCTCCCCTTTTGGCGCTATCTCGATAACCCTTCTCATCCAGGATCTCCTTTAGGACCTCCAGGGCCTTCCTGAATGCCTTCCCCCTATGGCTTACGAGGTTCTTCTCCTCTATGGAGAGCTCGGCGAACGTCTTCCCGAGCTCTGGGATGAGGAAGACGGGGTCATACCCGAACCCCCCTTCCCCCCTCGGCTCTTCGGTTATGATCCCCTTGACAGATCCTTCGACGGTCCTTACATCGCCATCGGGCAAGGCTATAGCCACGACCGTCCTGAAGGTCGCCCTCCTATCCTCCACCCCTTCCATCTCCTTGAGGAGCTTCGCTACGTTGTCGGCATATGTTGCTCCCTTTCCTGCAAACCTGGAGGAGAGGACTCCGGGGGCTCCGCCGAGCGCCTCCACCTCGAGCCCTGTGTCCTCTGCTATCGATATCCTCCCCGTCATCCTCATCGTCTCCATCGCCTTTTTCCTCGCATTCCCCTCCAGGGTATCCATATCTTCCTCGATATCCGGGAGGGAAAGATCTGTGGCCGGGATAAGGGATACGATCCCCGAAAGCTCGGAGAGAAGCTCCCTTATCTCCTTTATCTTGTCCACGTTCTTCGTGGCTATCACAATTTCAACCACGGCCTCTCCCCTATGACCTCCCTCTGGATCCTCACAAGCTCCTCTATCCCCTTCCTCGCAAGCCCCAACATCTCCCTCATCTCATCCTCCCCAAACGGCATCCTCTCCGCAGTCCCCTGGATCTCCACAAACCTGCCACCCCCGGTCATCACGACGTTCATATCGACGTCCGCCGAGAAATCCTCCTCGTATGAGAGGTCGAGCATCGGGATCCCCTCGACTATCCCAACGCTTATGGCCGCAACGAAATCCCTTATAGGGGATATCCTAAGGAGGCTCTGTTCCATCATCCATTCTATCGCATCGACAAGGGCGACGAAGGATCCGGTTATGGAGGCCGTCCTCGTCCCACCATCCGCCTGGATGACGTCGCAGTCGATAACTATGGTCATCTCCCCCAGGGAGGATAGGTCGACGACGGCCCTAAGGGACCTGCCTATGAGCCTCTGTATCTCGTATGATCTCCCCCTGCTTTGCTCCTCCCTCCTCGTCCTCTCGGCCGTGGATCTTGGAAGCATCGAATATTCCGCCGTGATCCATCCCTGCCCCGTATCCTTCAGGAATGGGGGGACCCTATCCTCCACCGTGGCCGTGCATATGACCCTCGTATCCCCCACCTCTATAAGGACGGACCCCTCCGGGTATTTTATGAAGTTCCTCGTTATCTTAACGGGGCGGATCTCGTCGGGGGCCCTTCCATCCTTCCTCATCTTTTACCTCTCCCCGCTTAGGAAGATAAGCTTCACATCCCCTATGTCCTCCCCTATTATCGCCCTCCCAACCCTCCTAAACCTTTCAGGGGCATCTGTGACGAAGAACTCCACATCCCCTTCCCCTTCTCCCGCCATGATCCCATGGGCATCGAGGTGATCGCGGACCTGGGCGGCCGTTGCCTCGGCCGAATCCACAAGCCTAACATCGTCCCCCATCACCTCCCCTATCACCTTTTTAAGGGGAGGATAATGTGTGCATCCGAGAAGCAACGTATCTATCCCGACATCCTTAAGTTCCCCGAGATACCTCGAAGCCACGATCTTCGTCACCTCATCCTCTATCCATCCCTCCTCGACAAGGGGGACGAAGAGCGGGCATGCTTTTGAGAAGACCTTTACATCCGGGTCCAGCATCTTTATCTCCCTTTCGTAAACCCCGCTCGATATCGTAGCCTCAGTCCCTATCACCCCTATCCTCCCCTTGCGCGTTGCCCTGACGGCTTCGTAAGCACCGGGCTTAAGAACCCCGATGATGGGGAGATCGAATAAGCCTTGAAGGACGGGGAGCCCAACGGCAGAGGTTGTGTTACAGGCTATTACTATTAGCTTGACGTCCTTTTCAACCAGGAACCTTATCACCGATCTCGCGAAATCCAGTATCGTCGACGGCGACTTGGTCCCATATGGAACCCTGGCCGTATCCCCGATGTAGAGGAAGCGCTCGTTGGGCAGAGCCCTTTTCAGCTCCTTGAGGACGGTTAACCCCCCAACCCCGGAGTCGAAGACGCCTATAGGCCTTTCGTCCAAATCCAACTATCCCTCCGCTTTCATCGCCCAAAGGATCCCTTTAAGAAGGTGGAGCCTGAACCATCCCTCCTTCCAAAGCTCTGGGAAATGTCCAAATCCCGTGTAGAAAACCCTTCCATCCCCAAAGCCCTTACACCAGCAAAGGGCATAGTCGTTGTCATCCCTCGTCCCCTTGGAGAGATCCACGGAGCTCGTATCGAGGCTTATCAGGACATGACACTTATCCCTGCTCCAGTTCCTGAAGGTGTAGACCTCTTCCTTGACGAAGAACCTCCTCGGAAGGTGCCTGGTGGAGGGATGTGTAGGATCCTCGACATAGGCTATTACCTCTTGGGTCCAGGGATGTCCGCTGAAGTAACCCCCTATCATTTCCCCGTATTCCTCGAACTTATAGAAGGTATCCGTTGCGTTATGCACCCCTATGAACCCCTTCCCAGATCTGACGAAATCGATCAGGGCCCTCTTCTGATCCTCGTCGAGGGGTAGCTCCCCCGTTGTGGCGAAGAGGATAGCATCGTAATTCGCAAGGTTTTCCTTGGATATAAGGGAACAATCCTCGGTAGCGGTTGTATCGAACGCATTGAATTCGATCCCTATTTGTCTAACCGCCTCCTGTGCCGTTGGAAGGTAATCGTGCCTGAACCCGGCAGAATGCGTAAGCATGAAAAGCCTCCTCACTTTCCCTCACTCCCCCCTTTTATCTTTCTGCCACTTTCGCAAACCAGTTGTCCAATGCTTCGGTTATCACCTCTCCCCTTGGGAGGGAATCCCCACCCTCACTTGCTGGAACTATCATGAACCTTCCGAAATACGCTCCCTTCACATCCGGAAGCTTTATGAAGCCGCATCCCAACCACTTTCCTCCGCCCCCGGCTTCGTCGGCGAATGAAACGGCAAGCTTCCACTTGGTGAGCCTGTCGAGCTGGGTGGCCCTCCACTCATCATAGGGCTGAAGGGTTGGGGTGTATTTCTTCCCATCAGGGGTTGGGAAAACCCTGTCGGAGCCGTCGGACCAACCGGCTTGCCCATGGGGCCATTCCAAATAATTCGGCTCATTCAGTATGTTCTGAGCACCGCCAACGCTATTCTCCACCCTCGGCAGGGGGACGTTCTGGGCAACGAAAAAGCTATAATCCCCTGTGTATATTATCGTATTCCCGTTTAGGAGCCATTCCTCGGCTATCGAACCGTCCGGTTGTGTGTTCTGGGCAGGATATATCTCCTTAGGGGTTGTGTCGAGGAGCACGACGACGTCGGATTTCCCGTCCTTCATCCTCTCCTGCATCCATTTCGCTAACCCGGCCGCATCCCCCTTAAATGCCTTCTTCGTCTTAGCGGTTTTCACGTTCGCCATTATGTAATCGGCGGCCTTGTTCACGCTTCCTTCCGTCATCCAGGAGAAGCCCGTGGAGTCGCCCGTCGGGACCCATATCGCGAGCTCATAGGGCTTCTGTTTGGGAAGCGGTATCTCACCTACATCCAGAGGTTCTCCGGCAACTACCTCAACAGGGATCGTGGCATCTCCGTATCCGGCCTCGCTTCCAATGACGAGAAGGGTATATGAGCCAGGGGGGACGTTCGGTATCTCGAAGCTCCCATCGTTCCTCGTCTTGGACGAAAGGTTCGGCTCTTGTATCTTCACCGTTATCCCACCCACCCCTTCGCCGTCGACCACAACAACCCCCTTTACAGTCAAGAGCTTTGGAAGCGTGACGGATACTGTCGCCGTCTTCCCAACGTCTACTATGACGTCCTGCGTGACGGTCGCCCACCCCTCCTTTGAAAAGCTAACCGGGAACGAGCCCGCCGGGATGTCCGAGAGGACGAAGCTCCCATCCGCCTTTGTAGTCGTGCTCATGCCTAAGACGTCTATTGAGACCGTGACACCGGAGAAGTCCTTCTCACCTTCAAGCGTTACCTTTCCGGTTATCGTCCCTCCTGTCGGCGTTACTCCCTCTTCCTTCTTTGCACATCCCATGGCTAATGCGAGGATGGCCACTAAGACGAATATCCTCTTCATAATCGATCTCCTCCCTTTTAGAGTCGAGCTCAGGTGCTTCTGGCCTTGCTGATTATATTATACTATGCATAGATACGATAAGTCAAGGCACGGGCGAGGGCACGTTGCAATGTGTGCATTCGGAAGGTGGATCGTAACCATCCTCGTAGGGGCAGGCCCCTGTGCCTGCCCTGATTTTGGGCAAACACCAATAGAGAAATTGCGAAAGGCGAATGGCGAAAGGCGAAAATGGGAAATGATGACCCGTCTTTTTCGCAATCCGCAATTTCCCTGTAGGGGCAGGCCCCCGTGCCTGCCCATGATTTTGGGCAACCACAGGGGGTTGCCCCTACGATTTTTCAATTCCGAATTTCCTATTGTGGTTACCTTGTGGGTAACGCAGTCAGGCACGTTGCGGCGTGCCCCTCTTGACGAACCCAGCGATTCATGGTATGATCGTATCGCAAGGGTAAAAGGTCTGCTGTGCGATTTCAGATCGAGGAGGAGGTTGGTTATGATGGATGCATATCTTGGGGTGGATGTCGGGACCCAAAGCGTAAAGGGGAGGGCTATAGATGGGGATGGGAGGTTGATCTCGGAAGCCAGCACCGAATATCCGCTTTATATACCCCGCCCTGGCTGGACGGAGCAAGACCCGGGGGAGATGTTGGAAGCGGCCAAGATGACGATCTCCACCATATCCAGGGACCTTAAGGAGAAAGGATATAGGATCAAGGCCCTATGTTTCACGGGGCAGATGCACACCATGATCCTCCTGGACGAGGCCCACAAACCTCTCGGGATGGCCTTGCTTTGGAACGACGGGAGGGCTGCAAGGGAGGCCGAGGAATCGGCCCAGATCCTAAAAAGGGAGTTGGGGGACAACTTCCTCCTGGATGTCATATGCAACGACTTCCTCGCCAACTGGACCGGGGCTCATATCGTTTATGTGAAGAAGAGGTATGAGGAATGGAAGGAGGGGAGCAGGGAGGTTGAAGACGAGAGGTGGGCCCGTGTTTGGGAGAAAGCCCATACCTTCCTCACCCCAAGGGATCTCATCGTCCTCTACTTGACAGGGGAGTTATCCATGGATTTCTGTGGGGGATCGGAGACCTCCCTTCTCGATATACCTGCAAAGAGGTGGTCTCAGGAGGCCTTTAGGGTCCTGGGTATAGACAAACTCATACCACCCCCTCTATTCGAACCGGGCTCCGTGATCGGGGAGGTAAGGAAGGAAGCGGCGCAAGAGGTGGGGCTTGAGGAGGGGGTCATCGTCGTGGCAGGAGCTGGGGATTGTCTTGCCGGGGCCCTTGCCGGTGGGGTATTGGATGTAGGGCAGATGCTCTTTACCCTTGGAACAAGCGGCGTTGCCGTAGCCCCCATAGGGGATAAGCCCTTGGTAGATCCACAGCTTCGAACACAGGTCCATTTCTCCACCGTTCCCGGGAAGCTCGTTAACATGGGGACGGTGAACGGAGCGGGGATAGGGCTCAGGTTTTTCAGGGACGTCCTTGGGTTGGAATATAAGGGCTTGGCCGATTCGCTGAGCCGTAAGATCCCAACGGATCCTTACGACCTCCTCACGAGAAGGGCGGCCATGGCCCCCCCTGGTTCCAATGGGGTTATGTTCTCCCCTTATCTGACCGGGGACAGGATCCTCAAATCGCCGCAGGGGAGGGGGGCATGGTATGGGATATCGGCCTATCTCCTGGAGGAGGGGAGCAATGGGGATGCCAACTTGATAAGGGCCATCCTCGAAGGGGTTTGCTTCGCCGTGAGGGATGCAATAGAGATAATAAAGGGATTGCTTCCCAAAGGGGTCTCTCTTTCCGAGATAAGAATGGTTGGGGGTGGGGCGAGGAGCCGCTTCTGGGTCCAGCTCGCAGCCGATGTATTCGGCCAAAGGGTCTGCACCACCACGGCGGAAGACGCATCGTATGGGATGGCGCTCCTTGCAGGGGTTGGAGCCGGGGCCTTCTCGATAGAAGAGGCGGCGGGGAAGATAAAGGTAGTTCAGGTATACGAACCGAGGGCTCCACTCCAGGCCTTCTACGAAAAGCTTTATAAGGAGGCATACAAGGGCCATTACGACAGATCCCAGAGGGAGATAGACGAGGCAATCCTATCATGCCTTTCGAGCAAGGAGTATAAGGAGGCATACGAATTCTGGCTTAAGAGCGCCTGAGGGCTATCTTAATAGCTCGATCCATAATGCCCTGTAATACCTCATTATCCTCTCCGGATCCGGGCTCTCCGGTATTTCGGCAAGGGTGAATCTATTGTATCCCATCCCTTTCAGAAGGGAGAAGAGCTCCCTCCAGGGATATTCCTCGCGCCAGAGCTCGTTTATGTGGACGGACTTTATGTATGGCCTAAGGAGCTCGAAATACTCCCTAACGGATCCATCCTTGATATCCGTATCGTTGGAGTTCCAGCAGACGCCCACGGACGGATGATCGCAGATCTCCATTATCCTCCTTATCCTCGGAGGGTGGGATGTCCCGGACCCGTGGACCTCCAGCCATATCTCCACCCCTTCGTTCGATGCAAAGCCCCCGCATTCCCTAAGGGCGTTCCCTATCTGTTCGAGGGTCCTCTCCTCCGGAACCCCGGCTGGAAGGGCATTTGGCCTAACCTTAACCCCTGTGGCCCCTACATCCCTTGCGAGGATGACGAAATCCTTGCAGAGCTCTATGTTCTTCCTGAGGATATCGGGATCGGGTGAATGGAACTCGCAAACCGTCCCAAGACCCCAAAGCTTTATCCCGGATTCCTCGAACATCCTCCTAACTTCCTTCCTCCTCTCAGGACCTATGGATGGCTCGACACCATGGGCATGGGTTGTCCTGAGCTCGACCCCCTCGAACTTGGTGGCCTTACACCTCCTTATTATGGTCTCCAAGTCCCAATCTTTAGCGAGGTTATAGGTAACGAGCCCGAGCTTCATCCTTCCTTCCTCCCTCCTATCCTCCTTGGCCTCCCTTATCCCCAGAAGAGGCAAAGTTAGAGCGCCTTTCAGGAAATCCCTTCTCCTCATCTCTCCGGGGCGCTCAGCGGACGACGCCTTCGAACCTCTTCCTGAACTCTTCCACGCTTAGCTTTGCCGCCTTCGCAAGCCTTTCAAGCATATCGGGATCCTCGAAATCCGATCTCTCCAGCCTTATCATGTATGACCGAGCTACGAGGTAGGAATCGGAGTTTATGTCCACGGTCCTTATTGCCGTCCTTCCCGTCCTCGGATCTATTATCTGGTCGAAGGGTATTGGATTGAGCCTTCCATCCACTATGCTTATCATCGCCCCTTTCTCCTTTATCTCCTTGGGATAATCCCCGAGGAGGTATCTAACGGCCCCATGTCCGAGATCTCTTGTATATTCCATGTCGAAAGGTATCGGGGCAGCACATCTTAGCTCGTATCCTATGTCCTTCGTGACTATCGTTATCTTCTCCCCCCTCTCCGAAAACCTCCTCTCCATCTCGCTCTTGAGGAGATCCCCGAGGGGGACCTCGGCAAGCCTCGGGTTTCCGTGGGGATCCCTTGGGATAGGTTTCCCGAGGATAGCCTCAAGCTCCTCCACCTCCCCGAACTTAAGGGCCACGCCTTCCGCTACAACGGCCACCCCATCATCCCTGCCCATCGCCTTCCTCTTTATCATGGATCCCTCTATTATATCGCAGACGTCCTTCACCATTATCTTCTTCTCCCCGAACTCCTCGGGTATTATGGTGAGGGTTGCGTTAGCAGCCTTCCCCATCCCAAGGGCCAGATGCCCTGCGGACCTCCCCATGGCGACCACGAAATACCATCTCGATGTGATCCTGGCGTCCTCCATTATGTTCTGGAGGAGCTGCGTGGCTAAATGCCTGGCGGTTTGGAAGCCGAAGGTGGGCATGTTCCCAGGGAGCGGAAGGTCGTTATCTATGGTCTTAGGAACATGTGCTACGTAGAGCTTCCCTTCCATGCTCCTGGCCACTATGCTGGCGCTGAAGGCCGTATCGTCCCCGCCTATCGTCACGAGATACCTTATCCCTAATCCTTCCATGGCTTTCCTGACGTTCCCAACCTTATCCTCGTCTGGGGTCACCCCCGTCTTTATAAGGCTGTCCCTCGAAGTCCTGAGTATGGAACCCCCATGGAAGTGGATCCCGGATACCGTATCCATGTCGAGCTTTACCGTATGGACGGATGGCTCGAAGGACGACCTCGATATCCACCTGAATCCATCGTATATGCCTATTACCTCGAGCCCCCTCTTAACAGCCTCCTCCGTAACCGATCCTATAACCCCGTTTATCCCCGGTGCGGGACCTCCGCCTACGAGTATGGCCAACCTATCCATCTCCCTATTCCCCCCTTTTCAAATTATCCCCTTGGGAACTTCGCCCTCTATGGAAAAGATACCAAAATTTCCTTCCGTAGTCAAGCGTCTGGATCCTGAGCTCGTGGGGGCAGGCCTTGTGTAATAAACGTTGGAACGTTCAACGTGCCTGCCCATGGTTTTGGGCAACCACAGGGGGTTGCCCCTACAAATGAGAAATTGCGAATTGCGAAAATGGGAAATGGTGTCCCGTCTTTTCGCAATCCGCAGTCCAAAACTATTGACAAGGGGGGAAACTTTCTGGTAAAATGGGTCCGAGGTCTTCAAGGAAGGGGGATGGGTATGGAAAGGATAAGGGTTGCTGCCATAGGGACGGGCGGTATATTCGTTGGCGCCCATCTCACGGCATATCCCGAGATACCCGAAGCAAAGCTCGTGGCGTTATGCGATGTGGACAAGAGATCGCTTCAAAACGCCCTTTCGGCATTCCAAAAGGCTTACAGAAGGAGGATGGAGAAGGCGGAAGAAGAGAAGGATAAGGAGACATATGAGAGGCTTAAAGAGGACATCGATGGGATAAGGACATATAGCTCTTACGAGGAGATGCTCGGGGAGGAGGATTTAGACCTGGTGGACATATGCACGCCCCCTAAATACCACGCCCCGGCGGCGATAGCAGCCCTCGAGGCCGGGGTGCACGTCATGTGCGAAAAGCCGATGGCCAGGACTTGGCTCGAATGCCTCGATGTGGTGGAAGCTGTTGAGAAAAGCGGCAGGTTCTATCAGCACAACGAGAATTGGATATACGATCCTTTATGGTATACTGCGAAGAAGGCGATAGATTCCGGGGCTATAGGGGATCCCATCGCCATGTTCTTAGCAACCGCTCATGGTGGTCCGGAGAACAAGATAGGGTTCTGGATTCCGGAGGTTAGCGGTGGTGGGTCGTTATTGGATAATGGGATCCATGCCATCACGACATCCTGGTTCCTCGCCGGGTTCGACAAGAAGCCTTTCATGGTTAGGGCTGCGAGGCCCTATGGGATATCGGTGAGGATGGGGGAGAGGATCCTCGACGGGGCTTATACCAAGGTGGTCGTTGAGGACGATGCGCATATCCTCATACTTTTCAAGGGCGATGAGGACGGGAGCTGGGTTACAGCGCATGTAGAGGGATCGTGGAGCCATAGGGATTCCATGGATACGATGATAATCGGGACGTCGGGAACGATAAGCTTCGTCCACGAGGAGGGGAGGAGCTTCCTCGAGATATCGGATCCCTTTGGGAGCAGGAGGAGGATGCAGGTAAGCGGCCCTACCTGGACGTTCTATCCATCGAGCTTCTATGGGGAGATAAGGTCTATGTGCAAGTCCGTTATCTCTGGGACGAAGCCCGTTTGCGACGAGAGGATAGGAGCGGAATCGACGGCCATTGTCGGGGCGGCATACCTCTCCCAGATCCGTGGGAAGGGCATAACGGTCGATGAGTTCAAGGATTACGCGCTCGAGCTCAAAAGGAGCGAGGGGGATAGGGCATCCGACCTCCTCATAGAGAGGATGCTCGAGGGGATATCAGGCAGGGGAGGGGGGAGAGGCTAAAGGGGATGGCAGAGGGAGATAAGCTCGGATGGGCGATCTTATCCGCTCTTTTTTCGCCCTTCCTTTCCTTTGGAATAATAGGCCTTATAACTCGGAGGAATGGTAAAGTTTCCGCCATTATATCTATCTCCGCCATAGGCCTTTCCCTTGGGCTCTCCTTGTATTCCCTTGGGTTCCTTCCCGAGCTCTCCCTTGCCCCCAGGTTCCTCGAGGCCATATGGCTTCCGCAGGGGAATGGGGGGATTTCGGTCGGGATCGTGCTCGATCCGCTCTCCATCCTCATGCTTTCCATCGTAGCCCTTGTTGCGTTCTGCGTCCAGCTCTATTCCCTCGGGTATATGTCTGGTGAGAGCCCTCCATCCCTCGGTAGGTATTACGCATATCACTCGCTTTTCGCCTTCTCGATGATGGGGCTTGTGCTTTCAAAGAACATACTCGAGACATACATATTCTGGGAGCTCGTCGGCCTTTGTTCTTACCTCCTCATAGGTTTTTGGTATAGTAGGCCTCGGGCTGCAAGGGCGGCCGTTAAGGCATTTTGGGTTACCAGGGGAGGGGATGTTGGGTTCATGATAGGGATACTCCTCGCCTTCAAGGCCCTTGGAACCTTCGACATCCCGAGGATAAACGAGTCCGCATCCATCGGGCTCCTCTCCCCTGGTTGGATAACCGCGATATCCCTCCTCATATTCTGCGGCGCCGTTGGGAAGAGCGCACAGTTCCCGCTGCATGTCTGGCTTCCGGATGCGATGGAGGGTCCAACCCCCGTCTCCGCCCTCATACATGCCGCGACGATGGTTGCGGCGGGCGTATATCTGGTGGCGAGGATGTTCCCGCTTTTCTCCTCATCCCATGAGGCCATGATGGTTGTGGCGACGATAGGCGGGTTCACTGCGATCTTCGCCGCCTCGATGGCATTTGTGGAGATGGACATAAAGAGGGTTCTCGCGTATTCGACCATATCGCAGCTTGGATACATGATGGCAGCGCTCGGACTTGGAGGCAGGGGGGAGGGCTTCTTCCACCTCATGACGCACGCCTATTTCAAAGCCCTCCTCTTCCTCTGTGCCGGTTCCATAATCCATGCCCTCGGGACGAACGACATGAGGGAGATGGGGGGGCTTTTCAGGAAGATGCCGATGACGGCCGTCTCCTTCGGGATAGGGATGCTCGCCCTCTCCGGCATATTCCCGTTCTCCGGATACTTCTCGAAGGAAGGGATCTTATCTATTGCAGCCGGGGCGGGGTTCAAGATCCCCTTCCTCCTCTTGCTTGCCACAACCTTCATGACGGCGTTCTACATGGGGAGGGCATATGTCCTCGCATTCCTCGGAAGGCCGAGATGGGAGGGGCATCCGCACGAGGCGCCCGCTGTCATGACTGTTCCCATGGCGATCCTTGCACTCCTTTCCCTTATCTCCGGATCCTTCGAACATAACGTGGTCGGCCTTCTCGGGATGGGATCCAGATCTCATAGCACCGCAATACCGGTATCATCGACGATCCTCGTCTTTGCCGGATTCGCTGTCTCCTATGCCGTATACAGTCCCGGGTTTAAGAGGGCCGAATCTATTGCGAAGGCTTTGAAGCCAGCATACAATTTGCTGCTGAACAGGTATTTCATAGACGACTTTTATAGCTACATATATGGAAGGATTATGCTTGGCCTCTCGGCTGTAACATATTGGTTCGACAGGCATGTTGTAGACGGGATTGTGAACCTGGTATCCTATACAACCTTAAGGATCGGCAGGGCCATGAGGGCGATGCAGAGCGGGGTGGTGGAGGACTATGCGGTATACATAATAGCCGGCCTTCTTATCCTCGCCATCCTGGCCATATCCTTCCTGTAAGGAGGTGAGCATAATCAGGTGCCTTATCTTTCCATAATAACGCTGACCCCTGCGGCAGGGGCTCTTGTGATATTCTTCCTTAGGAGGCATCCATTCGCCCTTAGGGTTGTCGCCGCAACATCCGCTTCGGTGGCGCTTTCGTTGTCCATATACGTTTTCCTCAAATACGACAAGGCTTCTGGAGGCTTCCAGTTCGTGGAGAGGTTTCCCCTTGTCCCTTCTATCGGCTTGAGCTATTACATGGGGGTGGATGGGATGAACCTTTCCCTTATACTCCTCACCGCTTTCATACTTTTTACCGGGGTTTTCGCCTCTTGGACGATAAAGGAGAGGAGCCAGGAGTTCTACATGCTTTTCCTGATACTCGTGACAGGGGTTTTCGGGGTCTTCTCCTCCCTCGACCTCTTCCTCTTTTTCTTCTTCTACGAGCTCGCCGTCCTCCCCATGTATCTTCTAATAGGGATATGGGGGACTGGGAAGGAGATAAGGCCGAGGGTTCCGAAAAGTGGGGTTTTAAGGGTGTTATTCGACCCGATAGCGGAGGCGATGGAGGGTGTTGGGCTTGGATCGAAGGAGTATGGTGCTGCGAAGCTCACCCTATATTTGCTCCTCGGCTCCGCCTTCATACTCGTAGGCTTCCTCGCCTTATATTTCGCATCGGGGAAGGGGAGTTTCTCCTATACCGATCTCAGGTCTGTGAGGTTCGAGCCCTGGTTTCAGAGGATATGTTTCCTTGCGCTTTATCTTGGCTTTGGGGTCTTAGCTGGCGTATGGCCCCTCCATACCTGGTCTCCGGACGGCCATGCCGCTGCCCCTACGTCCGTCTCCATGCTTCATGCCGGGGTCCTGATGAAGCTTGGGGCATATGGGATAGTGAGGATGGGGTTCGGGCTGTTCCCGGAAGCCGTCCCGTATTGGGCACCCCTTATAGGGACGATAGCATCCATAAACATAGTATACGGGGCGTTATCGGCCATGGCCCAGACGGACCTCAAATACATCGTCGCATATTCCTCCGTATCGCATATGGGCTATGTGATGCTCGGCGCTGCCACCATGAACGAGCAAGGGCTGACGGGCTCCATATTCCAGATGTTCTCGCATGGGATAATGACCGGGTTGCTCTTCGCCCTTGTCGGGCTCGTCTACGAGAAGACGCACACGAGGGAGATAACGGTTATGGGAGGGCTTGGGAGGAGGATGACGGGGATAGCGGCATGTTTCGGGATAGGGGGGCTGACATCCCTCGGGCTTCCCGGGCTATCCGGGTTCGTGGCCGAGCTGCTCGTCTTTTGGGGTGCTGTTGTGGCGGGGAGGATCCCATGGTTCCTCATGGCGATAACGGGGACGTTCATAACAGCCGTATACGTCCTCAGGGTCCTTAAGATCGTCTTCTTCGGGGAGATGGACGAGGGAAGATATGGGGATATACCGGACGCGAGGGGTCCGGAGTGGGTTGCGATAACGGTCCTTTCGGGGGTTCTGATCCTTTTCGGGCTCCTCCCCATGATACTTGTGGCGCCTATAGACAAGGCCGCCCAGGAGATCGTGGCCATATTAGGAGGTGCGATATGAAATACATCATATCCCTTCTCGTCCTTAGCTTCATAATCCTTGGCTTCGATCTCGTAGCAAGGAAGGAAGGGAGGAGGTGGAAGGCGGTTCCAATATACATCACCCTCATCGGACTTATTGCCTGCGGGTTCCTGATAGCACCGGACGAAATCCGGATCTTAAAAGGCTTCTCGAACGATCCCCTGGCCAGGTTCATGGAGATCCTGATCCTCGTAGCCGGGATACTGGGGGCGCTTGCGTTTGCAAGGACTGGGGAGGAGAGGATGGGGGAGAGGGTTGGGGAATACTGCTTCCTCCTCGTCCTCTCGATAATGGGGATGTCTATACTCGTAGGGGCGAGCGACCTCCTCCTGGTCTTCGTCTCCTTCGAGCTCATGAGCCTTCCCCTTTACGCCATGGCCGGGTTCATGATAGGGGATGAGAGGGGGGTGGAGGCGTCGATGAAGTTCCTGATAGTTGGCGTCATATCCTCTGCCATGATGTTCTATGGGATATCGCTCGTTTATGGTTGCCTGGGCACCACATCGTTTACAGCTCTTAAAGGAGAAGGGCTTTCCATGCTTTCCGTCCTCGGCCTCGTCCTTATAATGGCCGGCTTCGGGTTCAAGATAGCGACGGTTCCCTTCCATGCATGGCTTCCGGATGTATATGAAGGGGCTCCAACGCCTCTCGTCGCCTTCCTCTCCATGGCGCCGAAGGGGGCTGGGCTTGTGGCACTTATAAGGATCCTTTCCGGGATCTTCCCGGATATGAGCTTCATATGGGCTCCGATCCTCGCAGGGCTCTCGGCCGTCAGCATGATCGTTGGGAACTATTTAGCGCTCGCCCAGAGGAACATAAAGAGGCTTCTTGCATACTCAAGCATAGCCCATATAGGCTATATGCTTGTAGGGCTTGCGGCGGCGAATGGGCTGGGGATTACGATGATCCTTTTCTACCTCGCCACTTACCTCTTCGCCAACATGGGCGCTTTCATGGTGGTAGAGGTCGTATCGAGGGCGGAGGGGAGCGAGGAGATAGAGTGCTTCAGGGGATTGGCGACGAGATCCCCTCTCCTCGCCCTATCCATGCTCCTCTTCCTCCTCTCGCTTGGGGGCATACCTTTCATGGCCGGTTTCTGGGCGAAGCTCTACGTCTTCTTAGCTGGGGTTAAGGGGGGGCTGATATGGCTCGTCCTGCTCGGCGCGGTCCTTGCGATAGTCGCCCTTTATTACTACCTCATGGTCGCAAGGAGGATGTATATAGAGCCTTCTGGGGAGAAAGGGGGGGTAGATATCCCGTTTCCCCTTGCCATAGGGATAGCTGTATGCATTATAGGGGTCGTTGTCCCTGGAATATTTCCTGGGTTTCTCGTGAGGCTTTCGGAGATAGCATCGTCCGCTATCTTTTGAGGAGGGATGAGGATGGGAAGCAGTTACATCTTCCTCGGGGTTTACATCGGGATCTGCGTAGCCTTATGGATTGGGGGGATAGCGATAGGATGGCTCCTATCCCCGAGGAAGGAGGAGAGGATGAAGCGCAGCCCATACGAATGCGGCCAGATCCCGGTTGGGGATGCATGGTCGAGGTATAGATCCCAGTTCTACATGATAGCCCTGGCCTTCGTCGTATTCGATGTTGAGGCCGTGTTCCTCTTCCCCTGGATAGCGGCCGCCAAGGAGCTTGGGAAGCTCGGGCTTCTTGAGGTCCTGATCTTCATCGGGATGCTTTTCCTCGGATGGGTATATGGGCTGAGGAAAGGGGTGCTAAGATGGGGATAGACGATAGGAGGTATTCGGGCCTTTTCGCGGATATAGCGGATTTCATAGAGGGTTGGCCGGGGGGATCCCTCATAACGACAACGGCGGATAAGCTTTTCTCCTGGGCGAGGAAGTCCTCCCTTTGGCCCTTGACCTTTGGGCTCGCATGTTGTGCCATAGAGATGATGGCCACGTTCGCCTCGAGGTTCGACCTCGACAGGTTTGGGGTTATCCTAAGGGCCTCCCCAAGGCAAAGCGACGTCATGATAATAGCCGGGACCGTCACCGAGAAGATGGCCCTGCCGATAGTCAGGCTTTACGAACAGATGGCCGAGCCGAAATGGGTCATATCCATGGGCTCATGCGCCAATACAGGCGGGGTTTTCAGGGATCTATATCCCGTGGTCCCCGGGGTTGATAAGATAATACCGGTTGATATCTACGTTCCGGGATGCCCGCCGACACCGGAGGCCTTGATGGAAGGCATATTGGCGCTTCAAAGGAAGGTGATGGAAGGGAGATGAGGGAGGAAGAGATCGTCCTCTCCATGGGACCACAGCATCCCTCGACACACGGGGTGTTGAGGTTGATCCTAAGGGTAGCCGGGGAGGAGGTCCTTTCCGTCGAGCCGGAGATCGGATACTTGCATAGGGGTTTCGAGAAGCTCGGGGAGGCATCATCATACATAGGATACACCCCGATAGTGGACAGGCAGGACTACCTGACCTCCGCCAGCAACGAGTTCGCCTTCTGCCTCGCAGCCGAAAGGATAGCGGGGATCGAGGTCCCGAAAAGGGCACAATACCTGAGGGTTATAGCTGCGGAGCTCAATAGGATAGCATCTCACCTCGTATGGCTCGGGACGTGGTGTCTGGATTTAGGAGGGGCCCTTGGAGGAGGAACGACGATCTACATGTATTGCTTCAGGGAAAGGGAGAGGATCTTGGACCTCCTCGAGGAATGGACGGGTGCAAGGTTGCTTTACGGGATCCTCCAGCCAGGAGGTATAAGATATGACCTCCCTCGTGGATTCCATGAGAAGGCGAAGGAGTCCCTCGAGCTCGTCTTATCGAGGATAGATGAGTATCATGATTTCCTATCCGGAAACCCGGTGTTCGTCGAGAGGACGAGGGGGGTTGGGGTTGCATCGGCAGAGCTTTGCAAGGCATTGGGGCTTTCGGGACCGATAATAAGGGGTGCGGGGATCCCGTTCGATGTAAGGAAGGCCATGCCGTATTCGTCCTATGAGGATTTCGATTTCACGATCCCAACGGGAAAGGATGGAGATTGCTACGATAGATACGTCGTGAGGATGGAGGAGATGAGGCAGGCTATAAGGATAACGATGCAAGCGCTGGAAGGGCTCCCCGAAGGGCCGATAAACCCAAGGCCTCATTATAGAAGCCCGGTCGCCTTCAGGCCTCCTAAGGGAGAAGCGATCTCATGCGTGGAGTCACCGAGGGGCATGATATGCGCATACATCGTATCCGATGGGACCGAAAGGCCATACAGGGTCAGGTGGAGGACCCCTTCATTCGCAGCCGTCCAGGCCATGAGGTATATAGCGCCTGGGCATAAGGTCGCGGATATGGTTTCCATATTGGGGTCGCTGGACCCCGTCCTGGGGGATGTGGACAGATGATAGCGGATATATGGACGTGGATATGGGCTTTTGTTGGAGGCGCGATCCTCGCTTTCATCGCCATCCTCATCATCGCATACCTGACTTGGATCGAGAGGAAGTTCGCAGGGAGGGCTCAATCGAGGATCGGGCCATATTGGGTTGGGCGTCCGCATGGATGGCTGCAGCCGATAGCGGACGTTATAAAGATAATGCTGAAGGAGGACATAGTTCCGGAGGATGCCGACAAGATCTCCTTCAACCTCGCTCCTATGTTCGTCTTCGTCCCGGCCATGATGCTCTTCGCCCCGATCCCCATATCCGAGGGACTCGTCCTCTCCGACCTAACCCTCGGGCTCCTCTACTTCCTCGCGGTTTCATCCCTATCGGCGATAGGGATATTCATGGCTGGATGGGGATCGAACTCGAAATACGCGATGCTGTCCGGAATGAGGACTGTGGCACAGATGATATCGTATGAGGTTCCGCTCGTCCTGACCCTCATAGTCCCAGCCCTCTCATATGGGAGCTTTAAGCTTTCGGAGATCGTAGAGCTCCAGAAGGGCGGATGGTTCCTGACGAAGCCGTTCATAGGCCAGACCACCTTCCTCCTCTTCTTGCTTGCGGGGCTTGCAGAGCTTAAGAAACCGCCTTTCGACGTCCCGGAGGCGGAATCGGAGCTCGTTGCCGGGTTCAGCGTTGAGTATAGCGGTATGAAGTTCGCTTTCTTCTATGCCGCCGAATACGCCCATCTCCTCGCCGTCTCCGCCTTAGGGGCCGTTCTGTTCCTCGGGGGATGGGATGGCCCCTTCATCCCGGGCTTCCTGTGGTTTTTCCTTAAAACCTTCTTCCTCCTTTTCCTCATCTTATGGATAAGGTGGAGCTTCATAAGGGTTAGGATAGATCAGATAATAGGGTTCGGATGGAAGTTCCTGTTTCCTCTTTCCATCCTGAACCTTGCCATAGCCGGCCTGATCGTGTTATAATGGCAAGGGGTGAGGTTATGAGGGCCATCTGGAACCTCATCGGGGTTCTAAAGCCTCTATGGGTTAGCGCGAGGAACTTACTAAGAAGGCCGGTAACCGTCATGTATCCGAGGGATTCGAGGCATATCCCGGAGAGGATAAGGGGGCTGAAGATAGGGCTTATGAGCGATGAATCCGGGAACCCGAGGTGTACAGCCTGCATGGCCTGTGCGAGGATATGTCCGGCGAGGGTGATAGAGGTTGAGGGGGAGAGGGTTGGTGGGAGGATGAGGCCTAAGAGGTTTACGGTGAACCTCGGTTCATGTATATTTTGTGGCCTATGTGCCCAGGCATGTCCGGCGGATGCCATAGCCATGATAAGGAACCCGGGATGGGCAGCAATGTCGAGGGAGGAGCTTGTCCTGTCGCTCGAGGAGCTCCTCGAGATAGGGTCTAAGGAAGGGCCATCGTGGCAGATAGGGTCAAGGATAAGGGGGGATGTAGGGGGGTGAGGCTTGCATTTACCTTGTTGTTCGGGATCTCGGCAGCATTTGGGGGCCTTGTTGCGGTAGCCTCGAGGAACCTGTGGAGGAGCGGGCTCGGCCTTGGGCTGATGCTCCTCTCCACCGCCTTCTTGTATCTGGTCCTCGGCTCGGAACTCCTGTTCTCCATCCAGATCCTCGTATATGTCGGAGGGGTTCTCGTCCTCCTCCTGTTCCTCATAATGCTCACATCGCAGCTTGTAGGGAGGGAGATAAAGCAGACGAGCACCAACATCCGTTGGGGGGTTATCGTTTCCACATCCCTCTTCCTCCTCCTCGCGTTCATCATATGGAACGAGAGGGTTCCGGGCTCAGAAACGATCCCCGTTGAGCTCGGGGATGTGGGTTCGTTGCTCCTGAAGGAATACCTCTTGCCCTTCGAGCTCGTCTCCTTAGTCCTTTTAGCAGCGTTCATAGGGGCTGCGGTCCTTGCGAGGAGGTGGAGGGATGGAGGCTAAGGTTTGCCTCCTGATATCGGCCCTCCTTTTCTCCCTCGGCACGTTCGGCGTCATGACGAGGAGGAACGCCATAGGGATCCTCATATCGATAGAGCTGATGTTCAACGCCGCGAACTTAAACATGATCACGTTCTCCTCCATCCTCGGGGACCCCTGTGGCCAGGCCCTCGCCATATTCGGGATAGCGATAACGGCCGCGGAGGTCGTCCTCGGGTTCGGGATAGCCGTCTTGCTCTTCCGGACGAGGAGGACGGTGAACGCGGACGAGGTCAGGCTTCTAAAAGGTTAAGAAAGGAGGGAGGGAGAATGAGGTGGATGGTTTTAGCGGTTCTGGTCCTTTTTGCGGGTCCTGCGTTTGGGGAGGAGATATCCCCTAAGGATGAGGATTTCTTCCCCCTCTTTAACGGGAAGGATCTCAGCGGATGGGAGATCATAGGAGAGAAGGATGCGTGGCGTGTTGAGGAAGGGGTGATCGTATGCACGGGGAAGGGAGGGGGATGGCTTAAGACGAGATGGGAGTTCGACGATTTCGTCTTCCGCGTGGAATGGAGGATAGCGAAGGGGGGGAATAGCGGGGTCTTCTTCAGGGCGAAGCCGGTCCAGAACCCATGGGTTGAGGGGTTCGAGGTCCAGATCCTGGACGACGGAGGGGTTATAGGGAATACGAACTGCGGCGCCATATACGGGGTCCTCCCCCCTAAGGAGAACCCGGTGAGGTCGGGGGAGTGGAACAGATACGAGATCCAGGCGATAGGGGATAGGATAAAGGTTTTCTTCAATGGGAAGTTAGTGCAAGATGTGAACGTGATGGAAGTGGAGGGGTTGAAGGGGAAGCCGAAGAGGGGCTATATAGGGCTTCAGAACCATGGGGACCGTGTGGAGTTCAGGAACCCGAGGGTATTCGAGGTCGGATATCGTTGGCTTTTCAAGGGGAAGGATCTATCGGCCTGGAGGACGGAGGGTGCTGGGGAATGGATCCCTACGCCGGATGGGGTCTTGCACTATACCGGGAAGGGGAGCCATCTATGGACGAGGGATAGCTTCAAGGATTTCGTCCTAAGGCTTGAATGGAGGATAGAGAAGGGCGGGGATAGCGGGATATATCTGAGGGGGGATAAGGAAGGGAGGGCTCAGGTGAACATATGGGAGGATCCCATGGGATCCGGGCAGATATGGGGCTATGGGATAAGGCCGAAGAAGAGGATGGATGCTCCGACCGGGGAATGGAACTACATGGAGGTAAAGCTTATTGGGAACAGGGTGAGCGTATGGCTGAATGGGGAGTGGGTCATAGAGGATGCTGAGATCCCCGGAATCTCCCCCGATGGTCCCATAGCCCTTCAGCACCACGGAACGCCCTTATGGTTCAGGAATATAAGGATAAAGGAGGTTCAAAGGGGAGGATAGGCGGGCTTGATCGCAGTGGTTGGCCAACACACCTCTTGACATGGCTCTCTTATCGTTGTATAATTTTATATGAACACTTGCGATGAAAAATCCTCCCTCGGTTCCTGCTGGTTGGGATTCTCCTTGGTTTACCCCTTGCTACCCATGGATGGGTGGGGTAATTTTATGAAGAGGAGGTGTAGCTATGAAGCTCAGACCGCTTGAGGATAGGGTTGTTGTGAAGAGGATAGAGGAGCAGGAGGAGGTTCAGCGTGGGGGCATAATAATTCCGGACACGGCTAAGGAGAGGCCTCAGGAAGGGGAGGTTATCGCCGTAGGGCCTGGAAGGATGACGGAGAACGGAACGAGGATCCCCATGGAGGTCAAGGTTGGGGATAAGGTCGTCTTTGCGAAATACGCCGGGACGGAGGTTCGTCTCGATGACGAGGAATACCTCGTCATGAGGGAGAGCGATATACTCGCCGTGATAGAGTCATAATATCTTTTGGAAAGGAGGGAGAGTAGAGGTATGCCTGCTAAGCAGCTCGTGTATGAAGAGGAAGCGCGAAGGGCGATCCTAAGGGGTGTGGATAAGCTTGCGGATGCGGTTAAGGTCACGCTTGGTCCGAGGGGGCGTTATGTCGTGCTCGATAAGAAGTTTGGATCCCCGACGATCTCCAACGACGGCGTGACCATAGCCAAGGAGATAGATCTGGAGGATCCTTTCGAGAACATGGGCGCTCACCTCGTCAAGGAGGTGGCCTCTAAGACGTCCGATGTTGCCGGGGATGGGACGACCACGGCCACGATCCTCGCCAGGGCGATACTCCGCGAGGGGTTAAAGCATGTAACGGCCGGTAGGAACCCGGTTGCCCTGAAGAGGGGGATAGACAAGGCGGTCGATGCCGTGGTCAAGGAGATCCAGTCGAAGGCGAAGAAGGTGGAGAGCAGGAAGGAGGTAGCACAGGTCGCCGCCATCTCCGCCCATGGTGACATGTCCATAGGGGAGCTCATAGCGGATGCCATGGAGAAGGTGGGGAAGGACGGCGTGATAACCGTTGAGGAGGCGAAGGGCCTTGAGACAACCCTCGAGCTTGTCGAGGGCATGCAGTTCGACAGGGGTTACCTCTCCCCATACTTCATAACGGATGGGGAGAAGATGGAGGCCGTCCTCGAGGATGCATACATCCTCATACATGACAAGAAGATAAGCGCCATGAAGGACCTCCTCCCGATCCTCGAGCAGGTTGCCAGGTCGGGGAAGTCGCTCCTCATAATAGCGGAGGATGTGGAAGGTGAGGCGCTCGCAACCCTCGTCGTGAACAAGCTGAGGGGGACCCTGAGGTGCTGCGCCGTGAAGGCCCCGGGCTATGGCGACAGGAGGAAGGCGATGCTCGAGGACATAGCCATACTCACAGGGGGGAAGGTCATATCGGAGGAGATAGGGATAAAGCTTGAAAACGTGACCCTCGATATGCTCGGGCAGGCTAAGAGGGTAAGGGTCGACAAGGACAACACCACCATAATAGAAGGGGCTGGCAAGGTCTCGGACATAAAGGGGAGGATAGAGCAGATAAGGAAGCAGATAGAGGAGACGAAGTCGGACTACGATAGGGAGAAGCTTCAGGAGAGGCTTGCCAAGCTCGCCGGAGGGGTTGGGATAATAAGGGTCGGGGCCGCCACGGAGACGGAGATGAAGGAGAAGAAGGCGAGGGTTGAGGACGCCGTCTCCGCGACCAAGTCCGCCGTTGAGGAAGGGATAGTCCCCGGTGGCGGTGTGGCCCTCCTCAGGGCTGCGCACGTCATAGATTCCCTGCCTCTTGAGGGCGACGAGAAGATAGGGGCGGAGATAGTGAAGAAGGCCCTTGAGGAGCCGCTGAGGCAGATAGCCGAGAACGCCGGGTTGGACGGCTCCCTCGTCGTCGAGAGGGTTAGGAACTCCTCCGAATACAACTTCGGCTTCGATGCCCAGGCTGAGGAGTTCACCGACCTCATGGAGGCAGGGGTCATAGATCCGGCGAAGGTGACGAGGATAGCCTTACAAAACGCCGCGAGCATAGCGGGCCTGATGCTCACAACCGAGGTCCTCGTCACCGAGATACCGGAGAAGGAGAAGAGCACGACCCCGCCACCTCCGGAGTATTAAGGAGGGAGCAAATGAAGGGGGCAGGCCCTGAGAGATGGGGCTTGTCCCCTTTTATTTTTCAAGAAGCCATAGGTATATAGCCTATGGCTATTTATTTTACAAGGAGGAATGGGAGATGCCTTTGGTGAACGGTAGGGAGGTTCTGGAGGCAGCGGTTAAGGGGAAATATGCCGTAGGAGCGTTTAACGCGAATAGCATGGAGTATGTCCAGGCCATAATAGAGGCGGCGGAGGAGGAGCAAGCCCCCGTATTCCTTCAGATAAGCCAAGGGGCGATAAGATATGCGGGGTTGGAGATGGCTGTGGCGATGGTTAAGGTTGCTGCCGAACAGGCATCCGTCCCCGTCGTCCTCCACCTCGATCACGGCACGGATTTCGACCAGAACATAAAATGCCTTAGGGCTGGCTTCACATCCCTGATGTTCGATGGATCGGACCTGCCTCTCGAGGAGAACAAGGCGATAACGAGGAAGATAGTCGAGGTGGCCCACGCCGTGGGATTGCCCGTTGAGGCGGAGCTCGGGAAGATACCGAGGATAGAGGACTTCAAGGACCTCCTCCCACCCGATTACGACTTCAGAAGCCCTGTCCCTCCATCCGTCCTCGAGAAGGTCGTGGACCTCATGGCCAAGCCGGAGGACGTCGAGGATTTCGTCTCATATACGCAATGCGATTCGCTTGCGGCCGCCGTCGGAAGCATACATGGGATGAAGGAGGATATCCAGCCCTTATGCATAGAGAGGCTTAAGCAGATAAGGGAGAGGACGAACATACCCTTGGTCTCCCATGGATCCTCGGGGATCATACCGACATGGGAGAGGTTCGAGGAGCTTAAAAAACAGGGATTTGAGTTCCCGGAAGGTTGGGGTCCTTTGGAAGAGGCTATAAAATATGGAATAGCGAAGATAAACGTAGCTACTGAAATATCCATGTCCTTCCTCGAGGGGATGAAGAAGGCATGGGATAAAAACCCCGGAGAGAAGGATTCGAGAAGGATAACGGGACCGGGAAGGGATGCGATGAAGGAGAGGATAAAGTGGTATATGAGGCTCTTCGGCTGCTCCGGAAAGGCAAGGGACTGGAGGGCGAGAAAGGAAGAGGCCGGTCCCTCCCCCGAAGGGCCGGAGTAATCCCGCCCATTTTCCTATCAACCCTCGTCTTAGCCCTTTCGTGGACGGTGGAGGGGTTATCGGCCCCTTCCTCCGTCCTCCGAATCTGCGTCCTCCCATTCCAGGGCGTTTCGGGCAAGGAAGAACCATGGATCCTCATCGGTGTCCCTTATATCATATCCTGCTCCCTCTCACGCATTCCTTCTATAAGGGTTCTGGACCGGGAAGAGGCATCCACCATATACCATAAGATCTCGGAGAGCGGGCTTAAGATATCGGAAATCCAGGCGGACATCATCATAATGGGCTTTGTTTCCTCGGGAAGAAACCTCGTGGTGGATATCGGGGTGGTGGACAACAGGGGCAGGAAGGAACCTTACTCCATAAAGAGGGAGAGGAGGAAGGAGGAGTTCCTTCAACTGGCTGAGGAGCTCGTCGATAGGATAACGGAATGGGCTGGGATCCCAAAGGGGAAGAGGGAGAGGACGGATCCCACGGCTTTGGAGGAATTCCTCAAGGGCATGGCCCTGTGGATAAGCGACAAGGCCGAAGAGGCGATGCCGAAGCTTGAAAGCGCTTTGAAGAGGGATCCATCCCTCTGGAGGGCGGCGGCGCTCATGGCGAGGATATGTTGTTCCCTTGGGGATGTGGAAAAGGCGGAGGAGCTGCTCGAATCGCAGGTTGTGAGGAATGAAGGGGAACCGGAGCTGTGGCTCGAGCTCGGGGCTTTCTACCATGGGAAGGAGGATTTCGAAAAGGCCGTGAGGGCATATAGGAAGGCCTTAGAGCTAAGGCCGGATCTCGTCCCTGCATACCTTGGCCTCGGCGTGGCGAGGAGAAGGCTTGGGGATGTAGATGGCGCTATATCGGATCTGAGGAAGGGGTTTCAGCTCGATCCAAGGGATCGGGAAATCGGGTTCAACCTCGCCACCATCTATCATCTCGATAAGGGGATGGTGGAGGAGGCTATGGCAATATACAAGGAGTTGCTTGCGATGGATCCGAGGGATCCAGCCGTCCTCCATAACCTCGGCTTAGCCCTCATGGAAAAGGGGGAAAAGGACGAGGCCATATCGAAGATAAGGGAGGCGCTTTCCATCGAGCCGGATAACCCATACATAATGACCTCCCTTGGGGTAGCCTTGAGCTCCGTCGGTAAGGATGAGGAAGCATTATCCATGTGGGAGAAGGCGCTGAAGATCGACGAGGATTTCGTCCCAGCCCTCCTTTGCCTCGGAAATCACTACTCCTCTAAGGGCTCATATGGGGAGGCGGAGCGGATCTTCAGGAGGATCCTGGAAAGAGAGCCGGATGCGGGTCCAGATATATACATGAAGCTCGCCATGTGCATATACCTTCAGGGAAGGAAGGAGGAGGCAGCGCAGGAGCTGGAGGGGATCTCAAAGGAGATGGAATCCCCGGACCTATATAACCTGCTTGGGATGATGTATAAGGAGATCGGGAAGGTGGAAAAAGCCAGGGATAGCTATGAAAAAGCCCTTATCCTCGATCCGGATAACCTCATCGCAAAGGAAGCCATAAACGAGCTGCGCTCTCCTATAAGGGGAGGGGGGATGGAAGGGAAAAAGGCGGAGGAAATCGGAAAAGGGCTCTTCAAGGTGGAATACCATCCCGAGCCCATAGAGGTGAGGAGGGGGATGGAGATCCCAAAGCCTTCGGGCGATAGCCCCTTCATCCACGCCAATATGGCCATGTCCTACGCTACCTTCGGATTCCTCGAGAAGGCGAGGGAGGAGGCGGAGAAAGCCCTTAAGATGGATCCAGCATGTTGGGAGGCGAGGATCGCCCTTGGGAACATACTCCTTACATCCGGGGATGCGGAAGGGGCTTTAAAGGAGTATAGGAAGGCGCTGGAGCAAAGGCCTTCCGATCCGACGATCTATAACAACATCGGGATATGCCTTTTAAGGATTGGGAAATATGGGGATGCCATAGCAAGCCTGAGGAAAGCCCTCGCGATAAACCCGGATATGAAGGAGGCGAGGCTGAACCTCGCAAACGCCCTCTTCGATTCCGGGAACTTCGCCGAAGCCCTCTCGGAATATAACGCCATCCTTAAGGAGGACGAAAACCTCGATGCTTTGTTTAACTCCGCCCTCTGCCTCGACGCCCTGGGGAGATATGAGGAGGCGTTGGCGAGGTTGGAAAGATACATCGATTCGGGAGGGGAAAAGAGGGCAGGGTATAACGCCATCGGGAATGTGTTCCTTAAGAGGAAGGATTACGAGAAGGCTATAGGGTTTTATAAAAAGGCCCTTGAGGATGGGGCTTACGAACCGGCCATCGCAAACCTGGCCATCTGTTACGAAAGGCTTGGGATGAAGGAGGAGATGAGGAAGTGGTGGAGGAGGTATCTCGATCTGTTCCCGAAGGGCGAGAACGCCGGCTTGGCGAAGGAGAAGCTGGAAAGGGGTGAAAAGAGGTGAAGAAGCTCAGAAGCCCTGGTATCTCTGCCCTCCTATCGGCCTTGTTCAGCGGGTTAGGACAGATATACAACGGAAGCGTTCTAAGGGGAATAATATTGATGGTGCTGTATTTCGAATCCCTGAACTTCCTCATAAGCACGCTGGTCGATAGCCCTGTCAGGCTTATTCCGTTCACGGACATATTCCAACCGAGGTATTTCCCATATAAGATGTTGCCGAGCCTTGTCATAGAGGTATTCCTTGTATGGGCGTATGGGATATACGATGCATATGCTATGGCGAGGAGGAGGTTGGAGGAGGAAGGAATGGAGCCATCTCCAAGGGAGGGGGTTTTAAGATATATCCTCCTTGCCATCGTTATAGGAGGCATAATCATCTCGCTATTCCTGATAATAAGGAGTTTCTAATAAAGGGGGGGGTTGAGGATGTTGATGAGGTATTTGAGGGTTTTCCTAAGTTCTCTCTTTATAACGGTCCTCTGGGCAGGCCTTTGCTTATCGGCCGAATCCCTCGCACCTTATGTCCCATCTCCGATGGAGGTGGTCGATAAGATGCTGGAGCTGGCCCAGGTGACCAAGGACGACGTCGTATACGACCTCGGATGCGGGGATGGCCGTATAGTCGTTATGGCCGCGAAGAAATACGGGGCTAAGGGGGTTGGGGTGGATATAGATCCGGAGAGGGTCAAGGAGTCGAAGGAGAACGCGAGGAAGGAGAAGGTCGAGGATAGGGTAACGATACTACTCCAGGATGCGTTCGAGACAAACCTTTCGGATGCCACCGTGGTGACCCTTTATCTCCTCTCCGAATCCAACCTGAGGCTCAGGCCGAAGCTCTTCATGGAACTTAGGCCGGGGGCGAGGGTCGTCTCCCACGATTTCGGGATGGGGGACTGGGAGCCGGAGAGGGTGCTGAAGATAGACGGCAAAGATGGCCTGCCACATACCGTATACCTCTGGACGATCCCCGCCCAGGTCGGGGGTATATGGAGGTGGAAGGAGGAAGGGGGCGAATCGATCCTCAGGATATCGCAGGACCTTGGGAAGATAACGGGGGTATACATCGGAGCTGATAAGGTTGAGAGGAAGATAGAAGATCCGATGATCAAGGGGAATAAGCTTAGCTTCAGCCTGCCCATCCCTTCCGGAGGGAAGACGGTGAGGAAGAGGTATGAGGGGATAGTGGAGGGGGATAGGATAAAAGGGAAGGCGACGGTAGAGGGAAATCCGGAGGAAAGGGAATGGACGGCGAAAAGGGATCCGGTGAATTACATCGGGAGATGGAGGTGGGAGGTCTTAACCCCTGAGGGGAGGACGTTCGGGGAGATGGTCCTTAGGAAGGAAGAGGGGGGGAAGATCGTTTTGAGTTGGATACGGGATGGGAAGGAATTCCCTGTATCAGGCCTCATAATCCAAGGGGCTTGCTTCAGGTTCGATGTGAGCGTAGACCGTCCTGGGATCGGGAGGGTAAGGACGACGTATAAGGGCTTCTTGGAAGGGGACACCATAACGGGGACGGCGAGGATAGATGGAGCTGGCGGGGAGATGAGATGGGAGGCGAGGAGGGTTGGGGGATAAGGAGAATGAGTTAAGTGACGCCGCTTCACGAATTGTTCGATGATGAAATATTATGTGAAAAAATCAGACGCAAACTCCCTCTTCTTTTCGCCATTGCTGAGCAACAAGCATCTAGAGCAGGGAAAGTTGGGATGGAGGTAGGCACATTGAGGGAACAAATTTTGGTGGCCCTGCTCATTTACAGGTTCGGCGAGGACAACGTGAGCTTGGACATCCCCATCACCGAACATGGGATTGATATTGAATTGAAGGGCTATCCGCTATCCATTAAGACGGCCACGGTGAAGTCAAGAAGAACCCCCGCTGTGAAAGTTGTCTGGACTGTGGACTGGGAGCAAGTCACAAAGTTCTCAGAAAATTATGAACCCAGGTGCGACATGCTGCTCGTAATTGTTCGATGGGGCGCGGAGGGAGGGCTTTACAGCATCCCGTTGCAAGTTCAACAGGAGGTTTTTGAAAGGCTTGGTAAGGAGCAATATCTGAAGTTACCTAAACGAGGCACAAACCCACGAGGCGTTGAAATCTCATCGCTGGCGGTTGAAATGCTCACTAAGCACCCGCTTACAAAATTTTTACCAATAAGAGTTGGCAACGGCCATCCGGTCTGGATATGAAAGAAATGCTGTTAGCACCTTATAAAAGATGGCTGCATTATTGGCAATCGGATTGAGGAGGTGAGCAATGTGATGACGCGGAAAGGGTCAAAGACGAGCGCTTTTGGCAGCCCAGCGAGGATTTCCCACGATTCTACGGTTTTTTACAGTCGCCGTCTCTATGAAGGTTTGCCTCGGGAGGAAGCCGTTAAATATACCGAAACGCCACTTCCGCCGGGGTGTGTCAATCGCATATTTTGCAAGAGTTCGGAAAAGATGGACGAGTTGCCCGATTGCTCTGTCCACTTGATGGTCACTTCACCGCCCTATAACGTCGGCAAGGAATACGATGACGACTTGACCCTTGACGAATACCGTGCATTCTTAAAGCGGGTTATGACCGAAGTGTATCGTGTGCTGGTGCCTGGTGGGCGTGCCTGTATCAATGTGGCCAATTTCGGTCGTCGCCCATATTTGCCTCTGCATGCCTTGGTTATCCAGGATATGCTAGAGGTAGGCTTTTTGATGCGGGGCGAAATTATTTGGGATAAAGCGGGGAGCGCCAGTCCATCAACGGCTTGGGGTAGTTGGTGCTCGCCAAGTAACCCCTGCTTGCGCGACACGCACGAATACATCCTCGTCTTTTGCAAAAAGGTTTTCAAAAGAAATAAACCTTCTTTTCGTAAGCCAACCATAACTCGCGATGAATTTCTTGAGTTCACCAAGAGCGTCTGGCGATTTCCTGCTGAACAGGCCTCTAAAATAGGGCATCCTGCGCCTTTTCCCGTGGAATTACCCTATCGGCTTATCCAACTTTACACTTTTGAGGGCGAGGTGGTTCTCGATCCCTTTATCGGCAGTGGCACGACAGCGATAGCCGCTTTGAAGACAGGTCGTTCTTTCGTCGGTTACGAGGTTGATCCCAATTATGTAGCATTGGCAAATCAACGCATTGAAGCCATGTTTGCTCAGCAATTGTTGTTCTAAATTATGTATGAGTGCACTTGGAAGGGCGAAAAGCGAATTGGGAAATGATTATTTCGAAAGATACATAAATGATTTCGTTTGTCCTGTCAGGGATCCTCAGCATGAAACTACCTCATCTTTTCAATTCGCAGTCTAAGGCGGTCATCCTATCTTTTTCGCAATCCGCATTTCGCAATTCGCAATCTAAATCAAACGCGGTCGGGCTTGACATCCCCTCTCGATTCATGTATAACTTAAGCTGGAACATGTCAGGATCGCTTTATCCTTCCTTCGATCATTAGACCTTTTCGAGGGGGCTCGTTGGTAAAGTTAAGGTCTGTTTCTTTCTTCCGCAAAGGGGTTTCAGCAACGTGTCCGAATAAGGCTTTGTCGCACTTCGTCTCGCCATTGCGGCGTGACCGGAACAAACGTATTCGGAGGTGAGTAGGTATGGGAATGGAAAGGATTACGGATGAGGAAGGGCTCGCTCCCGATAAGGTTAAGCAGGATGCGGCACAAAAGCCCCCCGATGAAGAAGAGATCCTCGACCTCGCATCCCTCCAGAAGATGACCATGGCCCAACTGGCCAAGATAGCCAAGAAGTTCGGGATATCGGGCATAGTTGGGATGAGGAAACACGACCTCATATTTCACATACTCAAGGCCCAGACGGAGAAGAAGGGACTGATATTCGGGGAGGGGGTTTTGGAGATCAACCCTGAAGGATATGGGTTCCTCAGATCGAGCGGCTATAATTACCTGATGGGGGCCGACGATATATACGTATCCCCGTCACAGATAAAGAAGTTCGGGCTCAAGACCGGAGATATAGTTTCGGGAAGGATAAGGCATCCGAAGGGGGACGAGAAGAACTTCGCCTTGCTATATGTTGAGGCCGTGAACTACGACCCCCCTGAGAAGGCGAGGGAGAGGATTCATTTCGACGAGCTCACGCCCTTGTTCCCCCAAGAGAGGCTCGTGTTGGAGACGGATCCGGAGATCCTCGAGACCAGGGTCATAGACCTCTTCTGCCCTATAGGGAAAGGGCAGAGGGGGCTCATAGTCGCGCCACCGAGGACAGGGAAGACGGTCCTCCTGCAGAAGATAGCGAACGCCATAAGCGAGAACCATCCAGAGGTATACCTCATAATACTCCTCATAGATGAGCGTCCGGAGGAAGTGACTATGATGGAGAGGTCGACAAAGGCGGAGGTTATAAGCTCTACGTTTGACGAGCCTCCGGAGCAACACATAAGGGTTGCGGATATCGTGCTTGAAAAGGCTAAAAGGCTCGTGGAACACAAGAAGGATGTGGTAATACTGCTCGACAGCCTCACGAGGTTCACGAGAGCACATAACGCGGTTTGCCCGCCCAGTGGGAAGCTCCTTTCAGGAGGGATGGACCCGATGGCGTTTAGCAAGCCGAAAAGGTTCTTCGGATCGGCGAGGAACACGGAGGAAGGGGGAAGTCTGACGATAATAGCCACCGCATTGATAGATACCGGGAGCAAGATGGACGAGGTCATATTCGAGGAGTTCAAGGGGACCGGGAATATGGAGCTCGTCCTGGATAGGGAGCTTGCGGAGAAGAGGATATTCCCGGCAATAGACATATTCAAGTCGGGAACGAGGAGGGAGGAGCTCCTCCTATCCGACTTCGAAAGGGAGAGGGTATGGCTTTTGAGGCGTGTCCTGGCCGAGGAGAGGAGCAAGGAGGACGCCATGATACAGCTCCTCTCTAAGCTCGCCAAGACTAAAAGCAATAAGGAATTCCTCTCGAGGCTGTTCGAGCTCTGAAAAGCAAAGGGAAGCCTTATTATTGGAATATCCCGTATATCGGAACCCCCAGCGCTATGGCGAGGGCGTTCCAGAACCCTCCAACGACGAAATCGCCGAGTATCAGCCCGAAGAAGAATGGGAGGGCGGGCCTATACATCCTGTATCCACCGTATCTAAGGATAGCCCATTTCGAAAACCACGCTATCAATATGCAAAACCATACCATGTTCATGGACCAGCTTCCGGACACCGCGAACGCCGCCGGATGGAAGGACCACCATATGAACCTCATCCTCATAGCGCTTAGGAAAAGCGTGAAGAGGAAGCCGATGATGGTAAATACGATGGCAGGTTTATCGGCCTTCACAGGGTTGTTGAGCCATGAGCTGAGGGCGTTAAAGGTCTCGCTGGCGAACCCAACCGCTACCGCACCCCTCTTGTAGCTTATGTGTAACATAGCCCAGAAGGCCGTTATTATCCCGAATACGGATGCTATTATCATCGCCCACATCAAGCCCCTCGTCTCCATCCCAGACCTCTCAGCAGCCCTGAACCCCTCAAGTTGGTGTGGCATCGGATGAGCTCTGTAAGCCCTGTTAAACCAGTAATAATAGGAGAGGATCGTCAGGTTCCTCGGGGAAAGCCTTGTCGTCCCGAGGAACGTTGGGAGGAGCCTGTCGGGCCCGGAGAAATGCAGATCGTGGACGGGGGATCCGAGCTCAGCCCTCATCCTCGTTATGGCTATGGAGAACATATAGTATATGACGAAGAAAACGACCGCTATCCACGGGGATAGACCGGAGTAGATGGAGAAGCCGACAAGGAAAAGGAAGCCGAACAGGATCCCGAGGGCTGCCGTCCTATACCTAATCGGCTCCCCGGAATCGTAAGATTTCTCCTTCCCTATAAGGACCTTCCATACCCTGCTTAGATGTGTCCTCGTTACCCAAATCGCTATCATACAAAGGGCGAGATAAGCCCCCGCCGACTGTTCGTTCATATACGGGAACCTCGGAAGGCTCTGCCATCCACCTATCGCCCCTATTATCCTCTCCACCTTCCAAAACAGGTAGAAGAACCAGCAGGAGAAGGAGAGGTCGAGGGGTAGGAGGAAGCCGAGGCCTATGGCGAAGGGATATAGGTTCAGTGGGGTCCAACCTATCGCGTTCCACGGCCTTTCCGTTACATACGTCCCAAGATCTATCCTCGCTATGGGGAGCGAGGGGACCATGGGCCATATGGCGTTCAAAGAGTTCAGGGTATCGATGAACCCGGCTATTCCGAAGGCAATCCACATGGTTCTGTTCTTTAAAAGGAATCCAGATTCATCTGTCATCTGTATAGGAAGCTCTACTATCGGATATGTGAGCTTCTCCTTTTCCGTCCATTGCTTCCTCACTATGACGTTCATACATATCATGACGAAGGTCAGGACGAATGCGAAGATCCCCCAGCTTATAACCGGAAGCGCCCATGCCTTTAGATGACGTAAGTCGTAGAGCGATGAAAGCCCATAGTAGAAGTTTTCCAGAGCCCTTCTTTCCTTCACCGCAAACCAGTCGGGGATATACCTGTGGAAGAGCCTCGCCCAATCGTTCTCGGGGGATGCGAACCAATAGGCATGGCCTATTATCGGGACGAGAACCTGGAAGAAGTCGTGGCCGGCATAGACCGATGCTATGGAGAGCATAACGTATATGGTTAAAAGATCGGCCTGGGATAAGGAGAATTTAGGAGAAAGCCTTCTCAGCAGTAAGGAAATGACGACTATGGGAAATAGGAAGAATATGACGTTGTAGAAAAGGGATATGGTTGTCGGATGGCCACGCCATCTAACGGCCTCCATCTGGATTACCCAATATGCGTTTATAGGCATGAGGATGAGGGAGATAACGATCGCCTTCCAGCTTACTACCGCCTTCTTCTTCGCTTCCGGAGGAGCGATTACTTCAACCCTCCTTGTCGAGCTTTCCTCCCTCATCCCCCAAATCTCCTTATGGCCTCCTCTATCCTTCGGATAGTCCTTTCCTTCCCGAGCGTTGCCATGACGTCGAAAAGGCCCGGGCCGAACGTCCTCCCCGTTATGGCGACGCGGACGGGATGTATGAGGTCCCCTCCCTTTATCCCGAGCTCGGCTATCAACGCCCTACAACAGCTCTCAACGGAGCTTGCGTCGAATGATTGAAGATCTTCCAACCTCGGGATTAGCTTCTTAAGTATATCCATGGCCCCTTCCTTCCTTAAGACCTTATCGACGGCCTGAGGATCGTATTCTATCTCCTCCTTAAAGAAGAACTCGACAAGCCAAGATATCTCCGACAGCAGCTTAAGCCTCTCCTGTTCAAGGGCCACAACCCTTCTTATATAATCCCTTTCCTCCTCGCCCAACTCCTCTCCTATCAACCCAGCCCTTCTAAGATATGGAATGCATAAATCCACAAGTCTATCAAGAGGAAGCCTCCTTATGTAGAATCCGTTCATCCACTGGAGCTTCTGGATATCGAATATCGCCGCAGCCTTCCCAACCCTCTCTATGGAGAACTTCTCTATGAGCTCATCTACCGAGAATATCTCGGTTTTATCGTCGTAAGACCAACCCATGAGGGCGAGATAATTGATCATCGCCTCTTTTAGATAACCCTGGTCCCTGAACTCTTCGATGGACACGGCTCCATGCCTCTTACTTAGCTTAGACCTATCCGGGGCGAGTATTATCGGGAGATGGGCGAAGTTCGGAGGATCCCATCCGAACGCCTTATATATGAGGACATGTTTTGGGGTCGACGATATCCACTCCTCCCCCCTCATTACGTGCGTTATCTCCATGAGGTGATCGTCCACGACGTTCGCAAGATGATATGTTGGGAACCCGTCGGACTTCAAGAGGACGAGGTCTTCGAGCGTCTTGTTCTCGAACTCTATCCTGCCCCTTATCATATCCACAAACCCTGTCACCCCATCGAGTGGGACCTTAAGCCTTATAACCGGCTTTATTCCCTGTCTCTCAAGCCTTTCCCTCTCCTCATCCGAGAGATTCCTGCATGCCCTGTCATATCTTGGCGGCTCTTTCCTTGCCTCCTGCTCTTTCCTCATCCTCTCGAGCCTTTCCTGGCTGCAGTAACATTTATAAGCGGCTCCGATCTCAAGCAATATCCTGGCATACTTCTGGTATATGTGAACCCTCTGGGATTGGATATAGGGCCCGTAGTTCCCGCCGACATCCGGGCCTTCATCCCAGTCTATCCCGAGCCACCTGAGCCCGTCCATTATCGATTTGACGTATTCTTCGGACGACCTCGTCCTGTCCGTATCTTCTATCCTCAGTATGAAAGCCCCTCCGCTCTTCCTGGCGAACAGCCAGTTAAAAAGGGCGGTCCTCGCACCACCTACGTGAAGACGTCCGGTAGGAGAGGGTGGAAACCTCACCCTTACCAATCCACCTCACCCCCTTATAGTGGATTCGGAATCGGCTCTAAGCCCATGAAACCTCTTGTTTGCCCTTTCCTGCGCGAAACCATTCCATCTTTTCAATTCCGATAGGTTATCGATTCAGGCAAGGAAAGTATAGCATATGCCCCAACCCCCTGTCAAGGGCTTTTGAGGCGGATCGTAATCATCCTTGTAGGGGCAGGCCCCCGTGCCTGCCCTGATTTTGGGCAAACACCAACCCTTGACGGACCCCTCGCTTCATGGTATGATTGTAAAAACAGGAGGGGGAGTAAGGTTGGGAAGGGAAAGGATAGCGATCCTCGATTTCGGAGGTCAATACACCCATCTCATAGCAAATAGGATAAGGAGGTTAGGGGTTTACTCGGAAATCCTTCTCCCGACATCCTCGGTGGAGGAGGTCCGGGATGCCAAGGGCATAATACTATCTGGCGGGCCGTCCTCGGTCTATTCCGAAGATGCCCCTCCATATAACCCGGAGCTTTTGAGGATGGGAAAGCCAATCCTTGGGATATGCTATGGCCATCAGCTGATAGCGAGCTTCTTCGGAGGGGAGGTTGTTCCGGGGCGGTGGAGGGAATACGGGATAGCTAAGCTCAAAATCTGTAAGGCTATAGGGATCTTCAAAGGGCTTGGGCCGGAGGAGGATGTGTGGATGAGCCATGGGGACCTCGTGTCCAGGATCCCGGATGGGTTCGAGCTCCTCGGCATGACGGATGGATGCCCGAACGCTGCGATAGGGGATATGAGGAGATCTATATTCGGAGTTCAGTTCCATCCGGAGGTCTCCCATACCCCGAAGGGGATGGAGATCCTTTCCAACTTCCTCGACATATGTGGCTGTAAAAGGGAGTGGAGCATGGGTGCTTTCCTGGAGGAGGTATCCGAGCGGATAAGGAGGGAGGTTGGGGAAAGGAACGTGCTCGTCTTCGTATCCGGGGGAGTGGATTCCACCCTCACCTTCTTCCTCCTGAACAAGGTCCTGGGAAAGGAGAGGGTTCTTGGGCTTTACATAGATAACGGCTTCATGAGGAAGGGGGAAACGGAAGGCGTGAGGAGATTCCTCATCGATCATGGACTGGATAACATAAAGGTTATAGATGCCAGCGATCTGTTCCTCTCGGCTGTAGAGGGGGTCGTGGACCCACAGGAGAAGAGGAGGATAATAGGGGATGTGTTTCTCTCGGTCAGGGATATGGTCCTTTCGGATCTTTCCCTCGATCCGGATAAGTGGATGCTTGGGCAGGGAACCCTTTATCCAGACATAATAGAGTCCGGTGGTAGCAGGCATGCTGCTGTTATAAAAACACATCACAACAGGGTCGAGAGGGTTAAGGACCTCATAGAGATGGGGCTTGTGATAGAGCCCCTCGATCAACTGTATAAGGATGAGGTCAGGGAGCTGGCCAGGCTCCTCGGGCTTCCTAAGGACCTTATAGAGAGGCATCCGTTCCCAGGCCCGGGACTGGCCACAAGGGTCCTCTGCTCTTATGGGGAGGATATGGGGGATTCGGGGGAGAAGGAAGGGGTTTTGAAGATCGCCAGGGATTTCGGGATGAACGGGGATGTCCTGCCCATAAGGAGCGTTGGGGTCCAGGGGGATTCGAGGACATACGCAAAGCCCGCGGTCATATGGGGGAGGAGGCCGGATTGGGAGGAGCTCGAGCTCATCTCCACGAGGATCACCAATGAGGTCCATGGGGTAAACAGGGTCCTATACCTTCTCATCCCAGATGAGCTCCCTCCCCTGAAGCCGAAGAAGGCCTTCCTGACAAAGGATAGGCTTGATATCCTAAGGGAAGCCGATTCATTGGCCATGGATGTCCTGAGGAGACATGGGCTTATGGGGGAGATATTCCAAATGCCCGTCGTCCTTCTACCCCTGTCCTCAGGGGGGGAGGGGGAATGCATAGTCCTGCGTCCCTTGGAGTCGAAGGACGTCATGACGGCCAGGTTCGCCAGGATCCCATATAGGATAGTCGAGGAGATGGCGAGGGAGGTAATGAAGGCCGGAACCTTCGATGCGGTATTCTACGATATAACCAATAAGCCCCCAGCAACGATAGAGTGGGAGTGAAAAGCATGGCAAGGGAAATAGCGTTGGACACCATATGGCTTAAGGAGACGCCGAGGTTTGCACACACCGAGTATAGCCTTGAATATCATAAGGATTACATCCGCAAGATCACCGGACTCGATCCTTCCGATCCCGAAGCCATAAGGAGGTTATACGATATCTGGTGCATAGACCTCCTATGGAGCACGAACGACGGCCTGCACGGAAACTGGGAGGGAAGGGGCAGGGCCACGGACATGGGCCATGCGAGGTATGCCGTGGATGGGAGCGACATGAGGATGCCAAAGGAATGCCCTTTCAAATCCGTAGAGGAGGTCTGGGAATTCGACCCCATAAGGGAATATGGCCTTCCGGATTTCGACGAACAAGTGAAGGCATATGAGAGATATGTAGAGGATTCGAGGAGGAGTTATCCGGACCAGCTCGTAACGGGAGGGTATTACAAGACGATAGTTTCAGGAGCGATCCAGGCGTTTGGATGGGATATGTTCCTCATGGCCGCATCGGATAGAAAGAGGATAGAAAGGGTTTTCGACCGCTTCTTCCGCTTCACCCTCTTCCATATGGAGGCATGGGCGAGGACGAGCGTCGAGGTCATAATACAACACGACGATTTCGTCTGGGCTTCCGGCCCCTTCATGCACCCGGATATATACAGGGGGGTGATAATACCGCGCTATGCCGAGCTTTGGAAGCCGTTGCATGCATCCGGGAAGAAGGTCCTCTTCTGTTCCGATGGGAACTTCATGGAGTTCGCGGAGGATATAGTGAAGGCCGGGGCCGATGGACTTATATTCGAGCCCTGCAACGATTTTGGCTTCATGGCCGAGAGGTTTGGGGATTCCGTGGTCCTCGTAGGGAGTTTTGTGGACTGCAGGGATATGGCCCTTGGGAAATGGCAGAAGGTCATGAGGGATATAGATAGGAGCTTGGAGGTTGCCAGGAGGTGCAAGGGCGTGATACTTGCCGTCGGAAACCACCTCCCTCCGGATATCCCGGAGGAGATGATGGAGAAATACATAGGGCATCTGAAGGCGGGGCTCCCTCGCAGGAAGCCGCATTTTGGAGGGGGTGGATCCGGTGCGTGAGTGGGCGAGCTTCGAGCTTTTCGACCCGTTGGAAGGGGTCACGATTGTGGAGCCACCGGGGGAAGGGAAAGGCAATTGGGCAGGAGCGCCAAGCATATGGTATGACAGGGGTGGAGACTTCTGGCTTGTATATCGGCTGCGCAAACCCCATCCATATCGCGGATATCTTCTCCGCATAGCACGTAGCAGCGACGGCATCCGGTTCAGGACCGTTTGGGAGGCGACGAAGGAGCAGTTTGGCACTGAGAGCATAGAACGTTGTGCCCTTGTGCGACTGGACAGCTCACGATGGCGCCTCTTCGTCGGGTTCGTGGACCCCGCCGACCGCCGTTGGCGGATCGATGCGCTTGATGCCCCCTCTCCGGAAAGGTTCGATCCGAGCCGTCGGAGGAAGGTGCTATCTGCCGGGGATGTCGGTGTGGAGGGGGTTAAGGATCCGGTTATCTACCGCCTCGCCGGCCTGTGGTTTATGTTCCTCAGCTTTTCTCCGAAGCCTTTACAGGTCTCCGAGGAGATAGAGAAACGGATGCATGCCACGGGAGATGTGTTCGCAACGGGCATTTCCCGCAGCGCAACGGCATTGGCCATCAGCGAAGATGCGGATACATGGCACTGGCAGGGCGAGGTCTTCGGAAACCGTCCCGGAGCATGGGACGGCTATGCCGGACGTATCAGCTGCATCGTGTATCGGCAACCGGTTTTCATAGCATTTTACGACGGCAGCCGCTCCGTCGAGGAAAATTACGAAGAGAAGACAGGCTTGGCGATCGGCTTCTCCCTTTTTCAGTGGGAACGGGCGAGCTTGGCTGGTCCGGTCCTCGTCTCGCCATATGGGACGGGTTCTCTGCGCTACATGGATGCCATTCCCCTCGACGACGAGATGTGGTTCTACTACGAGTTCTGCCGACCGGATGGGAGCCACGAGCTGAGGCTTAGCAAGATACGATGATTAACCGTAGGACGTTCCTTTCGAGGGTTGCAAGCGCTGTTGGTATCTCGATAATCGGAGGGGGTGCAGGGGAGATGATGCTCGAAAACGATTTCGTCCGCTATACCATAGATGCCAGCGGACGGAGCATCGGCTTCGTGGACAAAAGGACGGGGAGGGATTATTGCGCGAAGGATCCCCCACAGCCCTTTGCAACGATAAGGAAGGATGGTAAGAACTTCGAGCCTTCCCGATGTTCATATACAAATGGGAGGCTGGTGTTCTCTTTCCCCAAAGCAAATATAACCGTAACGGTAAGGGCTATGGAGAAAAGGACGCATTTCGCTTTTGAGGTCGAGTCCATCGAGGGTGGAAATGTCGAGGAGATCGTATTCGGCGCGATAAGGGTTGGGATGGCAAGGCATGTGAATAGAATTTCAGGCATCGTTTCCGATGGCGATTTCGCATGTTGCATAAGGACACAGGATTTTCGGGTTGGCTTCCTCCTCGTGGACGATGCAAAACCGCTCATGGGCGCCATCTGCCTCCCAAAATACCAGGTAACCGGGGCGAAAGCCGTGCTCGTCGGATGTCCCTTCGGCATGCTTAGATCCATCCTCCAGGAGGTGGTTCGGGAAGAAGGGATGCTCTATTCCCCCGTCGGCGGGCCCTTCGCCCTGGATGCCGAGGAGACCCGAGGCTCATATGTGTTCGCCACCGTCTCCGAGGCGAACGTAGGGGAATGGATTCGACTGTGTAAGAAGGCCGGGATCGATATGATCCATATGATAGGTTGGGATCGCTCCTTCGGGCATTACGAGCCTCGAGAAGATCTATTCCCAAACGGTTTAAAAGGCTTGAGGGATACCATCGCCAGGATTCACGACGCTGGCTTAAGGGCCGGCCTTCATGTCCATTTCGGAGTTTCGCCTCATGATCCTTATGCCACGCCTATCCCCGATAGGAGGTTGAAGACGGATGCCTCCTTTATCCTTTCAGATCCCTTGGACGAAAGGTCTGAGTTCGTCACCACCACCTCCTCCCCAGAGGATCTGGACGTTATCTGGGCATTTGCCAGCAGGGGGAACGTCTTGCGGATCGGGGACGAGCTAATCCAGTATAGGGGCCTTTCCAAAGATCCCCCGGGCTTTGCCGGATGCAGGAGAGGAGCTTTCGGCACGAAACCATCCTCCCACGAAAAGGGGGAAAGGGTTGAACACATGTATGTGCGCTATCGTCAGTTCTTCCCGGATGAGGATTCCACGCTGGTCGATGAAATAGGGGAAAGGGTTTCGGAAATAGTGAACTCATGCGGCGTAGACATGGTATACATGGACGGAGCGGAAGGTATGCCGGGTAATTGGTATGGGGTATCCAAGATGAGGGCCGCTATCTTCAAGGGATTCAAAGGCAGGGTGATGGTGGAGGCAAGCGAGTGGGGTTACCATTCGTGGGCTTTCCACTCCCGTATCGGGGCCTGGGATCATCCGAACTGGGGATTGAAGAGGTTCGTAGACCTTCATTGCAAGGCCAACGAGGAGTATCGGAAAGGTTCCCTGCTCCCGGCTCAGTTGGGATGGTGGGCGATCCTCGGGCCGAGCGAGCATACGTATGCAGAGCTGCCCGATGAGGTGGAGTATCTCTGCTGCAAGGCGCTCGCATACGATATGCCCATCTCCTTTCAGGGGATCGGATTGGGAGAGCCTTGGAACGCGAGGCAGGATGAATACCTTGAGATGATCGGTCGTTACGAAAGGCTTCGGCTTTCCCGATATTTTCCAGAAAAGATCAAGGAGAGGTTAAGGATGGAAGGGGAGGAGTTCCGGCTTTTCTTATCGGCCGAAGATGGAAGTTGGAAATTCGTTCCGACGGATTACCTCGTCCACAAGGTCATAAGCCTCGAAGATGGCAGAAACATTTGGACGTTTCATAACCGCTTCGGCAATCAACCCCTTAAAATCAGGATTCAGGCCCTTTATGCTGCAGCGCCTTATGATGGCCCCGAAGGCCTCCTCATAACGAACTTCCAGGAGGGGGGATGGGAGGAGGAAGGGAGCGAAGGAACGAGATGTTCGTTGTTCCCTTTGGATGGACCGGTCGAGTCCAAGAAGATCGGGGGTTTTTATCGGGCAAGGAACGGGAGCGATAAACGGCAAGGCGCATGGACGAGGATCGTAAAGAGGTTTTCGCCCCCTTTGGACCTCTCTAAATACGGGGCGCTGGGCTTCTTTCTTTATGGCGATGGCAAGGGCGAGCTCTTGAACTTCCAGTTGACAAATCCACCTCAATACTGGACAACTTATGATGAGCATTATATCGTCGTGGATTTCACGGGCTGGCGGTATTTCGAATTGCACTTAAAAGAAAGGGATGCGGATAGATATGGAGACTATCGCTGGCCTTACGACGACCTATATGCGATCTACCGAAACCCCTTAATCCGCCATAGCGTCAGCGCTTTGACGATATATTACAACAACCTTCCTCCTAAGGAGGAGGTCGGATGTTACATCAGCCCGATCAAGGCCCTGCCTGAAAGGAAGGCGAGTTTGGCGAACCCTACGGTAAATGTAAACGGGAGCGAGATCGTCTTCCCCGTGGTGCTGGAAAGCGGGCAATACATGGAATTCCTTTCCCCATCCGAATGCCGTATATACGATGAGCGCGGAAGATGTATAGGGAAGGCTTTTCCTAAGGGGGACGTGCCCGAGGTGCTTTCAGGGGACAATAGAATAGCTTTTTCCTGTGAGAAGCAGGATGGCTGCAATATAAGAGCGGTTGTGACGATCGTCCTCGAGGGCAGCCCGATTTAAGGGTTATCTCCTGTCATTTCCAAACTTTAAGGCAGCTCCGACGAACTCGGCGAACAGGGGATGGGGTTCAAGGGGCTTGGACTTGAACTCGGGATGGAACTGGACGGCCACGAACCACGGATGATCCCTGTATTCTATGATCTCAACGAGATCCTTCTCCTGGTATATGCCGCTTACCACCATGCCCGCCTTCGTCATGGCCTCCCTGAACCTGTTGTTCAGCTCATATCTATGCCTATGCCTTTCGTAGGCGAGGTTTCTGCCGTATGCCTTATGTGCTAATGTCCCGCTTATTATCTTACACGGATAGGCTCCAAGCCTCATCGTCCCCCCGAGATCCTTTATTTTCCTCTGCTCCTCCAGGAGGTCTATAACGGGATAGGGCGTATTAGGATCGAACTCCGAGCTATTAGCCCCCCTCATCCCGCATGCATTCCTCGCGAACTCTATGACAGCGCACTGCATTCCGAGGCATATCCCGAAGTAAGGTATGTTCCTCCTCCTCGCAAATCCTGCAGCGCTTATCTTCCCCTCTATCCCCCTATCCCCGAACCCTCCCGGGACGAGTATGCCGTCGACATCCGAGAGGAACGTCTCCGGGCCATCCGTCTCGACATCCTCGGCGTTAACCCACTTTATCTCTACCTTCGCCTCGTTCGCTATCCCTCCGTGTGTTAGGGCCTCTATTATGCTTTCGTAGGAGTTATGGAGCTGGACGTATTTCCCAACTATGGCTATCCTCGTCTTCCTTTTCGGATTCTTTATCTTCCTTACCATCTCCTCCCAATGGGTTAGATCTTGCTCTTTCGCCTCTATCCCAAGGAGGGAGAGGATGAGCTCGTCCAGGCCCTCATCCCTGAACATAAGGGGTATCTCGTATATCGTCTCGGCATCCATAGCCGTTATCACGGCCTCTACCGGGACGTTGCAGAAAAGGGCTATCTTCTTCCTAACGTCGAGGGGCAGGGGCCTATCCGCCCTGCAGAGGAGGATATCCGGCTGGATACCCACCTCCCTAAGGGCGCTAACGCTGTGCTGGGTCGGCTTCGTCTTCAGCTCCCCGGTGGCCTTTATGGTTGGAACCCATGTCAGGTGGATGTATATGACGTTCCTCCTCCCCACCTCGTTTCCGAACTGCCTTATGGCCTCGAGGAATGGGAGGCTCTCTATATCCCCAACGGTCCCTCCTATCTCCCCTATCACCACATCCACATCCTTGGCAACGCGCCTTATGTGTTCCTTGATCTCGTCAGTGATATGCGGTATTACCTGGACCGTCGCCCCCAGATATTCCCCCCTTCTCTCCTTCATTATAACGGAATAATAGATCTTCCCTGTCGTTACGCTGTTGTCCCTGGTGAGACGGGCATGGGTGAACCTCTCGTAATGTCCGAGGTCGAGGTCCGTCTCCGCCCCATCCTCCGTCACGAAGACCTCCCCGTGCTGATATGGGTTCATCGTCCCCGGATCGACGTTAACATATGGATCGAACTTCTGAAGGGTGACCTTTAGCCCCCTGCTCTCCAGGAGGCATCCTATCGAGGCCCCCGCTATCCCCTTCCCTATGGAAGATATAACACCTCCGGTTATGAATATGAACTTCATCTCGGGATCCCCCCTTTATAATGAGCCTTTGTCTGCGAGGATAAACCCCATCTGTGCTTCGGCGGCAACCGAATCGCCGACCTTCGCAATCCCCTTCGCTATGGCAACCCTTCCTCTCCTCTTCGTTATCTCGACTTCCAATATAAGCTGATCCCCTGGAAGGACCGGCTTCCTGAACTTGGCCTCCTCTATCGAGATGAACATCGGGAGCTTATCCCCTATATCCTCCTCTCCGAGTATTAAGGCGCCGGCGGTCTGAGCAAGGGCTTCTATTATCAGGACCCCGGGCATTATCGGCTTCCCTGGGAAATGCCCTTGAAAGAAAGGCTCGTTTATCGTGACGTTCTTAAGCCCGACAACCCTGTTCTCCCCTACCTCAATTATCCTATCCACGAGGAGGAAGGGGTATCTATGGGGGAGCGCCTTCATTATCCTCTCTATGTCCAAAAATCCCACCTCCTTATCTCTTACTCTCCTTCGGGCTTAGGGGCCCTCCTTTGGTTTAACATAGTTATGACGTCGTTTGTTATGTCGAGGGAGGAGGAGCTATATAAGAGGCTTGCCTTCTCAAGAACTATGTCCAACCCCCTTTGTTCCGCTATCTGTTTCACCACGTCGTGGATATCCGGTATTATCTTGGATATCAGCTCGCTCTCCTTTTTCCTTAGCGCATCCCTCGTCTCAGCTATATACCTGTTTAGCTCATCCCTTTTCCTCATCTGCTCCCTTATCCTCTCAGCCCTTGCCTCCTTCGAGAGAACCGGGCTCTGCGCGTAGAAATCGGCCTCCATCTTGGAAAGCTCTTCCTGCTTCCTCTTCAACTCCTCCTCCTTCTCTGCTACCTCCTTCTTGAAGGCCTCCCTTAGCTCTTGGGTCAGCGTATATTTCTCGAAAACCGTGTTTATGTCGACAACCCCTATCTTCACGGCTCCGGAAGGTTTCGTTTCTCCTTTCTCCTCACCCCTCGCCATAAGGATCGCCGCTATTGCGGCGATGAGGACAAGGGGGATAACCACGAGTTTAATCCTCCTCATCTCCAACACACCCCCTTCCATCAGAACATCTGCCCTATGCTGAACTGGAAGTTCCTAACCATATCCCCCTTCTTCCTGAAAAGAGGCCATGCGAGGTCGAACCTAAGGGGTGCTATTGGGGTCCTGACCCTGATCCCGGCGCCAAAGCTATACCTTATTTCCTCAGGGTTTATGGGGCCATTCCCTGCCCATCCCATATCTAAGAACAGAACCACCCCTATTTCCCTTGATACAGGGATCCTAAGCTCGATGTTCGTCAGGATACAAGCAAGCCCTCCTTCCTCACTGGGTATAGACCTGAATTCATAGGACCTTAACGTATCCGGACCCCCGAGGAACATCCTCTCGTATATCGGGACCTCCTTCCCCCTCAGCCCCTTTATCGCCTCCCCCCTGATCCTCCAAGCCACCACCAGCATCTTATGGGCCTTGGCATAGAGGCTAAGCTCGGAAGCCCCTCTTATGAAATCGTTATCTCCTCCGAGGGGGAATCCAGCATATTCCACGGATGCGGAGAAGTTAGAGCCTCTTGAGGGATCGAATATGTCGTCCCTCGTATCCCTCGATATGGAAAGGGCAACGCTGCTCGTCGCCCTCCTCCCAGCTTGTTCCTTTATGAAGGTGCTGGCATACTCATCCACATCGGATATGGTTATGTCCTCGTATTTATAGACTATATAAGGCTTTATGAGCTCAACGAGGGGGATTCCGAGGGTTATATTCCCTCCTATCCTCCTCTCCTTGTAGCTTTTCCTCCAAAGGGTCGTGTCGTATAAGCTCAATCCAAAAGTTGCGGGGGTATCGAGGAACCAGGGAGCCCTATAGTCGAAGGAGAAGTAATGCCTGTCGGCCCCGACCTCTAAGTTGGCGTTTACGCTCCTCCCAAGCCCGAATAGGTTGGATTTGGAAAGCTGGAGGTTCGCAAGGAAGCCGGCCTTCGACTTCCCCCCTTCCCCAACCCCATATCCGGCTCCTAACTGGAAGCTTCCCGTCTTCCCCTCCTTTACCTGGAACTCTATGTCTATCTTCCTCTCTTTTGGATCGTATTTCGAATAATCCGGCCTCCACGTGACCTCGTCGAAGAAGCCGAGCCTGTTTATGGCATCTCTGCTCCTCTGAACCTTCAGGAGGTTAAAGGGCTCCCCGGGTTTCACAAGTATTTCCCTCCTTATCACCTTCTCCTTCGTCACCTTGTTCCCGGTTATCCTTATATCCCCTATATATGCAACCTCCCCTTCCACTATCTCCACCTTCACGTCCACAGGACCTTCCCGAACCTCATAAGATGGCCTCACCATGACCTCTACGTATCCCCTCTCCAGGTATAGGGTCTGAACAGCCATCAAACCCTTCCTGAGCCTCTCCTCGCTGAAAGGATCCCCGGGGTTTATAGCCATAGCCTCCTTAAGGGCATCCTCCCCAAGGACCTTATTCCCCAAGAACGTTATGGATCCGAAATAAGATCTCGGGCCCTCCGATATGGAGATCTCGATACCCGCCCTTTTGGAGCCCGGATCCACCGAAACCTTTTTATCGATCTCTGCATTCGGAAACCCAAGATCCCTGTATCTATCCTTCAGCTTCTTCATCCCTTCCTCCAGATCCGATTCCCTGAAATTCGCGCCTTTCTTCATCCCTATGAGCTTCAGGACCTCCTTCCCCTTCAGCGCCTTGTTCCCCTTTACCTCCACCTTCCCGACCTTCACCACGCTTCCCTCCGATATCTTGAATAGGACCGTCACCTTCCCATCGGATCCATAGAGTAGATCATATGACACCCCGACGAAGTGATATCCCTTCCCTTTATAAAGTTCCTCTATCTTCTTCACCTCCTCAGCCACTATTTCCTCGTTTAGGAACTGGCCAGGGGAAATAGATATAGAGGACTTAAGCTGTGAGGTCTTGATCCCCTTGTTCCCGGAAAAAAGGATGTCCTTTATCTGAGGCCTCTCCTCCACGACGAATATGACCTTGACCCCATCTTCGAGATCCTCCACGTCAACCCTAACGTTGGAGAACGCCCCAAGGCTGTATATGTATCTGATGTCATCCCCTATCTTTTGAAAGGAGAAGGTAGTCCCTGGCTTCGTCTTCAAGGCAGCCGTTATCATATCGGACTGAACCGCCCTGTTCCCCTCCGTGACAACCTCCTTTATCAGCTTTCCCTCCTGTGCATGGGAGATGCTGGAAAGAAGGAACAAAGAAGATGCCAAAAGAAGGACATACCTCATTTCCTAACCTCCCTCCTTATTCGCATTAGGACTTACGCAGTTGTATTTGCAACTGCGCTTCCCGCTGTAACAGCACCTCTTTCAAAGGCACCGTTAGGGAGCAGGCAACAGGGAGCGCCCACCACCCCCTGCCTTGAAAAAGCATGGAGCAAGGAGCATGGAGCATCTAATTGTGCTCCATGCCCCATGCTCTCCGCACCTTGCCCTATGCCCCATGCCCCCTCAAGGATCTCCATACCCCTCCTCGCTATGTTGATAGCAGCTACCTCATCCCTACCCATGGAAAGCCCACATTCACACTCCAAGGTCTTATGCCCCCTTAGCTCTCTTCTGCCGCATACCGGGCATGTCCTCGAAGTGTTCGAGGGATCTACAAATAATATCGGAACCCCATAAAAACGTGCCTTCTCCTTAATAATCCTATGAAAGCTCATTATGCTCCAATGATTGAGTAGCCTCCTCCTCATATTCCGAGATAACCCTGAAATCCTACCCTTCATCCCCTTAAGATCCTCAAGGACAATGCATGATCCATAATCCATAGCCAAAAGGATCAATCCCATAGCAATCATGTGCCAAAACGACCTCGTCTTCTCCCTCCTCTTCTTCCCATACTTCCTTTGAACCTTCTTTCTTGCCTTCGCATTCCTCTTCCCCTTGCATCCATCCCTCATCCTCTTATCGCAACTTGAATTCACCATGGCAACATAGCTCGTATCTATCCTTCCCCCTATCCCAAAGGAGCTTGGAGCATGGAGCATGGAGTTTAACTCTGAACCTTGAACCAAAGAACATCCAATGTCTATCTTATGCCATTCCAGGCTCCTCTCATTGCTGTCTATCCCAATAACTGACCTCGGAACATATCCCTCTGGCTCCTGGAACTTCAAAGGAAAGCATATGGATCTATTGGTAAGCGTTGGCTCTCCAAGAGAACAATACCCTTCCTTATAAAAAGCACGGAGCAAAGAGCTAAGGGCAAGGAGCATAGAACGAGGAGCGCCATGCTCCATGCACCATGCCCTATGCTCCGTAAGGATCTTCCTGCATGCGTCCATGAGCATATCTACCTTTGGGTTCCTGTTGAACCTGAATAGAAGTGATCTGGTAAGCATGTTTCATCTTTTCCTCCTTTCCATCTCGTATCGAACCACAAAATGCGGCTCCAAGTCAACTGCGTAACTCCTATCTCCATATAATCGGGAGGTATTGGAGTTCCTGGGATTTCGGGAACTCCTTAAAAAGCAGCATCGGTTTCCCCTTTATCTTCCCAAGCCTCATAGCCTCCCTTATGGCATCCGAAAACCCTCCTATATCGTCGATGAGGCCAAGGGATTTGGCCCTTTCCGCCGTATATATCCTCCCTTCGGCAAGCTCCTCTATCCTTTTTATCCTCGATCCCCTTCCTATGGCCACCGCCCTGAGGAATTGCCTATATTCCTCGTCCATCAGAGCCCCTATCATCGCCTTCTCCTCATCGGAAAGCGTCCTCGTCTCCGAGAATATATCCGCATACTCTCCTTTCTTTAGAACATCCACCCTTATCCCTAACTTTTCGTAAAGCTTCTGCAAGCTTGGCTTCGAGAATATAACCCCTATGCTTCCGACTATAGCCCCGGGGTTCGCTATTATCTTATCCGCCGCCGATGCCACGTAATACCCCCCGGATGCCCCGATATCCCCAATAGATGCCACGACAACCTTCCCCTCCCTCCTCGCCCTCATCACCTCGTTCCATATCTGGTCGCAGGAGACCACGGAACCTCCGGGGCTGTTTATCCTGAGGACTATCGCCTTCGTCGCTTTATCCTTCCTCGCGGCATCTATTTGGGCCACGACATCGTCCGCCCCTACGTATCCCATCATAGGATAAGGGGATCCGCTCCCGGACACTATCTCCCCGTTCAACATTATAACCCTTATCCTCTTTGCAAAGGGAGGGTTAAGGTCTGGAAGAGGTTCGAGCTTCATAGCGTTCACGACCTTTGCGTTCCTCGGTAGCTTGCATGCCTTCTTTAGCAGTTCGATGGCATCGTTGTAATATCCGAGGAGGTCCACGAGCTTGTAAATCCTCATCGCATCGAGGGCGGTGAATATCCTTCCATCCGCTATCTTCCTTACTTCCTCCTCGGGAAGGGATCTCGATGCCGCTATATCCTTGACGAGCCTCTCGTGTAGATCTTCGATCAAAGATAGGATCTCATCCCTTTGGGCCTCGGATGAGAACCCCTCCGCCATCGGGTTTGTAGATCCCTTGAACGCACCCCTCTCTATCGTCTCCCACTCTATCCCTATCTTCTTAAGAAGCCCCCCATATCTCTCGATAACCGCCATGGTGCCGAGGCCTCCGACCGCCCCGACGGGAGGGACGACCACGAGCTCAGCAGCGCTGGCAAGGTAATAGGCTGGCCCTATGGCGTCTCCGTCCACATATGCCACGACCCTCTTCCCGGATGCCCTTGCCTCGTATATCTCCCTCCTTATCTCCTGAACGGCCCCGTAGGTTGCATCCAGATCCCTTATCCTAAGCAGTATGCCTTTTACCCTCTTGTCCTCGTAAAGCCTTATTATCTGCGATTCTATGATATCGGACCCGAGGGCAAAGCCCATGGCACCTATCCTCCCCTCCCCTCCCTCCACAGGCCCGGATATATCGACAACCCCGATCATACCCCCAAATGGGAGGGGGATGGAGGCAAGGGGTGTTCTCGTCGAGCCTTTACCCAGGCTCATCCCGACAGATATCCTGTGCTTTATCCCCTTCCCAACCTCCATCGCGTAATCGACCCTCGTTTGGGAGGTATGGAAGGATATTCCGAGGGATGCGCTCTTCTTCCCGATCCCGGCCCTCAGCGCCATGGGGCCAATGGGGAAAAGCTCGAATCCGGCCTTCATCGAGATCCTTCCGTCCTGAAGGACCTCGGACTCGAGCCCTATCGATGTAGGCCCATCGAATCCGAAGGGGAAAAGGGATGTCCCGATGACAAATGAGGTCGGGATCCTCGTCCCGGACACGACCGGGTTCAGGATATCCTTGCCGACGAGGCCGATGGAGAGCCATCCGGTCGGCCTTGCGAGGAATCCGAGGTCCAGGCCATAGCCCTTCTCCCCATAATCCCCCTCTATGAGCTTGCATGAGATCCCGAATCCTACTCTTCCGGAGAGCTCGTCCCTCCCGTAAGATATGGAGGAGACCTGGAATCTCTTCCCCTCCTCCACGTTCTGCTGCCATCCGAACCCGAAATCCTTTATCGCCACCGCATGTCCTATATACGATTCCGGACCTATATCCCTCGTCCATAGGTATTCTATGCCCCTCATCCCCCCGAGGCCCGCCGGATTCCAGAATATGGACTCCGTCCCCTCCGCCCTTGATGAGAAGGCCCCTCCCATGCCGAGAGGCCTTGCGCCGATCCCGAGCTTAAAGGAGTCCGGCCATTCCCCAAACGCCGGCCTCCAGAGGATCGATAAAGAGATGACGAGGAGAAGGAACCTCATAATCCACCCCCTTCAGATTATCGTCACCGGATCCACCTCTATCTGCATGTCCACCGGAAGCCTGAACTTGGAAAGGGCTATCCTAAGCACCTTTTGCGGATCCCCCTTCTCCTTCCCCCAAAGGAGGATCTGCCACCTGAACATCCCCTTTATCCTGTAAATCGGAGCCTGGCATGGCCCTGCCACCCTTATCTCCAACCCCGTCTCCCTTATGGCATCCATTATCGCCTCTGCGAAGAGCTCGGCGGACCTTTCGACCTGTGCCTCGTCATCCCCCCTTATCAGGACGTTCACCAGATGCGAGAATGGAGGATAGCCGAGTTCCCTCCTCATCCCAACCTCCTCCTGGAAAAATCCCTCGTAGTCATGGTCTACCGCCCTCCGTATCGAGTAATGCTCCGGATTATATGTCTGTATTATGACCTCCCCTTCCCTCCCCCCTCTCCCAGCCCTCCCAGCAACCTGGGTGAGGAGCTGGAAGGTCCTTTCGGATGCCCTGAAGTCCGGGAGGTTAAGGGTTATATCGGCGGATATGACCCCGACAAGCGTCACATCTGGAAAATCGAGGCCCTTCGTTATCATCTGGGTTCCTATGAGGACCTCGGCATCGCCTTTTGCAAAGGACGCGAGTATCCTGTCGTGCGAGAACTTCCTCGCCGTTGTGTCGGAATCCATCCTAAGGGACCTGAGGTCCGGGAACAGGGAATTGAGCTCCTCCTCGACCTTCTCCGTCCCGATCCCGAAAAGCCTTATCTTATAGCCCTTGCAGTTAGGACACACGGATGGGGCCCTCATCTTCCATCCGCAATAATGGCATCTTAAGGTTTTGTCCTCGAAGTGATATGTCAGGGATATGCTACAATCCTTGCACTTTATCACATGTCCGCACTCCCTGCAGAGGACGAAGCTCGCGAAACCCCTTCTGTTTAAGAACAGGATGACCTGCTCCCCCTTCGAAAGCCTATCCGCTATGGCATCCTTAAGCCTCCTCGAGAATATTCCCCTGTTCCCCGAGGAGATCTCCTCCCTCATGTCTATAACCTCAACCCTTGGCAACCTCTTCCCATCAACCCTCGAGCTGAGCTTAAGGAGGATATATTCCCCGGAGAGCGCCTTATGGTATGACTCGATGGATGGGGTTGCGGATCCGAGGACCAATGGACATCTGTGGTTTATAGCCCTTACCTCCGCCACATCCCTGGCATGGTATTTGGGATCCTCCTGTTGTTTATACGAGCTTTCGTGCTCCTCATCGAGGACTATTATCCCTATGTCGTCGAAGGGGGCGAAGATCGCCGACCTCGCCCCTATTGCTATCTTAGCCTCCCCCCTCTTCATCCTCCTCCACTCCGAGATCCTCTCCCCTTCCGATAGCCTGCTATGGAAAACGGATATCATATCCCCGAACCTGGCCCTGAACCTCCCCACGATCTGAGGGGTGAGGGATATCTCTGGAACGAGCATTATCGCGCTCCTCCCGCATTCAAGAGCCCTTCCTATAGCCCTCATGTATACCTCCGTCTTCCCGCTTCCCGTAACCCCGTGGAGGAGGAAGACCTCCGGTATCCTCCTCGTCACCGCCTCCGATATGAACCTCATAGCGCTCTCTTGCTCCTCCGTCGGCTTGGGGACATCAACCCCGGAGAGGAAGAAGAGGGAGTATGGGCTCCTGTCGGAGCTCACCAACTCCACCCTCACCAGCCCCTTCCTCTGTAGGGATCTTATGGACGACCTGTCTATCCCCTCCTTTTCAAGGCTTCGGATGGGCATAGGGCCGTTTAGCAAGAGGGAGAGGGCCTTTGCTTGCTTGGGAGCGGAAGAGGTAAGGGATTCGATGGCCCTCCCCACATCTTCGCGGGGGATCGAGAGCGTCGCTATCCTTATCCTCCTCTCTTCCGAAGAGCTCGCATAGCTCTTAATCCTTACGGCTATGAGCTTGTCCCTTTCGAGCCTCGCCAGCCCGGCATGGATCCCCTTAGGCCCGAGGAGCTCCATAAGCTTGGGGATGCCAATCCTCCCGGATTCCGCTACGAGCTCGATTATCCTCCTATCCAGATCCCCCCTTATCCAACCCCTCTCCAAGGCAACTCGGCCGAACTCCGTTATCTGGATCGTCGTCTTGCTCACAGCCCTGGCCCCGGGAGGCGCAACCGAATGCAATGCCTCCCCCCACGAGCACATGTAGTAGTCCGCCATCCACCTGGCCAAGGATATGAGCTCCTCGTTAAGGACCGGTTCCTCGTCGATTACGTCGAGTATCGGCCTTAACCCCTCCCTCCTTTCCTCCAGGATCCCAACCACGTATCCTATCTCCATCCTCCCCTTTATATCCACGAGGACCCTTTTCCCGACGGATATCCCCTCCCTCAGGTCCTCCGGGACGAGGTAATGGAAGGTCTTATCCACCGGGATCGGGACGGCTACGTCGGCCACCAGCTCCTCCACGCATCTGGCCGGGGGCGCCAGATCGAAGAAAGGAAGGATCAGCTCCTCATAAGCCCTTCCCATCCCTACCCCTCCTGTAAGGCAACCCTATCGAGGATGAGCTTTATGTCCTCTACCATCATGTGGCTTAAGGACTGGGCCCTTAAGCATGCGGCCGGATGATAGGTCGGGACCACCCCTACCTTCCTCCCCGAGATCGATACGGTATGAACCCTGCCCCTCAGATGGCTTATCGGGGCCTTCACCCCGAGGATCGTCTGGGCGGCGAAGTTTCCGAGGGCACATATCACCTTCGGCGATATGAGCTCTATTTGCTTTAAAAGGTATGGCTTACAAGCCTGGATCTCGTCGGGAAGGGGATCCCTGTTTCCGGGAGGCCTGCATTTCACAACATTCGTTATATAAACATCCTCCCTCCTTATCCCAATCGACTCCATGATGGACGTAAGGAGCTGCCCGGCCCTGCCAACGAATGGCTCCCCCTCCTTGTCCTCCTCCTCGCCAGGCCCTTCGCCAACGAACATGATATCGGCATTGGGGTTCCCAACCCCGAACACCGCCTTCCTCCGCCCCTTGTGAAGCCTGCACTTCATACATCTACGGACCTCCATCTCCAATGCCGTAAGCTCACCCCTCGGAACCCATAAATACCCCCCATCCAATAAGGGGGTCAGAACCCCCTCGAGATAATCCTTCACCTTCCTTAGCTCTTCCCTTTCCCAGCTCATATCTCGTATTCTATCTTCCCAGAGGCGAGCTCCTCGAGGGCGACGATGATGTTCTTTTGAGAGGAGGAGTTCACAACCCTTCTCGCCCCTTTGTTTAACTGGCGCGCCCTTTGGGCGGCCAGGAGGACGAGGGCATATTTCCTCTCAAACCTCTCTATGAACTCATCTATATCAACCCTCTCGAGCTCCTCCACGTTTCCACCCCCCTATCATCCGACAAACCCTTAACCTCTCAGCCTCTATTATCGAGGCTATCTTAGATGCCGCCTCTTCAACCTTATCGTTAACGACGGCGTAATCGAAATTCCCTATCATCCCGATCTCCTCCTCCGCCCTCTTCAAGCGAAGCGAGATCATCTCCTCCGACTCCGTCCCCCTACCCCTAAGCCTCCTCTCGAGCTCTTCCATCGATGGGGGGAGGAGGAATATGAGGACGGCATCCGGCATCTTCCCCTTCACCTTCATGGCCCCTTGGACGTCCAGGGCGGCAATGACATCCCTCCCGTCCTTCAATGCCTCTTCCAATGGGGATGCAGGGGTCCCGTAGAGATGCCCTCCATACTCCGCCCATTCGTAAAACATCCCCTTCCTTATCCCCTCCTCGAAATCCTCCCTCGATATGAAGCGATAATGGACCCCATCTATCTCCCCAGGCCTTGGAGGACGGGTTGTGCATGAGACAGACCTCAAAAGATCCGGCATCCTCGAAAGGAGCACCTCTATCACCGAGTTCTTGCCGGTTCCCGATGGGGCGGTTATCGATATGAACATCCCCTTCCTCACCCCAATCCCTTCATTCCCCCCATTCCCTCTGCACCCTCTCTATCTCCCTGTCCACCCTCCCTATCTCCTCCTCTATCTCCTCCTTCTCCCTGAGAAGCTCTTCCTTGTATTCCTTCAGCATCTCTATGTATTCCTCCTTGGCCGGGAATCTCCAAGCCCTTCGCCAATGCCTCATGAAAGGTCCATATACCCTGAAGCCGAAGGGAAAGAAATCGAAATAGAACCAAGACCTCCTCATCCAAAACCACCTCCTAAGACCGCCCCTTCTGACCTTGGCCCCTTCCGAGGAACGCCAACGCGCTCCCTATTATCATCGCCATCCCAGGGACTATCCAATACCACCCCGCTCTGAACCCCCCTATCCCGCCGATGATCATGAGGGTTCCCGAGGCGGTTGGACTGGACCTCGCCAAGCTCCCCCCTAAAAGCCCGAGCATGGATACGATGATGACGAATATGGCCTCGAAGAGGTTCTTAGCGGCAGCCTGATCGGCACCGAAGACCCTGGCCAAACCGCCCATTATGAGGGCCGAGAGGCCGAGTATCAAACCCATGATGCCTCCCGCTAACCCGAACATCATGCTCGCCTTCCTCATAAATATCAACCCCTTCTCCTGAAGTTAAGGATTGCAAAACCTGCAAGGAACGTATCCGCTCTTTATCGCCTCTTCCCTGCTCTTAAAGATCACCCTGTTCCGAGGACTTATCATTTGCCCATATTGGCAGGAAGGTATGTGGAACTTCCTCGAGCGCTTGTTTCCAACGTAATACCTCTCCTTACCGTTCGGCATCCATACCCCTCTTCCGGCCTTCATGGCCTCCATCTGAAGCTTGGAGAAGAGATCGGAATACCTTAAGTTAGGGGGGACATCGAGCTTCCTGGCATAGCCGCTAACGATCAACATGGCGTTCAACATCTTACCCCTTATTTCGGCCTCGGACCTGCCCTTCGGGATGTCCAGCCATACATAGGAAAGGAGGCGACCGTAGCTATCCCTCTCCTCGATGTCCCTCTCTAAGTAAACCCTCCTCCTCCCGAGGATCCTCCTCGTGTAGCTATAGGCATCCTTACCCCAAGGCTCTTCCAGCTCCGGACAGTTCAAGCCTATGAGACGAACCCTCTCCTCCCTGCCACGAACCCTTATCAGGGCGGTATCGCCATCGTAAACCCACAGGACCTTCCCCTCGATTAACCCGAAGCCGGATTCCCCAGGGGTCGATCCTGTGCACGATATCAAAAACAGGACGAAGAGGAGCTTAGAGATACGCCAAAAGATCCACATATCCTTAACCCCCTCCCAACAACCTCCCATATGGGATTATAGCATATCACAGATCACGGGTCAAGTAGGGGCAACCCCCTGTGGTTGCCCGAAATCATGAGCAGGCACGGGGGCCTGCCCCTACAAAGGATATCGAATTGCGGATTGCGAAATGCGAATTGCGAAAAGACAGCTCACCATCTCTCATTTTCGCAATTCGCCTTCCGCCTTTCGCAATTTGTTTTTCGCTTTTCGCCATTCGCCTTTCGCAATTTCTCTATTGGTGTTTGCCCCCTTGACATCTTCGAGGAGATTATGAAAAATATGCAATGGAGGATTTCAAACGAGTTTGAAGAGTTAGGGGGTGCGATGGATGGAGAACTCGATAAGGGATAAGAAGCTCGAGGCGGCGCTCCTAACCCCTTGGGCGAAAGACGTAAATCCAAATAGGCCGCTTCCAGAATACCCGCGCCCGCAGATGGTTCGGAAGGATTGGATAAACCTGAACGGGCTCTGGGATTACGCCGTTCTGGAAAGGGATAAACAGAAGCCCGACGGATTCGAGGGCAAGATCCTCGTCCCGTTCCCGATAGAATCCGTCCTCTCAGGGGTAAGGAGGATCTTGCAGCCACATCAATACCTTTGGTATAGGAGGTCCTTCCATACGCCGGACCTCTCAGAAGGGAGAAGGCTCCTTTTACATTTCGGCGCCGTCGATTGGGAGGCGACCGTGTTCGTGAACGGAAAGGAAGTCGGAACACATCGCGGCGGCTACGACTCCTTCGTATTCGATATCACGGAGTTGGTCAGGCCCGATGGCGAGAACGAGTTGATGGTTCGCGTCTGGGATCCAACGGAGGACGGACCGCAGGCGCGCGGGAAACAGCTCCGAAGCGCTTTCGAGGAGCCGAAAGGGATATACTATACCCCTTGTTCGGGGATATGGCAGACCGTCTGGCTTGAAACCGTGCCGTCGACGTATATAAAGGGCTTGAGGATAGTCCCGGACATAGACCATGGGATGGTAAAGGTTACCGCTCTCGTCGAAGGGGGGACGGAAGGAATAGAGGTGAAGGTATCCGCATCCGACGGGGAAAAGGTCGTGGCCGCTGGAAGAGGCAGGCCGAACGATGAGATCCCCATCATTATAGACCATCCCAAGCTCTGGTGGCCGGATAACCCCTTCCTATACGGGCTCAGGGTAGAGCTCGTCTCCGGCGGAAGGGATATAGACGGGGTGGATAGCTATTTCGGGATGCGAAAGGTGTCGATAGGGAAGGATAAGAAGGGAATAACCAGGATCTTATTGAACGATGATTTCGTCTTCCAGATCGGCCCGCTCGATCAAGGGTATTGGCCAGATGGCATATATACCGCCCCAACAGACGAGGCACTTAGGTTCGACGTGGAGATGATGAAGGCCTTTGGGTTCAACATGGTAAGAAAGCATGTGAAGAGGGAGCCGGACCGTTGGTATTGCTGGTGCGACAGGCTCGGCATCCTCGTATGGCAGGACATGCCGAGCGGAGCCGTGGGGAGAGAGGCTTCGGGAGACCGGGAGGGATTCCCGATCTCGGCGGAGGCGGCCCGGCAGTTCGAAGGGGAACTAAAGGCGATGGTGGAACAATTGTTCAACCATCCATCCATCATCATGTGGATAGCCTTCAACGAAGGGTGGGGGCAATACGACACAGCTCGAATCGTCCGATATGTTAAGGAACTCGACCCGACACGGCTTGTAAGCGGCTCAAGCGGCTGGTTCGATAGGAAGGTCGGGGATCTGATCGATATCCACAGCTATCCAGAGCCGTCCTCACCTAAACCGGAGGATGAAAGGGCGGTGGTTCTCGGGGAGTTCGGAGGGCTTGGGCTGGTGATAGATGGACATACATGGACTGGGAAAGGCTGGGGCTATCGCTCCTTCCCCGACAAGGAATCCTTAACTAATGCTTATCTGAAGCTTTGGGAAAGGGCATGGGAGCTCAAGGATTCACATGGCCTATCGGGAGCCGTTTATACCCAGCTCACGGACGTGGAGACCGAATGCAACGGCCTTCTTACATATGATAGGAAGGTGGTGAAGCTCTCCATCGAGGAGGTAGCCGCCGCCATCCAGAAGCTCCGCCGAGAACGCAACCCAAACCCGGATTCACGATGAGGATCCCGAAGCCTACATCTCGAACCTCCCCCTTATCCCGACCACTAAAGCCATCCCATCCCCTCCGGCAGGGGAGATGATGGCCTGTATATCCGGCGTTATGGATACCTTCTCGGATAAGGAGATCCTATAGAACGCCTCGAGGTATCGCTCCGGCTTCAAATCCCCATTGGAAGGGAAGTTTATGCCTATCCCAAGCCCTATCGAGTCGTCCTCCCTGCCGAAAGGCCCGTTCCACAAGGCTCCGAAGCTAAAAGATCCGAAGATCTCCGATACCTCCTTGTCCTGAAACCCAACCCTGGAGAAAAGGCCTAAAGGCGGGAGCTCGTAATCCAGGCTCGCCCCAAACCCGGAGTTCCCTCCTTTCTCAACAGCACCCATGGCCCTGCGAACCCTCTTGGTCCAAAAGTAAATCCTTATATTGCACTCCTTCGGGATGGACAGGGTAAGCCCGAGCTCCCCTATGAGGAATGGGTTTTTCAGGATGTCTTTGTAATCCCCATCGCCGTCGAACCCTCCAAGGAGGAGGTTCAGGGAGGGCAAGGGCTGGAAGGAGAGGACGGCGCCGGGTCCGTAGAAGTTCGAATCCCCTCCCCAGTCCACGGAGATATTGTTGACGAACAGATAAGCCAGGAACTGGGTCTTCTCGTCATTTGCGAACTTGTTTGTATCGAAATACCCGGTAAGATCGAGATGGCCCAAGGAGAGGGATACCCTATTCGTTATAGGGAACTCGGCTTTCGCCTCGAGCAGGTGGATGGATTCCGGATCGGACCACGACTCCACAGATGCGTTCGGCCCGGAGGTAGCGCCACATGGGTTCGAGAGAAGCCCCAGCGTGCATATCCCATCCCCCCTCTGCATCCCCGCCCTGACGACGATCCTCCCTTTCCCAAGTTGGAAAGCCGAGGAGATCTCGGACGATATATTGAGCTGCGCTTCGTTCCCGCCGGGATACCATTGGAAAACGGACGTTATGCTTCCCTCCGTCTCCGCCCTTGCCTGGGAAACGAAAAAGGCCAGGAGAAAGGGGAAAATCTCCATATCTTCACCTTCCTGTGATCTCGGCCCTCAGAACTTATTCTTCCTTTTTGGATGCGAGGGCTTTCCCTATTAGGAACATTATACCGACCACCACGGCAACCCCTATGACGGCTGAGAGGAGATATCCTATGGCGGAAAGGACCGGATGTCCTCCAAGCCCTGGGATCGAGTAATCCGGCAGAGCGGCCTTCCAGATATTTCCGAGCTTCTCTATCCCCTCAGGGACGTATCCGAGGATCTCCTTGAGCTCCTCTGCCGCCCATTCCCCCCATGCCGTCCCTTGGGCTATTATCCCAAGAGGGGTCAAGAGTATCAATATTCCAAGCCCTATCCAAAGCCTTTTCTCCTCCTTCCTCATCTCATTCCCCTCCTTAGGCGAGAAGATCCGGATCCATCCTTTGGATGTAAGCCACGACGAGCGCCGTGACAACGGCCTCTATTACCCCGAAGACGGCCAGATGCCATATCATCATAGCGGGTATCGCAACAGATAGGCCATATGGACAGTATAACGGCTTCCCATCGGCCGTATGGGCTATCGAGGGCTGGATTCCGAACTCTATCGCAGCAAGAAGTGCTGCAACGTTAAGTCCTATATATCCTCCAATCCCCGCCCCTATCCACCTTAACCTCGACCTCTTGTCCGATCTCCCCGATATGGCCTTGTATACGATATACGAGACGATAGGGATTGCGAACGCCATGTTGAAGCAGTTCGCCCCTATTGCCGTTATCCCTCCGTCCCCGAAGAGGAGCGCCTGTATTATAAGGGCTATAGAGACGGCGAGCGTTGCCCCCCATGGCCCGAGGAGTATAGAGGCAAGGGGAGCACCCGTTGCATGTCCGGTCGTCCCACCAGCGACCGGGACGTTGAACATCATTATGACGAAGCTGAATGCCGAGGCCATCGCGAGGATAGGGACCCTCCTCGATCCAAGGGTCTTTTTTAGGACTGCAGATGCCCATGCCCATATCGGGATCATCACGCCCCAGAAGGGGGCATAGGTCTGCGGGCTTAGATATCCATCCGGTATATGCATATTCCCTCCCCCTTTCCGTTGTATTTTTTAACAATATTATATCACAAAATCGCAAGGATGTCAATAGTATTTTGCTTTTCGCCTTTCGCAATTTCTCTTGGTGTTTGCCCAAAATCATGGGCAGGCACATTGAACGTTCCAACGTTTATTACACAGGGCCTGCCCCTACATAGCCCAGGTGGCTTGACTATCGTCCTTTTTCGTGTTATAATCAAAATAAGACAAAAGGGAGGGGAAGGAGGAGGTATGGAAGGATGGACGAGGATCTTAAAGGAGGGGATAGACGATCCGGACGAGGCATCGAAACGCTTTGGGCTTGATCCGAAGCTGACGAGGAAGGTTGCGGAAAGGTTCCCTATAAGGATAAACTCGTATTTCCTCAGCCTGATAAAGAGCGCGGACGATCCGATAGGGAAGCAGGTGGTCCCTGATCCGAGGGAGCTCGATGAGGAAGGGTATGAAGATCCGCTAAATGAAGAGGAAGACAGCCCGGTGCCGAACCTCGTCCACAGATATCCGGATAGGGTCGTTTTATTCGTCAGCCATCAGTGCCCTATATATTGCCGCTTCTGCACGAGGAGGAGGAAGGTCGGAAGGCCGGCCTCGTTTTCGCCAAGCGATATAGGAAAGGGGATAGAATACATAAGGTCTCATCGGGAGATAAGGGATGTGACCTTAAGCGGTGGGGATCCCCTCATGCTTTCCGATAGGAAGCTCGAGGGGATAATAAGGGATTTGAGGGCCATACCGCATGTCGAGATAATAAGGATAGGGACGAGGGTTCCCTGTGCCCTTCCACAGAGGGTAACCGGGAGCCTCTGTTCGATGCTCAGGAAATACCATCCGATTTACATGAACATTCATTTCAACCATCCGGATGAGATAACCCCTGAGAGCGCGAAGGCATGCGAGATGCTTGCGGATGCCGGGATCCCCTTGGGCTCTCAAACGGTCCTTCTAAGGGGGGTGAACGACGATCCGGAAACCATGAAGCTCCTCATGCAAAAGCTTTTGACCATAAGGGTTAGGCCATATTACATATTCCATATGGACCTCGTCAAGGGGACGGCCCATTTCAGGACATCCATAAGGAAGGGGATGGAGATAATGAGGGCGATCCAGGGCTTCACATCCGGCCTGTGCCTCCCACACTACGTCCTCGATACGCCTGGAGGGGGTGGGAAGGTCCCGATCTACCCCGATTACATAATCTCGATGGGGATGGGAAGGGTGGTCCTTAAGAACTATGAGGGGAGGGTATACGTTTATCCGGACATCGTAGACGAGCCTGTGGAGCTGAAAAGGTGCAGCTCCTGCTGCGGGGGGTGAAGGTAAGGGGATGGCGATCGGGGTGGAGGAGATACCCGAGGAATACATGGAGATGGGGGATAAGGAGGTAGAGATAAGGATATGGGAGGCCAAGGAGAGGCTTGGCCCATCGCTCCTCATCCTCGGCCATCATTACCAAAGGGATTCGGTTATAAAGTTCGCAGACCAGAGGGGGGATTCCTTAAAGCTGTCCCAGTTCGCGGCATCCTCGAGGACCGCCGAATACATCGTCTTCTGCGGGGTTCATTTCATGGCGGAGAGCGCCGATATCCTCTCCCGTCCGGATCAAAAGGTCATACTCCCGAGTATGAAGGCCGGATGCTCCCTTGCGGATATGGTTACGTTGGAGGATCTGGAGGGGTGCTGGGAGGATCTACGATCCCTTGGGATAGAGGTGGTCCCTATATCCTACATAAACTCCTCGGCGGAGGTGAAGGCGTTCTGTGGAAGGGAGGGAGGGGCTGTATGCACCTCATCGAATGCGGCGGCTGTTATAAAGTGGGCCATGGAGATGGGGAAGAAGGTTCTGTTCGTCCCGGACGAGCATCTCGGGAGGAACACGGGGTATTCCCTCGGGATAGGGCTTTCGGAGATGGTGACGTGGGATCCGAGGGAACCCCTTGGGGGGCTGGAGCCGCAGGAGATCGCGAGGGCGAAGCTCATACTTTGGAAGGGGTTCTGCTCCGTCCATATGAAGTTCTCGGTCGAGGACATAATAAAGGTAAGGGAGAGGTTTCCCGGGATAAAGGTCATAGTCCATCCGGAATGCAGGCACGAGGTCTTCCGCATGGCGGATGAGCACGGGTCCACCGAGAGGATAGCGAGGAGGGTTAAAGAAGGGCCACCGGGCTCCTCCTTTGCTATAGGGACCGAGATAAACCTCGTTAAGAGGCTTGCGGATGAGAACAAGGATAAGATCGTCCTTTCTCTTTCCGAAAGGGCGGCCCTCTGCCCATCCATGTATAGGATAGATCCCCCACACCTCCTCTGGGTCCTCGATAACCTGCTTGAGGGGAGGGTGGTGAACCGGGTCATGGTTCCGGAGGATGTGGCCGAATGGGCGAGGGTTGGGTTAAAGAAGATGCTGGATATACAGGGAGGGTGAGGATGGAAGAGCTTATAAGGAGGATAATTTTAGAGATAGGCGAGGATCCGGAGAGGGAAGGGCTTAAGGACACCCCGAGGAGGGTCGAGGAAACCCTGAGGTCGTTAACGGATGGGTATAGCATGGATCCGGGGGAGATACTTAGGGAAGGGATCCTGGAAGGCGAGGGCGAGGGGCTCGTCCTGGCCAAGGAGATCGAGTTCTTCAGCCTATGTGAGCACCACATGCTTCCCTTCTTCGGGAAATGCCATGTGGCTTATATCCCAAATGGGAAGCTCGTCGGGATATCGAAGATAGCGAGGTTGGTCGACGTATTCGCACATAGGCTTCAGGTCCAGGAGAGGATGACGAGGCAGATAGCGGACGAGATAGAGAAGGCGCTCAACCCCGCCGGGGTTGCCGTTATAGTGGAGGCGCAGCACTTATGTATGATGATGAGAGGGGTTAAGAAGCACAGCTCCAGGATATCGACATCGGATCTTAGGGGAAGGTTTCGGGATGATCCCCAGCTCCTTCAAGAGTTGAGGATGCTTTTGGGGATGGAGGGATGAGGTATGAGGCCGAAGAGGGGAATCGGTATGACACAAATGATGTATGCAAGGGAAGGGATAATAACGGAGGAGATGTATGAGGTTGCGATGGACGAAGGATTGGACCCCGAGCTCGTCAGGAGCGAGGTGGCGAGGGGTAGGCTTGTTATCCCGGCCAACGTCAACCACAAAGGCCTTCATCCTATAGGGATAGGGATGGCGGCGAGATGCAAGGTGAACGCCAACATAGGAAGTTCCCCCATTAGCTCCGACGAGGATATAGAGCTCGAGAAGCTCGAGATCGCGATAAGATATGGGGCGGATACGGTCATGGACTTGAGCACCGGGGGGGATCTAAACGAGATAAGGAGGAGGATAATAGAAAGGAGCACCGTTCCCGTCGGGACGGTCCCAGTATACCAGGTGGCGAAGGAGGCGGAGGAGATCTTAGACCTGAAACCCCAGGACTTCATAGATGTGGTGGAGCTCCATGCGAAGGATGGGGTTGACTTCATGACGATCCATGCCGGGATACTCCTCGAGCACCTTCCCCTATTGGAGAGGAGGACGACGGGGATAGTGAGCCGAGGTGGGAGCATCATCGCTTGCTGGATGTCATATCACAAGAGGCAGAACCCTTATTACGAGATGTTCGGCGATATCCTCGAAATAGCCAGGAAATACGACGTAACCCTATCCCTTGGCGACGGCCTCAGGCCGGGATCTCTTGCGGATGCCAACGATGAAGCGCAGTTCGCCGAGCTAAAAGTCTTAGGGGATCTCGTGCTTTCGGCTTGGGAGAAGGATGTCCAGGTTATGGTGGAGGGTCCTGGCCATATACCTCTCGACATGATAGCCATGAACGTCGAGATGGAGAAGAAGATCTGCCACGAGGCCCCCTTCTACCTCCTCGGACCCATCGTAACCGATGTAGCGCCTGGATACGATCACATAACCTCTGCGATAGGTGCGGCGATAGCAGCATACACCGGTGCTTCCTTCATATGCTACGTCACGCCCTCCGAACACCTCGGGCTCCCAAGCCCGGAGGATGTGAGGATAGGGGTGATAGCATCGAGGATAGCCGCCCATGCCGCCGATATAGCGAGGGGGAAAAGGGGTGCGAGGGATTGGGACGACGAGATCTCGAGGGCGAGGTTCGAGTTTGACTGGGATAAGCAGTTCCGGCTCTCCATGGATCCGGAAAGGGCGAAGGAGGTCCACGACAGGTCCCTGCCCGGAGAAGAGCATAAAAGCTCGAGGTTCTGCTCGATGTGCGGTGCGAAGTTCTGTGCGATGAGGTTGAGCCAGAGGGCTTTGAGGATGAGGAGCTGATATATGCCTGCAAGGGACATAGTGATAAGGCTTGCGGCGGGAACCGGAGAGGGGATACAGGTTGCAGGGGAGATACTGGCCGTAGCCGCCGTCAGGACGGGTTGGGACGTGTTCACCTTCAGGACATATCCTGCGGAGATAAGAGGGGGTCCTTCCTATTTCCAGCTCCGGTTGGGGAGGATACCTATATTGTCCCAGGGCGGGGATCCGGATATAATGGTTGTCTTCGACGAGGATTCCTACATAGCCCATTTACACCATATAAAGCCTGGGGGCCTTGTAATATACGATTCCGACTCCATGCCAAAGGTAAAGGGGGTTCCCGGGATAGAGCTCATCGGGGTTCCCTTCAGCTCCCTTGCCGGGAAGGTCGGGTTCCCAAGGGCGAGGAACATGGTGGCCCTTGGGGCGCTCTCCGCCGCATTCGGGATACCGATGGATAAACTTGAGGGGAGCATAAGCGAGAGGTTCGGGGATAGGGGAGAGGAGATCGTGGGGAGGAACATCGCGGCATCCCGTCTCGGCTTCTCTTTCGTCATGGATTTGGGCAAGGCCCCTTTCTATAGGGTATCCCCTCCAGGTCCGAAGGTGGAGGAAAGGATCCTCATAACCGGGTATCAGGCCATAGCCCTTGGGGCATATGCTGCCGGATGTAACTTCCTCGCCGCTTATCCTATAACCCCGGCCACCCCCATAATGGAGGAGCTATCGAGGTTGCTTTTGCCATCCGGGGGCATAGTCCTCCAGATGGAGGACGAGATCTCGGCGATAGGGGCGGCGATAGGGGCCTCTTATGCCGGGGCCCTTGCTATGACAGCTACATCGGGCCCGGGTTTCTCGTTGATGACGGAGATGATAGGGTTGGCATCGATGGCCGAGATACCCCTGGTGATAGTGGATGCCCAGAGGGCCGGGCCGAGCACCGGGATGCCGACGAAGACGGAGCAATCGGACCTGAACGCCGCCATATATGGGGGGCATGGGGAGGCCCCGAGGATAGTGCTCGCACCTGGAACCATAGCGGATTGCTTCTACATGACCGCCAGGGCTTTCTACCTCGCCGAGAGATACCAGATGCCCGTCATAATCATGGCCGATATGGCGATAATTCAGAGGATGACGACGGTCCCGGCCTTCAGGATGGATAGGATCCCCGTCCCGGAGAGGATAAGGGCGAGGCCCGGATCCACCAAGAGGTATGCGATGACGGATTCCGGGATATCGCCGATGCCGATACCGGGGGATAGAGGGTTATCCTACATAGCAACGGGGCTCGAACACGACGAATACGGAAACCCATCATACGACCCGGCAATGCATGAGGCGATGACATCGAAGAGGTGGAGGAAGCTTAAGGGGGCGCTCGACCAGCTAATACCACCCGTTAGGTATGGGATCCTCGATCCGGAGATCGGGGTCATAGGATGGGGTTCCACGGAAGGCGCTATAAAGGAAGGGGTCGATATGGCCATCGACCACGGGATAAAGGCATCGTCGCTCCACATAAAATCCCTTTACCCGCTACACCTAAACGAGATAAGGAGGTATATAACCCAACCATCCCTCAAAGCCGTTATAGTCCCGGAACTCAACTTCACAGGTCAGCTCGCAGACCTCATAGAATCGAAGATGGGCATAGCGCCGATAAAGCTCACCAAGGCCCAAGGCCTCCCCTTCTCGCCACAGGAGATATTCGAGGAGATAAAGAGGGTGGATGAGGAGATGAAGGTATGAGAGGTCCGGACAGGATAAGGTCCGAGCTTGAGCCCATATGGTGTCGTGGATGCGGGAATTACGGGATCCTAAACGCCTTCTGTAGGGCCTTGGATTCCCTGGAGATGGATCCCGACAGGGTCGTGGTCGTCTCCGGGATAGGATGCTCGGGCAGGTTCCCGTGGTTCGTCAGGACCTACGGGTTTCACGTGGTCCATGGGAGGGTCTTGCCGGTGGCGACGGGGATTAAGCTCGCCAACCCGTCCCTATCCGTCATAGGCGTAAGCGGGGATGGGGATGCCTTCGCAATAGGAGGGGGCCATATAATACATGCGGCGAGGAGGAACGTGGACATCGCCTACCTCGTATTCGATAACTTCACTTACGGGCAGACGAGGGGGCAGGCATCGCCGACATCCGACGAGGATAGGATGCCGAGACATGCGCTCCCATATGGCCTTATAGAAGAGCCCCTGAACCCGATAGCCCTCGCAATAGCATACGACGTATCGTTTGTGGCAAGGGGGTTTTCGGGGGATGTGGAGTTCCTCTCGGATCTCATAGCAAAGGCCATAAGCCATAAGGGGTTCGCCATGATAGACATCATCTCCCCATGCTACACCTTCAACAATACTTGGGATATGGTTAAGGAAAAGGCGGAGAGGATAGGGCCGGAGCACGACCCGACCGATAGGGCCGAGGCCTTTAAACTCGCCATAGCCGAGGCCGATAGGATCTACATGGGGATCTTCTATGTAAAGGAGAAACCCACGTTGGGGGAAAGGCTTATGATGGCCAGGAGGATGGAGTCCCCTCCTCCCCTGGAGGAGATGATAGGGAAGTTAAGGGTGTTTTAGGGCGATGACATCGACGGACGTCATGGATTTGTTGAGGAGATACGATGCTATAAAGGAAGGGCATTTCAGGCTTACATCCGGGCTTCACAGTCCTATATATTTCGAGAAGTTCCAGGTGCTTCAGCACCCGGAGGCGGCCTCTTTCCTCTGTGCCGAGATAGCGAGGAGGTTCGAGGGGGATGGGGTGGAACTCGTGATCGGCCCGGCCATAGGAGGGATAATAATAGCGTATGAAGTCGCCAGGCATCTCGGGGCCCGTTTTATCTTCGCCGAGAAGGAGGATGGGAGGAGGGTCTTGAGGAGGGGGTTTAGGATAATGAGGGGTGAGAGGACGCTCGTCGTCGAGGATGTGGTGACAACGGGAGGATCGGCAAGGGAAGTGATAGAACTCGTGAGATCCTCCGGAGGCATCGTGATTGGAATAGGGTTTATCGTGGACAGAACGGGGGGAAAGGTGGATTTCGGGGTTAGAAAGGAATCCCTCCTCTCCTTAGAGGTCCCGGCCTATATGCCTGAGGAATGCCCGCTTTGCAGGGATGGGATCCCGTTGGAGGAGACATAGGAACATCAGCATGTTAGGTGAAGGGCTGCGCATACCTTCCTTCCAGCCCTTGCCTCCTCGTTATACCTTCGACATGCCTCCGCCGTCCTCGCCTCTATGAGCTCTATCCCCTTCTCCTCGAGGAGCTTTTTCGTCTCCGGGAGGACCACCATCCTCCCGTTATATCCGGTCCCAACTATGAGGACCTCCGGCTTCTCCTCTATGATCTCCTCTATGTCCTTCGGATTAAGCTCATGCCCCTCCAACCTCCACCATCCGGCCTTAACCCTCGTCGGGAATATTATCAAATCCGATCTGTAACTCACCCCATCCACCACTATCCTCCCGAATTCGTAGCCCTCGATGATCATCCCTATCTCACCCCCCTTATGTCATCCAAAACCCTGGCTATTTCATCTGCGCCCATGACGAGATCCTCCCCCTTCGATCCGAGCCTAAAGAAGACCAAGCCCTTGAGCCACTTCCCTCCGTGCCTCCTGACCTCGGAAATGCACTCCTTAAGCCTTCGACCATCTATTATATCGAACCTGAGGGCGGAGCCCTTGGGGATCCTTAACCCCTTGATCCTCACATCGGAGCTCGCCATGAGACCTACCTCCTTCCCATCCCTATAGATTTCCTTAAAGGCCCTCGATCTCATCCCATCCTCCAGCGGGATCCTCGCCCATGGGATGGAAAGCCTCCCGGAAGGATCGTATAGGGAGCTATAGCTATATGTGGGCATGGCCGCGTAAAACGGCTTCTTAAGCCTCGATATCTTTTTCGTAAAATCCCTTATCCACCCTAAATCCGTTACACGGAGAGGTTCGGAGATGGTCCTCCCCATCATGTAATCATACATCATAGGGACCAGGAAATCGGCCCTTTCCGCCAGAGGCATAATAAGGGGGTTGTCCATCCAGTAATATGGGATGGCGATGGATATCCTGTATCCATCAAGGGATCCCTTGATCCTGTCGAGGAGATCTATGTAATCCGCCAGGTCGAGATCCTTCCCCTCCAAGTCCATCTGTATCCCCTCCACCTTTATGCCCATCCCCTTGAAAGCGTCCCCGTAATCGGAGACGACCCTAACTATGAAATCCCCCAGTTCCTTCGGGTCCATCTCCGAACGCCGGAAGGAGTCCGCCAATCCTATCACCATATGAACCTTCATCCCCGAGGCCTTTATAGCTTTTGAAAGAGGCGGAGATACCCTCAGGAACCTTCCATCGCCCCCTTCCTTCAGCTCCGCTACCCTTATAAATAGCTCCTTCACACCCCTTGACGAGAGGGTCCCAAGCCCTTCTGGATCCGGGGAAGAGCTTAGATGCCACCAGTAGACCCCATAAGACAACACCTTAGGGGCTTCATGCCTCCGGATAGCGATCGATAGAACGAAAGCCATAGGTATGGCGATAAACGGTATGAGGAGCCATTTCCTCCTCACCTCTCAACCGCCTCCATCGTCTTCTCAAGCCCTATCCTGGCCACCTCCAAAGGATCCTTCTCCCAGAGATCCCTGTTGAATAGCTCAAGGGACACGAACCCGCCGTATCCTATGGAATCGAGCTTCGATATGATCTCGCCAAGGGGAAGGATCCCATCGCCTGGCATTACCCTGTCCTCGTCCTTGAGCTTCTCCCTCTCCTTCCCAGGAGGGACGTCGTTTATGTGGAATATGGCTATCCTCCTGCCATCGATGTCCGGGACGTCGTCGAGGGAGGAACCACCCCTATACAGATGGAAGGAATCGAGGACGATGGTCCCGTCCTCGGCCCCGGACCTCTTCACCACTTCCCATGCCTGATCGACGCGATATATCGTAGTCGTGAAGCCGAGGAACTCCATAGCAGGGAGGACCCCAAACTGCCTTCCTATCTCCATCAGATCGGAATACCTCCTGGCGACATCGTCCAGATCGACCTCCGTTTGATCCTCCCTTATGGATGGCGTAGCCACTATATAGCTCGCCCCCACCTCTGCCGCAAGCTCCATCCTCCTCCGGACCTCGTCCAATGCCTTCTCATACCCCTCCCCCTTTGAATCCATCCAGCCATAAAGCGATATGACGGATGGGACCCTAAGCCCGTTGTCCTCGAGGGCATGGACCACGTCCTTTATCGAGTTCCCCTTTCCTATATACTCCCTTATCTCATCGCACCAGAGCTCTATGCCGTTGTATCCGGCCTTTCCCGTCACCTCTATCTTCCTTATAAGAGGCGCGGGCCTTATGGTGCTTGTGTTCAAAGAATAAAACCTTTTCATATCCCTTCTCCCTCCCTTCGCGAAATCGCCCCGACCTTGGCCGACGGCCGTTTGTTATCCACGCCAAAGGAAATACGAGAATATAGCGAATGCGACGAGCATTATCCACATGGTATACGGGATGAGGATCTTATACATCTTTACCATATCCGCTCCGAAGTATTGCGCGGTAAGGACAAGGCATAGGTGGAACGGCGAGAGGAGCACCCCTATATAGCCACTCGCATATGCAAGGACGATGTATCCGAGATGCTGGGATCCATCCGGTATCAAGGGCATGAGCATAGGGAAGCTCATCCCTATGTATCCTACGGTCAGGCCGGTGAGAAGGCCTCCTATAAAAGGAATGGCGAAGAAGATAAAGGGCAAGGCGGAGCGAAGCCCGACCAATAAGGCGACGATATCCTTTAGGGCCCCGGACCCTTCAAGGGTCCCCTTGAACACCATCACCCCTACTACAAGGAGGAGCAATCTCCAATAGAACCCCTTCTTCAGGATATAAGGGATCTCGCCAAGCCCGATCCTATTCGAGGCGAGGACCAGGGCTATGGAGAGAAGGAGCGTAAGGATTATGTTCAGCCGAAGAAGGAGGAGGAATACGACGAGCAATATAGGGGATAGATCGAGGAGGAGCCTCCTATATCCTACCTTGCCACGATTCCCCGCCTTCTCCACTTTCCTCAAGAGGAAAGAGATCCCAGCCGCTATAGCGGATGCCGATAGGATCGATTGGACCATCATGAACTTCGATATCTCCACCATCCCCAGATGCGATGCCAGGACAACCCCGGGATAGAGGGGGAATGCATATTCCCAAAGGTGCCGGAACCAATAGTTTATGAACGTCTTCTCCTCCGGGCTTGTCCTTATGCCTGCTCCCGCGCTTTCCATTATCGGGGCCGAGAACATCGCCCCTCCAGGCATCGGAAGAAGCCCTATCAGCGCCGGGATCGCCGCCATCACCATCCTCGTATCCCCTATAAACTCCTTCATTCCGGATATTATCCTATTCAGTTGGCCGGATGCCTCCAAAGATGCCTCGAGCATGAAGATCAGGAGGAGCGTTCCCAAAAGGGATAGGGTCTCCAAATCCAATACGGATCCGATAACCGTCCTTGCGAAGGAGATGGGATCCATCCTGCATAGGATGGCAAGCGCTAAGGTCCCAAGGGCCATGGATATGCTCATGTGGACCTTTCTTTCCGTGAGGAAGACTATAAATGCGAAGACGAGGACGACCTTTATCAGGCTCCCCACCGATCCTCCCCCTTATCCCCTCTCCTCCCAAAGGGCTCCCAATATCCTCCTTATCGCATCCCATTGTGTTCCCCTCCAGTAGAACCTCCCGCATCCGGGGCACATGGAGAAGAGGTCGTGGACCGAATACACGTATTCCGGAACCTTCCCAAATGCCCTCTCCTTAGGAACCTTCTCAAGGGATGTGTTGCATATCATACATCTGGAGAAAAGCTTGGTCTCGTCCAAAACTATCCCAACCTCCCTTTTAAGCTGGAGCAACTGATCCTCAAGCCTATCATACCTTACAAGCACGGACTTAACGGATCTCTTCGAGGCGAGTTCCTTATCCCTTGTAAGGAGGATCCTGTCCTCGGAAAGGGCTATCCTGAGAAGCTCGGAATCCGAGGAATGGTTTGGGTATAAGACGTCGTATCCGAGCGCCCTGAGCCATCTCGACAGCCTTCCGAGCATGTTATCCGAGACGAACTTCATCCCCACCATGCCCTCCGTGAGCTATTCTACCATGGCCGAAGCCCTTCGGTCAAGCCATGGCGTAGTTCGGATCGGCCTTACCGCTTTTCCCGCTCCGAAAATCCCAACCCCGTGCCTGCCGGACAAGGGGCCACCTTCTCGCCGAAAGCGTGGGCCAAGGTGAGATAGGCCCGCAGCCCGGTGCAATGGTTGAGGTAGAGTTGAGGCACGCCAAGCCCTCTCAATGCCTCGATGACGCGCCGCAAGTGGGCTTCATCGGCGTGAAGCAGATGGGTTCCTCCGATCACAGCGGCGATGTGCGGGCCAAAAATACGGTGGACGTGGGATAGGGTATTGAGCAACCCGGCGTGACAACAGCCGCACAATACCACCAGTCCCTCGTTGGTCTCCAAGATCAGGGCCATGTCGTCGCGGTATGGGTCGGGTTCCAAACCGTCCGGGCCACGGATCAAGTGATGGACGCTGCGACCTTCCGGCTCGGGTCGGTCCCTTATCTCTCCCGTCGTCCACACGCCTGGTAGGATCTCCATCGGCTGGGCGCCCAGTCGCAGCTCCAGCCGCTCCTCCAGGGCCTCCCTTTGCAAAGGCAAGCCTATGGATTTTAGCGACTCCCCTCGTCGCGAGAAGCGCTCGCGAAAGAGGTCGGGATGGGCATAGAGGGGAATGGCGGCGACATGATCCAGAAGGGCCTGCAGCCCGCCGGTATGGTCGTAGTGGGAATGGCTGAGGGCCAGCGCGTGTATCGTCCTTAGCTCGATGCCCAGCAGCTCCAGATTATGCAGGAGCACCGTGCCGCTCTGGCCGGTGTCGAAGAGGATGCGCCCGCTCTCCGTCTCGATCAGAAAGGCCGATCCATGCTCGCCCCAGAACGCCGAACGATCGCAAACGGCGTTATCTACTACGCATGTTACCTTCATCCCTCAACCCTTTCCCGAGCCAGGCCTTGTCCGGCCCGCAGTCCATGGGATCAGGCCGGCTTGATATCCAGAACGGGGGAGCCGTTGAGGGCGTCCAACCCCCGTACCCGCAGCACGTTCCCTTCTATTGCCAGCAGGTCCACTACGGTTACCCCGATGGGGTTAGGACGATAGGGCGTGCGCAGGGCGAACACGCCAAGCTTGGGTCGAGAGCGATCTCCACGCGGATGTTGGAGCAGATCATAGGACTGCACTAAATGAAAGTGGAAGACGACTATCACCTGCCTGCCGGCCTCCAGCCCCTTTAGCCCTTCGACAAGCTCTGGTGCGATGACGATCCGCGATTCGGCTGCGGCGATGGTCTCCGGAGCCGTCGGAGCGTCGAACTCGTTTTCCACGTAACCGATGGGGATGAAGGAGATCGGCTTCCCGGTCCTACCAAGTTCGCTCACGACTACTCCTCCTCCATTTACATCTGTCCTGAGGCATATCCTCCCCTTTTAAAGGTTATACCATACCATCGGTTATCTGTCAACATGCTGTGCCGACCGATCTGACTGCGTTACCTACAAGGATCGTAGGGGCAACCCCCTGTGGTTGCCCAAAATCATGGGCAGGCACGTTAAACGTTCCAACGTTTAAACGTTCAAACGTTCCAACGTTTATTACACAGGGCCTGCTCCTACTGGGAGATTGCGGATTGCGAAATGCGAATTGCGAAAAGACGGGTCACCATCTCTCATTTTCGCAATTCGCCTTCCGCCTTTCGCAATTTCTCAATCCCATCTTCAAGGACGAAGGCGTAAGCCCGGATGGGGAATAAATCCTCAGGAATATGGGGATATATGCCATATCCTGGAAGGCGGTGGGTCGGGATATGGCGATATACCTTGCCACTTCCATCCTGGCACGGTTCTTGTCCCTTACCCAGGTGAACCGCATTGGAGGTGATGTGATGGACGAGATCCTGTCCCAGAAGGAGATAGATGCGCTTCTCTCCGTCTTCTCGGAGATGGAGGGGAAGGAGGAGGCCCGTCATGAAGGGAGGAAGGTTATACCTCCATCGGAGGGGAGGAGGGCGAAGGCATACGACTTCAGGAAGCCGGACAAGTTCTCGAGGGACCAACTGAGGGCGTTCCAGCTCGTGATGGATGCGTTCTCCGCTTCCTTCAGCACATCCCTATCGGCATACCTCAGAACCCCTATCCAGATGGAGGTATATTCGGTGGGCCAGATGAGGTATGAGGAGTTCATACCCACGGTTCCGGATCCATCCTCGTTCGGCATATTCACCATAGAGCCGTTGCAGGGAAACGCTGTTATAGAGATGAATCCGTCGATAACGTTCCCAATGCTGGACAGGCTCCTTGGGGGGCCTGGGATGCCGATAACGGCCGCAAGGCCTCTGACCGATATGGAGCTCACCATAGTCAGCAACATATTCCAGAAGGCGCTGTCGCAGATGAGGGGGACCTTCGAAACGATCCTACCCATAACCCCGAAGCTCCTCTCAACGGAAAGGAGCTTACAATTCGTTCAAGTCGTTCCTCCGGCCGAGATGGTCGTCGTCGTGTCCTTCAAGATCAAGATGGGGGAGTGCACGGGCTTCATGTCCATATGTATCCCGTGTTCCACGATCGAGCCCATGATATTCAAGCTCAAATCCCAATTCATGTTCTCATCGGACAGGGGGAGGTCTGCCGTGGAAGAAGAGGTGTTAAAGGAGAAGATGAGCGACGTTCCCGTTCAGGTGAGGGTCATCCTCGGCACGGCATCCTTGACCGTAAAGGAGCTGATGGATCTCGAGGTTGGGGATTGCATAAGGCTGGAGAGGAGGGCGGATGACGAGCTGGAGGTAAAGGTTGGGAAGGAGACGAGGTTTTTCGGCAGGCCTGGGATCTTCAAGGGATCCCTGGCCGTTGTGATAACCAGGGAGAACGAAGGAAGAGGAGGAAAGGGGTGATAGCATGGCGAAGAGGGAGGATGTGATGGAGGAAGGGATGGGTTCCGAGTCGATCCGTCCCGTCGCCTTCCCATCCCTGGAGGAGAGGAAGGGGGATGGGGATACGCGTGGGATAAGGAACATAGACATGCTCCTGGACATATCCCTCTCTGTTTCCGTAGAGCTCGGAAGGGCGCAGATGACGGTCAAAGAGGTTTTGAGCCTTGGGAAGGGCTCGATAATAAAGCTGGATAAGCTTGCCGGGGAGCCGGCCGACCTATACATAAACGGGAAGCTCATAGCAAAAGGGGAGGTAGTGGTCATAGACGAGAACTTCGGGCTCAGGATAACGGAGATAGTTGGGACGAGGGAGGTGGTCGAGAGCCTTGGGGGGAGGGAGCGATGAGGGCGATAGCGGTCCTGTTGGCGGCTGTTATCTTGATTTTCCCCGGGAGATCCTTTGGCGAGGAGGTAGGATCTATAGAGGTAAAGCTCCCTCCTCCTAAGATCGTTCCGGAGCTCGAGCCATCGACATCGAAAGATCTCGGCGGCGATGAATTAAGGCGATCCAGGCCCCTTGACCTGAGGGATTACGATGGGGTGGTTGGGGATAGGATCCAGTATAAGGGCACGGGATGGGTAGGGAGCCTCCTCGGATTCCTTTTCGTCCTCGGGCTTATTTACATAACCTTCGCGATCCTGAGGTTTATAAGGGCTAAGGGGATCGACTCTTCGGGGAGGGCGATAAGGGTTATAGAGTCCGTCCAGGTCGCCCCTGGCAGGACGATATGCGTTGTGGAGATCGGAGAAAGGATCTTCGCCGTGGCCTTCGCCCAGGGAGGGGTTGGGACGATAGCGGAGATAGCGGATCCGGAGGAGGCTAAGAGGATAAAAGCGGAAGCCCTCAGAAGGGAAGGGGTTGGCGGGGCGTTCTCGGAATACCTGGCCAGCTTCCAGAGGAGGTTGACATCTATAAGGAGGGGGATGACGAGGTGGTAGGGGACATATCCCTGAACTTGAAGATACTCATATGGCTGACCATTTTAACCCTTGGGCCCGCCCTCCTTATAACGATGACATCCTTCACCAGGCTCATAATAGTCCTGGCCTTCTTGAGAAACGCCCTCGGGATCCACCAGCTCCCCCCGAACCAGGTCCTCATAGGGTTTGCCCTGTTCCTGACGGCATTCATAATGGCCCCGGTATGGAAACAGATAAACGAGGAGGCCGTAAAGCCTTATATGTCCGGGAAGATAGACCAGATCCAGGCGATAGAGAAGGGCCTTGGACCTTTAAGGGATTTCATGTTCAGGCAGACGAGGGAGAAGGATCTATCGCTTTTCGTAAAGCTCTCCGGGATTGGGAGGCCGAGGGACGAGTCGGATGTCCCGACGCATGTCCTCGTCCCGGCCTTCATAATAAGCGAGCTGAAGACGGCCTTCGAGATGGGTTTTCTCATATACGTCCCCTTCCTCGTCATAGACATGGTCGTCTCGAGCGTTCTCATGGCCATGGGGATGCTGATGGTCCCCCCCATGCTCGTATCGCTTCCCTTTAAGATCCTCCTCTTCGTCATGGTGGACGGATGGCATATCCTCACAAGATCCTTAGCGTTGAGCTTCAGGTAAGGGGGTGGGGCCATGGAGTGGGTTGTCCTCGATGTTGGAAGGAAGGCGCTTATCGTCGCCTTTCAGACGGCCGGGCCGATCCTCGCCATAGGCCTTATCGTTGGGCTCATCGTCAGCATATTTCAGGCGATGACCCAGATCCAGGAGATGACGTTGACCTTCATACCCAAGATGATAGCGATAGCAATAGGGTTCATGATATTAGGGCCGTGGATCCTCGAGACCCTTGTCAGGTTTGCAGCATCCATGATATCCGGACTTCCTAACATAGTGAGGTGAAGGAGATGCCGGTTTTGGATATTTACTCGTTCATGCTCGTCCTTGTGAGGACAAGCGGGTTGGTCATGACGATCCCCATTATAGGGGGGGCTAACGTCCCGGCAAGGGTGAGGGTTGGGCTCGCCGTAGCCCTCTCCCTCGTCATGAAGCCTATCATCCGGACGGATGGGATCCCCACAGATCTCCTCCCATTTATCCTCGTAGTCTTCAAGGAGCTTTTAATCGGAATTACAATCGGATACATGGTATCGTTGGCGTTTGCAACGATACAAATGGCGGGATCGATATCGGATTATCAGATGGGGTTTGGGATAGTGGATATCATAGACCCTTCCCTTTACTTCTCCACGCCCCTCGTGGGAAGGCTTTATATCCTCATAGCATCCATGCTCTTCTTCGGCCTCGATGGGCATCACATCGTCATATGGGCGCTTAAGAGAAGCTTCGAGACGATACCGATAGGTGGGATGGTTTTAAAAGATCCCCTCCTTTCCTCCATCTCCGGGGCGATCTCCAATGGGCTGCTCATATCCTTCGCCATGGCTGCACCGATAGTTGCCGTGACCTTCCTCTCCGACCTTATACTCGGGATAGTAGTGAGGGCTGTGCCTTATGTGAACGCATTCATAATGGGATTTCCTTTGAAGATAGGTATAGGGCTTATAACCCTGATCTTAGTCCTTGGGACCATAATAGGACGTATATCCGGGATATTCGGGGATGGGCTCGCATCCGAGCTCTCGAGGATAATAAGGGCGATGGGGGGTTAGATCGTGGCGGGGGAGCGTAGGACCGAGAAGGCTACGCCGAAGAGGAGGCAGGAGGCGAGGAAGAGGGGCCAGATAGCGAGGAGCTCCGAGATCCCCTCCACCCTCGTCCTCATCTCCTCCCTTTTCCTCCTCAGGTTCTTAGGCCCTGATATGGTCGATAGGATCAGGGAACTCATGGGGCTTGCTCTTAATATATCGGATCCTGGATGCGGCATGGGATACCTGATAAGATCCGCATACCAGGCCTTCCTCCTCTCCGTCATCCCCATCTTTTCCGTTGTCGTGGTCGTGGCTTTGGCGTCGAACCTGGTCCAGACCGGATTCCTCCTCACCCCATTTCCCTTAAAGCCGGACCTAAGGAGGTTGAACCCTTTGTTGGGTGCGAAGAGGCTTGTCTCCCTCAGGTCTTGGGTCGAGCTCGTGAAGGCGTTCTTGAAGATAGCGCTTGTCGGCTATGTCTCATACTCCGTGATAAAGGGCGGATACGAAAGGATCCTCCAGCTTGGATCGGAAGGACCATATGGGATAATGGGATCGATAGGGGAGATAGGGTTTGGGATAAGCATAAGGGTATCGGCACTGTTCTTAGCCCTCTCCTTCTTAGACTACCTTTTCCAGAGGAGGGAACACGAGAAGAGCATAATGATGACGAAGGAAGAGGTAAGGGAGGAGATAAAGGAGATGGAAGGGGATCCACTCCTCCGTTCGAGGATAAGGAGGAGGCAGAGGCAGGTGGCGTATGCGAGGATGATGCAACATGTTCCAAGATCCGACGTCGTTGTGACGAACCCGGTCCACGTTGCCGTCGCCCTCCTCTATCTTCCCGGGGAGATGTCGGCGCCGAGGGTCGTGGCCAAGGGAGCGAGGCTGATGGCGGAGAGGATAAAGGAGATAGCGAGGGCGAACGGGGTCCCGATCGTCCAGAACCCTCCGCTCGCCCAAGCCCTTTACAGGGATGTGGATGTTGGGGAGGAGATACCTCCGTCGCTTTACAAGGCCGTCGCAGAAATCCTTGCGTTCGTGTATAGGCTGAAGGGGAGGATATGATGTTCAGGGGGAAGAACGATCTGATAGTGGCTTTCGGGATAGTCCTTGTGGTTGTGATGATGGTAATACCGATCCCTCCACGACTTCTGGACATCCTCCTCAGCGCCAACATAAGCTTCTCGCTTATAGTCCTCCTTGTGACGACGTATATAGGAAAGGCGTTGGACTTCTCCGTCTTCCCCTCCGTCCTCCTCATAGCCACCCTCTTCAGGCTGGCGTTGAACGTCTCTTCCACAAGGCTGATACTCCTCCACGGATATGCCGGCCATGTCATACAGTCGTTTGGGGCGTTCGTAGTTGGGGGGAGTTACGTGGTTGGGATGGTCGTTTTCGCCATACTGGTCGTGATCCAGTTCGTCGTGATAACGAGCGGCGCTACGAGGATAGCCGAGGTGGCGGCGAGGTTCACATTGGATGCGATGCCGGGGAAGCAGATGAGCATAGATGCGGATTTGAACGCAGGGCTTATAACGGAGGAGGAGGCGAGGAGAAGGAGGAGGGATATAGAGAGGGAGGCGGACTTCTACGGCGCCATGGATGGGGCGAGCAAGTTCGTGAGGGGCGATGCGATAGCGGGTGTTGTAATAGTCCTTGTGAACCTCCTCGGGGGGTTTGCGGTTGGGGTCTTGCAAAAGGGGATGTCGCTCGGGGATGCGATGCAGACATATGCGCTGCTCACGGTGGGGGACGGCCTCGTCACACAGATACCGGCCCTCCTCGTATCGACGGCGAGCGCGATGGTGGTGACGAGGGCGGCGTCGGAGACGAACCTCGGGGAGGAGCTTGTGAGGCAGCTGTCCTTCAGCCCAAGGGCGATAACGGTTGCCGCCACGATAATAGGGGTCCTCGCCCTCGTCCCCGGCCTCCCAAAGCTCCCCTTTATGACCATCGCCGCCGGGATAGGGGGGATAGCGTATGCGCTGAGAAAGGGGGAAGGGATGAAGGAGGAGGTGGAGAAGGAGCCACCGAAGCCCGCGGAAACCCCCCTCGAATCGGTATCGGGACTCCTTTCCGTAGACCCGATAGAGCTGAACCTCTCATATACCCTGATCCCCCTTGTCCAAGAGGGAGGTGGATTGCTCGACAGGATATCGGCGCTTAGGAGGCAGGTGGCATCGGAGCTCGGGATAGTCATTCCCCCTATAAGGATAAGGGATGATATAAGGCTAAAGCCCAACTCCTATTCTGTGAAGCTAAGGGGTGTGGAGGTAGGGAGGGGGGAGGCGATGATCGGATACATGCTCGCCATGGATCCAGGAACCGCCTCGGAGAAGATATCCGGGATACCGACCAAGGATCCGGCGTTCGGCCTCCCAGCTATGTGGATCCCGGAAATGCATAGGGAGAGGGCCGAGAGGGCGGGGTATACCGTCGTGGATCCGATAACCGTCATAATAACGCACCTTTCCGAGATCATAAAGGCGGAGGCCGCCGAGATACTGACGAGGCAGGGAACGAAGGAGCTCCTCGACAACCTCAGGGCGAAGGAGCCGGCGGTTGTGGAGGAGGTCGTCCCGAACCTCCTTTCAATCGGGGAGGTTCAGAGGGTTCTCCAGGCGCTCCTTAAAGAAGGGATATCGATAAGGGATCTCCCCGCCATACTCGAGGCGATAGGGGATTATGCCAGGAGCACGAAGGATCCGGAGATACTGGCCGAACACGTTAGGAGGAGGCTTTCGAGGTTCATATCCCAGATCTTCTCCCAGGAAGGGGTCATCTATGCGATATTGTTGGATCCGGAGCTCGAGGACGAGATCGCCAATGGGCTTATGAAGACGGAGGATGGGATCTCCGTATCGATCCCGCCGGATATAGCCCAGAAGGCCATAAAGGACATGGGTTCCGTATACGAGGAGGCTGTGACGAAGGGGAAAAGCCCTGTTGTCCTGACATCTGGGAAGGCAAGGCTTGGTGCAAGGAAGCTTTTCGAGAGGTTCTTCCGTAGGCTTCCGGTATTGGCCTTCGAGGAGATATCCCCTGGGGTGAGGATAGAGAGCGTGGGGGTGGTGAGGAGGGATTATGAGGATAAAGAGGTATGAGGCTGCTTCTGTGAAGGAGGCCATCGCGATGGCCAGGATGGACCTCGGCCCGGATGCCATGATACTCTACACGAGGTTTCTCGGGAGGAAGGGGTTCCTCGGGCTTTTCGGGGAGAAGAGGTATGAGGTGATGGCGGCCGCACCGGATGGGCCGAGGCAGCACAGCCCAAACCTCTTGTCGGAGATAGAGAGGATAAAGGCCGCCCTCGAGGAGATAAGGGTCGAGAGGGGGGTGAGGAAGAGGGCGAAGGGAAGGAGGGCGATGGAGAAAGCCTTAGAGGGCGTAGGGTTCCCGAAGAGGCTCGCATCCTCCCTCTTGTCCGATCTCGAGGAAGGGATTGGGATGGAGGAAGCGGTTCCCATAATAAGGATGAGGATAGAGGGGCTTATAAAGGTGAGGGGGATAGATCTTGGCAGGAGGCCTTATGTGGTTGCGCTCGTCGGGCCAACGGGGGTTGGTAAGACGACCACCGTCGCAAAGCTCGCCGCCAACTTCTCCATCCTCGATGGGAGGGATCTGGCCCTCGTCACGATAGATACATATAGGGTTGCAGCTACAAAGCAGCTCGCCGTATATGCCGAGATAATGGGGATACCGATGGAGGTCGCATATACCCCGGTGGATTTCAGGAAGGCGATAGAGAAGCATGGGGAGAAGGAGCTGATAATAGTGGATACGGGGGGTAGAAGCCCTTTGAACGAGTTCCATGTATTGGAGTTGAAAAGGTATTTCGAGGCCAGAAAGCCCGACGAGGTCCACCTCGTCCTCTCGGTCACATCGGATTACGATGTCCTCATAGAAGCCGGGACGAGGTTCTCCGTATTGTCGCCCGATCGCATCGTATTCACGAAGCTCGATGAGACGAGGAGGCTTGGCGTGATACCGGCCGTATCGAAGGATTTAGGGATCCCTATATCCTATGTGACGATGGGACAAAGGGTTCCGGAGGACATAGAGCCGGCAGATCCGGCGAAGATATCGGAAGCTGTGATGGAGGGATTGAGGTGCTTGGTTTCGATCAGGCAGATGGGCTGAGGAGGATGATCCTTGGGACCATGAGGAGGAAGGAGGCATGCCGGGGAAGGGTCATATCCGTCTCGAGCGGGAAGGGAGGGGTGGGGAAGACCTTCATATCCCTTAACCTCTCTATAGTCCTCGGTGCGATGAAGATGAAAACCCTTATATTCGATGCCGACCTCGGGCTTGCCAATGTGGACATAATGCTTGGGATAAGCCCGGCCAGGAACCTGGAGGATTATATAAGGAGAGGGATTCCACTCGAGGATCTCCTTATGGACATCGCCCCGGGGGTAAGCTTGATATCCGGCGCAAATGGGGTATGGGAGCTTGCGAACATGGTGAGGACCGAAAGGGAGAGGCTCGTGGATGCGATAGAAGGGCTGAGGGGCATGTTCGATGTGATAATCGTGGATACAGCCGCCGGGATCGACGAACACGTCATGGACTTCAACCTAATGGCGGACGACCTGATATTGGTCATAACCCCTGACCCCACATCCCTCACCGACGGATACGCGGTGGCCAAGCTCATAGCGAGGGGGAAGGAGAGGCCTAACATCCACCTCCTGGTCAATATGGCCGAGATGGAGGAGGCGAGGGTCGTGTCCGATACTTTCTTAAGGGTTGTGAAGGCTTTCCTCGGGGTGGATGTGGTGCCCCTTGGCTTCATCCCCTTCGATAAGGAGGTGGAGAGGGCTGTGAGGAGACAAATCCCTTTAGCCCTCAACGGGAGGAGGTCGCAGGCCCTCGAATCGATAGAGAGGATTGCCGCAAGGCTTGTGGGAAGAGGTTGATCTATGAGGGGCATTGGATTCCTCAAGGTGAACCAGAAGGTGGAGATACTCGTTGATACCCCGGGATACAGGGGCAAATACGTAAGCAGGATAGAGGACCTGACCGATAACGAGATAGTGGTTGGGATCCCCATAGTTTCTGGTTCTCTCGTCCCCCTCCCGGTCGGGATAAGGGTCGATGTCGACGTCATATGCACCGATGCCGTATATAGGATACATACGAGGATACTGAAGAGGGTATTGCATCCCTTCCCGCTCCTCTTCCTCGCCAAAAGCGAGGATATAGAGAGGGTGCAGAGGAGGAACTATGCGAGGGTCGATGTGGTCCTGGACGTCGAGATGGAGAAGTTGCCGTCCGGGGAGGAAGGCGTTGTCTTCCATGGGGTAACGAGGAACATAAGCGGCGGAGGGATGCTCCTCTCCATAATCGGCGATGGGGATCTCTTAAGGGAGATAAAGGAAGGGGATTTCGTAGAGATCTCCTTTAAAATCCCGATATGGAAGGATCCGATATATGCGGTATCGAAGGTGGTGAGGGAGGATATAAGGATCGGGGATAGGAAGGATATAGCGATAGCGTTCGTGTCCATAAACGAAAAGGACAGGGATAGGATAGTGAAGTTCGTGTTCGAGAGGCAAAGGGAGCTTAGAAGGAGGGGGATCCTATGAGGCCTCAGCGCGATTTCTTTGAACCAGATAGGCTTTTGGAATCCATCCGGTTGGATCTGGAGAAGGCGAGGAAAGCAGCGGAGGAACTCGAAGGGATAAAGGAAGGCAAGGCGGCCGAGGTATCCTCCACCCTCCTCTCCCTTTCCAGGTCCATCTCCGAGATCCTGGCCCTTTACGAGATAAGCAGGACGGTCGGGGCCATCATGGCCCCATCGAAGGCTTGCGAGAAGATCTTAGAGATAATAGAGGGGGTTGTGGATTACCATCGGGGGACCATATTCCTCCTTACATCGGACGAGGAGGGGGATGAGCCGAGGCTTGTCCCGATGGCGATAAAGGGGGGGATAGCGGACTACATCCCGGAGATATCGTTTAAGCTCGGGAACGGGCTTTCCGCATGGGTGGCACAGGAGGGGAGGCTCGTCGTGATACCGGAGAGGCCTGGGGAAAGCCAGAGGAACGACGCCTTCATATCCGTCCCGATGATCGTCCAGGGGGAGGTTGTTGGGGTCATAAACCTTATGAGGAGTCCGGGGCCTCCTTTCTCCGATGAGGAGATCCGGTTCCTCGTGATAGTCTCGAGCCAGGCGGCCTCCACGATACAACACATAACAACCGTAAGGAACCTCAATATGATGGCAACGACCGATGAGCTCACAGGCCTATCCAACAGAAGGGTTTTCGAGTCGCGCCTATTCGAGGAGCTGAAGAGGGCGATGAGATATAAGCAACCCATGGCCCTCCTCCTAATAGACCTCGACGAGTTCAAACTCCTAAACGATACTTACGGCCATAAGGCCGGGGACATGGTCCTGAAGGCTTTCGGAAAGCTGCTTCGGAAGGAATGCAGGATATCCGACTTCCCCGCAAGATACGGAGGCGACGAATTCGCCGTCATCTTGCCGAATACGACGAAGGAGGATGCCGTTTCCCTCGCAAAGAGGCTTATGAAGAGGATATCCGGGATGACAATTGGGTATAAGGAGAAGGAGATAAAGATGCCCTCCCTCTCCATAGGCGTATCCGGATATCCAGAGGATGGATCCGATCCGAACTCCCTCTTCCTCATAGCGGATTCCATGATGTATAAGGTGAAGAAGGAAGGGGGATGTGATATAGGGGTGGCAGATAAGGGGGTTGGGGAATGCTCCTTTTGACTTTATCGCATGTGAGGCCGGGGATGAGGCTCGCGAAGGATATATGGCTTTCGAATGGGATACTCCTCCTTGGAAGGGGCCAAACGCTTAAGGAATCGCATATAAGGAGGTTTAAGGAGCTTGGGATACTCGCCCTCTATGTGGAGGACAGGAGGACGGAGGACATAGATATCGTGGATCCGATATCCCCGGAGACGAGGGCGAGGGCGGTCCAGGAGGTAGCCAAGGCATTCAACGCGGCAGCAGCGATGATAAAGGAAGGGAAGAGGGTGAACATGGACGTTAAGGCCATAGAGTTCGTGGCCAGGGAGATAATAGAGGATTTGAGCTCCAACAACCAGGCATATCTCTCGATCATAGACCTCAGGACATACGACGATTATACCTTCTCCCATTCGGTGAACACGTGCGTTATAGGATCCGCGATAGCGATGGAACTTGGGATCCAGGAGTCGAGGCTCAGGCATCTCGCCATAGGCCTCCTCCTCCACGATATAGGGAAGATCACGGTAGATCAATCCATAATCAACAAGCCCGGACCTCTCACCCAGGAGGAGTTCGAGATGATAAAGGCCCATCCGAGGAAGGGATTTGAGATCCTCATGTGGCAGGAGGAGATAAGCGCCAAGTCCAAGATAATCGCCCTTCACCACCACGAGAGGATGGATGGAAGCGGATACCCTGTTGGGCTGAAGGGCGAGGAGATACACGAGTTCGGGAGGATAGCCGCTATAGCGGACGTATACGATGCGATGACGGCCCAGAGGATATATAGGAAGAGCTATTCGATCCAGGAGACCGTGGAATTCCTGAGGGAAGCGGGAAACCAACTATTCGACCGGAGATATTTGGAGGCATTCCTGAGGAAGGTATCCATATACCCGATCGGGACGGTGGTCGAGCTCTCGACGGGGGATAAGGCTGTGGTTGTCGCTGTGAATCCGGATTTCCCAGAGAGGCCCAAGGTAAGGGTCCTTTGGGATAGAAAGGGGAGGGAGGTGGAGCCCTTAGAGCTCGACCTCTCCAAGGAGCGGGGGATCGAGATCCTATGACCTTCAAGGGTTCTGCGACAAAGTTATAAATCGGGAGGGCGAGGAGAGCGATGATGGAGAGGATAGAAGAGGATTGGAGGAGGTATAAGGTCGAAGGCGACATGGAGGCCAGGAACAGGATAATAGTATCGAACCTCCCCCTCGTAAAATACGTGGTTTCGAAGATCGTCAAAGATCTGAACGTAGGAGGATTTGAGGTAGGGGATCTCGTCGGTTACGGCGTCCTCGGGCTTATAGATGCCGTGGAGAGGTTCGATCCTAAAAGGGGGATAAAGTTCTCCACATATGCGGTCTTGAGGATAAGGGGGGAGATAATAGATGCCCTGAGATCCTTTGGCTGGACCCCGAGAAAGGGCTCGAGGGATGGAAGGATCGACGAGGAGGTGGAGGATAGGATGGAGGAGCTGAGGGGGGTTGTGTTCGTCTCCGCCGATGAGGGGAGGTTGGCGGATAGGGAGATCGGATCGTGGAAGGAAGATATAGATGAGGAGTTGAAGGGGAAGCTCGTGGAGATCATAAACGGATTCCCGGAAAAGGAGAGGATAGCCCTGGCCCTCTACTATTATGAGGGCTTAACCCTTAAGGAGATAGGGGCGGTCCTCGGGATATCGGAATCCAGGGTCTCCCAGATAATAGCATCGGCCATATCGAAGATGAAAGCGAAGCTCGAGGAATACCTTTCCCTATCCATCATATGAGTTAGGAGGTGATAATGGATGGGGACCGTTAGGCCCATGGATCTCTATCCGAAGATCCTAAAAAGCCATGAGGTAGAGAAGATAAAGGGGGCATCCCAGCAGAGGGAAGGGCTCCCACAGCAGGAGGAGTTCGCTAAAAGGCTGGAGGAAAGCGCTAAGGAAAAGGTGAAGAGGGCACAGGAGGCCGATAGGTCCGAGATCCCTTCCATAAGGAGGGATTCAAGGGGAAAGGGAATGGGAAGGGATGGGGGAGAAAAGAAGAAGGATGAGGAAGAAGGAGGGGTGGGGAAGAGGATAGACATAAAGGTATAGGGAGGTGATAGGGTGTCTTATTTCCTCCTTGTGTTCGCGTTCGCCCTGACTTTAATGGGGATAGGGTTCCTCATCGGAGGCCATATGGGGAAGGGGGATTGGAGGGAGGAGGAGAGGCTTAAGGCCCTGAAGGATGTAGCGGATCCGATTATCCAGGAGCTCGAGCAGATATCCCCGGAATTGGACAAAAGGATAAGGATCCTAAGGTCATTGATAGCGGAGGCAGATGAGGTGATATCGAAGCTCGAGGAATTAAGGGAAGGAGGACGGGACGGCCGAAGCCCGGATATATCGAGGATGATCGAACTTGGATTCGACCATGTGGAGATCTCAAAGGGGATGGGGACGAGCATCGGCGAGATCGAGCTTATAAAGGGCATATCGGCTCTTAAGGAAGGGAGGGGAAATGGATGAGGGATGTCTATTCCGAGCTTATCGGGATGGTGAAGTCGAAGAAGTATCTCCCGGCATTCTCCCAAACCGTGGTGAAGGTCATAAGCTTGACGGATTCGGAAGGGACGACGATAGGGGATCTTGAAAGGGCGATAATAGGGGACGAGGGATTCGCCTCGGACGTCCTTAAGCTCGCCAACTCCGCATATTACGGCGTCTCGAGGAGGATATCGAGGGTATCCGAGGCCGTATTACTCCTCGGGTTCAGGACCATAAGGAACATGGCCTTCGTAGTATCGACCGTCGACCTTTTCTCCAAGGGGAACGATATCACGGTGGAGTTGAGGAGGGATCTATGGCGCCATTCCGTCCATTGCGCCTTCCTCGCCAGGGATATAGCGGCCAAAGCCCTCCTCCCCGATGTCCTTCCGGACGACGCCCTCATGGCAGGCCTCATACACGACGTTGGGTGGCTCCTCATCCTCGAGATCGTCGGGACGAAGGAGTTCGTCAGGGATCACCCCGACTTCCCATCCCTTCCATCCGTCGAGGAGGAGATGGAGATGTGGGGGATAACCCATGCCGGGGCCGGTGGGATGCTTTTGGAGGAATGGAACTTCCCCCCTGTCCTATCCGAAGTCGTGAAATATCACCATAGGAATGGCATGGGGGTATCGCTCCCAAGCCTTATAGGGCTGGCCGATGGGATACTTAGGTGGATCGCAAGGACGCGGGATTTCACTCCGGAGAGATCTCTGGAGGTCTTCGAGGAGGAAGTGGACATGGGGAGCGCGATAGCCTTTAAACTTGTCGATATGAGCTTTGGGGATATCGTATCGATGGTGAACGATGCTTGGGATGGGGCGAGATCAATATTCAGCATGAGGGTATTCTAAAGCTATGGATCAGGATCTGCTGCATCTTGCTCAGGCACATTGGAGGGATATGCTTTGGTAGTCGAGAGGATGGTCGTTGGTCCGCTCCTCACCAACTGCTACCTCGTTTGGGACGAGGAGGGGAATGGGATCATCATAGACCCCGGGGACGAACCGGATAGGATATGGAGTTCTGTGGAGGAGAAGGGGATCTCCGTTCGGGCCATCGTCATAACCCATGCCCATGTGGATCACATGGCCGCTGCCGGGGTCCTTTGTCGAAGGGCGGACCTTCCTTTATCTATGCATAGGGATGAGGAATGGTTGCTGAGCTCGTATTCGGAGCAGGCCCTCGCGTTTCTCGGGATGGAGGAAATCCCCCCACCTCCTGAGGACATCTCCTTCCTCAAGGATGGGGATCTCATAAAGGCTGGATCTATCTCTTTGTTCGTCATACACTCCCCGGGCCATTCCCCCGGAAGCATATGCCTTTCATACGAGGATATCCTTTTCTCAGGGGACCTCATATTCAGGGGTTCTGTGGGGAGGACGGATCTTCCGGGCGGGGATATGGGGCAGCTTATGATCTCGATAAGGAGGATCCTCTCATTGCCACGTAACACCATCATATACCCTGGCCATGGACCCCAGACAACGTTGGAGCTGGAGATAGCCACTAATCCGTTCCTTCTATAAAAGGAAATCAAACTAAAATCCTTCTACGAAGGGGTTACGAAAGATTGGTTATGATGAAGAAAATACAAGAGTGCTTTAATAAAGGGGCTGTCCTATATTTGGAAAGGCAGACACCGATCGGCCGCTTCATATTGTTTGTGCCTATGACGGGGAGGAAAAGGCCATGAAATGCGTTATTTGCCATGGTGAGGATATCAGGATCATGGAGGGAGGAATATCCACTCGGAAATGATATTATCTACATCCCTATAGAAGTCCCCGTCTGCCAGACATGCGGCGAACGATTATAATAGGCAGGTTATGCAATTTTTAGAAAAATAGAAGAAAAGATTTCAAGGACGAGAGAAGGGCTTAGGGAAATAGGTAAGGTCCTAATATATGAGGAATCAGGCCACACTTGTCGGGTTCAGTGCCCAATACCGAATGCGGGCCTGAATCCGTTGAGCCTTCGGCATTGGAAGGCGGATCGTAACCATTCTCGTTGTCCTTGTAGGGGCAGGCCCCCGTGCCTGCCCTGTTTTTGGGCAACCACAGGGGGTTGCCCCTACGATTTTTCAATTCCGAATTCTCTTTTTATGGGTTGCCCTTACAAGAGATTCTCCCATGCTCAAATGCCTTGTGGGTAACGTAGTCAGAGGCAGGGGCGGCCTCTGACCTCGTGACATGAGTTCGGACAAGGGATGATGTGAAGGGTGTGATGCCTTGACAAGGCAACTCAATTTTGCTATAATAAAACACATACCCCCATGGGGGGGTAATTATTTTTGAAGGAGGGATGAGTTGAATGAACCTTAGGAGGCCGAATGCTAACGAGGCCACGGGAACTTTCAACAGGTCGAGGAGCGTTGTGCCCATGTCGGGGCTATGCACCATATGCCTCGACGGATGCATAGGTGGATGTGAGGTCTTCTTCTCCTCGTTCAGGGGCCGAGAGATGCTATATCCCGGACCCTTTGGCGAGGTCACTGCGGGGGCCGACAAGAACTACCCCGTCGATTACTCACATCTTAATATCCAAGGCTATGCCGTCGGGGCCAAGGGGCTTCCGGATGGCGTTGAAGCCGGCCCGGACACGACTATATTCTCCTTGGTGGACACGGAAACGGAGTATGGATGGGAGAAGAAGGTCAAGATGAGGCTTCCGATATTCACCGGAGCCCTTGGATCTACGGAGATAGCGAGGAGGAACTGGGATTGTTGTGCCGTAGGGGCTGCCATATCCGGGATAACCGTGGTATGTGGCGAGAACGTATGTGGTGTGGATCCACAGCTCGAGCTCGGGCCCGATGGGAAGGTAAAGAGGTCCCCGGAGATGGACAGGCGAATTGAGATCTATAAGAGGTTCTATGAAGGCTATGGTGAGATCCTCGTCCAGATGAACGTCGAGGATACGAGGCTTGGGGTGGCCGAGTATGTCCTGGAGAAGCACGGGCTCGAGACCATAGAGCTCAAGTGGGGGCAGGGTGCCAAGTCCATAGGGGGGGAGATAAGGGTCAAGGATTTGGAAAGGGCGATGGAGCTTAAAAGGAGGGGATACTTCGTCCTGCCAGATCCAACCGTCCCCGAAGTCCAACAGGCTTATAAGGTCGGTGCTTTAAAGGAGTTCGAGAGGCATTCGCGCCTCGGGTTCGTCTCCAAGGATGGGTTTCTCAAAGAGGTGGAAAGGCTGAGGAGGCTCGGATTCAAGAGGATAACCCTGAAGACAGGCGCTTATTCCGCCGTCGAGCTCGCAATGGCGCTCAGGTATGGGGCGGAGGCGAAGATCGACCTCATAACCATAGATGGGGCCCCGGGCGGGACCGGGATGAGCCCGTGGCCGATGATGAACGAGTGGGGGATTCCAACGTTCTACCTCCAATCCCTTGCGTATCGATTCTGCGAGAAGCTCAGGAGCAGAGGGATAAGGGTTCCGGATATAGCGATAGCGGGCGGTTTCTCGACAGAGGATGGGGTATTCAAGGCGATAGCCATGGGGAGCCCTTACGTCAAAGCCGTCTGTATGGGGAGGGCCTTGATGATCCCTGCTATGGTGGGAAGGAACATAGCGAGATGGCTCGAAGAGGGGAACCTCCCGAAGTCCGTCGCCAAGTACGGGAACAAGGTCGAGGAGATCTTCATCTGCTACGAAGAGCTTAAGAATAAGTATGGGGAGGCGATAAAGGAGATCCCCCTCGGGGCTATAGGGGTCTATACGTTCTGCCAGAAGATAAAGACCGGGCTCCAGCAGCTCATGGCGGGGAGCAGGAACTTCAGGATCTCCACGATCTCCAGAAGGGATCTTATAGCGCTTACGGAGGAAGCGGCAAAGATCTCCGGAATACCCTATGTGATGGATGCATATAGGGAGGAGGCGGAGAGGATATTGGAGGAGTAAAGGTCCCTTTCTTGACGGGTTCCGGTTTTCGTGGTATGATTAAGGATGGGCACAAAAAGTCCACGAAGGCATGGGGAAGGAGGTGAGTTTGGATGACAGGGCATGAGATGATAATGGCTTGGACGCTTGGTCCGCAGGAGCTCCTGATAATTTTCCTAATAGTCTTGCTCCTCTTCGGCGCGAAGAAGCTACCGGAGCTTGCAAGATCCCTTGGGAAGAGCACCGCCGAGTTCAAGAAAGGGATGAAGGAGCTGGAGAAGCTCGACGAAGAACCCGATAAAACGGAGGAAGATAAGGAAAAAGGGAGTTAAGGGATGAGTTTCAGAACCAGGAGGTATTTTCACGTCTTCCTCGAAGAAGATCTTAAAAGGGTCGAGGATAGGATAAAGGAAGTTCCCGAAACAAGGGTTGAGCTGATAGAAAGCATATACCGATACGTCACGGAGAGCGTGGGGAAGATGATAAGGCCTGCACTCCTCCTCCTGGCGGCAAAGGCTGTGGGGGAGGTGGAGGAGGAGGCGATAGAGCTCGCGGCGATCGTTGAACTCATACATATAGCCTCCATGGTCCACGACGACATACTGGACGAAGCCACGACGAGGAGGAGCAGGCCGACGGTCGTCAGGAAATGGGGTATAGAAGGAGGGCTTCTATTCGGGGATTTCCTGATCTCCGTTGTTTCCCACAACCTCTCGGATCTCAACCCGAGATACACGAAGCTTGTGTCCAAGGCGATAAAAAGGATGTGCGAGGGGGAGTTCATGGAGCTCTTCTACCCGCCATCGGTCCATACATATCTTAAGGTCGTAAGGCAAAAGACGGCGATCCTCATGACCCTGGCATCCCAGCTTGGGGCTATTGCTGGTGGGGGAAGGGCTGAGGACCTGATCCGGCTCGGAAGATATGGGATGAACATAGGGATGGCGTTCCAGATAGTCGACGATATCCTCGACCTCGTAGGGGACGAGGAGATCATGGGGAAGGACGGGAAACGGGATATAAAGTCCGGCAAGCTCACGCTCCCAGTCCTCTACGCCCTCGAAGGGGAGGTGGGAAGCGGTAAGGATATCATGAGCTTGATAGAGGAGCGTAAAGGGATAGAGAAGGCCTATGCGCTATCGGAGGAGTTCGTGAGGAAGGCGAAGAAGGCCATAGATCCTTATAAAGAAAGGCCTGCATGGGAAGCTATGATGGATCTCGCCGATTACATCCTTTCAAGGGATTCTTGAGAGGAGGTTTCTAAAAGCCCTCGATGCCTCGGCTTCCTCCCTTCCCTCGAGGATTAATATCAGGATCTTCCCCTTCCCTCCTACCACGATCCATTTCCCGTCCTCTAACTTCATAGCCCTCCCCTCTTCCCCATCTGGGATATAGGCCTTGATGAAGCTCGTTTTCGCCTTCCTCGCGAGGGATTCCTTAGGATATCTCACAAGCAGCAGCTTGAATCCTTCATAAGATGCCAGAACAGCATCTGTCTTTCTACTCAGCCCAAGTATGTTCTTGTCCGCTAAAAAGTAATGGAGGTTCAGGCAGTTATATGTATGGAAGTATCGGATCCTCCTCCTATCAAGTCCCTCGTTGGGGAGGAGGCCGACGAGATCCGGGATCTCCCCGATATCCCTTATGGCTTCTCCAACGATCTTCCCAAGCGTAAGGAGAGCACGACGAGATTCCTCGGTCTCCTCCAATGCATATATGGATGCGAAGAACCTGCCCTTCCACATCCTGAGGAGCCCGGCGGAGCATTCCGATCCCTGTCCTATCCCTATCTCTTCTCCCTCTACCTCGGACGAGAATATCCCGAAGGCATCGGCTGGATTTCCCATGTCGAACAGATCGAGGACTATGGGCTTCTGCCCCTTCTTCTCGAAGCTCCTCGTCCATAGCCTCCTGAAATCGTAGGAGAGATAGAGCTCAGCGCCTCCATCAAGGTATCCGAAGATGTTTTTCCTGTTGTAAAACCTTCCCGTTCCCGAGGCATGCCAGCCGTCGAAGCCGTCCGGAATCCTCCTCACCACATCTTCTATTCCATCCCCGCCCTTTGAGCTTCCGATACATATGGAGATGAGCCCACACAACGAGATGCTCCCTATGGTCCTTAAGATCTTCCCTTCCAAACCCCTCCCCCTCCTCTATCAATCCTGCCCATGGCCTCCGAGGTATAGGGCGACCTTCCTGGCGAGATCGATCGAGATACCGGGCACGGATGCTATCTCCTCGACGGATGCCCTCTTTATCCCCTCTATCGATCCGAACCTTTTAAGGAGCGCTTCCTTCCTCGCCTTCCCGATCCCCGGGATCTTGTCGAGGAGCGACTCCATAGTCCTTTTATCCCTGAGCTTCCTATGGTATTCTATGGCGAACCTGTGGGCTTCATCCCTTATCCTTTGGAGGAGCCTGAGGGCATCCGAATCCTTCGGAAGCTCTATGGGCTCCGGCTTTCCCTCGACGAATATCTGCTCAAACCTTTTAGCAAGCCCTATCGCCGGTATCCCCTCGATCCCCATCCCCCTCATCGCCGAGATGGCCGCATCGAGCTGGCCCTTCCCCCCATCCACGAGGAGGAGGTCGGGGAGCCTTTCCCATCCCTTTTCCCCTTTCCTCTCGAACCTCCTCCTTATTACTTCCTCGATCATCGCGAAGTCATTTATCCCCTCTACGTATTTTATCCTAAACCTCTTGTATTCCGACCTCTTCGGCCTACCTCCCTCGAACACCACCATGGATCCCACGGCTACTTGGCCATGTATGTTCGAGATATCGAAAGCCTCTATCCTCAACGGCGGTTTGGGAAGCCCGATTATCTCCGAAAGCTCCACGGCCTCCGGTCCTATAGATGGAGGGGCCTTCCTCGATACCATATCCCTCACGGCTATCTGCGCGTTCTCCTCCGTCATCCTCAGGAGATCCAGCCTCTCCCCACGCCTTGGGACGGATATCCTAACCTTCCTTCCTGCCAATCCGGAAAGCCATGCCTCCAACTCCTCGGCTTGGGGGAGATGGATCCCGACGATTATCTCCCTTGGGAACGAGCTTGCCGTTGAGTAATGCTGTTCCATGATCGATGTGAGTATCTCATGGGGAGGAGAGTCCATATGTGCTACTATCTCCCATTGCCTTTTCCCCACAACCCTCCCCTCCCTTATGGCAAGCATAAGGGCGCAAAGCGTCGATCCCATCCTCGCCAGCCCTATGACATCCCTGTCGATCATGTCGTCGGATACAACCCTTTGCCTCTCCAACATCCTCTCAAGCGCCCTTATCCTGTCCCTTATCCTGGCCGCCTCCTCGAACCTCATATCATCCGCCGCCTCCTTCATCTTCCTCTTGAGCTCTTTAAGGATCCCTCTGCTCTTCCCCTCGAGGAAGCGGCATATGTTCCTGACAACCTCCATATAGGCTTCCTTAGACGTCTTTCCCGCACACGGCGCCAAGCACCAGCCGAGGTGGTAGTCGAGGCATGGCTTCCTTTCAACCCCTTCCTTTATATCGATCCCACACCTCCTTATGGGGAATATCGACCTCATGGACCTCAGGAACTGCCTTATGCTTTGGGAGCTCGGATATGGTCCGAAGTATAAGGCTCCGTCCCTTTTTATCTTCCTCGTTATCTCGAGCCTCGGGAAATCCTCCTTCGGGTTTATCTTGATAACCGGGTATCTCTTATCGTCCATAAGCACGACGTTGTATTTCGGCTTGTATTGCTTTATTAAGTTGCATTCGAGGAGGAGTGCCTCGGATTCCGAGTCCGTAACTATGAAATCGAGATCCGCGACCTCGGAGAGCAGCGCCCTCGTCTTCGGGTCCATGTTCTGGGACTGGGACAGGTAATGCCTTATCCTGTTGCAAAGGGAGTTCGCCTTCCCGACGTATATGACCTTCCCATCCCCGTCCTTCATTATGTAGACCCCTGGCATATCTGGGAACCTAAGGGCTTTTTCCTCGACCTCCGCCTTCATCGAATCCCCCCTCTTTTCACAAGGGACTTTATGAAGCCTTTCAGCTCCGGAACCTTCATAAGGTAGCATAAGAGGAAGTAAGATGCGGCGCCTGCCGGTATCCCAAGGGCGAGCTTCCACATATAGGCCAAGAAGCTTTGGGCCTCGCCAATGGCTTCGGATATGATCCAACAGATAATCCCCATTATCGCCGACGCAACGAAGATCTTTATACCGGAGCCTAAGATCTCACGGCCGTTTATCCCCCCTATCCTCCTCCTTATTATAGCTAAAAGGAGTGTGAGGTTGAAGATGGAGGAGATGGAGGAAGCCAAAGCGAGGCCGGGTGCCTTCATCGGGAACATCAGGACGGCGGCAAGGGCTATGCTTATCCCCACGCTCGCCGCCCCAACCTTAACGGGGGTTATCGAATCCTTAAGGGCATAAAATGCCCTCGAGACCACCTTCGTCCCGGAAAAGGAGAAAAGCCCTATGGAGAAGCAGATGAGGACGGAAGATGTGGCGATGGTATTCTCATATGTGAACCTCCCATGCTGGTATATCGCACCGACTATCGGGGAGGACAAGGCCATGATCCCAACCGAGGAAGGGATGAGGAGGAACATAAGGAACCTCAAGGCTTCCGAAAGGGAGTTCCTCAGATCCTCCATCCTTCCCATGGCTGCCTCCAGGGAAAGCCTGGGGGTGACAGTTATCCCAAACGATTCCCCGAATATAGCTATAGGGAATGTGGTTAACCTCCATGCGTAGTTGAGGTTGGAAAGGCTTCCCTGGGGGAGGAAGGAGGCCATGAACTGCATGGCTATCGAGTTGATCTGGTTTGCGGCGGATCCGAAGGCCGCCGGGGTCATCATCCCTATTATCTTCTTTACCCCTGGCTCCGAGAAGGAGATCATCGGGGAATAACGCATTCCAAGCCGGATTATCGATGGTATCTGGAAGAGGAACTGCCCCAAGCCCCCTATGAGCATGGCTATGGTCCAGGCCATTATCGGCTGTGGGAATAGGGGGTAGAGGAGGGGGCCAAGCCCTATAGCGCAAATGCTTAGCATAACGGATGCCAATGATGGGACGACGAACTTAGAAAACGAGTTCAGTATCCCCATTGCTATCGCGGCCATGGATATGAATCCTATGAAGGGGAAGAACATCCTCGTTAGGGATATCGTAAGATCCATCTTCCCAGATATCCCCTTGTATCCCGGGACCATGAGGTGGACGATTATCGGGGCAGCCGCCACCCCTATGGCTATGGCGGCCATGGATATGAGCGCCATGGCGTTAAAGACCATGCTGGCAAGCTTCCAGGCTTCCTCCTTCCCTTTCTTCGCAAGGTATTCGGTGAAGACGGGGATGAAGGAAGCGCTTAGGGCCCCTTCCCCGAGGAGATCCCTTAAGAGGTTTGGGATCCTAAAGGCGACGTTGAAGGCATCCGTTTGAAGGCCAGACCCATAAAGGGCTGCGAATACCGCCTCCCTCCCAAGCCCGAGGATCCTGCTTATAAGGTGACAAAACCCGACCAGCAGGGCATCGCGTGCGAGGGATCCACGAGCCTTCTGCAGGCTAACCCCATCTATCCCGTTCCCTTCCACGTCCATCTCCCCTTATCCCTCCACAGATCCTATGATCCCACCCCCGAGGACCTCATCCCCGTCGTAGAAGACGACGGATTGGCCGGGGGTTATGGCCTTTTGGGGTTCCTCTAACTCCACCATAAGCCCTTTCCCGGGAAGGAGTGATACGAATGCCATGCTTCCCGACGACTTGTATCTTATATGCGCCTCGGCCCGAAATCCCTCGGGAGGCTCATCCCATGATATGAAGCTCGGATCCTCGACCGTGAACCTTTTCCCATAAAGGCCCTCCTCCTCACACACGAAGATCGCGTTCCTCGATGGGTCTATGGCCTTTACATAGAGGGGCTTAGGAGAGCTTATCCCCAACCCCTTCCTCTGGCCGATCGTGTAGAACGCTATCCCCTTATGCGTCCCAACCACCTTCCCCCATTCGTCCAATATAGGCCCTTCCTTCCCCGCGGCAGGATTCATCCTCGCTACGAAATCGCCATGGCTTTCCCCTACGACGAAACATAGCTCCTGGCTTTCCCTCTTCCTGAAGACATGAAGCCCGAAGGAGATGGCAAGCTCCTTAACCTCCTCCTTCCTGAGGTTTCCAAGGGGGAATATCGTCATCGCAAGCTGATCCTGGTTCATCCTATAAAGGAAGTAGCTCTGGTCCTTATCCCTGTCAACCCCCCTTAGGAGTTTCATCCTCCCCGTCCTCGGATCGCAGACGGATCTGGCATAATGCCCTGTAGCGATGAAGTCGAAGCCGAGCAGCTTCGCCTTCTTGAAGAGGGATCCGAACTTTATCCTATCGTTACATACGACACACGGATTTGGGGTCCTCCCCTTGGAATACTCCGAAACGAAATACTCTATCACATGCTTTGTGAAATCGCTCCTGAGGTTGAAGAGATAGTATGGGATTCCGAGCTGCGATGCAACCCTCCTCGCATCCTCCACATCCCATATCGAGCAACACCTCCCCCCTTCATCCGATGAGATCTCAGGAGGGACAAGCCTCAACGTCACCCCGACGACCTCATGCCCTTCCGAGGAGAGGATCGCGGCAGCTACGGAGGAATCCACCCCCCCGCTCATAGCGACCATTATCCTGAACTTCTTCATAGCGATGCCTAAGGAAGGAGGGATCTAAGGCGCGATATCACCTCGGCAACCTTCTCTACGACCTCCTCCACCTCCTCCTCCGAGTTGGATCTCCCAAGGGTTAGGCGAAGCGAACCGTATGCCTCGTCCCTCGAAAGCCCTATGGCGAGGAGGACATGGGAAGGGTCAAGGGATCCGGAGCTACAGGCCGACCCGGAGGAGGCAGCTATCCCCTCCATGTCAAGGGCCACGAGGAGGGACTCCCCATCCACCCTTTCCACCGTCAGGTTCACGTTGTTAGGAAGCCTCATATCCGGATGTCCGTTCAGCCTAACCCCATCCACCCTCTCCATTATCCCGGATATGAGCCTATCCCTCAGCCTCTTCAGCCTCTCCATCTCCTCCTCGATATCCGAAATGGATATCTCCAAGGCCTTGCCCATCCCAACTATCCCGGGGACGTTCTCCGTCCCGGCCCTCCTCTTATGCTCCTGGTTCCCTCCGTGGATGAAGGGGGAGATCCTCGTTCCGCGGCGGATATAAAGGAACCCTACGCCCTTAGGTCCATAAAACTTATGGGCGGATGCGGAGAGGAGGTCAACCCCAAGCTTCCTAACGTCCACAGGTATATGCCCGACGGTCTGAACCGCATCCGTATGGAACAGTATCCCCTTATCCTTTAAGAGCTTTGAGATCTCCCTTATTGGCTGGATGGTCCCTATCTCGTTGTTCGCATGCATGCATGAGACGAGCACGGTCCTATCCGTTATGGCCTTCTCTATATCCGATGGATCTACTATCCCATCCCTTCCAACGGGGACATATGTGACCTTAAAGCCGTGCCTTTCTAAGAAACGGCATGTCTCCAGGACGGAATGATGCTCTATAACGGTCGTAACGAGATGGTCTCCTCTCTCCCTGTTGGCGAACATAACCCCTTTTATAGCGAAGTTGTTCGCCTCCGTTCCCCCGCTTGTGAAGACGATCTCGTCCGTCCTGGCTCCTATGGCCCTGGCTATCCTCGCCCTCACATCCTCTATCGCCGCTTTCGCCACCTGGCCTGGTGAATGCAGGCTGGAAGGATTTCCGTAGTCTTCGGTTAAATAAGGCATCATCGCCTCGAGGACATCCGGATGCAGGGGGGTGGTGGCGGCATGGTCGAGGTATATCCTCTTTACCTCGGATCACCTCCTTTTCCCACTGCATTTGGCCTTCACCTTTAATTATAACCATCCTGAGGGACGTGTCAAGGTAGGTTTCATCTTGCGCTCGGAAGGAGGACCGTAACCATAACAATGGCGAATTGCGAAAATGAGAGATGGTGACCCGCCTTTTCGCAATCCGCATTTCGCAATTCGATATCCTTTGTAGGGGCAGGCCCCTGTGCCTGCCCTGTTTTTGGGCAACCACCAATAGAGAAATTGCGAAAGGCGAATGGCGAAAGGCGAAAAGCAAAATACGGAGTTACCCAGTCTTTCCAATTCCGCAATTCGCAATCCGCATTTCGCAATTCGATATCCTTTGTAGGGGCAGGCCCCTGTGCCTGCCCTGTTTTTGGGCAACCACGGGGGGTTGCCCCTACTATTTCACAGGCCGAGCGGACAACGCGGTCGCCCTTGACAAGATTTCGTCTTTATGTTATTTATTCCTGGGGGTTCAAATACGTAGCTCCTATCCTTTGAAAGGAGGGGATATGAGATGAGGCGTTCGGAGATAAACAGGATATTGAGGGAGGCGGTGGAGTTCTTAAACGAGCGTCGTTTCCCTTTGCCTCCTTTCGCCTTCTGGAGCCCTGAAGATTGGAAGGGGAAGGGGCATGAGTTCGACGAGATCCGGGATAACATGTTGGGGTGGGATATCACCGACTTCGGCAGCGGGGATTTCTACAGAATTGGGCTTGTGCTCTTCACTATCCGAAATGGGAACGTTAACAACCCTAAATACAAGAAGCCTTATGCCGAGAAGATCCTCATAGTTCGGGAGAACCAGGCAACGCCCATGCATTTCCATTTCTCCAAGATGGAGGACATAATAAACCGAGGAGGAGGGAACTTATTGATCAAGCTTTTCAACAGCACCGATGACGAGGATTTCGCTCAGACTCCCGTCAGGGTATCGGTGGATGGGGAACTGCGCGTAGTGGATCCGGGATCCATAATCAGGTTGAGGCCTGGAGAGAGCATAACCCTTCCCCCACGGCTTTATCATGAATTCTGGGGCGAGGAGGGGACAGGGATGGTTCTCGTTGGGGAGGTCTCCACGATAAACGACGACAGGATAGATAATCGTTTCAATCCCCCGGTAGGCCGTTTTCCGGAGATAGAGGAGGACGAACCGCCTTTATACCTCCTCTGCACCGAGTATCCTCCGGCTCCTTAGGACTTGCAAATCCCCCTTATCCTCTCATATATCCCCCTTACCGCACCCCAGAACCCCCCATCCTCCTTGGGGGAGGTTAGAGGGGATCCGAAGATGGAATCGTCGTAAGGTATGAACCCCAGAACCTCGATCTCACCCGCTTCCTTCTCTATAAGCGCCCTTTCCCTCTCATCCCTTACCTTGTTCCCAACCAGGTATATCCTCCTAAGGCCTAAATCCCTTGCCAGGGATGCCGATATCCTCGCCGTCCTCATGCTCGCTATGGTTGGTTCGGACAGGATGAGCATGAGATCCACGCCCTGCGCCGTTCCCCTCGTCAGGTGTTCTATCCCAGCGCTCATGTCCATTATCACCACATCCTCCTTTTCCAGGACGAGGGCCCTGACGACCGCATTGAGGAAGGAGTTCTCGGGGCAGTAACATGCGGTGGCTGCCTTCTTAACGTTCCCCATCTTAAGAAGCCTTATCCTTCCCGTTCTCAACGAGAAGCCTTCTATTATATCGTCCACCTTAGGGTTCAGGGTGAAGAGCCCCCCTTCTCCTCCTACCCTCTCCTTTATGAGCTCCTTCATCTCGACAAGGGCCTTGAATCCCGAAAGGCTTTCCTCTTCTAACCCCAAGGCCAATCCGAGGTTGGCATCCGGATCGGCATCGAGCATATAGACGTTAAACCCGTCCTTCTCGAAAAGCCTTGCGAGGGCGGCGGAGATAGAGGTCTTCCCAACCCCTCCTTTTCCCGATATGGCTATCTTCACAAGATCACCCCCTTTTGCCCATATGTCACAGATGGGAATAGGGAGAGATCGGTATGGGGGAGGAAGTTTGCGGAAACGAACTCCTCCATATATGACGTCTCGGTGCTAAGCTCTATGTAGGTTATCTTCGATGCCACCATATCCATCGCCTTTAAGGCGTCGTAAGATAGGAGCGCAAGCCTTGCCCCCTTCACGGAGCTGTTTCCGGTAACCACATACCTCTCCTCCCCTATATCCGGGAACATCCCTATCCTTATGGCGCTCCTTATATCGAGATGGCTTCCGAAGGCCCCGGCCACGTATATCCTCTCCACATCCTTGAGATCTATCCCAACCGACTTTAAAAGATACCTTATCCCGGCATACATGGCGGCCTTGGCCCTGATCAGGTTCTTGATGTCCGACTGGGTTATCGTCATGTCCCTCCCAAGCCCGGTTTCGTAGGACCAGAGGAGGACGAACTCGTCCTCCCCATCCACTTCCCTTAACCTGCTGCACCTCATGTCCTTTCTGAAGTTCCCGGACATATCGAGGATCCCGGCATCGAGGAGGGATGCGAGGAGCTCTATGAGCCCGGATCCACAGATCCCTATTGCCCTTTCCCCACCTATTGTCCCAACCCATACCTCCTCCCCTCCTTCCCCTATCCTGACCCTGTGTATGGCTCCGGAGACCGACCTCATCCCGCATGTTATCCCCCCTCCCTCGAAGGCGGGTCCCATGGAGCATGCGCATGAGACCATGAACTCCTCGTTTCCAACCACTATCTCTCCGTTCGTCCCTATATCGACGAGCATTCCGATCCCCTTCGATTCGGAGATGCCGGATATAAGGGTTCCCGCTACCACATCCCCACCGACGTAGCTTCCAACACATGGGATGGCGAAGACGTATCCATCGGGGTTCATCTTTAGCCCTATCTCCTTAGCCCTTATTGGGGGGAACCTGACGGCCGCCGGGATGTAAGGTTCAAGCCTTATATACTTCGGATCTATGCCGAGGAATATGTGGGTCATGGTGGTATTCCCAGCTAAAACGGCACACGATATATCCCAGAGCTCATACCCCTCCTCCTTTAAAGCCTCTTCTATAAGCTGGTTTACGCTCCTCAAGGCTGCCTGCCTCAGGCCTTCGAGGTTTCCCTCCCCTTTAGATGCGTATATGATCCTCGTTATGACGTCCTCGCCATATATGAACTGCTCGTTGTATGTAGCGAGACGTTGTATCGTTTTCCCGTTCCTGAGATCCACCAGATATACGGTTATCGTGGTAGTTCCCACATCTATGGCGAGCCCTAATGGGGGTGTGTTGCTCCATCCGGGCTCCACCCTTATTATCTCCAACCTATCCCCGATCTTCCCCAAGGTAACGGTAACCTTCCATTCCCCCTTCCTTAGAAGCTCGGGGAGTCCACGAAGGGCGGAGAGGGAGATATCTATATCGCCGCTCCATCCGATCTCCTTCCTTATCGCGTTCGAGAGCCTCGTGAGGTCGTTCACGTTTTCCAGAAGCGACGGCTTAGGGATGGAAAGCGCAAGCTTTCTGGCCAAGGGATTGAGCGGATACCTCTCAAGCCCTACCTCGTATCCTGGAGCCTCTATCTCCTCATGCCTTATGGTAGCCCTGGCCCTCCCAACTCGGGAGTCCATCGGGATCTCGACCGTCAGATCCTCCTCCGGATATGTCTGGCAGGAGAGGACATATCCCATCCTCGCCAGCGCCGGGGATCCCACCTCCTTCTTACTCCTCGCCCTTCCCGATAGGATCCTCACCTTGCATCTCCCACATGTCCCCTGACCACCACATGCGCTCGCTATCTCTATACCTATCCTCCTCGCAGCCTCCATGAGGGTCTCATCCGGCGATACCTCAACCCATACCCCTTCTGGGAGGAACCTCACCCTATTCCTTTTCTCCAAACTCATATCCCAAGCCTCTCCGCTATCTCGCATACGGCCCTGTATGCGGGCGAGCTCTCCAAAAGCTCTATAAGGGGACGTCCCTCTAAGTCGAGCTCTTCTATCATAGGATCCCTCGGAACTACCCCCCCAAGCTCTACCCCCGTCTCCTCTATCTCCCTTCTTAGCCCTTCCGCTTGCTCCTCGCTCGCCATGCACATGACCATGGAAAGCTTCCTATAGTCGAGCTTAAGGGATCTCACCAGCTGGGCTATCCTCCCGGCGGACCTGACGCCCCTAACGGTTGGATCCGTCGTTATGATCATTATATCCACATCCTGAGCTATTCTCCTGCTAAGGTGTTCGAGGCCTGCCTCATTATCCATGACCATATAAGGGTAATTGTCCTTGAGCTTCCCTATGTAGCCCCTTAGGATGTCGTTTGGGGCGCAGTAGCATCCAGGCCCCTCCGGTCCCCCCATTGTCAGGAGATCGACCTTTGGGGACTCCGTAAGGGCCGTGTTTAGCCTATACTCTATGAAGGAATGCTTTGACATACCCGGAGGGACCGCTCTTGGGTTCTTGACATCGGCGAGTATATCGGCTACGGTTCCCTTGACCTTCATCCCAAGGGCTTCCCCTAAGTTGGAGTTAGGATCGGCATCTATGGCTAATATGGGGGTCTTCCCCCTCTCGCACAGGAACCTTATGAGGAGGGCGGCGAGGGTTGTCTTCCCAGTCCCTCCTTTGCCGGCGATCGATATATGCTTGGCCACTTGCCTCACCCCCTTACTTCCCAACGGCTTTCCCCAATTCCTCCACGATCAGCTCCGATAGGACCACTACGTCCTCCGTGGACAGGTATTCGGTTATGGAGGAATCGAAGATGATGTTGGCCGTGGGCTCGAACTCCTCGTCCCCCTTCCAGAAGACCAGCTTAACCGGAACTCTGGGAAGCGCCCATATCCTGAAGGCGAGGTCGCCGTATCCCTCGATGATCTCCGCGCCGAGGGCTAAGGCGGCCTTCCTTAGCAATGCGATCTCGTTCCCGAACTTCCTTATAAGCCTCTTTATACATCTCGCGGTGAAGGGGCCGATGTAAGAGATCCCTCCGGGAAGGGAGCGGAAATCCACCTCCTTGCCAGATAGAGGGGCTCCGGATGCCCTTTTTAGGTAATGCAGGATCAGGACCGAGGCCCTTTCCCCTTCTACCTCCCCGTCCTCCCTCAAAACCTCCCACTCGGGGATCAAGACAACCCTCCTCGATCCCAGGAATTGGATTAAGACCCCTTTTCCGGGGAGCTCTATCGCCCCCGCTTTTTCAAGGATGGAGGGAAGATCGACGCCTTTTAGATCTTCTATAGCGATCCTCTTTGCGAGCTCTATGCCCATTTAAACCTCGAGCCAGGAATGGGAATAGAGGACCTTTCCCATCAGGACCTTCGTCGTTTTGACGTATTGAACCTCCTTCTCCGATAGCTTGGAAAGGTCCGGCTCCTCCCCATCCATGACCCTGTGGACGAGATCCAATATCTCGGGCATCTTCCCCCTGGCGAGCATGACCAGTTCCTCGTCGAAAGCATCCACTATTGCTGCGTGAAGGCCGTATTTCATTAGCATGGCGAGGTATGTCCTGTTAAGATAAGGGCGGAGCTCCCTCGGCGTTCCGTTGGATACGTTGGAGAGGCCTACGACGGACCTGCATCCCGGGGCCACTTCCTCAAGCACGCTCATGAACTCCAAACAGGACACAACCTGGTTTATGTCAACGGAGACCGGGGTGACTATGGGGTCGATCCATATATCCTCTAAAGGGACTCCGGCGTCTTGAGCGATCATGACGAGCTCGGCGCAGTTAGCAGCCCTCTCATCTGTATCCCTCGGCATCCCTTCCCTCCCCCAGAGGAGGCCTATCATTATCGCCCCGTATTTCGGGACGAGCGGAAGGGTGTTCTCTATCCTCTCCTTCTGAAGCGATACCGAGTTCACTATGGGCTTCCCGCCCTTCTTATGCGCCTGAAGCCCGGCTTCTATCGCGAGATGGTTCGTGGTATCGAGGGATAGGGGGAGATCCACAACCTCATGGACCGTTTTGACAATCCATTCCATCGTCTTCTCCCCCTCTTTCCTCGCCGGCCCTATGTTGAGATCTATGTAATCCATCCCAGCCTCCGCCTCTTTTTTCGCTACTTCCTGGATCGCCTTCGCATCCCTTTCCCTTATCGCCGGGCCGAGCGTCTTCGACATTATGTTTATGTTCTCCCCTATGAGTATCATTTCCCACCCTCCTCAAATGGCCACATCCTAAGGAACACGGGTATGTTGGCCGCCTCCCTCGGGCCAATTATGACCTCCCAATCCCCGAGCTCGTCCTCGAGGGCCCCGCTCTCGGGGGCGAGATATCCCGGGATTATGAGCTTCCTGTGCTTCACCTTCTCCGCTATCCCACACTTCTTTACAAACGAGGCTATGAGGTCTGCGGAGAACTTCCCGCCAGCCCAAGCCGTTAATACCGAAAGCCCTTCCGTGTCCTTAACGAGGAGCCAGGATGGAACACGGCTGTTGGATATTTCACCGGATACTATGAAGTATGTCAGGGAGAAGTTGCTCGTTATCAGGACCGGGGAGGAGCTGTCCGGATTTCCAATTTGATATATCCCCTCGGTTGTGGCAAGAGGCCTCTGTGGATCTGTGAATATGTTGAGCCTTCCGACGAGGAGGGGGAAGAGGTATTCGCCATGGAAGTCGGAGAGGACGATTATCCCTCCATACTTGGCCACGAACGCGGATGCCATGAGGGCCTCGTCCATCGGATCCTTGGCCATCTCACAGGGGAAAACTATCGTCGGGTATCCTAAGGACCTCTCCTTGGACACAAGAGCGGCCCTCCTTATGAGGACCTGATCCCAGAAGGCCTGCTTCAAACTCCTCGCCCCGGAATCGAGGACTATGTCCTTTATCCCGAGATCTGATAGCTTGGAGGATAGAGAAGAGGCCTCATCCAGGTTCTTCCCCTTAACCGCCACGGGGACCCCACTCCTCTTCGCTATCTCCGCCACCTCCGATATGTTCTCGGCCGTAGCGGCGTATAGGAGGGGTTTCCTTTCCGCCGAAACGGACAGCCCTGCGTCCAAGGCCTTTGGATCCATGCTCCAAAGTATTATCCCGGCTTGCGTTTCCTCTAAAACCATCTCCACAGCGGCCTTGAACCTGTCCGGATCCCCGGAATCACACCTTATCGCCGCCAGATCCCCCCTTAACACCTTCCCAACCCTCTCGAACCAAAGCCCTTCGAGCCTTTTCGCCCTCGCCCTTATCTCCTCCTCGGGCATGACGTCCGATATGAAGATCGCTATCCCCGGAGGGTTCTCAAACCTCTTCTCGTGCCTGAACATGACCGTTTCCCCTCCTATCCTTATGGCCCTTTCGCCAACCCCAATGGTAACAGGCCTTATTGGGGGGGCGGCCATGTCCGCGAGCTTCTCCTTCGCCTCCTCTGAAACATATGGGCAGCTGGAAAGCTCGGCCTTTCCGGAGGCGAGGTTCATGGCGAAGGCGAGGCATGTCGGGACCCCACACTCGCCGCAGTTCTTCCTCGGCAAAAGCTTGAATATCTCTATCCCGGTTAGCGGCATCTTCTACCCCCCTTTAGAACAAAGGTTCCATTGAGAGAGCCGGATGCCCTACCTCCTCGAGGAAGGGCAGTATCTCCTCCTCCGTTACCCCTATCGTCTCGTCCGCTATCATGTTGGGGAAATCAGGGACGCCGAGCTCCTCGGACCTTTTAACGAGCCTATCCCATATCTCCTCCTTCAGCATCTTCGGCATCCATACGAGCCTCAAAAGGCCCCCATCCCCTATCAGGAACTTCCTCTGGGTTATGTAATATTTGCTGTGTCCGACGAAGCCAGGGGTGCTGACCCCTCCACCTATCATCCCAGCAAGCGTTGTGAACTTCATCCCGCAGGGCGTCATCCCCGTATACTCCCTGTTAACCGTCATGATCCCGTTGCATAAGGGGAGGACCACCGCTATGCACTCGCAGCATCCGCAGGTGGTCATTGGATCGTGGACTATGCTGTAGAAGTTGTAGTGGGTTATGGCGCCCCTCGATGCCTTGAAGACGAACTCGTTTACCCCTTTCCACTGCCCAAGCTTCGGATCTATACACTCTCCTTTGTAAACCGGCTGGTTCGGGCCTGTCGGGTTTATCTCGTATGCTGCCTTGCAGTCGAGCCAGTTATATGCCCCGCATAGCCCTGTCCTCTCCGGGCTTATCATGCAGACATGGGTCGGGGCGAAGCTCTGGCATAGGGTGCAGGAGTAGTAAACCTCCGTCTCCTCGTCCGTCATCCCCTCTATCCTTATATCCCTTGCGTTGAATATCTCCTTGGCCCTCTTCACTATATCCCTGACCATCTCCTCTTCTGTGTAAATCTTCACCTGGACTTTATCGACGATGTTTCCGAAATCCTGATGGAGCCTGGCATGGATTACGTCTCCTATATGTCTCAGCTTAAACCCCTTTTCCTTAGCCGCCTTGCTTATCCTATACCACGCTATGTCCCTCTGCCCCATGTGCATGACCCCTTGTATGTAGTTCACGAAGTCATGTATCTGCCTCTCGAGGATAGGCTCGAAGTCCTCCTGCATCTTCCTTCCGGCGACCTCAACCACGACGGCCAGGGGCAGTGCGGATCCAGGCTCCACGTCGTCTATGTCCCTTCCTATGAGCTCTATCTTACCGTCCTCGACCTCGTCCATCCTCTTCATGACACATAGGTCGACGGCAGGGGAAACGTTTCCGCCGCATTCTAAGTATAGATCTCCCTTCCTAACCCTCTCCCCCTCGAAGGCCGGGCCATAAGGCAAGGGGATAGGGACTTCCGCTACCGTCACCTTAAGCCCCCTGACCTCTATCGCCTTCGATACTATCTCCTCATGAGGGACATTGGAGACCACATGTTCGTAAGTGCATATCCCGGTCGGGAGTATCTGGGGGATTGGGGTATCGGCTATCGTCGGGAATCCCCAGTTTATGGCCCCGGCTGCGTTCGCATACCACTCGTCCGATACATATCCGAGGGCGAGGACGAAGGCGAATACCCTGTCCTTGTTGTATATCAGGATCTTCCTGAAATCACCCGGCTTTATCCCCCCGAACGCCATGGCCACCCTCGTGGCGAATCCTATGGAGAAGACGGTTGCGGATGTATCGGGTCCGAAGGAGACGAGCCTCGTCGGCCATCCTATCTGAACCCCGGCTTTCACAAGTTGCTCCGACATCCTGACCCCTTCATGGCTTGATGACATGAAGACGTAAAGGTTCTTCTGCTGCAGCTCCTGCGCTATCTTAACGGCCGTTTCCTCGTCCGGTGCAGCCCCGAGTATCGCGGCAAACCCGGGGGCCGTCCCATCCACGAACTCTATGCCCCTCCTCCTCATTATCACGTCGTCAGCCGCTCCGAGCCAGATCTTATCCCCAATCGGCTCCTCCCCAGTTACGTAGAAATCCGGATCCTCCAAATACCTTATGGCCTCTATTATCTCCTCCGCCCAGAACGTCGCCATCCCGGCGTCGAGCGCCGGACCGAGGTATGGGAGGTGGACCTCTTCGCGCACGGGAGGGGGGAGGATCTCCTTGCATTTCTTCAGCACCGCCTCCATATCCCCGAGCTTCCTCACTGGTATCCCGAGGATCCCATATATTATCGGAAGGTAGTATGTCGTGTTGGGGAATCCGACCTCCTGGTTCGGACCCCACCTATCCATCGCTTCCTTCCACTTCTTCTCGGCACGCTCGACTATTTTATGCGCACCCCTTATCGCCGCAGAGGCTATTATCTTCGACATCCCTTCTCCACCCCCTTTTATAAAGCCTCAAGCTCTCTCCTCATCGCCATGTCGAACAGGACCCTCTCCCTCGCCTTATCTATGCCAAGGGCTTTCCTCTTAGAATCTATATGGGCTATCATGAGGCTTGCTGCCTTTATCGGGTCCGGCTCGTAAGCCCACATCCCCTTGAACATCTTCTCCATCTCCTCGAAGAGGAAACGTGTTACCTCATCGCTTCCCAATGTAGGCCACGTCACCCCGAAGACGGTGAACACCCCGGATGCCACGAAATACTGTCCTATCGAGAGGGCCTTCTCGCTCATCCACTCGGGGGCCGCTCCGGCAGCCGGCAGGTCGCTTATGTCGTCCCCAAGCCCTCCCTCCTTCACCATGGCCGTGGCCGCTATTAGTATCCTCGAATTATCGACGCACGAGCCCATGTGCAGGACGGGGGGAATTCCTATCGCCTCGCATACCTCCGCAAGTCCATCCCCCGCGTATTTCGATGCCGCATCCGGGAGCATCAGGCCAGCCTTTGCAGTCGCTATCGCCGCACATCCCGTCTGGAGGACCAACACGTCGTTCTTTATGAGCTCCTTGACGAGGGTGACATGGGCGCTGTCATGGGAAGTCCTCGGGTTGTTGCATCCCACGACCCCGGCGACCCCCCTTATCCTTCCGTTTATTATGTTGTCGTTCAAGGGCTTATAAGAGGCCCTGAAAAGCCCTCCCATCATATAGGCTATGGTCTCGTGTGAGAAGCCCGCAACCATGTCCGTCCAGAAGGGGGGTATCTCCTTCCTCCCGTTCCTCCTCGGGAAGTTCTCTATCGCCTCCCTCACTATTGTCTTTGCGGATTCGAGGGCATCGTGTTCGTTGAACTGTATATGCATTGCGCCCGGGATCCTTGCCTTCGGGGATGTCGTTATGATCTTAGTGTGATAACATTGGGCCACATCGGGAAGGGATTGCATTATGCATTGGACGTCCACCACCATCGCGTCCACAACGCCGGTCGTTATGGCGAGCTCCTGCTGAAGCATATTCCCCGCTATCGGGATCCCGTGCCTCATCAATATCTCGTTCGCGGTGCAGCATATCCCGGCTATGTTTATGCCCTTTGCCCCCTTAGACCTCGCATACTCCTTCATCCTCGGATCGTTTGCCGCGATTACTATCATCTCCGATAACAGGGGCTCGTGCCCGTGGACTATTATGTTCACTTCCTCCTCTTTCAAGACCCCGAGGTTAACCCTGGAAGCGGTTGGGTATGGGATCCCGAAGAGGACGTCCTGAAGCTCCGTGGCTATCATCGACCCACCCCATCCGTCTGCAAGGGCTGTCCTTACGGCATGCAGGATTATGTTCCTGTAGTCCTGGTCGACCCCCATCGTCGTCCTATGCATCGTCTCTACTATCTCCCTGTCTACCCCCCTTGGGACGACCCCGAACTCCCTCCATATCTCCTGCCTTCTTAGGGGCGCCTTGGATATAAACCTCAGCTCCCCTTCCTGCTTTCCGAACTCCGCCATTATGGCTTCCCCGAGTTCCACAGCTATATCCTTTACGTCCTTCCCCTCTATATCTATCCCGAAATCCATGGCGAGCTTGAAAAGCTTCATCACATCCTTTATCTCATAATCCGATGATTCGCCTTTGGCAACGGCTAAGAACGTCCTGGCGACCTCCCTGGCATGGTCCGAGTGAGCCGCTGCGCCGCCGGCGACCATCCTCGCGAAGTTCCTCGCAACGACGGTCTCCGCCGTAGCCCCGCATACGCCGCGCCTTTCATCCGCCCCGCCTTGAACCTTAGGGAGCCTACATGGCCCCATGGCGCAGATCCTACAGCAGACCCCGTCCCTTCCTATTGGGCAAGGCCTTATCTGCTCGGATCTTAAGAAGGCTGTGGATACCCCATCCTCCCGTGCTTTATCCAGCATCCTAAGCGTGGCTTCGCATGCGCTCCTAACCTCATCCACCTCTTTCCACCTCCTTGTCCATCATCTCCGCTATAAACCCTTTAACCTTCTTTATCGCTTCCGGGTGCCTCATTATCAGGAGGTCCGCCCCGGCTATAAGGAGGAGGATAGCGGTCATCGCCTCCATCGCCACACCCCTTTCCTTAGGATCCCCCATCTTCGGGTCCTCTTCCTCCGATATCTTGGCCTCCTTAACCTTCCATACCTCCTTCGCGAGGTTGCAAACTATCGGGAAGGCAAGCATGTCGTCCTGCTGGACGAGGGCCGCCATCCTCATCCTCTCCATCACCGAATAGGTGTATTCTATCCCATATCCAAGGCCTCCGGTTGTAGGGTCCATGATTATCTGGCTGTCTGGGACCCCGAGGTTTCCGAGGAGTATGTTAAGTTGTTTGGCCAGGTTTATGTCTATAGGCGTGGATGCCGCCACGACGTGGCGATAGGCTATGGCGGCAGCCCCTATCCTCGTGTAGTTCTTCTCGAGGACAGGGCCTACAAGGAGGTTCCTCCCTTCACATGCCTCGCAGACCCCCCTTAGCGTCTCCGCGTCCTTCTCCTCATCCCCACATCCCCATACTATCAAGGGGACATCTATGGAATCCGCAACCGCCTTTGATATCTCTATGGCCTCTTGTGACGGCCTGTTCATCCCGTTCGGATCCGTCCCCTCGAGCTGGAGGCATATTATCTCCGCCCCATACTCCTCTATGCATTTTCTCGCCCATAGGGTGGGGTCATGCATGACATCCCTGAAAGGCTCCATGGCGGCCTCGGGCCAATCCTCCGGCGTGAAGTCGTATATCTCCATAGCTATCCTGGGGGGGTTCGGCATCCCTCCCTCGAAGAGGTAGAATGGATAACAGCTTTCTCCCCCTATCGTGACCTTCCTTTTGCTCCCGAACGTCACCTCCCTTATCCTTCCGCTATATTGGATCCTTGGGAGCTCGATCCCCATTTCCCTTCCCTCCTTTTCCTTTTAGCCACATCTATCGCAGATGAGGCCTGAGATCGTGTAAAAGCTCAGGGCTTTTGGCAAGATTTTTCAGTAAAATCAAATATTTTCATCCAAAAACGAAAGGGGATATCATCCGAAGATGATATCCCCTTCCTTTCCCAGCCGTTTGATGGGGTTTAAGCCGGGTTCTTCCTCTTCTCAGATCCATACCACTCCTTCGAATACCAGTATCTCTCGGCCGCTTTCAGATATTCTATAATAGCCTCCGGAGATAACCTCCTCTTCCAATCCCCCTCCCCCTCAGGGGACGGCTTCCCTGGCTCATAAGTCGGCCCTAAGACCTCAACCGTCCTCCCATCGAACCTCCTCTTCATCTCCATCCCGATCCACCTCCAAACCAATTATAACACGATCCGATCCTCCTTGTCAATACTCGCCGAGCTTAAGGGCCAATCGTTGACCTTTAGGTGCTGCAGGGACAGAAGCGAGGCAAGCCCAGCAGGGAAGCAGCACCGGCTATGGTGATACCATAAAAGATCGCCGGACAAGGGGTGTTGAGCCATTCTGCGATGGTTCCGTTAGTCAAGGTGCTACCGGTAACCAGCAGGACTTGAGCCCAGCATTGGAATTCTTCCGTGTTGGCGCGACCGTCTTCGATTAACGCTCCGAACCTTTCCCGACCGATGTTTTCCGGGTCAAGATCGAGCACACGCACCGGAAAATATTTGGAGCAAGCCTCCACCAAGGCCGGTTGCAGGCCGACAAACCCCACCCTCGGTTCACCAAAACGTTCCTTTAAATAGTTGACCAGCTCTTGTGCACAGCGGTTCGGCCCCTCGTCGCGACAGTGCACCGTTCCTGTGGCTTTTCCCAGGTGACGCAACAAGGCGTTGAGTGTGGCAACGAACACGGCACGATGGTAATCGTCCTCAAGCGGGAGCGCCAACACCTCCCCTAAGGTGCCGGTGAAATGGCCCGGATGATCGGTGAAGGCTTGGCCCCGTGCCCCTTGAAACTGGGCCTCTACCAGACTTTCCTTCCCTTTTTGCAATGGGAAGTCCAACCTTCCCGGATCGCCAATCGCTTCCCGGGGTGTAAGCACCCGTGCCCGGACCTCGACAGTTAGTGCAAGCAATCCCGTCCGTTCGGCTAACTCCACCGCCTTCCGGCGCAAGGTAATGTAGATGTCCATCTTCTCCTTTTCCATGTCTTACCATCCTTACTCCGCACTTGGGACATCGTTTGTTAGACTTATACCACAAGGACGGAGGCATGTCAAGAGGAGGTGCTCCGACCTTGGTTGATTGCGTCGCCCACAAGGGCGGATTAAGGGGGTTCGGAATTGAAAAATCGTAGGGGGCAACCCCTGTGGTTGCCCAAAAACAGGGCAGGCACGAGGGCCTGCCCCTACAGGTAGATTGCGGATCGCGGATTGCGAAATGCGAAAACGGATTGAAAAGATTGGGTAGCTCCATATTTCGCAATTCGCCTTCCGCCTTTCGCAATTTCTCCATCGGTGTTTGCCCAAAACCAGGGCAGGCACTTGATAACCGAAACCGATTTTGGTATACTCCTGTATCGGAACACATGATGTGTTCCAAGCTACTCGAGAAGGAGGGATTAGAAATGAAGGGGAAAAGGCTATCGATCATCTGCTTTGTCCTTCTTTTTGCTTTTGGGTGGGCGAAGGAGGAGGGGGTTACAACCGGGCAGGAGTGGATCCAGGTCATGGGAGAGTATTTGACTTCTGCGCATGGTGTATCCGTTGATATGGAGGGGAATGTCTATGTGGTAGGTGAGACAGGCGGAACCCTGCCAGGACAAGAAAGAGCAGGAGGAAATGACGTCTTTGTGCGCAAATACGACGGTAATGGGAAGGAGGTATGGACAAGGCAGTTCGGAACGGAAGATGAAGATTGTGCGCATAGGGTATTCGTGGACGTGGAGGGGAATGTCTACGTGGTAGGTTATATACGGGGAACCCTGGTGGGGCAGGAATGGGCAGGGAAGAAGGATGCCTTCGTGCGCAAATACGACGGCAATGGGAAAGAAGTATGGACAAGACAGTTCGGAACGGAAAGGGATGATGAGGCGTATGGTGTATCCGTGGATAGGGAGGGGAATGTCTACGTGGTAGGTGTGGCAGGCGGAACCCTGCCAGGACAGAAAGGGGAAGGGAAGGCCGATGCCTTTGTGTGCAAATACGACGACAATGGGAAGGAGGTATGGACAAGGCAGTTCGGAACGGAAGGGGATGATATTGCATTCGGTGTATCTGTGGATGATACAGGGAATGTCTACGTGGTAGGTCAGATAACGGGACTACTGTCGGGACAGGAATGGGCAGGGGAGAAGGATGCCTTTGTGCGCAAATACGATGGTAATGGGAAAGAGATATGGACAAGGCAGTTCGGAACGGGAGGTTGGGATTCTGCATTTGGCGTGTCCGCGGACGGTGTGGGGAATGTCTACGTGGTAGGTGTGGCAGGCGGAACCCTGCCGGGACAGAAAGGAGAAGGAAGGATTGATGCCTTTGTGCGCAAATACGACGGCAATGGGAAGGAGGTATGGACGAGGCAGTTCGGAACGGAAGGTTTGGATTTTGCTCGAGGTGTATCCGTGGATAAGGCGGGAAATGTCTATGTGGTGGGTGCGGTAGAGAAGGCCTTTCCAGGACAGAGAGGAGCAGGAGGAAATGATGCCTTCGTGCGCAAATACGACGGCAATGGGGAAGAGATATGGACGAGACAGTTCGGAACGGAAGGTTTGGATGAAGCACATGGTGTATCCGTGGATGGGGGAGGGAATGTCTACGTGGTAGGTCAGATAATGGGACCAATCCCAGGGCAGGCAGGGTGGTCGGATATCAACGCCTTTGTGCGCAGATACAATGGGGATGGAAAAGAGATGTGGGGAATACAGTTCGGAACGGAAATGCGAAGACCCCGCTTCTGAAAAGCCACGACTAAGGATAGCTGCCAACCACGTCTCAAAGCCGTGACCAAACTACGGGTGGAGCTTCATCACTGACATAAGATGATTGCTAACTCCGGGCGTACCCCTATGCGGAATGGTATAACTGAATTGCCAAGCCCCCTGGAGACGAAGAGCCGGTGGCTTCTCCCTTTTCCTTGATACCAGCCACGAACGTAGCTTCCGCTCCCCGGAGGAAGCCAGAGAACGAACCCCAATGGGGCGATCTGGCCACCATGGGTATGCCCGCTGAGGGTGAGACTGGGGCATTCGACGACCTCCTGGATCCGATCGAAACTCGCCGGGCAATGGGAGAGGATAATGCGGAAATCCGCCGATCCCTTCACGATCCCAAACTTCGGCTGGCCAGCGATTAGGTCATCAAGTCCGTCCACGATTATATGGTTCATCCCAATGGTGAACGTAAAGGACTCATTGACGAGAAGCCGCACCCCTACAGCCTCATACGCCTTGGAAAGCGCAACAAGATCAATCCCGCCCCAATACTCCCAGTTTCCTAAAACGGCGAGCTTGGGTCCTCGAACATTGAGATTTCTGAAAAGCTCGATGACCAACCTCTCATTCCCCGAGCGGTCGATCGTATCACCCACGATGAAGAGTGCGTCACAATCGGCTTTATTCACTTGCTCGGCAAGCGCATCTGGGCTGACAAAGCAACGTGGGGCATGGAAGTCCGAAAGGACTGCGATCTTAAGCTGTCCTCCTTTCGGTAGGACGTCGGCCAAGAGATGATGTGTGACTTCAAGAAAGTTTGACCGAAGTGAATAGCCCAAGCCTCCAGCCATCAGACCTCCACCAAGAAGCAAAGATCCCTTAATGAGCTGGCGTCGGGATAACCTCAATCTCATGCACCCCTTTATCCAATCCTCAAAAGCTAAGCCTCAACCCTGCCACAGTGATGCAAAGCCTCTCAAGGAGCTTAGCAGCCTTAGGTGGGAACTCCTCCTTCGCTCCCGCTCCTACTTCCAGCACGACACGGACAACCACAGATCCGCCCGTTACCTTATCCGTGCTCCGTGCCTAGAATCCGTGTGGTGCACTCGTCTATCTCGGCCAGCTCTTCCCTCAGCATCTCCCGCACTATCCTCCGCAGTTGGCCGATGCTCTGCGTCTTCCCCGGCCCACCGGCGGCCAGCCACGCCGCCACCCGCTCACTGCACGTCTTCCCCAGCTCCGCCAGCCGCCGATGCTCCGGCTGCGACGGGTCGAACTGAGGAATAGGCAGGTCGAGGACTTTCTTGCAAATGTCCCGTGGTCCCCACAGCCCTCGGCTCTGCATAGGCTTGATCAGTTTGTCAGTAGTAGGCGCGTTAAGAATCGCTGCCAAGTAGTAGGCTTCGCCTTCGTCTTGAGTTTCCAAGCCATAAGTTTTGTAATCCACCAGGAAGCTCATCGCTCGCACAGTTTGCCCACCACTTTCAAACTCGATAGGACGGTTTTCCACAACACAAGCGCAAAGATTGGTAGCAGATGTTGGGTAGATAATCCAGTAGAGGGTCTGGTGATTCTGAGTTATGAGTCCCCGCCGGTAGTTTATTCGCTCCAGGGCATCCATCCTCTCCGCCTTCGCCCCGCGCCGTTTTTCCCATTCCCCCTGCACCTGCTCCAGCCACTCCGCCAGCCGGAGGTAGCCGCGCCGCCGGGCCTGGTCGGCGTTGAGCAATCGGTAATGGTCCCCCTCTGGCTCGATGGGTAGCACTACCAGCCGGTAGTCCAGGTGGCCGAAGGGCAAGAGGTCAGTGGAGAGCAGGGTGGCGTAGAGGAAGCGGCTTTCCACGCGGCCCTTGAGGATAATGTCTTGGTAGGCATCTTTGGCCTGCTCCTGTGCTCGTTGCGAGGTCACCAGCGGCGGCAGATTAGGATCGAAGCCCAGGGGCGAGGGAGCAATGTTAACGAACCAAAAACAGCGGGGAAAGAGAGTTGCTCCCAGGAAGAATCGCTTCCTATAATAGCTACCCATGCTGTGAACGCCCACAGTTGTACTCCAGAAGGAGCGTTTGCCTCGGCGGTTGAGGAAGAACTGCACCTCCTCGACCTTCAGCGTATCTTCGGCTTCGCTCAGGTCCGCGTTGCGGCGGGGCAACCGGCCGGAGAGGACCTCACCCTTTACCTCTTTTTGGGGGGTAAGGGACGAGGTCTTGCGGCCAAACAGCACACATGCCGGGACATTGAACAGCGGCTCCACGCCCTCCAGGTCCCACAGTTCGCTCCACTCCAGGCACACGCCCTCGAAAGCGCCTTGCCGCAGAGCATCATGCTGGTCGGCGGAGAAGATGCTGCGCGGCAAGACAAAGGCAATGGTGCCACCTTCTTTCAGGTACAAATCGGCTGCTCGTAAGAGGAAGAGAGTGCCCAGTTCCATCTGAGTGATCAGCTCGGCCTTGCCAGAAAGAAGCTGGTAGTTCTCGGTAATTTGCTCCTTAAGGAACTGTTGGTAGTCCAGTTGCTCTACATAGCGGTAGGAAAGCCACGGAGGATTGCCGACAACTATGTCGAACCGGCCCTTCAGGAAGAAGGGCCTATAGGCGTTCTTCAGCACAAAGGCCCAGATGGTATCTCGCTGGGCCTCGATGAAGTGTCGGAAGGCTTCGGCAATGGCGAAGAGAGCGCGGGTCAGCCCTTCGTCAGCAGCCAGGGTTGGGTGGTGTGCCACCAGGTAGTTCATGAAATTGCTTTCGTTTACCGTCCGTCCAGCCCATTCCACGGCGAACTCGCGCGCCGCCTCGATAGCCTGGTCATAGAGGGCTTGGTCCAGAAGCTTTTCAGGGAGATAGATGGCCTGTCCAGCCAATTCGATGCGGTAGCTGGGCAGTTGCATCCACAGGGACGGTTGAGCCTCCCTCTCCGGCAGGCGGATGGAGTTGGAAAGATAAATGGGAATGAAAACCTTTCCTCGTCGCTTGCGCAGCAGGTCGCCCAGCGCCAGGATATAGTTGGTCTTAGCCACGATAACGGCCAGAGGGTGAATGTCTACGCCCATCACGGCGTCCTGAATGTGAGTTAAGGTTTCAGCAGAATCGCCAAGTAATCTGCGCTTCTGACGCACAGCCTGATATAAGAACGTCCCAGAGCCACAGGCTGGGTCCAGAACGGATGCTCGTGGCTGTTCTTCCAGCAATCTGCCGACCATGCGAGCGGCCAGCCAGTCGGGGGTGTAATATTCGCCCAGATCGTGGCGGGTCTTGGGGTCCACCAATTCCTGATAGAGCGACTTTAGCACGTCCTCTGAGAGTTCTCGCAGGTTGTAGTTGCGCAAGAGCCCCAGCAGCAGGCGGGCTACTTCCACTCCCCTCTCTTTAGCCTCACCTCGAGCTGGCCAAGAGAAGAAGTCCTCCTCCAGAAAATTCTCGAGCCCTTGGTCCTTGAAGAACTGGCCTTCCAGAACGGCCTGGATCTGGGCCTGCTCTGGTGTCGTCGTTCCCTCGACCAGGCGGGCCCAAGCCATCAACTTGGCCAGGATAGCCAGGTAGGTGTGCCGGACGAACAGTTCGTCGTCGGCCAGGGCGCTGCCATATACGATACGCAGGTACTTTTCCCACGCCTCGTAAACGACGGCGAACTCTGGCTGCCCTTTCAACCTCTCCCATAAGGTCAGCAGACTCTGAGCTGCCACCTGGAAGGCGTGGCTATGCAGCCCAAAATCTTTGACGATGTTCTCGCTGCGGGGAGCCATGATCTCCCGGCGCAGCAAGTAGCGGTCCAGCCAGAAGTAGAACTCACTAGGTGGCTCCAGCCGGGCGGCATCCAACTGGTCCACGGTCTCCAGCCGCATGTCTTCAGGCGAGAGGGTCGCTTTGTTTGGGTCGTCCAGGATGGGCGTGTAGACTGTAAAAAGGACGCCGTCGGTGGCCAGGCAGAGGTAACGGGTACGTTGGCTCACCGGCTCCTGGGACCACAGGCAGGCCACGTACTTCCTGAGCTGCCCTTCGGCTTCGGCCTGTTTGCCAGCCGCGGTCAGATCCCGCTCGAACTCGATGACCACGTTGCCGAACAGCTCGTCGGCTTTACCTCTGAGGATGGCGTCCTTTTGGCGGACCTTCACGTATTTCTCTACGCCGGCCACATAGTCCTCGATGAAGCCAGGTTGAAGTCCGAAAAGCCCTTGCAGGAGCAGAGTGAAACGCTGTGCCCTGGCTGCCTCACTGCTCAGGGACTGGACCGCGGCCAGGTATTCGCGGACCGTCTCGTCCAGGCTGGTTTCCCGGATGTCCGGCATGCGGGTGCCCTTCTCAAGGAGCTTGCTTTTCTTTGCCATGGGTGGCCTCCTTCGCCAGACGGCGAGCGATCTCGAAGGCCGCAGCAATACGGATGATCTTGACGTCGGACAGTCCCTTGAATTGCAAGAAAGCCTCCAGAGGCTGCCGGGCCATGCCAGAAAGAGAGCCGAAGTAGTCTATGACCTCCTGAGCAATGACCTCGGCGGACCGGCCCGGGATGCCGCTGCCGATCAAAATAGCCAGGAGTTCAACATCCGTGAGGGCCTGAGCGCCCAGTTCACGCAGTTTTCCACCTGGATGATGCCACGTTCGCATGCTGCACCTCCGTACTCCAGTTGTTCGCCTTGCTTATCACCGCTGCCATCCGCTCAAACCTCTTCGCCGAGACCGCCTCGCCAAGTAGCCGTTTGAATCCGGTCAAAATGCGCTTGCAACGCTCTCAGCTATCCACCACCTCTCAAACTCGGCGAACAGGCTTCGCTTGAATCTATTAATAGAAGCATTTTGCTTCATTCCGACCGCTTCTTTCTGGAATTGTAGCGTATTCTGAGACGATTGTCAAGGGGAAATAGCCAATCTTCAGATGTAAGATCGGACATATCCCAAATCAGCACGACTGCGATATGGCACGGCTAAGGTTGGAAGGCATTGTCCGAACTCACACCTCGAGGTCGGTCTCCTAATCGTTGATCCGCCGGTGTTGTGTATGTTATAATAGCTTCGGAGATTCCATGCCGGAAGGGAGGATGGAGATGAAGATCGGCATAATAGGGGTTGGGAAGATGGGATCGGCGCTGGCCAAAGGGCTTATGAGGTCCGGCGAATTCCGGATCCTCGCCTACGACAAGGACGAATCCGCGAGGAAGAGGGCATCGGAACTCGGGATCGAACTTTGTAGAGACAACCATTCACTTGCGGAGATGTCGGATGTCATAATCCTCGCCGCAAAGCCCGGGGATATACCCGGTATCCTTGAGGAGATAAGGGGTCTTGCCGAGTCGAAGCTCGTAATATCCATAGCAGCGGGGATAAGGACATCCCTTATCGAGGGGATATTGGGGGAGGGGAAAAGGGTGGTGAGGGTCATGCCCAACATAGGATGCCTCGTTCTCTCATCCGCCTCGGCCATCTCCCCGGGGAGATGGGCCACCGAATCGGATATGGATGTTGCCGAGAGGATATTTGGATCCATAGGGATAAGCATGAGGGTCGAAGAAGCCCTGATGGATGCCGTGACCGGCCTATCCGGGAGCGGGCCTGCATTTATCGCGATGGTCATAGATGCGCTTACGGATGGGGGAGTAAGGATGGGGCTTCCGAGGGATTTGGCCCTTCGGCTATCCGCACAGACGGCCCTTGCAACGGCGAAGATGATCCTCGATCTGGGGAGATCGCCATCCCAGATAAAGGAGGAGGTTTCCTCGCCGGGGGGAACGACGATGGCCGGGATATACGAGCTCGAAAAGGGGGGTCTAAGGGCCGCGCTCATCGGTGCTGTCGAGGCTGCGACGAGGAGGTCCTCGGAGTTGTCGGGAGGAAGATCGGGATGAGCTTGATATACGGCGTTGGGGTTGACATAATAAGGGTGAAGAGGATAGGGGAGGCGCTGGAGAGATGGGGGGACAGGATGGTGAAGAGGGTTCTATCGAGGGAAGAGGAGGAGGGGATGGGGAGGATAGGGGACGAATCCGCCAGGATCCTCTTCGTCGCCGGAAGGTTCGCCGCGAAGGAGGCGGTGCTTAAGGCGATCGGGATAGGACATCAGCTTGGGGTAAGGTGGGGGGATGTGAGCATAGTATCGGATACGCTTGGGAAGCCCGAGGTCTATCTATCCGGGAAGGCCCTCGGGTTTGCGATGGAGAGAGGGATAGAGAGGGTTTTAGTGAGCATAACGCATGAGGGGGATTATGCGATGGCGTTTGCGATAGCAATAGGATCCGAGGGAGGGAGGGGTCTTTGAAGGTCGTTACCTCAGAACAGATGAGGAGGATAGATAGGAGGACTATAGAACAAATAGGGATCCCGGGGATCGTCCTGATGGAGAACGCCGGAAGGGCCGTCGCCGATCTCGTATGCGAGATGAAGGGGAGCTCGGATGGATCCGTATTCCTCTTCTGCGGGAAGGGGAACAACGGAGGGGACGGCTTCGTGGCGGCAAGGCATCTCCATCAGCGCGGATACGACGTCCAGATCTACCTCCTCGCAAGGAGGGAGGATCTAAGGGGGGATGCTCGGACCAATGCGGATATAGCGTTCTCCATAGGGCTCCCGATATTCGAGATCCCAACGAGGGATCGGATCCTATCCCTCGATTGGAGGTGGGAAAGGGTTTCCGTCGTAGTGGATGCGATATTGGGGACGGGGGCGAAGGGGGCTCCGGAGGAACCGGCGGCCACGTGCATAGAGCTCATCAATTCGAGCGGAAGGCCGGTGGTCTCGGTCGATATTCCATCCGGCTTGGATCCGGATACGGGCCGCGTCGAGGGGTCGTGCATAAGGGCGAAGGCCACCGTGACGTTTGCTTTTCCGAAGATAGGGCTTCTGCTATACCCCGGGGCGGAGAACGTCGGGGATCTAAGGGTAGCGGACATATCCATACCGGAAGCGGCATGGAGGGACATGGATGACCTGAAGGTGGAGCTCGTGGAGGAAAGGATGGTCGGGGATCTGATACCGATCAGGAAGCCGGACATGCATAAGGGGGAGGCGGGGAGGGTGCTCGTCATAGCTGGATCGAGGGGGCTTACGGGAGCGGCGGCGATGTGCTCCCTCGCAGCCGCTCGGTCCGGGGCCGGGCTCGTCACCCTCTTGATCCCCGAGTCGTTGAACCCGATCCTGGAGGTGAAGCTTACGGAGCCCATGACGTTCCCTCTTCCGGAGACGGATAGCGGGACCCTTTCCCTGAAGGGATTGGATACGATACTCGAGCTCTGCGATGGAGCCGATGTCGTGGCGATTGGGCCTGGGCTATCCAGGAATCCAGAAACGTCGGAGCTCATAAGGAGGGTCCTTAGGGAGAGCGGGAAACCGATGGTCGTGGATGCCGACGGCTTAAACGCCCTCGAGGGCGATCCCTCCCCTATTATCTCGAGGGAAGGGCCAACCGTCATAACCCCACATCCCGGGGAGATGGGGAGGATTTGCGGGATCCCAACAAGGGATATCCAGATGGACAGGATAGGGGTCGCCACGGGGTTCGCTTCCAAATGGGGCGTGGTGATCGTTCTGAAAGGGGCGAGGACGATAACGGCGGATCCATCGGGGAGGGCTTTCATAAACCCCACGGGGAATCCGGGAATGGCGTCCGGAGGGATGGGGGATATACTTACCGGGCTCATAGCCGGGCTGATAGGGCAAGGGCTAAAGCCCCTCGAAGCGGCCGTTCTCGGCACCTACATACATGGGTTCGCTGGAGATATGGCGGCAAAGGAGATAGGGGACAGGGGAATCCTCGCCACGGACCTCTTGGATAGGATCCCCAGATCGTTTCAGATCCTGTTAGGGCGTCGATGGGGATGAGCTCAAGGGAAAGGCTTCTCTCTTCGCTCCATTGTGGAACCCCGGATAGGATTCCGGTATCCCCTCAGGGCCTTGGGAGGCTCGATCCAAACGGCAACATAGCCCATAGGCTCGTAGAGGAGACGGACATAATCATATACTCGGGAGGTGGCGTGGACCCTTTCATCGCGAATTCGATCCGGTCCAGGACGATAACGGAAGGGAGTTCGACGATAACGCTTTATTCCACCCCTAAGTTCGAACTTCGTCGGGTTACGAGGAGCACGGAGAAGACATCCGCCTGCGTGGAATTCCCGCTGAAAACCAGGGAAGATGTGGAGATGCTCCTCGAAATACCATATATCCCCCCGAGGGAGGAACAGATAGAGGAGGCTGCGAGGAGGTTCATCGAGACGAAGGACTGGCTTGGGGATAGGGGGTTGTGCATGTATGGAATAGGCGACGCCATATGTTTCCCGGCGACATGGCTCAGCCCGGAGGACCTCTGCATAATGTGGCACGACTTCCCGGAGCTCATCCTCGAGATGGTCGAGGTGGCGAACAAGAGGCTTCTGCCCTTCGTCGAGGAGCTTTGCAAGAGGGGGGTGGATGCCTTCAGGATAGTCGGGGGCGAATACGCGTCCGTGCAACTCGGTCCGAAGGCCTTCGATCTCCTGGTCAAGGTCCCGGATAAGGAGTTGGTGAAGGTTATCCATAGCTTTGGCGCCTTGGCCTATTTCCACAACCACGGCCCTATAATGCAATACCTGGAGCCGATAGCGGAGATAGGGGTCGATGCCCTCGACCCCCTCGAGGCCCCGCCGTGGGGCGATTGCGATATCGGGGAGGCGAAGAGGATCTTAAAGGGCAGGGTTTGCATCGTTGGAAACCTCGACGATATGGAGGTCTTAGATAAAAGGTCGAGGGATGAGGTCCTCGGGATGGGGAAGGAGCTTATAGAGAAGGCCGGCCCGGATGGGTTCGTGCTGAGCGGGACGGCATCGGGGATATACGGGGAGAGGGCCGCTCTCAACTTCCTCGCCCTGGCGGAGCTCGTAAGGAAGGAGGGCTTTTGAGAGGATGGGCTATGGGAAACTAATAGGGGTTGTGGCTTTTCCCTTCGTGATTTTCTCAACGGCCAGCGCTTGGGGGGATTCGATCCCGTCGATGGAGTGGATGATGGAGCATCTGAAGCGCGAACATCCACGCATTATCCTCACAGAGGAGGTGATCTCCCGAACGAGGGAGAATATAGGGAAGGATGGGAAGGCGAGGGAATGGTATGATAGGATCAGGATGAACGCCCAGAGGATATTAACGGAGAGCCCATCCCGCTACGAGATCCCGGATGGGCTTAGGCTCCTCGCGACGAGCAAGAGGGTTCTCATGAGGGTTTATACGCTCGCCACCGTTTATCTACTCGATGGGGATACGAGATACGTAGAGAGGGCTTGGGAGGAGTTGAAGGCGGCGGCTGAATTCCCTGACTGGAACCCACGACACTTCCTCGACACGGCGGAGATGACACATGCCTTCGCCATCGGATACGATTGGCTTTATAAATGCTTTTCCGAGGAGCAGAGGGAGGTCCTTCGTAACGCCATCGTGGAGAAGGGGTTAAAACCGGCCCTCGAGGTCTACAGGAAATGGGAGTGGTGGCCGAGATCCCCTTATAACTGGAACCAGGTCTGCAACGGGGGAATAGCATGTGGGGCGCTCGCCATCGCCGACGAGTTCCCATCTCTTGCCTTTGAGATAATAAGGAACGTCCTTAGAAGCGTTCGGATCTCCCTGGATCGATATTCCCCGGATGGGGCTTGGCCTGAAGGGCCTGGATATTGGGCTTACGCCACATCCTATGCCGTGATCCTGATGACGGCCCTCGAGAGCGCATTCGGGACGGATTTCGGGCTCTCAAACAGCCTCGGGCTTTCGGAAACCGGGCTTTTCCCGATTTATATCACGGGTCCTTTAGGCCTTACCTTCAACTTCGCCGATGCCGGGGAAAGGGAGGTATTCGGCCCTCAGCTCTTCTGGTTCGCCAATAGGTTCGGCCTCCCAGTCTGCTCCTGGTATGAGAGGAGGAACGGATCCCCTCACCCGCTCGACCTCCTATGGCTTTCCGGAGGATCCAGGAGTCCGAAGGAAGCCGGGCTTCCCCTCGACAGGTATTTCAGGGGCGTGGAGGTGGTGAGCATGAGGAGCTCGTGGGAGGGGAAGGATGCCGTATTCATAGGGTTCAAGGCCGGGGATAACAAGGTCGGACACAGCCATCTCGATCTCGGGACATTCGTCCTGGATGCGTTTGGACACAGGTGGGCGATAGATCTGGGAGCGGACAACTACAACCTTCCCGGATATTTCGGCGCCCAGCGCTTTTCCTATTATCGCACGAGGGCCGAGGGGCATAACTGTTTGGTCATAAACCCAGGGAGGGGGCCGGATCAGGATCCGAATGCCGTTGCTAAGATAGTGGATTTCAGGTCGGATGCCGATGAGGCGTATGTCCTTGCCGATCTCACACCGGCCTATAAGGAGAATGCGAAGAAGGTCCTAAGGAGCATAAGGTTTATTGGGAGGAAGGTGGTTGAGATCGAGGACGATGTAGAGGCGAATAATCCTTCTGAGGTATGGTGGTTCATGCATACCCGTGCTGGGGTTGAGATAAGGGAAGGTGGGAAGGAAGCGGTTCTGGTTCAGGGGTCGGAGAAGCTTATAGCGAGGATAGTTTCTCCTGAGGATGGCGGTTTCACGGTGATGGATGCGGTTCCTCTTGAAAGCTCCCCATCCCCTTCCGGGCAGGCGAGGAACGAGGGGGTTAGGAAGCTTGCCATAAGGCTTTCGGGTGTGGAGAGGGTTAAGATAGTTGTGAGGCTTGGCCCCTGACCTTCAGACGTAGGATCGGACATATCCAAAAGGAAGCTACGAGGGGGAATTGTATGAAGGTGAGGTTTTTGGTTGCCCTTCTGCCACTTTTCTTAACGAGCGGCGCCGGCGCCGAGGTATACAGAACCGCGGATGGGCTCTCGAGCGATTGGGTGACGTCCATCTTGGTTGAACAGGATAGCGTTTGGGTCGGAACGGTAAACGGCATCTCCATCTTCGACAAGGGATCGGGAAGGTGGACCATCAAGAGGAAGGAGGACACGGGGGGTGCGATACCGGATAACCGGATATCGGCCCTGGCATCCACTAAATCCTATATCTGGATCGCGACGGTGGGCGGGGTGGCGAGGATGGAGAAGGGGTCCGGGGAATGGAGGAAGTTCACGAGGGGGAATAGCGGGATCCCGAGCGAGCTGGTCAGAGGCCTGGCCCCGGATGGCGAAGATCTCTGGATAGGGACGGCTGGGAGCGGGGTAGGGCTTTACATCGCCGCGGAGGACAGGTGGATCAGGTACACGTGGGCTAACACAGGAGGGGCCCTGGCCACGGATTACATAAGCTATGTCCTTGTAGATGGCGACCTCATCTGGTTCGGAACGGTCCACGAAGGAGGGGAAGGATTAGGAGGTGCGACCCTTTACGATAAGAGGTCGGGGAGGTGGAGGAGGTTCGATCCACCGCCGCCAAAGGGGCCGAGCGATGACGATACGACGTGTATCGTATCGGCCAAAGGCCTCCTCTTCTTCGGATCCTACGGGAACGGCGGATCCACTTGCGGGCTAAGCGTATACGACCCATCCAAAGGCTCTTGGGATTCCTACAGCATAATCGAGAGGACATCGGGGAGAAGCGGCTCCCTTCTTAACGGGGAGAGGGTAAACGCCCTGGCCTTCGATGGAAGGAGGCTCTGGATAGGGATGGGAGACCTGAGGGAGGATGGGGGGCCCGATAACGGTGCGATAGCGATATACGATATGGTTGGAGGAGGATGGCACGCGGTGAAGCCTTCCTCCCTCGGCCTCTCCGACGAACGCGTTACCGCCATAGCCATAGATGGGGATAGCGTCTGGATAGGGACATACGGTGGGGGGATAGGGAGGTTCGCAAGGCCTTTGGATGAGCCTCGACCCTTAGAGCTTTCTTCCGTAAAGGTAGATCCAGATCCGGCGGGGCCGGGTCGTGTCTCCATCTCCTTATCGCTTCCGGAAAAGCCTTGGACTATCTCGAAGATCGTCGTAATACAAGAGGGATCGGATCCTGTCACCATAACCCCATATGCGCTCGGGGGGATGAAATGGGGGGCCGATTACGAGGTTATAAAGGGGAAGGATGGAAAAGCACGGGTCCAGGTATGGGCCAAGGACGAATTCGGCGGCGACCTCCTTGGATCCTTCGAGTTCACGGTCGATACCACATCACCCCCTCCCCCGGTGTTGGATCCATTGCCTAAAGAAGTTTCCTCCTTCTCGATCCTCGTCTCCGGAACGGCCGAGCCGGGCTCCGTGGTCGAGGTGACGGATAACGGTAAATCCGTGGGAGGGGCGATGGCCGGCGAGGATGGGAGGTTCGAGGTTTCGATCCGCCTCTCTTACGGTCGAAACGCGATCATGGCAAGGGCAAAGGACAGGGCGGGGAATTGGAGCGGTGGATCCGATCCCGTAGAGGTAGAGCTCGTATTCCCCGAGCCCGTGCTCGACGAGCTTCCTCCCTTGACCAACGAGAAATGGCTGACGGTTAAGGGGATCTCGGCACCCGGGGCGAATGTCGAGGTCTACGTGAACGGATATGGATACCATGCATATCTTTCGTCGGATGGCCGTTTCTCCGCGGATATCGAGCTTCGGGAAGGGGAAAACATCATAAAGGCTGTATGTCGCTGGGAAGAAGGGTGGGAGAGGGAGTCGGAGCTAAGATATATCACGTTGGATACCAACCCACCGTGGATAGATGTCAGGGAGCCCGTGAACGGTTCCAAGTTTCTCTATCCGACATGCGTCGTCTCGGGGGAGGTGGAACCGGATTCCTCCCTCTTCCTCGATGGGAAGCCTGTTCCAAACATATCCGGTCGCTTTCTTTTATTCGTCGATCTCAGGCCAGGGGAGAACAGGATATCGCTTATGGCCGTCGACAGGGCTGGGAACACGACGACGGTGGAAAGGGATGTTTTATTCGATCCATGGATAGATCCGAAAACGGGCGGGCTCATATCCATTCCCGATAGATCGACGGGCTTCCCAGCCGTAGAGATCCTCATACCGCCGGAGGCCCTTCCTCTAAGGGCAAGGGCTGAGGTATCCTCTGGGGTAGGGATGGGTGGGGCGATAACGGTGGCGATCCGGTTTATTGGGGAGGGTGGGATGAGCATATCGTTGCGTTTCCCGATGGAGATCCGGTTTCGAAAGCCACCGGAGCCCTCCTTTCTCCCCGCCTTCTGGGATGGGGTTAGGTGGAGGAGAATGGCTTATAAGGCCGATGGATCCTTCCTCGTGGTTCGAACGCTATCCCCTGGGAGATATGGGCTTGTAAGGGATTGGGTCGGGGGGGTAGGGAGGATATCCCTGTTCCCTAATCCGTTTTCCCCGAATGGGGATGGTGTGAACGATATCGTCTTCGTCTTGTGTGAAGATGGGGTGAAGAGGGTTCTCATAAGAGATCTTAGGGGGGAGATCCTTTTTTCCGCCGATGGATTTGGGGCTTTTCAACTCCAGTGGGATGGTAGGGATCGCAGGGGTAGGGTCGTTGGATCTGGGATTTACATATGCGAAGTTGAGACCGAAAGAGGGTTCATAGCATCGCTGCTCATAGTTGGGAGGTGAGCCCATGTGTCGAGCTCGGCACATGGGCTCGGGTTTCTTTTAGCCTATGCGCAGGATAGCTGTCTGATATGTATAGTTTCCCTGCTCATCATAGGCCCTTATGGTTAGCGTGTATGTCCCAGGGGGGGCATCGTAAGGGACGGTTTCCTCGAGCGTATATATTCCGTCTCCTGCTACCTCATCCCCATGGGTTCCGTCGTCGTAGAGCTTAAGGACCCATCCCCTTGGGTCTAAAAGCTCCACGCCCTTTAGGTCTCCTCCTTCGTCCGTGACCCTGCAGGTTCCCTTGACCTTAGCTCCTGGGGCTACCGGGTTAGGGGTCAGGGTTATATCGGATATGACTGGCTTCATCCCTTTCTCCCTCCTTTCCTTCTAACTTTCTGACCGGTCAGTCAATTATAATTATACAGGAAAAGAAGGAGGATGTCAAGGGGGACCCCGTGACTGCATATTGAAAAATGTAGGGGCAACCCCCCTGTGGTTGCCCAAAACCAGGGCAGGCACGTTGAACGTTCCAACGTTTAAACGTTCAAACGTTCCAACGTTTATTACACAGGGCCTGCCCCTACGAGGATGGTTACGATCCGCCTAAGCATGTTCGGTCATGCTGGGCGAACTTGTGCCCACTCTAATTCCACCCCTTGCTCCCGTAACAGATCTTGGAATTCCCGCAACAACTCCTCCCGCTCCCGAACCCGGTGTAGTGCGATCTTGCGCTCCTCACAGAAAACCGCCAATATGCCAGCGGCCTCGCCGATATTCCACTCGACGGGATGAAGCCTGAAGCAGCCATTGGCGATATGGGTTGTGCCTATGTTTTTGCAAGCGGGAAGCAAATTACGCATCCGAACGGGAAGCAAAGCACCGAGCGGAATCTGGAAAGGATATGCGCCGATATCGATATAGTTGTCGCCACCCGTTGATGGGTGAAGGTCGATGCGGTAGCAACCAATACCTATGCTGTCGTAAAACCGTTCCGCCCCTTCCTTCCCCATCATCTTCCGCGCCTCAACCCCGACATGAAGTTCGGTAACTGTGAAGACCGCTTTGATGCGCCGGCTCTCTCGGATGTAAGGGAACTTCGCCAGGCCGTCGCCGGTGCCAGTGATGTCGGGGCGCAAAAACAAGCCGGGATAACCCACACCGCCATCAGGCCGTGGCGCTTCCGTTTGAAGCCAATAAAGCAAACTCAGCGAGAGTCGACGAGCCTCACGAAGCGCAATGTCCACCTCGGTTGGGTCGGAACACAATTCGGGCAAGATCGGTCGCAACCAGTAGTCGTTTTGCGGCCAATTGACAATTGTGACCTCAAATGGCATGACATCGGGTGGATAGTGGTCTTTGCAAACGATTCGCCGATAGCACCACAGATCGCCTTCTCCCTCTTCGGGGAAAAGCACCCGCTTGCGAGGCTCAAGGGTGATTGGGTGCGGATGAGTCCAGTTAAGCAGCTTCCCTGTCCAAGGTGGCACAAGTTGAGGCACATAATCTCGCCAGAACTCATAACCTTCAGGCTTATCAATGACATGGTTGCCCTTCGGATCGTAGCTCATCGCGAAGACCCAAGTGATGGCTTGCATGTTTGCTGGTTGATGTTCAGGCTTGGCGTGTGGCTCGCCCGTTTCGTCTTTGCTTTCAGCACCCGTCACATACTCGGTCCTTGTCAAAGGCAGCAGATCTCCTAACTCCGTTGCATCCAGGAAGTATTCGGCGTAAATCGTTTCCTCATCGCCCGTCTCCAAGTTCCGCACCGTCACGCTCTTGACGAAATCGCCATCGACATCGGCAGCGATGGGTTTGCGCTTGAGCAGGACGAGCAAGTTGCCTTTTGCCTGCGGGTAAGCCAGCATCAACTCAAGCGCCATCAACGCAACCTTCGGCTCGCAACACAACCGCGAAACACAGCCTTTGCCGGGATTCAGATATGGATCGGAGCGGGATGAGGGGAGCAAAGGGTACTGATCGCGATAGATTTGGCGGATGAGGTTACGAAGTTGACGGTAACGACGGGTGCAGCCGAACTGCTCGATCCATGGGTGCTCGTCGGGTGGGACGGCTTGGGCGGTCAATTGACCTCCAAGCCAATCTGTCTCCTCGGTCAGGATGACCTTTCGTCCCAGAGCGGCTGCGGAAAGCGCTGCCGCACAACCGCCAAGCCCGCCACCTATAATCGCAACGTCGCACCGCCATTCTCGCATCTTAGGTTCTCCTTTCCCAGCCTCCTTTTACGATGAATTTGCGGAGCGGAATGCCGATGCCAAGCCGAAACCCAAGCCTAATAGGCTTTGAACGAACTCGCGCCTCTGCATTTTCCCGCCGCCTTCTCGTGAGATGGCGCAATCACTCCCGCGATTTCGCTCCTCTTTCGTCCATTGCTTTTTCCGCCTTCGGCGCTGGGATATTCGGGCCTTGGCGGGGTTGAATGGCATCCGCAGGCCTGTCGAGGTTAAGGCGGACAACCGTGACAAGCTCTTGCTGATGCTTCTGCGGGACGATGACAGTTATCGCTTTCTCATCCTGAATAACCTTCACTTCGCCGCCGCTCAGCAACTTGGCCTTAAGGATTTTGGCTTCGATGGACGGGAAGACCAACCTGTCTCCATCCCAGTTGAGGACATGCAGGTAAATCGTGTTTCCTTTGCGGGTGCTGGCTCCCCACCCTCCGGGCATGAAGGGGCCGCCTCTTGTCCCGTAAACGCCTTCGCCGAACTTTTTCAGCCATGCCCCTATTTCCCTCAGCCTTTTCGCTTGCCTTTCCTCAATCTCGCCTTCGGGGGTTGGACCGACGTTGAGAAGCAGGTTGCCATCACCGCCAGCACAACTCACAAGGAGGCGAAGGCATTCCCTTAGCGACTTTATGTGGTCGTTGGGCTTCCACGACCATTGAGTTCCAAGGGTTATGCAACTCTCCCAAGCACGGGCCATATTGAACGCCCCGATTTGCTGCTCCGGCGTATCGTAGTCCGCTGGCAAACCCGACCGGTTGTTTACGATCGCTTTGGGCAAAATCCTGCGAATCATCTTCAGCAACTCTTCGGCTCTCCATTCCTGTGGAGGATGTTCCCATCCGCCGTCAAACCAAATGCCGTCGGGACGATATTTCTCGCAGAGCTCCCGAATTTGCCCGAACATGAACTCGATGTAGCGCGAGAAGTCCCTTTGATGACCTGGTGGATCTTGAATGTAACCGGGACGGGGGAGATAGTGGGGATGATACCAGTCGCAAAGCGAGTAATAGAACATGACACGCAATCCTTCCCGACGACAGGCACCGACCAGCTCGCCCACGAAATCCCTTCCTGCCGGGGTGCTCATACAATCGTAATCGGTGAGCGCGCTATCAAACATCGAAAAGCCGTCATGGTGCTTGGTCACGATGACGACATACTTGGCCCCAGCGTCCTTAAACAACTTCGCCCATTCTTTCGGGTTAAACCTTTTCGGGTTGAACTTCTTGTAGAGGTTATCGTAAACGTCAACGGGGATTTGCCTGCCTCTTGACCAGCCGATTTCCGTCCCGACTATGCTCACCGGCCCCCAGTGGATGAAAATGCCGAACTTAGCATCGCGCCACCATTTCATCCTCGCCTCATACCCTTCCGCCGTCTCCTCAGGCGCGCTTGAGATGGCCTTTTGCGCGCATATGAGCGGGAAGGCGGTAAGAAGCAGTAGGAGTGTCATCCACAAGCGAATTTTATTCCTGCTCACAATTCAAACACCTCCATAGATTATAAGCGAAGGTTGGTCATCGTTACTTATGCCGCAACCAAACAACGAAGTTCGTGCCTTTAGCGCCGGCATGGGCGAAATCGGTCAAGCGAAGTTCGAACCTTCGTTGCGGGTTGCTCGCCGATATCCCTTCGGTCTCGAAAACCTTTTCGTCCTCCCACAGTGCGTCATCGGACTCGACATCTACGACCTTTAGCGGAAGTTCTCTTTCGGCGTCGAGGGCGATGTCGTTCAGCGGACCAACGCCTTCGGGCAAAAATCGTTCGTCAACCGCAAGCACGAGCGGACCAAACATCAGCGCCAATTTCCCTTCGTTTGTGTGAGTGCCGGGGATGAGTTGCAGCCTCATTGGAAACTCCAACCGCACCACATCGCCATCGCGCCATCGACGACGCAGCTCGTGGTAGCCTTTTCCCACTTGCTTCCTTCCCTCGCCGTTGACCGCAACCGTTGCCCCCTCGCACCAACTTGGGACTCGGAAGCGCAAGGCGAGCTCCTTCGGTTGGGACAAACGCAATCTCAAAGTCACGGAGCCATCATACGGGTAGCCTGTCTCTTGGTCGATTTCAATCCCCTGCTCCGGCAACTTCAATTCGCTTTGGGTGTAAAGGTTGATGCGAATCCCACCATCTGCGTCCAGAGTGTAAACGAAGGTCGGCAGCAAAGCGACACCCCTTGGTCCGCTTGATGCACAGCAGTTGATGTCGCTTCGGTAATCCTTTTGCCCCTCAAGGGGCGTAAAGTAGCACCACCTGTCACCATCGGGATGTTGGGCTGCGAGTAAGTGGTTTAGGACTATCCGCTCGGCGACTTCCATGTATTTCGCTTCTCCGGTGAGCCTAAATAGTTCAAGGGTCAATTGCAAAAGTGTTACAGTTGCACATGTTTCCGAAACCGCACCGCTGTTAGGCAAATGGTGGTCAGGTTGAAAGTGTTCTCCAAGGCTTGTGCCTCCGGCGATGTAGATGTGATTTGTCGCGATATCGTCCCATGCCCGCTGAGCAGCGAGCAGCAAGGCCTTGCCTTCCTCTTCTTTACCTTCATCGCGGAGCACGCGATATAACTCCAAGGCGCCTACGAGGCAGCTCATCATCTCGTAGGCTTTTCCGTTTGCGGTTTTGTGGACATCGCCGTGAGCCAGCAGACTTCCGAGCAACTTCGGTCCATGAGGGGAATGCTCCCATGCCCAAACGATGTATCGGCAAAAGTCAAGGTATCGCTTTTCTCCCGTTAGCCGATAGAGCCAGACCATTGGCTGAAGGATCGACGACGAAGCCATCCCGACGTGAGTGCTCCGCTCCATCAGGTCCAATTGCCCTTCCCCTGTTCCGAAGGTCCGCAAGATCAAATCAGCGGCTTTACATGCGGCATCAAGCGCAGCCTTGGCCAACTCGCCCTCGCCGCTTCCTTGCATGCCCCTTGCCCATTCACAATATGTCAGCAAACCGATGAGCACGTATTTGTGCACCCAAACATCCCAACCCCGTTCCTTTTCCATGGTCCAACGAGTTGGTTGGTCGTAAGTGCCTAAGTAGCCATCGGGTTCTTGAGTGGCGATCAGCTCACGGACAACCCTATCGATCTTTGCCTTCAACTCAGGGTTCCCTGTGTTGGCCCAGGTCAGGACCGCAGCGTGAAGCCATTTGCCCACATGCTCGCCGATCCATGCTTGAACTCCCGGGCGTTTGCGGAAACCGCCGAGGAGCGCCTCCTCGCTGAGGGGAAGCAAGCGGTTTCGTTCGCTCATTTTGAACCGATGGCCTAAGAGCCCACCGAGTTTAACCGCACTTGGACTCACCCATTGCGTCGCATCCCCCATCTTCTTTCCCTGTCCTTCGGCCATCGTCCGATATCTCGCTTCCATTCCGGCCACCTCCTTGCGATGATGCTGCAACCACACGACAAAACTTATGCCTTGTAGAAGCATTGCTGTATAAACAATTATAGCAAGAAAGGGATGAAGTGTAAATGTTTTGCTTGCGGGCGACGATTTGGGTGCATGAAGGCTTTCCGAGACAAAATCCATCCCGGCGCTCATCGTAGATACTTCCTTTCGGTCAGAAATAGTCAAGCAGTGGTCTCCCTTCCAGAATGCTTCTCAACCCGATCATGGGCACGGAGACACTGCTCAGATACTTCTGCGCCCCTGCAGGTTGCCCATCCCGCCCGATCCACTCGGCGAAATCGATCGCTGGCAGGTTTTCTGCCAGCTCTTCTATCAATTCAACGGCGAAGTCTGGGTCTTGGTCCGCAATTGCTGGCAGCACAAAACCTGTGCCTGTCGCCCAGAACCCACCGTTTTGGTAACTATCACCCGGACCGTTGCCCTCCCAGCCGGGTTCAGCGATTTGACGGGTGCAACCTCTTAGAAAGATTGCGTCCTTATTCCGTCGGTAGAAGTTGACGATGTTCCGCTTCACCCCCTCAGGGGCGAGGAAATAAGCGAGCCCATTTGACCAAACCCCAAATTGACGACCGATGCGCGACCCTTCCATGTAGCCGCCGATTTCAGGGTTATAAAGTCGGTGGAGGTTGAGGCGAACTCCTTTCGCCAAAAGCAGCCAATGTTGACGGACCTCTGCGGGCGATTCAGGCTCAAAAAGCCAAGAAGCCCTCTCCAAACCACGCATGACTACGATGCTCGTCATTAGCTCCCATCCCGCTATCTTGATAGTATCGTAAAAGCCCCAACCGATTGGCGGACGCTGGGGATCGCCGTAAACCAAACCGTTAGCAAAGGGCACTTGCTTGAAACTTCGCTCGATCGATTTCGCCCATGCATCCTTTTGAGGGATCCTAACGCCAAACCCTTCATAGTAATCGAGCACCCGAACCCATGCCGCCGGCAAATGCAGGGGCATCCTGTCTGTCAAGGGTTGCAGGTTTGAAGGGCCGGGTGAAAGGATTGGAAGTCCATCGGGTTCAATCCTGTCGGCAACATATTCAAGTTCCAGCATGCTGTCGCTGATGAATTCAATGGCAGCCTGAAGTTCATCTTTGTCGGCCAGCGAGGGAAGAGCGATTAACGGGTAAAGCCCATCATCTGGCCAAAAGCCACTGTAACCTTTATCTGCCTGCGGCATGAGCAACTTGACTCCGTTTCCAACATCCACCTTTGCCCCTTCAAAAAGTCCCGTGAGGTAACCTGCAAGTCGGTCATAGACTGCTTTGAACCGCCTAATGTGCGCTTCGGTTAACTTCGCCATCCACACCGCCTCCTTCGGTTGCTTAAAATAACCTGAACGATTTGTCACCGAGTGGCTTTGAGCTATGGTCGCCAGCGATAAATACGGCAAGCCATCCCAATGTAAGGCTCATTAGCTGCCTCCCTTGAGACCATCTGTGGGTTCACTCGTTATAGACACGCACTTCGTAAATCTTCGCTGATGGATCACCGCTTGTGGCATGTATGAGTATGCGCAGCTTCGTTGATGTGACAGCATCAAACTTGTGTATGCGTCTCCTTTTGAAGTTATCCACTACCTTCGTTATGGTTTCCCACCGGCCTTTGGCATCATCAAATCTTTGAAGTTCATAATCACGCACGCAGCTTGCGACGCGTAGTTTTGTGCGGTGCGCCTCGTCCAAGTCTACATCAAAGGTTAGGTAGATAGTGTTGAATGTTACTGGCTCTCCGAAATCAAGCTCAAGCCACTGAGGCATCGGCTTTGTTGGGTCTGAGCACCATTGGTTTGGTTGAAATCGACCATCGGGTGTCGCCTTTGGACGTGCATATCCGTTGATTGCGTTCATCGGATGGAAGGCTTCACCCCAGTCGATTTTGTAGCTTGAAGAGGTCGCCTTTGCTTTGAGTGCCATGTCCTTTTCGTCCTCGTTGCGCAAGTCAATTATGTATGCATCGCCCTTGAGAAGGAGTTGTTGCAGCTCTCTTATGTGGCGTTGTGCTATTTCCCTTGGCGTCGCGTTGTATTTCAGGCAAAGATAAGCAGCTGTTCCAACTGCCTGTCCCATTGTGCCGATCGTCGCCATCACTCTCGTTGAGCCAAATGCAACGTGAGATGCGCTTATGTGTCTTCCAGCAAACATCAAGTTCATAATGTTGGTTGAGTAAAGGCAGCGAAATGGTATGCTGTAAAGTGGAATATATTTGTGTATTGAAGGTGTTCCCTTGTCAAATATGCCCAGCGGTGGATGGAGGTCTATTGTCCACCCGCCATATGCAACCCTGTCATCGAACAAAACCACCTTCTCAAGGTCTCCTTGTCTGAGCACGTAATCGCCGATGAAGCGCCTTGATTCGCGTTTCCCAGCTACATGCCCAACCCAAACGAGGTCGTAGTTCCTCGCTTTTTCGCTATGGACACAGTGGTTTTTGATGTGGTCCCAGACGCCGAACAATATACGTAGAAGTTCATCCCGTATCTTCTCGGCATCCTTTATCGTGTCCATCGTTCCGCCATGCTCAATCCACCAATATCCGGCAGAAAAGTCGTTATGATCTCGGTGTGGCAGCGATGCCTCGTTTGGGAACCTGTAAATCCAAGGAGGTGGCGAAAACTCAACCGGCTTGCCAACATCGTGTGCCACAAATAGGAGCGAACTGCCGAGCGTAAACTTGTCCGGTTTATCTGGAGCCATGTCCTCGCCATACTCGTCCCTTCCTTCCCTGCCCATGCGGAATTCGGCGCCAGCGCTCGCAGCGAAGTCGCCATCACCGCTGCAGTCAATGAAGACTTTCCCCCTTATGATAAATGGCTGCATCGTCATAACATCAACGCACTTTGCAGCCGCTATCTTGCTTTTGCCCTCCATGATCGCCTCAACCGCCCTCATGCCAACGAACAGTGCTACATTTGGTTCCTGCTTCATCAAAGCGAGTATCCCGGCGTCAACGCTCCCATGTTCAAGCGCTGCTTCCCTTATCTCCTCAACGATGCCGGATTCACGGGCGAACCTGTGCCCACCACCGGTTGCGCCCTCAATTCTAACGCGTATTTCGGAACTCGCATTACCACCTAAGACCGGCCTGTCTTGAACGAGAGCCACTTTGCATCCATGTCTTGCTGCAGCTAACGCAGCACAGCTACCACCTACGCCTCCACCAATCACAACCACATCAAAGCTACCCAACTCCTTCTGGATTGGCTCGCCAAACAGCTCGGCCTTGAGCTTGCGCACGGCATCGGTATCGTTTGGTGGTTTGAAATCCAAGTCCGTGGTCAGGAGCAGCGCATCACATCGGCCATACCAACCAGTTAGGTCACAAATGATTATTTGAGTTTCACCACGCCCAAGCTCAAATGTTCCGCCATCTTGCCATACCCACCCATCTGTTGGCGCAGTCCCAAATTCAACCTTTGATGGCTTGTCCCCAACGATGACTTTGAACCTACCCGGGGTATGCTCAGGAACCCAATTTTTGCACCGAACCCACAGGCGATAAACACCGGACTTAGGTATGACGATGTTTGTCTTCGCGTCCGCAACCGGCTTGCCTAACCCGATAGAGAGCAGGTATGCCGAGCCAACGTGCATTATGAACTGGGTGTCGACGGTCCAGCCACCCTTGTCCTTAAATAGTTCTGCTTCCTGCCAAACGAAGACATTTCCACCTCGTTTCCTTATCATTACGCTTCACCTCCTTTGTGCCTGTCCTGGTTTTTGGGCAACCACAGGGGGTTGCCCCTACAATTTTTCAATTCCTAATCCCCTATTGTGGTTACCTTGTGGGCGACGCGGTCAATGCCCCTTCGGTCCGGCATGGCGGGGAGTAAATGGATGCCAGCCGAAGAAGCCATTGTCATACCAAAGCGCCAACTGATAGCCGCGATTGTGGTAAGGGATTGTGCCGTAATCTTCCGTTTCCAATGGCCTCGGCCCTTGTTCCCGGAGGGCGATCCCGTCCTTGTTGCCGACAAATGTGTTGGAAACGACGACACAATTCTGGCTTTCGGCTATGCTCAAGCCAGCAACCCCCCAATCGGGCCATTCAACCTTTCCGACGATGCCAATTCCGTTTCGCACAAACAGGTTGCAGATGATTACGATGTCGCGGCTGATTTCTACGAATAAGCTGTTAAGCTCATTAACGCCCCCACCTGCCATCTCCTCCACGATGCGATCTTCCAGCAGGTTATCGCCCCCATGAAGCCAAACCGCCGCCCGTTACGGGAACGTTGCAGCATGCCGGAAGACGAACCCACGAACGTGAACGAACCGAACGCCTTCGCGATTTTCCCAAGGGCTCAATCCGAACAAAGCGTTCCTTGTCGCCGCTTCAACCTGATGCGTGTTGGGATCCGAGCCATCGGCGAGCCAAAGGTATAGCCATTGGTTTTGGGTGTCGGCACAAAACATCCCTGCGAACGGACCATCCATACCGACCAACTCAGCACGACCCCAAAGTTTGTGCTGCTCATCATCGGGATGATGCTCAACGGGCGAGCCGTCGGGGCGGCGGTAAATCCCAGCCTTGACAACGACGACATCGCCAGGGTGAACCAACTGGGCAGCACGGTTTATCGTTTTGAAAGGCAGATCTGCGGTTCCCGGGTTGATGTCGGATTATTATAAACGAGCTCGATGTTGGCTGGGCACCATTGTCGCTTATTAGCTTAAGCCCTTGTCCTCTCATGGCTTAACTCAGCCACCAAGCAGGTCTTCTACGAAATGGCTTTTCAAAGAGGTTGCTTATCCTTGTTCTGGTATGGGACGGCTTCATAGCCATTGTCCTCTAAGTGCTCCCCTGAGGATGCGGAATGCTAAGACGATGACAGATTCGGTCTCGGGCAATATTGAAGCTGGGTGCATCTCCAAAGGTGCTCCCTCAAACCTATCGATTGAGGCTATTCCAACTAAGTCAGCGCCAGCCGCCTTGCCCACTTCCTTCACTTTCTCGGCAGTTAAAGCCATCGATACCACTCCCTTCCTATCATTGCTCATGGCAAGTTATCGCGCCAAAAACGGCTGCACCTCAACTTCATACCAAAGCGTTTGCCATTGCGGACCGATGTAGATGACGGCGTTGCCCGAGGCATCGGCTGTGACCTGTATTTTAGTTTTAACCCCTCAGTGAAATCGGCGTTTGTAAGCATCTCGTTTCCAAGTGGTTCTCGCTTTGTTCCTCAAGCGTTCATGTAGAGGTTTACCATAAGCCAAAAGCGATTGTCAAGCGAAATCGAGCAGATGTGAACATGGGACGATTCCCGACGCTTTTGTGTTGTGTTGAACAACCGAGGAGTAAGGTGCTATAATGATGGCGGAGGGATCAGCAATGGCTTGTGGGAAAAGACCTAACAGGAATTGGAAGGAATACAACGAGCGGCTCGTTGAGGGAGGGGAGATACTTCTGGATGTAAAGAGCCTTAGAGGTTGGAGAGAGGGACTTAAGGGGATGAACTTGGGGGAAAATGGGAGGCCTTTTCAAGTATCCTCTTGATGGTTGGTTTGGCTGCGGGCTTATGAAGGGATTGAAAAGCAGGGGCAAGTGCGTTATGATTATCGATGAAGCCGGGGGGTGAGTAACATCATGCGAGCGTCATCGGTTTTCACTCACATCCTTCTCCTCCTATCACTCCATACCGTCGTTAGCGCAAAAACTGCCCTTCAGTTTCTTGAGGAAGCGCCGAAGCCCACTTTTAAGGAAGGTCATGCTCTTTACCCGTTAACACGCTGGGGATGGACTATGCCTTTTGAAGTCAGGGTAGAGTTAGCTGAAAATTGGGGTTATGCACTTGAGTTTGGCGAAGCTAACCTAGAGTCGGTCAAACAGCTTGAAGATCCCCAAAGCACTTTGTCAAAGATTTGCTCGCTCGCGTCATCGAAGGGTTATAAGCTGTTTGTCCTCCTTCATCGCCCATTTCTCGATCCTTCTTTCCTTGATTCACTGCCAGAAGGGACATGGTGCCGTGATGAAGAAGGTAAACTCATCGGTCCTCAAAGGGTATGGAGTCCAGAAGCACCTATTGAAGTCTTCACGAAGGCAGCGGAAATAGCTTTAAAGCCACTCCTTGAGGTGGGCAAAAGGGCAAGAATTTCCGTAATCTTGAACGGTGGCGAATACGCTCTCACCGTCTATGGATTTGGTGGAAAGTATTGGCAGATGGACCCAAGGGTCATGAAAGCTAAGGGCGGGCGCAGTTGGTTTGAGTATATCTCGGAGAGGAAAGCCGATCAAGAAATCGCTATTGCCGATGCCATTAGAAAAGCTTTCCCAGAAGCGCTTTACATCTACTATCACACTGGCGGAACGCATAGGAATCGTTATCCGACTTGGTGGCATTGGGATTACGATTACAAGTTCATTAGGAAAGCTTCTGATTTGCCGAGCATCTCGATATACTACAGGCACTTCAACTCGGGCTTCACAGGGGATGACGATATGCTCACGCAAGTTCTGAACGCAGTTGCACAGCAGCTTCGATACGGAGATGCGCTCTCATACAACTGGGTGAATGCGGGTTGGGAAAGAGAAAAGTTGGGTGAAGAAGCATTCGCTGATTTAAGGCTTTACATGGGCTTCCTGAAGTGTCTCTATACAGCAGGGATGGTCGGTGGTGTGGCTGGTTATTTCGCTTATCCAAAGGGAGGGTTTGATGGAGAGGCAGGTGAAAAACCGCCTCACTGGCTCCTCCAGATGATGGTTCTCTCACATGTTCATGCTCTTTTCTCCCACCTTGAGGAATTCCTTAGGGATGGCGAGCTCGTCCCAGGACCGATGCGCCACCGATGGTCAAAAGACCTACCAGCATATGAACTGCCGACCGGCGATAGCAATGCACGCGTTCTCGCACGAAAGCACAGAAAGAGAAATGAATGGCTTATAACGGCGTGGGCCGCTGATGGGAAGGATAGGCAGGTTCGCGTCCCTGTGCCAGAGCTGGGAGAATTGGAAATTCGTGCTGAAGGAAGTGGGGCAATATACAGGGCGGTGTTAAAGGATGGGAAAGCCGTTTTGACACCGTTGAAGCTGGCAAGCGAGGTTGAGTTCCTTTCGTATCTGCAAAGGGTTTCACAATGAATCGCGTAGAGATGAGAAGTGAGTTCGCGATTTGTTTCTTAGCTTTTGATTGTCATCATGTGCTTCGTTGAATATCTCTTTTCGGCGATTTTGATGGGTGAAATTTTGATCGGAAGTTATTCAACGCAGCAATGTTTTTATGCTATCGTTGCAAAGGGGCTTGAAGTCGCTGCATGACTTCTAAAGCAAAGCCAAAGTGAGGTGAAAGTTCATGAGGGCTTATTTGGTTATCATCACAATGGTAGCATTTGGAGCTTTGTGCCTGCCTCGGCCAATTAGCGAATTTCGGAGCCATACCATCTTTTCAAATCCGAAATCCGATAAGTTCCGCGACAGGTTCGTTTGGATTTTCGGTTGGGGATTGGGGCGAGACGAAGATGTCCAGCAAATCGTCTCCGTTCTGGAAACAGCTGCAAAGCACGGCTACAACGGTGCAGTCCTTTCGGCTGGACTTGACATCCTTTGCAAGCGTGACGAGGCTTACTTCCGAAGGCTGGAAGAGGTTAAAAGGGCATGCGAGAGGTTAGGGCTTGAACTCATCCCGTCGGTCTTCTCCATCGGCTACGGTGGCGGGATTTTGAGCCACGACAGGAACCTGGCGGAAGGTTTGCCCGTCCGGGATGCGTTGTTTGTCGTCAAGGGCAACGAAGCCCACCATGTCCCAGACCCGACAGTGCAAATTGTCAACGGCGGATTTGAGGAATTTGAGGGCAACAGGCTAAAAGGCTTCGCTTTCCACGATCAGCCGGGCGTTGTCAGTTTCGTCGATGCTCAGGTCAAGCGAACCGGAAACGCATCTGTCAGGTTTGAAAACTTCACCGCCAACCCATACGGTCACGGGCGAATCATGCAGGAAATCGTTGTCAAGCCGTATAGGTGCTACCGGATGAGCGTTTGGGTTAAGACCGAGGATTTGCAGCCTCAAGGGTGCTTTCGCCTGCTCGTTCTTGCTGAAAACCGAGACTTAGCACCGCGAACCTTCGATATCCTGCCGACTTCCGATTGGCGTAAGGTGACGATGATTTTCAACAGCCTGAAATACGAACGGGTTCGCGTTTATGCAGGAGTTTGGGGCGCTCGGTCGGGCAAGTTCTGGCTTGACGATTGGACGATTGAGGAAATTGGTCCGCTCAATGTCTTGCGCCGTCCCGGGACGCCGGTGGTTGTCAAGAGCGAGGACGGGAGCATCGTTTACGAGGAGGGCAAGGATTATGCCCCGCTCGTTGACCCCGATTTCAACCTGTGGACGAATTTTGACCGACCTGCCCTGACAATCAAAATTTTGCCCGGCAGTCGAATTAAGGACGGTCAAATGTTGCGTGTCAGTTGGTATCACCCGATGCTGATTTACGAAAGCCAAGTCACCGTTTGCATGGGCGAACCTGCGGTCTACGAGATCTTTGAGCACGAAGCGAAATTGCTTTGGGAGAGGTTGAGGTATCGTAAGGTCTTGCTGAGTATGGACGAAATTCGGATGGGTGGGACATGCAAAGCCTGCGAGGGCAAAGACATGGCTCAACTTCTGGGCGAGTGCATAACGAGGCAAGTCAAAGCGCTTCGCCGTTACAACCCGAAGGCAGAAGTGTATGTTTGGTCGGACATGCTCGACCCAAACCACAACGCCCGCCCCGACTACTACCTTGTTGAGGGCGATTTCACGGGTTCGTGGAACTTCGTGCCCAAAGACCTGATCGTTGCCGTTTGGGGCGGAGCGCCTCGTGAGAAAAGTTTGCACTTTTTCGCCGAACAGGGCTTCAGGACGCTCATAGCCTGCTATTACGACGCACCTAACCTTGACGAAGTTAAGGGTTGGCTTGAACTCGCCCGCAAAACCCCAAATGTGACCGGCTTCATGTATACAACTTGGGAGCGGAAGTATCAATTGCTGGGCGAATTCGGCAACCTTGTGTGGGGAAGTCGGTGAAAGAAGTAAGGGAAACTCGATGGCTACCTCATGGAGGTGAAAATTATGGGAGAGCCAAAGGTTTACCTGCCAGAACTGACGAGGGAAGAAATAAAGGAGGTCGTAATCAGGGCAGTTTTGCTTGTTCCCGTCGCCACAATTGAACAGCATGGTCCACATGCCCCAATACAAACGGATATCGACAATTGCCTCAACATATGTCTCAGTGTTGCGAAAAAAGTTCACTCAAACCCACCAACACTTGTCAGCGCACCAGTTTGGTTTTCGCCATCGCCCTTCGATCCAGCTTGGCAACCTGTCAACATATGCATGCGTGAAGAAGTTTTCAAAGAGGCTTTGAACGACATACTTGAGTCATATCTTCGCAGCGGTTTTCGCCGAATTGTGGTCGTTAATGGGCACGGTGGCGGAACTGAATGGCTCGTCCCGCAAGTTGTCCAAAAATTGAACAAAAAGGTGTCAAGCATATGGAGTGATTGGCGCATCCCCGATGATGCCAAGGTTGTGACTTTTGAATGGATGGCCTTCCTTGAGGTGTTTGCACGGGAAGAGCTTGAAAAAATAAGGGAAAATCCACCAGGTTCTGACTGGCACGCAGGCGATATAGAGACTTCGATCCAGCTCTACCTCCATCCCGAGTTAGTTGACATGAAAAAGGCAAAAGTTGGGCATCGCTATCGTCGATCATCGTTTTCAGCTCATGACCTCGGGCGAAATTGGTTTTGGCAATACATCATCGCAGGTTCACCATACATCGGTGGCGAAAGGGGAGAGGTTGACGGGGTAAGTGGCGACCCAACATTAGCAACGCCTGAATTGGGCAAGAAAATACTTGAGCTTGCGACCGAGAAAATTGCTGAGTTTGTTGTTGAATTTTCGAAGTGACGGGAGGGGATGAGGATGCTTTGTTGGCAAATTTTGTTAGGAGGTGTATTAGCTATGGCAAGTGTTAGTTTGCCACAGCAAGATAGCCGTCTGACACAAATACGCCACCTAAATTTGCGTTACGAACTCCCAAAATATAGCTCAATAGGTGAGTGGACAAAAAGAGCCGAAGAATTGAGATTGCATGTGAAGATTTCGTTGGGTTTGTTCCCGATGCTACCCAAGACCCCTCTCAATCCGCGTCGCATTGTTTGTTACGAAGATGAGGATGTAATCGTTGAAAGAGTGGCGTTTGAGAGCATGCCCGGATTTTTTGTCACAGGTAACCTTTATCGCCCTAAATCTGGCAAGCCACCATATCCTGCTGTTCTGCATCCACATGGGCATGTTCCACAACCTGAAGGGAGATTGTATAAAAGGGAAATGATTCGGGCAATGGCTATGGCAAAATTAGGATTTGTAGTTTTTGCCTACGATATGGTTGGCTATGGTGACCAATTCCAGGTCGTTCATCGTGGGGAAGAAACGCCACAGGAACATCTGTGGGCGATCAGCAGAGGCGGTGTGCAAGCTTGGAACAGCACACGAGTTATTGATTTCCTTCAATCTTTGCCAGAAGTGGACGGGAAAAGGATTGGATGCTGTGGTTCATCAGGTGGTGGAACACAAACTTTCTTCTTGGCTGCGGTTGATGAACGCTTAGCCGTTGCTATACCGACGAAAATGGTTTCAGCGCACATGCAAGGTGGCTGTGTATGCGAAAATCCACCAATTTTGCGGATTGATACTTCAAATCCCGAAATTGTAGCCCTCTTTGCCCCACGCCCTTTGATGCTGATATCAGATGACGGCGATTGGACAAAAGAAACACCAAAATATGAATTCCCGTTTGTCAAAAGCATCTACAAGCTCTATGGAGCCGAAGAAAGGTGCAAAAATGCACATTTTTCTGAAGGGCACGACTTTGCGCAAGCTTCAAGGGAAGCTTACTACAATTGGGCAATTCAGTGGCTGAAAAATGAAGGTAAACAGCCAAAAGAAGCGGTAAAAGAACCGGAGATCAGTTTGCCAGCTCAAGATGCTTTCCGTGTTTGGGGGAGTGATTTGCCAAAACCGAAAAATGCGGTTTCGTGGGACGAAGTTGTCAAATGGATCAAAGAGAGGGCGAACGAAGCCATTGAGCAAATGTGCCCGAAAGATAAAAAATCTTTGGAAAAATTCCAAAAGGAGATGCTACGAGCGATGCGAAGGGTTTTTGTGGCACAGATCCCGAGCAAAAGCGAGATAGTCGTCCACGAGTGCGAAAATACGGTTAAAAGTGGAGTAACACTTAAAAAGTTTTGGCTTGGAAGAGTTGGCGTAGGTGATAAGATTCCAGCAGTTCTTTTGGCAAGTGGCAAGAGAAAAAGCGCTGTATTGGTTGTGAGCGAGAAAGGGGCAGCAAGCGAGGTCTTGGAGGGAAGTGGGGAAGTTTCAGAAATTTTGTTCAAAATGGCAAATAAATTTGATGTTCTTGCGATCGACACCTTCTTGACCGGGATGGCTTTCGGGAAAAGGGAGCGTAATGTCCAATTTTTCACCACATATAACCGAACGGATGATGCGGAGAGAGTTCAAGATATCATAACTTCGCTTTCGTTTTTGAAGAGCCGTTATGCGAATGTCAATCTCGTTGGCATTGGCAACGCAGGTTTATGGGCATTATTTGCCCAAGCATTGACAGGATTTGCCACAAAGACAGCAATTGACTTAGCACAATTTGATCCAAACGATGACGAAGATTTTGTGCGCAGGTTCTATGTGCCTTGCTTGAGGAGAATTGGTGATTTTCGGACTGCTTTAATGCTTATTTCGCCTCGTCCGCTTTTGCTACACAATATCCACGAAAACTTCCCAAAGCACTGGGCAGAAATGGCATACAAAGTTGCCAATGCAAGGACAAAATTGCACATGGCAAATGAGCGCATATCATTTGATGAGTTGACAAATTGGTTAAGCTCCAGTAAATAATGCGGAAAAGCTTTCGTTCGTCGGGGTGGGTGAATATGTGGCTTGTTGGTGTAGCGAAATGCCAAATTACTCCGCCACTTTTCGTCCCAGAACTTGGTTTCATACCGAGACAGCATAGGTTTATCGGTGTCCATGACGAGCTATATGCAAGAGCTATCTCGGTAACTTGTGGCGAAAAATCGGCAATAATCGTCTCTGCAGATGCAATTGGATTTCACAGGAACTTGCTTAGCAATGGTGATTTTGTTGAAGAATTCCGTGAAATTGTCAAAAGGGCTACTGGAGTGCCAAAAGAAGCGATTATGCTAACCGCAACTCATGCGCACTCAACGCCTGAGACAATCATGCTCACACCAATAAGGGAAATTCAAGGGATAGATGGATGGATTTTGGAGCTTTTGGAAAAGCTGGCGAAGTGCGCAATTTCTTCGTGGGAAGAACGAAAAGAGGCGAGGGCATATGTAGCAGTTGGCGAAGTTGTGGGGGTGGCATGGAGCAGGAGGATTTTGGGAAGAAATGGGAAAGTTTACCGAATAAACAACAGACCAAGTGATGAAGATGTTTTAAGCGAGCCATGCGACAAGGATGTGAGCGTCTTGCTATTTCGGCGTGAGGATGGTGATATTGCTCTTGTCAATTTTGCGTGCCATCCAGTTACAGTCCAAGTTAATGACCTCATCTCTGCCGATTATCCAGGGGTAGTGACGGAATTTGTCGAAAAATCTTTGCCGAACTGTAGACTCTGCATTTTTATTCAAGGAGCATGTGGAAATGTCAATCCTGTATATCAAATGACGGGGGACTTTGCCGATGTGCAGAACTATGGTATCGCGATTGCGGGAGAAATAATCAAGCAAATTGGGCTAATTAGGTTGCATTTTGGTCATCCAGAGCGTGAGGATATTGCGTCTACTTTCAGGCGGGTAAGCGGGTGGCGCTCAAGTGAATTGACACCAAAAATTGAATATATTTCCAGAAAAATCCTCCTGCCCGAGCGCCATGACCTCCCAGATGTTGAACAGGTTGAGATGGAATATCGCAAGGCTTTAGAGGAAATTGGCGGAGAAAATTGGTGGATGAGGGCTGAAAGGGATTTAACGGATGAAGAGAAGAAAATTGGGCAAAAAATTAGGAGCTTGTGGGATAGGTGGATGACGGCTATCCGTGGGCGGGACGAAAAGGAAAGGACGGCGGAAGTTCAAGTTATTGCACTTGGGGAAGCCGTAATAGTTGGGTTTTCTGGTGAATTGTTCGTTGAGCCGGGGATTCGTGTCAAAACGGAATCGCCATTCCAATTCACAATTGTCGTCGGCTACGCGAACGGATATAATGGATATTTGACAACTTTTGGTTCATTTTCTCAGGGTGGCTATGAAGTTTCGCTTGGGCAATGGGCTCTTTGCGGCGATGGTAGCGGGGATGTATTGGCGGATTTTGCCATAAAATTGCTAAAGGAAGTGTATGACAAAATTTGGAGTGATGAGGAAAAATAGTGGCAAAATTTCGCTACAAAGGGGGATGAAATGTGCGTCGGCTGTTTGGAATTTTAACCTTTTTGGCAGTCGGGGTAGCGGTCGGGCAAGCACCGCAGATTTGTCGCATCCAAGGTGGAAACACCAAAACTATCTGGGGCGTTGGGTTCGCCGACGGGCAAGTTGAAGTCTATGCTTGGGATGTGCCGT